>Ga0181578_10000003_pt1:0-375000 | contig 376127 bp, 337 predicted proteins | sample 071ome_21_FD_148659 | JGI IMG/M metagenome (GOLD analysis project Ga0181578, IMG submission 148659) | Coastal salt marsh microbial communities from the Groves Creek Marsh, Skidaway Island, Georgia - 071401CT metaG (spades assembly) | ecosystem: Environmental > Aquatic > Marine >... | reverse complement strand
TTGTTTACTCGTTGAGTTGTATTTTCTGATACAAATTCAACCAGCAAACACCCACTTCTATTACTTGATTGAGTTGTTAAAGAGCATCCCCAGAAACAGGGAACGCGCATTATACTGATTAGGCGCCTTTGCACAAGTTTTTTTCACAAAAAACTTAATCTTTTTTAATATGGCTGAAAATGCCGTATTTCGGGGCTTTCAGGCTTATTCGCGATAGCCCAAATGGAAGAGTTTTTTGCCTCTTTTAAGCAGGAAAAACTTGCCAAAAAAAGCCTGGTTCCAATCGAGGCATGCGGCCGGGTCAGAAACCTTCTCACCGTTAACTGAAACGGCCCCGTTTCCGATGAATTCTCGGGCCATTTTATTGGAGCTGGCCAGTTCTGTCTGAACCAGGGCCTCCACCAGTGTTTCCCCTTCTAATAATGACGACGGCATTCCGTCCTGCTTGAGCTGGCCAAAGTCCTCCTCGGTCAGACTGCTGATATCACCGCTGAACAGAGCATCAGAAATACGCTGCGCTGCAGCAAGACCTTCCTCACCATGAACAAGACGGGTCACCTCACGCGCAAGAATGCCCTGGGCTTCCGGGCGGCCCCGGGCTGCGTTGTCTGCTTCTTCTATAGCCTCTATTTCGGCCGGGCTCAGGAAGGTGAAATAGCGCAGGAAGGTATAGACATCGGCATCGGCCGTGTTGATCCAGAACTGGTAAAAGGCATACACGGAGGTGCGAGCCGGATCCAGCCAGATTGTGCCTTCCTCGGTTTTCCCAAACTTGCCGCCATCAGCCTTGGTGACCAGAGGAAGAGTCAGGCCATAGACCTGCTGCTGGTTGAGACGCCGGGTAAGGTCTATTCCGGCCGTTATATTGCCCCACTGGTCTGAGCCGCCAATCTGCAGTGTGCAGTCATGCATCTGGTTGAGCTTGGCAAAGTCATAGGCCTGCAGAATCATGTAGCTGAATTCGGTATAGGAAATCCCCTCACCTTCTCGCTCAATGCGCTGTTTCACGCTTTCCTTCTGAATCATGGCATTCACCGAGAAGTGCTTGCCGATATCCCTCAGAAAATCGAGGATTCCGACATTCTCAGTCCAGTCCAGGTTGTTCACCACGATGGCGGAATTTTCGCCGCAATCGAAGTCGATGAAGCGCTCAAGCTGTTGGCGGATCTTAGCAGTCCACTCCGCGGTGACCTCGGCAGAATTCAGCTTTCTTTCCTTGGATTTGAAACTTGGATCACCAACCATGCCGGTGGCTCCCCCAGCCAGGGCGATTGGCCTGTGGCCGGCTAGCTGGAATCGCTTTAGGGCCAGCAGGGGCACCAGAGAGCCGATGTGTAGGCTGTCCGCAGTGGGATCAAACCCGCAATACACGGTGCGGCATTGCTCACCAAGGTGCTCAACCAATTGCTCCTGGGCTGAGGCCTGCTGCAGCAGGCTGCGCTGGGAAAGGTCTTCTATTAAGTGCTTGTTGGTCACAGATTCTATGGATTTGTCTTGATTTAAAGAGGCGAAACTTTACTAAAAGCCATACCATTTTGCTAGGCTGCCTGTCTTACGACAAAAACAGCAAAAATGCCTCTAAACAAGAGCTACTCGACTCGCTTCGAAAAAGTATACCAACAACACAATTTGATATAGTCCAGTAGATTACGGCCACTATTAAATAAGATACTATAAGAACCTTATGGATCCTATTGATTCTATTAAACGCAGTTTGAATGACTGGCTGCCTAGTAATCACCGCTGGGCACTGCTGGCCCTAGTGAGTTTTCTCTTTGTTATCACTCATGATAACGATTATGTCGGCGTCACTCTTCAACCCCGTAAGCCTGTTCCTGCTATAACTCAAACTGAGACTTTACTTGCTGAAGAATCAACTGAAGAGCAGCCTGCGGTCACCGCTCAGGAAAACACACAGATAAAGCCTGAACCAGCTAAGCCAGAGAACCTGGTCGCAAACCTCTCCGCTCCAGAACTGTCCAATGCCCCTTTTGCACAGCACAAAACTGAATCCCCTGACTATGTGACCGAGGTAAAATCGGGCGACAACCTCAGCCTGATATTCACTCGCGCCGGCCTGACTGCCCAGGATGTTTACCAGGTAAGCAGCAGCGCCCCCCAGACGCGTCTGTTAAGCAACCTCTATCCGGGATACAAGCTCGAGTTTTATTTTAGTGATGACAACTCCCTAGAGCAGCTGAATGTGATCAAGAGCCAACTCGAAAGCCTAGAAATTACCCGGGATGAACAGGGACAATACATCGCAACGGAAATAACGCGAGAGCCTGAGATTCGTCAGGTATTCCGCGAGGCAACTATTGATGACTCTCTTTTCCTCGCCGCGCAGCGGGGCGGGATTTCCGCTAGCGTTACCATGGAACTGGCCGGGATATTCGGCGGTGTAATTGATTTCCTCCTGGACACCCGACAGGGCGATACCTTCAATCTCATGTATGAAGAAAAATACCTGGACGGCGAATACATAGGCAACGGAAGAATACTGGCGGCGCAATTTACTAACCAGGGCGAAACATTCACCGCGGTACGTTACGTTGACAGAGCAGGCAAATCCGATTTCTACAATACCGAGGGGGAAAGCATGCGCAAAGCCTTCCTGCGTAACCCTGTGGATTTCATCCGCATAAGCTCAAGCTTCAACCTGCGTCGAAAGCACCCAATTCTCAATACCATCAGGGCACATAAAGGGACTGACTATGCAGCACCGCGGGGAACACCCGTGTTAGCAACAGGCGATGGTCGCGTTACCTTCGTGGGCCGTAATGGCTCCTTCGGTAAGCTAGTGGTTATCCAGCATGGTGAAAGATTTCAGACCAAGTATGCTCACCTAAATGGTTACGCCAACGGGATCAAGAAAGGCAAACGCATCAAGCAGGGACAGATAATCGGGTACGTAGGCTCCACTGGCGGGGCTACGGGGCCGCACCTGCACTATGAATTCCTCATGGACGGAGTACACAGAAATTCACGCATGATTCACAACCAGCTTCCTAAAGCAGAGTCCGTTCCCAGGGAAGAGATACAACGCTTCCGCGAACACACCCAGATCCTAATTACCCAGCTGGAAAATTATATGGGCGATACCCAAAAAATTGCCCATTACCAGCCTGCCGATTAATGGCCTCCAACATTTATATAGGATTAATATCAGGCACCAGCATGGATGGTGTGGACTGCGCACTGGTGGATTTTAGCGATGGCAGCCCCAACCAGATAGATTTCATCACTACCGAAATCCCCGAAGATCTTAGGCAGAATTTGCTGGCGCTTTGTGAAGACCATCATGGGCAGGTCTCACTGCTGGGAGAGGCCGATATAGAATTCTCCCGCTGCCTGACTTCCAGCGTAGACCGACTATTGAAAAAAAACCAGTTGAAGCGCACTCAGGTGAAGGCAATAGGCAGTCATGGTCAGACCATTCGACACCAACCTTCAGGTTATGCCCCTTTTACTTTGCAGATTGGTGATCCAAACACGCTGGCCGAGCTCACGGGAATTACCACGGTTGCTGATTTCAGACGCCGCGACATGGCGGCAGGTGGTCAGGGTGCTCCACTGGTACCCGCCTTTCATAGGGAAATATTTTCCAGCGCAGAAACAGACCGCGTGATCCTGAATATTGGCGGGATGGCCAATATCACCCTCTTGAAAAAAACCGGTGAGATTTCCGGATTTGATACGGGACCAGGCAACGTGTTGATGGACACCTGGATTCAGAAAAAGCAGGGACACCCCTTTGATCATGATGGCGCCTGGGCCAGCACTGGAACTGTAAACACAGAACTACTGGCCGAGCTGCTGTCAGAAAACTATTTCAGTATGCCCGCCCCTAAAAGCACCGGAAGAGAATTATTTAACGAGGTATGGCTGAATAAAAAGCTTGGTAGTGATGCCAACGAATTAACGAGCGAAGACATCCAGGCCACCCTGCTTGCCTTGACCGTCAATTCAATTGCGCTGGCCATAAAAGAAGCATTGGACAGTGGTGACATTATTATCTGTGGTGGCGGTGCTGCGAATACACACCTGATGAAATGCCTCGCAGAAGCGATGCCGGAATTTCAGATCATGCCCAGCTCAAGGCTGGGCGTTCTTGAGGACAGTCTTGAAGCAGTTGCCTTTGCCTGGATGGCCCACCAAACCCTGCAGCACAAGACAATAGATTTCACACCCTTTACAGGGGCAAGACATCCTGTGATTGCTGGCGGAATTTACTTATCCGCTAACCGCTAGGGCTGAGTCAGCTAAAATTAAATTGAAAATGACATACCGCAACCACAGGTTGTGGTTGCCAGGGGATTGTTAACCATGAAACGTGATCCCTCGAGGCCTTCGGTATAATCCACCTTGGAACCTATGAGGTACTGGTAGCTGAGAGGATCGACCAGCATTTCTGCCCCGTAATTGCTGATTACGGTGTCGTCTTCATTGACCGTATCATCGAACGAGAAACCGTACTGGAATCCAGAGCAACCCCCACCTGTGACAAACACACGCAGTTTCAGTGCGGGATTACCCTCCTCACTAATGAGTGCGCGAATCTTGCTGGCGGCATTATCGGTGAGCGCTATTGCTACCGCGTCATGGGTGCCGACAACCGGGTCGTTGACGTTTTCAGCTGCTGTCATGGGGATTAAAGTAAATTACTTTGAACCTTGGGATTATCCAATAACCAACTAAAACAGTCAAGTATTAGTCGTTTACCGAAGCTTTCTCTACAGCCTCTTCCAGGTCTTCGACGGTGTCGCCTACGTTGCCGTTAGGCTCCACGCCGAGCTGACGGGGCTGCAGATCTACTGAGTTCCTATGGCAAAGGCTGCCGTTAACCTCTGACCCAATCACCATTTCAATCAGGTGGTAGTAAACATTACCCAATACTCTAGCCTTGGCTGCCAATTCCAGATGCTGGGTGGAATGGACATCTCCCTCCACCAGGCCATTGATAATCACAGAGGGCACCTTGATCTCTCCCTGCACCAGGCCGCTTTCCCGAATCCGCACTTCGGCCGAAGAGTCTTCATCGGCATAGATGTTCCCACGGACTTTTCCTTCAACTTCAAGAGCGCCGCTGAAATGAATATCACCGGTGACTTCTGTCGCCCTGGAAATTAGCGAAGTGATATTTTCTGTACTGAATGGTTTTTTCACGGAAGCTCCGATCTTTTCATTCTCGTTATTCGACTACCCAGGCAAAACTTTTCTGGACAGTCTCATCATTACCTTCATCCACCGCAATAATCTGTACACCTAGCGGCTCAAATCTTTCCGGCAGCAGCAGCTCTCCCTGAATATTCTGAAAGTAGCGAAATTGCAGCCTGATATCCAGCTGATTCTCATCAACAGCAACACTGCGCAACGGCATGGATATCTCCTGTCGGTCCTGGCTACCTAGGATATTGACGTTGGCATATCCGCTTATAATGTTGTCGTTGTTGCCTACCTGCCGCAACTCAAGGCGGTATCGCACGCGTCCGGCATCATTCATGTTGACCAGGTCCAGTTGACCAATCATCAGCCCCGTATCGTTATTTTCGGGTGACATGATCTGCTTGTAATAAAGAACATCTTCCTCGAGCTGCGCAATTGTTTCACGAAAATTTAGGATGGTATCCTGAACCTCTTCCAAAGCCTGGCGATCAACCGCACTGGCCTGCTCAGTGTTAATTAGTTCCTGCTGCAGGAAACTCATCTGGGAATTCATGTCATCCATTTGAATGAGCAGGGTATCCCTTTCCTCGCGAGCATCTCCGCTCACCTGTATGCCCGCGCCATAGCCATAAAAATAAAAACCGGCACTCGATGCAACTACGATCAGAATTATGACAACCCAATTAAGTGCAGTTCGCCATGGCTGGTACGGCACCACAATCATTTTCTGCTGTTTACTGCCTTTTACTGTAGGTGTTCTGCTCAACAGCTTTCCCTATCAAGATAAACAGACCGAATATTGAGGCCCTTGCTCAGGGCAGTGCAGCTAAAATCTCTAATCCGGCAGATTCATTCAGGCCGAACATTATATTCATGTTTTGTATTGCCTGTCCTGCCGCCCCCTTCACAAGATTATCCTCGGCTGCAAAGACAACGACAGTATCACCGTTCTGGGGCCGACAAACTGAAAGCTGCAGATTGTTGGTTCCCCTGACACTCCTCGTATCCGGGCTCAGCCCCGCCTCAAGCACATCCACAAATGGCTCGTTCTTGTAGGTGTCCTCAAAGAGAGTCTGTAAATCGACACTCATATCTACAAGCGTGGCATACAGGCTCGCCTGGATTCCGCGAATCATCGGTGTCAGGTGTGGCATGAAGGTCAATGAAACCTCCTCGCTACTTACCTGGTTAAGCCCCTGTGTGATCTCAGGCAAATGCCGATGCCCATCAATTTTATAGGCCTTCATGCTTTCACTCGCCTCGCAGAGCAAAAAATTTTCAACAGCTGTGCGCCCTGCTCCACTGACCCCGGACTTACAGTCGGCAATCAATCTGTTGTTATCCACTAGACCGTTTTTCACCAGAGGTAAAAATCCTAACTGGACTGCTGTCGGATAACAGCCAGGATTGGCTACAACCTGCGCCCTCTTAATCAGTTCGCGGTTAACTTCAGGCAAACCATAAATAGCGCTTGCAACAATATCCGGGCAGACATGCTCCATGCCATACCACTGGCTCCAGACTCTAACATCCCTGATGCGAAAGTCCGCAGACAGGTCGACCACCTTCACTCCCTTTTCAACAAGAGAAGGCACCATTGTCATGGCTGTTCCATTGGGTGTCGCAAAGAAAACAATGTCGCAACTCTCAAGCTGGGATGCCTCGGGAACAACAAAATCGAGATCCAGGTGACCGCGCAGGTTTGGAAACAGACTGGATACTGAGTTTCCAGACTCTTTCCTTGAGGTAACCGCCTCAATGGAAACGGCAGGATGCTTGACAAGCAGACGCAGCAATTCCTGCCCCGTGTAACCCGTAGCACCTACTATTCCTGCCTTGATCTGCGATGTATTCAACTATTTCCCTCTACTGGTTTTGTGCCAATCACGCGAATAACCGGACTTAACTATCAATCCTCTCTGTCAGGGGGCGCGTATTATAGGACCTAATGCCCGATTTTAAAAAGACGCTCTCCAGGCCTGTAAAAGGCTGTTCCCTGAAAATCCCGTTTTACGGGCGGGAATGGTATCATCATGCTCTTCGTTTAACTCCCTGCGTACAGAAAAATGCTCTGGTTTAAGGCCTTTCACATCATTGCCGTGATCTGCTGGTTTGCAGCTATTTTTTACCTGCCCAGGCTGTTTGTGTACCACGCCATGAGCGTGGATGATGTCAGCAGGGAGCGATTCAAGATCATGGAAAGAAAGCTTTACCGCGGCATCATGACACCTTCAGCAGTCCTGACGGTTATCTTCGGCGGCATTGTCTACATGTACAACCCCTTGTATTACACCTCATCCGGCTGGATGCATGCCAAGCTGTTCTGCGTTGCCCTCCTGCTTATCTACCATTTTCTTTGCTGGCAGCATCTCAAGAATTTCAGGAATGACAAAAATGAAAAAAGTCACTTGTACTTCAGGTTCTTTAATGAAGTGCCCGTTATGCTTTTAATCATTGTAGTCATCCTTGTTGTAGTTAAACCGTTTTAATTCTGGAATACCCATGTCACCTGAACTTCTTCATTCTAACTCTGAACAACTATTTGAGACGGCAAAATCCTTTATTCCTGGCGGCGTCAATTCACCGGTCCGCGCTTTCAAGGGCGTAGGTGGAAGCCCGGTATTTTTCAGCCAGGGCGAAGGCGCCTGGCTCACGGATGCGGATGGCAACCGTTACGTAGACTATGTTGGCTCATGGGGACCTTTGATTCTTGGTCATCGTCATCCCTCTGTTATGAAGGCACTTAAAGAACAACTCGAGCAGGGCGTCACTTTCGGAGCACCCACTGAGAAAGAAATTCATCTTGCAGAGCTGATTACACAACTTGTACCGTCAATAGAATCAGTGCGCCTGGTTAATTCGGGCACCGAGGCCACGATGAGCGCTATTCGCCTGGCAAGGGGTTACACCAGAAGAGACAAGATTGTTAAATTTGAGGGCTGCTATCACGGGCATGTTGATTCACTGCTAGTAAAAGCCGGTTCCGGCGCGCTTACTCTGGGAGCACCTGACTCCCTGGGCGTTCCGCAATCAACTTCCAGCGAGACCTTCGTTCTCCCCTACAATGATCTAGACTGTGTTGCCGGACTATTTGAAAAACAGGGAAGCGAGATTGCCTGCATCATTATTGAGCCAGTAGCCGGAAACATGAACCTGGTATCACCTGCTGAGGGTTACTTGCAGGGATTGCGTGAACTCTGCGATACCCATGGTGTTGTGCTCATTTTTGATGAAGTCATGACCGGGTTCAGAACTGCCCTGGGCGGTGCCCAATCTGTGTTTGGTGTCACACCTGATATGACCACATTAGGAAAAGTCATCGGCGGCGGATTACCTGTTGGCGCCTTTGGCGGCAAACAGAAAATCATGGATCTCCTGGCACCAACGGGGCCCGTTTACCAGGCCGGTACACTCTCAGGCAACCCACTGGCCGTCACGGCAGGTTTTGTCACACTAACCGAGATCAGCAAACCGGGGTTCTTTGAAGCTCTGACCGATAAAACCCAGGCCTTACTGGACGGTCTGAAAGCACGGGCAGAGAGCGCAGGAATTCCTTTCACGACGAACCAGGTTGGCGGCATGTTCGGCTGTTTCTTCAGCAAGGAAGAAACAGTCAGCACTTTCAGCCAGGTCATGGAATGTAACGTCGAGCAATTCAAAGAGTATTTTCACCTGATGCTGGATCAGGGAATTTACCTGGCACCCTCCGCATTTGAAGCAGGCTTCGTCTCAGCAGCACATGGAGAAGAAGAACTGCAATTAACGCTGGATGCCGGGGAAGCCGCATTTGAAAAATTATCAAAATAACTAAAAGGGGATAGAAGACCTATGAAGAAGTATCACGTTTATGGCATCGGGGCCGCACTGGTTGATAAGGAGTTCGAAGTCGAGGACAGCTTTTTTGAACATGAAAGCATCCAGAAAGGCATCATGACCCTAGTTGATGGCGAATCCCAGGAGACTCTTTTGCAGCGGCTCATGGATAAGTTTGGCCTGAAAAAGCGCGCCGGTGGCGGTTCAGCAGCCAACTCCATCTACGCTGTTTCCCAATTCGGCGGCAATACTTTTTTCTCCTGTAAAGTAGCCAACGACGAGTTCGGTGATTACTTCGTACAGGAACTGGGTGACCTTAACATTCACACCAACCTGGGTGATAACCGTGAGGACGGCGTTACCGGCAAGTGCCTGGTAATGGTAAGCCCCGATGCTGAGCGCACCATGCTCAGTTACCTCGGCATCTCCGAAACCTTGTCCAAGGATGAAATCGATGTCGATGCACTTAAAGATTCTGAGTACCTCTACCTGGAGGGCTACCAGGTGACCTCTGATACTGGTCGTGAGGCCTGTGTTTATGCCAGGCAAATTGCCAATGAGAACGGGGTAAAAACCTCAATCACGCTTTCCGACCCTGCGATGGTCCAGTTTTTCAGGGGTGGTCTACAGGAAATGATTGGCGAAGGTGTTGACCTGCTTTTTGCCAACGACGTTGAAGCCAATGAATGGGCCGGCAAGGAAACCGTTGAGGAATCCATGGAAGAAATCAAAAAGATTGCCAAGCAGATAGTCATTACCAGGGGCTCTGAAGGCGCCTTGCTGTTTGATGGCGAGAATACCATCAGCATCGCAGCGCATTCAGTCAAGGCCGTGGACACTAACGGTGCCGGCGATATGTTTGCAGGCGCTTTCCTCTATGCAGTTTCTGCTGGTCATGATTTTGAAACGGCAGGCAATCTTGCCAGTCTTGCTGCGGCAACCACTGTCAGCAACTTCGGCCCTCGCCTGCCAGCGGAAAAACACCAGGAAATCAAAAAACAGATTATCAAGTAACCTCTCGCTTATTATCGGGACATAAAAAAAGCCGGTGTTTTCACATCGGCTTTTTTGTTTTACAAGCAATCTGATTTACTCGTCTACAGAGGCCTTGTCTTCATCTGTAACTTCTTTCATGGTCAGACTAATCTTGCCACGATCATCAATCTTGAGAACCTTAACCACTACTTCTTGTTTTTCCCTCAGATGGTCGCCAACATTTTCTACACGCTCCTGGGCGATCTGTGAAATATGTACGAGTCCATCCTTGCCTGGAAGGATTGTGACAAAAGCACCGAAGTCTACAATCTTGGAGACAATACCTTTGTAGAGTTTGCCTACTTCAGCCTCAGCCGTAATTTCTTCAATCATGGCAACCGCCGCATCACGGGAGTCTCCATCCTCACCATAAATACGAACATTACCATCATCATCAATATCAATAGATGCGCCAGTTTCTTCGGTAATGGAGCGAATAGTCGCACCACCTTTACCGATAACATCCCTGATCTTGTCTGGATGAATTTTCAGGTTGGCCATTGAAGGCGCATACTCGGATATTTCGCCTGGGGCAGAAATCACCTTGTTCATTTCACCTAGGATATGCATCCTTGCGTGATAAGCCTGCTCAAGTGCAGTTTCCATGATTTCTTCAGTAATACCCTGGATCTTGATATCCATCTGCAGCGCCGTGACACCATTGGCTGAACCAGCCACCTTGAAGTCCATGTCGCCAAGGTGATCTTCATCACCCAGGATATCGGTCAGCACAGCAACACCATCCTCTTCCTTAATCAGACCCATGGCGATACCGGCTACAGGGGCTTTAACAGGCACACCTGCATCCATCAACGCCAGTGATGTACCACAGACAGAAGCCATGGAACTGGAACCGTTGGACTCAGTGATTTCAGAAACCACGCGAATCGCGTAAGGGAATTCATCTTCAGTGGGCAGCACTGCTGCCACACCCCGACGGGCAAGACGACCATGGCCGATTTCACGACGCTTCGGCCCACTCATAAATCCTGTTTCACCCACGCTGAACGGAGGAAAGTTATAGTGAAGCATGAACGGGTCTTTCTTGGTGCCGGAAAGATCTTCAATAATCTGAGCATCTCTCAGTGCACCTAAAGTGGCAACAACCAGTGCCTGTGTTTCTCCACGGGTGAACAAGGCTGAACCATGAGTTTTAGGAAGCACCCCGGTCTCAACTTCGATAGAACGGACAGTTTTTGTATCACGTCCATCAATACGGGGCTGACCCTTAATGATATTGCCGCGAACAATTTTCTTTTCCAGAGAACCGAAAATATTATGGACTTCAGAAGCCTTAACCGGAGGCTCAGCCTCTTCATTGGCAAACTGATCCACAGCCTGGTCACGCAATACAGAGAGTGAATCCTGTCGTTGGGTTTTGTCAGAAATCTGGTAAGACGCATTGATGCCTTCGCTAAAGCTTGCAGCAATAGCATCTGTGAGTGACTGGTTGACTTCTGGTGGCGTCCATTCCCAGTCAGGTTTACCGGCTTCCACTTTGAGCTCGTTGATCGCATTTATGACTACCTGCATTTCCTGGTGCGCAAAAAGTACCGCACCAAGCATGAGGTCTTCGCTGAGCTCCTTGGCTTCAGATTCAACCATCAGTACGGCTGAATCAGTACCTGCAACGACCATATCAAGATCCGATGTTTCCAATGCATCCTTAGTCGGGTTCAGCAGGTAGCCATCAGTGTCGTTATAGCCAACACGGGCCGCACCAAGAGGACCAGCAAAAGGAATACCGGAAATCGCCAGGGCTGCGGAAGCGCCGATCATGGAAGCAATATCCGGATCGATATGCTTGTCAGATGAGATGACAGTACAGATAACCTGCACTTCATTCATGAAGCCCTTGGGGAAAAGCGGCCTGATAGGCCTGTCGATCAAACGGGAAGTCAGCGTTTCTTTTTCAGTCGGGCGACCTTCCCTTTTAAAGAAGCCGCCAGGAATTTTTCCGGCAGCATAAGTTTTTTCCTGGTAGTTAACGGTTAATGGAAAAAAATCGGCATCAGGATTAGCTGACTTTCTTCCAACGACTGTAGCAAGAACGACTGTCCTGCCTACTGTAACCATGACAGCACCTGTTGCCTGACGGGCCACCTTGCCCGTTTCCATGATTACGGTGTCATTTCCAAAGTTGAATTCTTTACGGGTGGGATTAAACATATATTTTCTCTTTTCCTATATACGTACGAACCTGGCAGACCCCATGCCCGCCAGGCCAAAAAAAGTTTTAACGACGCAGTCCGAGTCTTTTGATCAGTGTTGCGTAACGGTTAACGTCTTTTCTTTTGAGATAATCGAGCAGTTTGCGACGCGTATTCACCATGCGAATCAGTCCGCGCCGTGAATGATGGTCGTGATTATGCTCTTTGAAATGTTCCTGAAGCTGGTTGATGTTGGTTGTCAGCAGTGCCACCTGGACTTCAGGAGATCCGGTGTCACCTTCAGTTAATGCAAACTCGCTGACAATTTCAGCTTTCTGCTCGGCAGATAAGGCCATTTTTTACTCCTTTGAATATGCTCATATTTAAGTTCAAACATCCATTTAAATCAGAATAACCATGCATATTTATAGTTACCTGAGGTGCTTCCATGCCTTTTAAACCCGGGCTTCTTAAGGCTTCCGGGTCGCAAGGTCGCGTACCTTAACACACATCCGCACTTACTTACAGCACTTAGGCATTGGTTTAGTTCTTTCTTAATCCTTGAAATTCATGAGCCTGACGGGTGCTACGCGGCCATCATCAAGAATTTTACCGATTCCGAAGAAATCTCCATCATCATACAGTCGAACTTCCCCTGAAACCGGCAAACCCCGTGCAATGATTGCCTGACCATGGCGAATGAAGTCTGCTGTCCCAGAGGGCAAATTCACCTTCTCTAGGTTCTCAACCGCCAGGTCAGTGGGGTGGAGGTAATTATCCAGCAATTCTGGGCTTCCTGCTTCAGCGGCTTTTTCAAGCGCCTCCATATTTACAGCCTGCGCCTCGCTAAAAGGACCTGACTGCAGCCTTCTCAGCATAACCACATGGCCGCCGCATCCCAGGATATCACCAATATCATCGGCAATGGCCCTGATATAGGTCCCCTTGCTGCAATCGATTTCCAAGTCAATCTCGTCGCCACGGAAATCCAGCAATTCGAGCCGATCAACTCTTACCACCCTCGCCTTTCTCTCAACCCTCTTGCCTTTCCTGGCAAGCTTGTAAAGGGGCACTCCCTGGTGCTTTAACGCAGAGTACATCGGAGGGACCTGTGTAATCTCTCCCCGGAAGGATTCCAGGCATTGTTCAACTTCCTCGAGTGTTACCTGTTTATCACTGGTGGAGATGGTCTCAGACTCGGAGTCTCCACTGGCGGTTTTCACGCCCAGCCTGACGGTGGTGCGATAAGATTTATCTGCATCAAGAAGAAACTGGGAAACTTTCGTCGCCTCTCCAAAGCAGAGGGGAAGTACGCCGGTCGCGAGGGGATCCAGACTGCCTGTGTGTCCGGCCTTGGCAGCATCAAGCAGGCGTTTTACTCGCTGCAGGCAGTGATTGGAAGAGGCGCCATCGGGTTTATCCAGTACGAGAATGCCATTCACATTCCTGCCTTTTCTTTTCTTACCCAACTGGTCAGCCTTCTTATTAGCTCAAGCAAAGAGGTTAACATTCATCATCTTGCTGATGATCACGCTCATCACGGGCAAGTGCTTCATCAATGAGACTAGTCATGTGCTGACCCTTGGCCAGTGTATCGTCATAGATAAACTTGAGTTTTGGCGTGATACGCATGCTCACTTCCTTGGCGAGCATGCTGCGCAGAAAACCCGAGGCCTTGTTCAGCGCCTCGATTCCTTCCTGGGCTTCCTCGGCATTGGACTTGCCGAGCAGTGTGACATAGACGCTGGCATGGGCGAGGTCCTTGCTGACTTTTACTCCGGTCACCGAGGCCATACCAACGCGGGGATCACGAACCTCGCTCTGGATCAGAAGCGCGACTTCCTTTTTCAGGAGGTCGGCAACCTTGTCTACTCTGGTGGAGACTCTGGACATGGATGGCAGCTGTATTGAGACCTGCGAAACAGGTTAATTATGAGAGCGTCCTTGCGACTTCCTTGCGCTCGTATACTTCGATCTTGTCACCAACCTTCACATCGGTGTAATTCTTTACACCAATACCGCATTCCATACCGTTGCGGACTTCGGTGGCTTCATCCTTGAACCGGCGCAGCGACTCCAGCTCACCCTCGTAGATGACGACATTGTCTCTCAACACTCGAATCGGCTTGCTGCGGTATACCGTGCCTTCAATAACCATGCTTCCGGCAATGGAACCGAATTTTGGTGAATTAAAGATGTCGCGGACTTCCGCAACACCCACAATTTCTTCCTGTAGTTCGGGAGCAAGCATGCCGCTCATCACGGCTTTCACGTCATCGATCAGGTCATAGATAACGCTGTAGTAACGCAGTTCCAGGCCCTCATTTTCAACCAGCGTTTTGGCCGACTTGTCGGCACGCACATTAAAACCAATGATGCTGGCCCTGGATGTTTGCGCGAGTTGCACATCAGTTTCAGAAATTCCGCCTACACCGGAAGAAATAATATTTACTGATACTTCGTCATTGCCAAGACCCAGCAGTGAAGAAGAAATAGCTTCAAGGGAACCGCGCACATCGGTTTTTAGTACGACATTGAGAACCTGCTTGTTGTCATCGCCCATGGTGGCAAACATGCTCTCCATCTTGGCGATCTGCTGCTTGGCCACCTGGTTTTCGCGGAACTTGTTGAGGCGAAATTCCGCTACTTCCTTGGCTTTCTTCTCATCCTTCACGATGATGAATTCATCACCCGCATCGGGCGTGCCGTTCAGGCCCAGAATTTCGACTGGAATTGCAGGTCCGGCTTCCTTAATCTGGTTGCCGTTTTCATCAATCATGGCCCTGACCTTGCCATATTCATGGCCCGCCAGGATGATGTCTGACATTTTCAGCATACCGTTCTGAACCAGAACTGTGGCAACAGGTCCCCTGCCCTTGTCGAGACGGGATTCAATAATGACACCCTTTGCAGATCCCTGATCAAATGCTTTAAGTTCCAGCAATTCAGCCTGCAGCAGCACTGCTTCCATAAGCTCTGGAATCCCTTTACCGGTATGTGCAGAGACCTCGATGAACTGCGTGTCACCTCCCCAGTCTTCAGGCGTGAGTCCTTTCGCGGCCAATTCATTCTTGACGCGATCAGGATCAGCACCATCTTTATCCATCTTGTTGATGGCAACCACGATCGGCACTCCTGCCGCCTGCGAATGCTGGACAGCTTCTTCCGTCTGGGGCTTAACGCCATCATCACCGGCAACAACCAAGATAACGATATCCGTGGCCTGTGCTCCGCGCGAACGCATGGCACTGAATGCCGCGTGACCAGGTGTATCCAGGAAGGTAATCATGCCGTGCTCAGTATCAACATGGTAAGCACCGATATGCTGGGTAATGCCGCCGGCCTCACCTTCGGTAACTGAAGATTTGCGAATGTAGTCCAACAGGGAGGTCTTACCATGGTCAACGTGACCCATTACCGTCACAACCGGGGCTCTTGCAACTTCTTCGCCCTCGTACGTGATGGAGTCTGCCAGGTCCTCTTCCAACGCATCATCAGAAACAGGCTTGGCTTTGTGACCGAGCTCCTCAACAAGCAGAATGGAAGTATCCTGGTCCAGTACATGGTTGAGTGTCGCCATTACCCCCATTCCCATCAGCGACTTGATCAACTCACCACTCTTCAATGACATACGCTGTGCGAGATCACCCACTGTGATGGCTTCCGGGATTTCAATTTCCTTGGCGATAAACTCAGTCGGTTTCTCGAATTTGTGTTCCTTTTGGCCCTGGCTCAGCTTGCGGCGGCTGCGTCTGCGGGCGCTATCATCAAAAACTTCATCTTCATCAAGAATAAAGTCATCGCTGGAGCGAATCGGCTGGAATTTCTTCGGCTCGTCTTGGTCCCGTCTGCGCAGGCTGCTCTTTTTCTTATCCTTGCTTTCTGATTCTTCACGCTGGCTGTCTTTACGTGTTGCGCCTTTCTTGTAATCTTTACGCTGCTCTGTGGCTTCATCAACGGGGACATCTGGAGCGGAACGCTTTAGGCTGACCGTTGACGACTTGGCAGGTGCTTCTTTGGTACTGGTCTTTGCAGACTCGGCCTGACGCGTCTTTTCACGTGCTTCCTGCTCTTTTCTTTCCTGCTCTTCCTTTTCCCGTCTCTCAGCTTCACGACGCTCGGCTTCGATCTGCGCTTCTTCAACACTGCGCTTCACATAGGTACGCTTTTTACGCACCTCAACATTAACCGCTTTGCTGCGCCCCTGATTATCGGAGGTTTTCAGGGTTTCTACTGTTTTACGTTTCAGCGTGATGCGACGAGGCGTCGCGCCACCTGAAGCGTCCTCACCATGCTTGCTCTTCAGGGACTGCAGGAGAGTCACACGCTCATCGTTGGTCATCGTGTCATCAGCTTTTGTCTGAGGCAGACCAGCTTCCATGACTTGCTCAAGTAAGCGGTCTTCCGGAACGCCGACCATTTTGGCCAGTTCACTGATCGTTACATCTGCCATTCAACTCTCCGACTATAAATGCTAGTGAATTACTACTTCTCTATAAACCTGGGTAAGAAGCAGCCTTACTCTGAAGCCTCAACCTCTTCGCCGTCTTGCCCTTCGTCACTTTCACTGGCTTCCTCTTCCTCATCAGCAAACCATGGCGCTCTCGCTGTCATGATGAGCTCACCGGCTTTTTCTTCCGTCAAGCCTTCCAGCTCCATCAATTCATCAATGGACTGCTCGGCAAGGTCTTCCATGGACAGCACACCTAAACCTGACAAGGCCAGCGCAAGCTCATTGTCCATACCATCCATGTTTAGCAGGTCATCCTTGATACCGGCCTTGCTGATATTTTCTTCTGATGCGATAGCCCTGGTCAGCAGAGCATCCTTCGCCCTTGAGCGCAGCTCGTTGGCAATCTCCTCATCGAAATCCTGGATCGAGGAAATTTCTTCTAGCGGAACATAGGCAATTTCTTCAAGCGAAGTGAAACCTTCCTGCACAAGAATCTCAGCTACATCGTCATCAACATCCAGGGCCTCCATGAAAACCTTGATAGTGCCTGCAGATTCTGTCTGCAGTTTTTCAGCTGCACTTTCTTCACTCATGACATTAATAGTCCAGCCAGTGAGTTCGCTGCCCAGACGAACATTCTGCCCATTACGGCCAATCGCCTGCGCGAGGTTTTCCTCTTCAACAGCGACATCCATTGTGTGTGTATCTTCATCTACAACAATAGACGCCACCTCTGCTGGCGCCATAGAGTTGATTACCAGCTGTGCCGGGTTGTCATCCCAGAGAATGATATCGATTCTTTCATTAGCTAGCTCATTGGAAACCACCTGCACACGTGAACCACGCATACCCACACAGGCTCCGACAGGATCGATACGCCCGTCATTGGTTTTCACCGCCAGCTTGGCCCGCGAACCGGGATCCCTGGCCGCACCCTTGATTTCAATAATTTCTTCCGAAATTTCCGGCACCTCTATCTTGAACAGCTCAACCAGCATGGCTGGAGCAGTTCGGCTCAACAGCAGCTGTGGTCCGCGCAGTTCAGTCCTGACTTCAAGCAGCAGGGCACGAAGCCTGTCATTAATGCGGAAGGTTTCTCGCGGAATAAGATTTTCACGCGGTAGCAGCCCCTCGGCGTTATTGCCAAGATCAACGATTACGTTATCGCGAGTCACTTTTTTTACAGTACCGGAAACCAGTTCACCGACTCTGTCTTCATACTCGGCGAGCACGATTTCTCTTTCGGCTTCACGAACCTTCTGGACAATTACCTGCTTTGCCGTTTGCGCGGCTATTCGTCCAAATTCGACGTTGTCGATCTTCTCACGATACACGTCTCCAGGCTGAAGGTTGGCATCTTTTTCGTGGGCCTCCTCAATGGTGAACTGCGAACCAAGCAGTGCAAGCTCATCATCAGGCACGACAGTCCATACACGGTAAGTCTCATAGTCACCGGTATCCCTGTCGATGGTGACCTCACAATCGATTTCCTCATCCATGTAGCGTTTCTTGGTGGCAGACGCGAGCGCAGATTCAATTGCACTGAAGATCACGTCCTGGGAGACACCTTTTTCATTTGAGACGGCATCAGCCACCATCAAGATTTCTTTGTTCATCATAGCCTTGCTACCTTTAACGCTCTTTCGTAAAGAGATTCACTTCCTCAATTAGTTATGGCTTAAACCCTGCTTTCAAGGTTTGCCTTTTCAATCAATTCGTATGGGATGGTGTATTCCTCATCACCAATGATCAGCACTATTTCATTTTGAACTATGGCTTTTAGCTGACCTGCAAACTTTCTTTTGTTTTCAAAATTCTCAGTCAACCTGAGCTGCACATGCCAACCCAGGTATTCCCTGAACTGATCCAGGTTGAACAACACCCTGTCGATCCCGGGCGATGAAACTTCAAGCGTGTATTCGCCGCTTATGGGATCCTCAACATCAAGTATGCTGCTTATCTGCCTGCTCGCCTGGGCGCAGTCCTCGATATCTATCCCCCCCTCCTTGTCCAGGTAGACCCGGAGAAGAGAGTGTTTGCCCCGAGGCACATATTCGATGCCCCAAAGGGTGTATCCCAGTGCAGTAATGGCAGGTTCCAACATCTCGCTTAGCTCTGCTGTCCGCCTGCTCATGTCATTTCACCTTCCGGCTAAATAAAAAATGGGCCCAAGGCCCACTTCCAACTACTGCAATCAACCAAATAAAAAGCCCCATATAGGGGCCTCAAATTCTCAGAAACAAAACATAAGTACCCTGTTCCTGGATGTTTAGTGCGGAAATTTATAACTAAAATCTAATTCCCGCGGCTCAAAAGGAAAATGCGTACACCTTCCTGATAAACCCCTAATTTGGTAGCGGGGGCAGGATTTGAACCTACGACCTTCGGGTTATGAGCCCGACGAGCTGCCAGACTGCTCCACCCCGCAACAACTCAATCATTTCCCAACCGGGAAAGGCCAGGAATTATAGGTGCCCTTCCCTTATGGGTCAAGGCTGTATGCCTGAAAGCCAGATAATTTAAGGGCTTCAGGTTTCATCCAAAAAATCACTGAACTGTCAGGTTCATGTAAAAGCAGGCACCTCTCTAGAAATTTGTGATTTGGGAACGCTCTAGGCGTTCTGGCCTACTTCAGGCCTTCTACAATATTTCGCTGGGCCGTCAGGTCCAGCGAAATATTAGAAGGTATTTGGTGCCGAAGGCCGGACTTGAACCGGCACGACCGTAGGTCACTACCCCCTCAAGATAGCGTGTCTACCAATTCCACCACTTCGGCTTATTCTGGTACTTCTTCTGACAGGACACCATCAACAACTGGGATATCACCTTCAACTGCCGTTTCTGTCGCCAGCTCTGGAATATCATCCAGCGCTTCTTCTATAACAAATGGCAGGTCTTCTGCTGCAGACTGCGTCCCAGGTGCCGCAGCAATCTCATCAAGATTTTCAATAAGCCCGCTGTCATCAACGCTCAGGCTGGCCTGCTGCCTAGCAATGATCGCCAGTCCCAGGCTGGTGATGAAAAACACTACTGCCATGATAGAAGTTGATTTTGTTAATGCATTACCGCTTCCTGAGCTGCCAAAAAGCGTCTGGGATGCGCCGCTTCCGAATGAAGCTCCCATATCAGCACCCTTACCCTGCTGGATGAGGACCAGCCCGGTAATCGCAATAGCGGCAATAACATGTACAAAAATAATCAGTGATTCCATATTTCTCTCTATTTAAGCGGTTAAGTAATACCGATTATCCGCTGTAACTGTTACAAATCCTCAAAAAATCTTCGGCATCCAGTGATGCGCCCCCTACCAATCCACCGTCTATATCAGGCTTGGCAAATAATTCGGCGGCGTTACTGCCTTTTACCGAACCGCCATACAAAATGCGCGTGCTCTCTGCGACTGCTGTATTGGCTCCTGCCAGTTTACCCCTTATCAGCGCATGCACTTCCTGCGCCTGCTCCGGCGTTGCAGTCAGCCCTGTCCCGATTGCCCAAACCGGTTCGTATGCGATAACAGCGTTGTTAAACGCCTCAATCCCGGCATGAGCCAGAACTGCTTCGAGCTGCTCAAGAACAACGGCTTCTGTTTCGCCTGCCTCGTGCTGCTCCTGGGTTTCTCCAATACACAGTATCGGGATAAGACCAGACCGCTGGGCTGCCGTAAATTTCTCGGCTATAAAGCTGTTCTCTTCACCGAAAAGCTGTCTTCTTTCCGAGTGACCGATAATGACATGCCTGCAGCCAATATCTTTCAGCATTTCTGCAGACAGCTCACCGGTAAACGCGCCGGATTGCTGTGGATGCAGGTTTTGGGCACCCAGCATAACCAGGCTGCCATCCAATTCTGCGCCAACCTGTTCCAGGTAAACCGCGGGAGGGCAAACCAGAACTTCTACATTCGGACTACTTTCCAGGCCGGCTTTCAGGACATGAATGAGAGTGACATTTCTCTGCCTCAGCCCATTCATTTTCCAGTTTGCTGCAACCAACCCTTTTCGCATTCATTACCCCGGGGTAAGCAGGGTTTAGCCTGCCAAAAACGGGCGCCAATACTAACGGAGATGGGGGTTACATGCAAGAAAGCAAGTATGGGGAAGGCCTTAAAATCAGGGGTTTAAGTCTAGAGCAGGAAAAAAGTGGGTTCTGTATCTTCAGGCCACATTTTTCTCCATCTCTTTCGCCACTACCTCGGAAATCTCGCCGGCGAGCTTGCTGACCTGGGCCTGATCCTCACCTTCGACCATCACCCTGACCACAGGTTCGGTACCTGATGGCCTGAGGAGCACTCGGCCTTGCTTGCCCAGTTCTTTTTCTGCTTTTTCAACCGATGCCTTGATGGCTGGTTGTTCCTCCAGCGCGCCCTTACCATTTATGCGAACATTGATCATGGTCTGGGGAAATTTGGTCATACCTGATTTTAGGTCATGCAGGTTTTCACCGAATACCTGTGTTGCCGTAAGGACCTGCAGGGCTGATATGATTCCGTCCCCTGTGCTGGTGCTGTCCAGGCAGATTATATGGCCCGATGATTCTCCACCAAACAGCCACTTTCGGGTCAGCAGTTCTGTCATCACATAGCGGTCACCCACCTTGGTGCGGCGGAAAGGTATGTTGAGTTCCCTCAGTGCAATTTCCAAACCTAGGTTGCTCATGACAGTGCCAATGATACCCTGGTCCTTCAATTCAGGCTGACCAAGCTTGTAGCGTGCAATGATATAAAGCAGCTCATCGCCATTAACAACTTCGCCCTTGTGGTCTACCATGATCACGCGGTCTCCATCACCGTCAAACGCGATACCAAGATCTGCCTGGTGCATGACTACTGCAGCGGCGAGATTATCGGGCTTAGTGGATCCGCAGTCATTGTTAATATTAAGGCCATCAGGCTCAGTCCCTATGGTCACTACAGTAGCGCCAAGTTCACGAAAAACATTAGGGGCTATGTGATAGGTGGCGCCGTTTGCACAATCCAGCACGATTTTCATGTTTCTTAGGCTCAGGTTACCTGGCACCGTGCTTTTACAAAATTCTATATATCGGCCGGCGGCATCGACTATTCGGTAGGCTTTACCTATTTCACCTGAATCGACTGTTGTCAGCGGCTCCTCCATTGCCTCTTCAATGGCCAACTCAATTTCATCGGGAAGTTTTTTACCATCGCCTGAGAAAAACTTGATGCCGTTATCTTGGAAGCCGTTGTGAGAGGCGGAAATGACAATGCCAGCCTGCGCCTGAAAGGTGCGTGTCAGGTAGGCCACCGCTGGAGTCGGCATAGGCCCAAGCATGTTGATATCCATTCCAGCCGAGGTGAGACCTGCCTCCAAGGCAGACTCGAACATATAGCCAGAAATGCGGGTATCTTTACCAACCAGTATTTTGCCGCCGCCCTGGCTGGCGAAAACTTTACCTGTCGCCCAGCCAAGCTTCAGCATGAAATCAGGGGTAATGGGGTATTTCCCCACAGCACCTCGAATACCATCTGTTCCAAAATATTTCTTGCTCACTAATTCAGCTCTTTGTATTTTTTATTCTTGGAGTCCAAGCCACAGCAGAAAGTTCAGCGACACTTATGACAACTTCAGTACTTCGTTGCAAACTTTCAGGGCATCCACTGTCTCTGCAACATCATGGGTTCTGACAATCCTTGCGCCATGCATTACACCGATAGCAGCTGCTGCCAGCCCACCACTCAGCCTGTCTTTCTCCCGGCGGCCGGTAATCATACCGATCATTCTTTTTCTTGAAATGCCAATCAGTAACGGCAAGTTTAACTGCTGTAGTGATTTAAGTCTGCTTAGAAGTTCAAGGTTATGTTCCAGGGTCTTGCCAAATCCGAACCCGGGATCCAGCATGATCCTGTCACTGGTTATTCCCGCATCATTGCAGGCCTGAACTCTATGTGCCAAGAAGTCTGCAATATCCTTTACTACATCTTCATAGACAGGGTCATCCTGCATATTCTCGGGATTTCCCTGCATATGCATTAGACACACAGGCAATCCGGATGTCGCTGCAGCTTCCAGTGCCCCTTCCCTAGTTAACGCCCTGACATCATTTATCAGGCCAACACCGGCATCACAGCACAGTGAAATAAGCTCTGAATTGCTGGTGTCTGCTGAGAGCACCACATCAAAACTGTTATTGAGTTTTTCTAGTACCGGCATGACACGATGGATTTCTTCTTCACTCGATACCGCTTTTGCGCCAGGCCTCGTGGACTCTCCGCCGACATCAAGAATGGCCGCTCCAGCATTGATCATCGCTTCAGCCCTTTTCATCACCTCCGACAGGTTAACCCTGCCGTTATCGCTCATTAGTTCACCACCGTCGGAAAAAGAGTCGGGCGTGACATTAAGGATGCCCATGACGTGGGACACCGAAAGATCTAGTGTCTTGCCGGCAAAGTCAAAAAGGGAATCATTACTCATGGCTGTAATTTCAGAAAATCTTAAAAGAAAAGGAGCTCAACAGAGCTCCTTTTAATTCATCTAATAATTCTTATGGTACTGGCAAAGCCCGGAATAGATTAATGCTCTCCGGCAGGACCGCCAATAGGTTTATTGGTGTCCCTGCTACCCTCATTTTTCTTTCTGGCCTCAGGCTCTTCGGTAACAGGGGTTCCTGAACCAAAATCGTCATCATGCCAGCCGGCAGGTGACTGAGGTTTCTTGCCCGCCATGATATCGTCTATCTGGCCGGAATCAATGGTCTCCCATTCCAGAAGGGCGTCCTTCATGGCTTCGAGCTTGTCACGATTTTCTTCCAGTATAGTCTTGGCCCTCTCATAACAGGAATCAATAATACTGCGCACTTCCTCGTCAATCGCTTTTGTCGTATCAGAGGAAAGCACCTTGCTCTGCCCAGAGGCGGCAGATCGACCCAGGAATACCTCGTCAGCTTCATCATCATACTGCAGTGGACCAAGACGCTCAGAGAGTCCCCACTTCTTCACCATGTTGTGTGCCATCTGCGTGGCGCGCTGAATATCATTAGAGGCTCCTGTAGTCACACCTTCTTTGCCTAATGTCATTTCCTCCGCAATACGTCCGCCATACAGGGAACATATCTGGCTGAGAATGCTTTGCTTACTATGGCTGTAGCGGTCCTCTTCCGGCAGAAACATTGTGACACCAAGCGCCCTGCCCCTTGGAATAATGCTGACCTTATATACAGGGTCATGTTCCGGCACGAGCCTGCCAACTATGGCATGCCCAGCTTCGTGATAAGCTGTGTTCAGTTTTTCCTTGTCAGACATGACCATAGATTTGCGCTCTGCGCCCATCATGATCTTGTCCTTAGCCTTCTCGAATTCTTCCATCGTGACGCGCTTCTTGCTGGAACGAGCTGCGAACAGGGCGGCCTCATTTACCAAGTTAGCAAGGTCGGCACCAGAAAATCCGGGAGTCGCACGGGCCAGCACTGCCTCATCAACACCTTCCGAAATTGGCACCTTGCGCATATGTACTTTTAGAATCTGTTCCCTGCCGCGAATATCCGGCAGACCAACAACTACCTGACGGTCAAAACGGCCTGGACGCAGCAAAGCTGGATCCAGCACATCAGGTCGGTTGGTGGCGGCAATCACAATGACGCCCTCGTTGCCTTCGAAGCCATCCATTTCAACAAGCAGCTGGTTCAATGTCTGTTCACGCTCATCATGGCCACCGCCGACGCCGGCACCACGATGACGGCCCACCGCATCAATTTCGTCAATGAATATGATACATGGCGACTGTTTTTTGGCCTGGTCAAACATGTCACGTACACGTGATGCGCCCACACCAACAAACATTTCTACGAAGTCAGATCCTGAGATAGAGAAAAACGGTACTTTAGCTTCGCCGGCAATGGCCTTGGCAAGCAGGGTTTTACCGGTACCCGGCTGTCCCACCATCAGGATGCCGCGGGGAATACGCCCGCCAAGTCGTTGAAATTTGTCCGGTTCACGAAGGAAGTCTACGAGTTCCTTCACATCTTCCTTGGCTTCATCAACACCCGCAACATCGGCAAAGGTTACCTTAACCTGATCCTCGGTCAGCATCTTGGCCTTGCTCTTACCAAAGGCCATGGGCCCTCCTTTACCGCCTACTCCACCGCCCTGCATCTGCCGCATGAAAAACATAAACACCGCGATAATGATCAGGATTGGGAAAGACGCCACCAGCAGTTGTGTCCAAATACTTTGCTGCTCAGGTTCCTGCCCGCGGATGCGAACGTTATGGGAGAGCAGGTCGTCTATCAGCTTGGGATCTTCAATATAAGGACGAATAGTATTGAATCGCGTGCCGTTGTTCTTCAGGCCAACAATATTCACCCCACTGATGGTGACCTCAGTGACATTACCCTGCTGAACTTCGCGAATGAAATCGGAATAATCCAGCTGTTCGGCGCTGGAAGGCTGGTTGAAATTATTGAAAACAGTCAGCAGGACTGCTGCAATAATCATCCATAAAAGTAAATTTTTCGCCATGTCATTCAACGGCTTGTACCTCGTTATTTGCTGCCTGGTCTGGAGTAGTGTGGAATTAGACCTTACAAGGGATCTAATTTTTGCACGAAACCGGCTGTTTAAGCTAATTAATCTGCGGGTCTGTTCAGGCTAAATCCCTAATGAAATCAAGGTTTTTGCAGGGTTTTCAGGCTTTGTAACCTTTTGCTAGTAAGTAGACTTCCCTAGATCGGGCTCTGGATGCCTCGGGTTTCCTGACTAAAACCTGACTGAAATCCTGTTTAAGCTCCCTGAGCAGGGAATCATAGCCTTCACCTTGAAAAACCTTGGAAAGTAGCGATCCCTGGCCTTTCAGAGTAGTACGGGCAAAGTCCATGGCCAGTTCAACCAGGTACATTGACCGGGGCTGATCAATTGCCGCCATACCACTAAGATTGGGGGCCATGTCAGAAATTACAAGGTCTACCCTACCCAAATTATTGGCGTGATTATCCTTGACCAAGGCCAGAATTTCCTTGAAACAGTTCTCCTCAGTGAAATCTCCCTGAATGAAATCCACGCCCGAAATGCTTTCCATAGGTAATATATCGGATGCAATGACCTTTCCCCTGAGCCCTACTAGTTTGGCAGCCACCTGCGACCAGCCGCCCGGCGCTGAGCCAAGATCGACAACGGTCATACCCGGCTGAATGAGTCTATCTGATTGCTGGATCTCAAGAAGTTTGAAGCTGGCCCTGGAACGGTAACCCTCCAGCCTGGCGCGTTTAACCCAGAGATCATCTTCATGTTCTGTTAACCAGTTCTTACTGCTCTTAGACTTTGCCACGGCTACGATGAACGTCCTTTTAATAGAAAAAATATACTGTAGAATGCACAGCCTTTTTTACACAAGCATAACAAGGCCGAAAATTTCGGACACCGCAATGCCCTTAGATAATAAAACTCTGCGCCGGTATCGCAGCATTGGCCATCACCTAAACCCGGTGGTTATTGTGGCCAACAGTCTGTCTGAAAGTGTCCTGGCAGAAATTGACCGCGCGCTTTCGGATCATGAGCTGATTAAGATCAGGTTAGTGACAGAGGACAGGGAGTCAAAACGCGCAGCGATTGATGAAATCTGTGTGAACCAGGGTGCTGAGCTGGTACATGTGATTGGTAAGATCGCACTGATCTATCGAAAAGCTGAACCGGTGAAACCACACCTTTCCAATATCCAGCGGTTTTCAGAGCAAGTTTAGAGGTGCTCTACTTTTTCAATCTCGTAAAGCCTGTCACCGCCTGGCGCCTTGACCGTAATTTCGTCTCCCTCTTCCTTGCCCATCATGGCGCGTGAGATTGGGGAACCCACTGAGATCTTACCGTTTTTCACATCAGCTTCATCCTCACCTACAATCTGGTATGTCACTAAATTATCATTTTCAACGTTATACAGGGTTACGGTTGTTCCAAATATCACCTTGCCTGTAGGTGTAATAGTCCTGATATCAATGATCTCTGAATCAGCCAGCTTGCCTTCAATCTCCTTGATGCGTCCTTCGCAAAAACTCTGCTGTTCCCGTGCAGCATGATACTCGGCGTTTTCCTTGAGATCGCCATGCTCACGGGCCTCGGCAATGGCCTGGGTAATTTTGGGACGCTGGACGGTCTTGAGTTCGCTGAGTTCTTCTCTCAGCCGCTCGGCACCATCAATAGTCATGGGTACTTTACGCATTACGCAATACCTGTTTCATTGTGTCAGTTAGTTATGGGCAATCCGGATAACGGCTATCAGGATAACTGTTCAGCATGCAGATGCTGCAGACTGTTTACTGAGATTTCACCACCGAAGACCAGGGCTTCATAAACCGCTCTGGCACTGGCAATTGTTGTAGTGCAGTAGACGCCGTGTCGCAAGGCTGTGCTGCGGATAGTGGCTGAGTCGGCGATTGCCTGACGCCCTTCCGTTGTGTTCACGATAAGGTCAATTTCGTCATTTTTCAACATATCGACAATATGGGGCCTGCCCTCCATGACCTTGTTCACCGCCTGCACGGGAATACCGGCTTCGCTTATCACCTTGGCCGTGCCCTTGGTCGCAACCAGTGTGAAACCCAGGTCATGGTAGTTTTTCGCAAGCTCCGGCAAGGCATCTTTGTCTGCCTCACGGACACTGATAAAGGCTTTTCCATCCAGCGGAATATTCAGCGCCCCCAGGCCCTGCGATTTGTAATAGGCCTCTGCGAATGTCTCGCCGGTACCCATTACCTCACCTGTTGATTTCATTTCAGGACCTAGGATCGGGTCTACACCCGGGAATTTATTGAACGGAAATATGGCTTCCTTCACTGCAAAGAAGGATGGAATAACTTCCTGCGTGAAGCCCTGCGATTTCAGTGAAATGCCTGCCATGCACTTGGCTGCCACTTTCGCCAGCGAGGTGCCGATACACTTGGAAACAAAGGGCACCGTTCTGGAAGCGCGCGGGTTCACCTCAATGATATAGACCTCGCCACCCTGGTAGGCAAGCTGAGCATTCATCAAACCGACCACCTCAAGCTCAATCGCCAGCTGGATGCACTGCTCGCGAATCTTGTCTTGCACTTCGGCGGGCAGACTGTAAGGCGGCAACGAGCAGGCCGAATCACCGGAATGCACGCCGGCCTGTTCAATGTGCTGCATTATCGAGCCTACAACGACCTGTTTGCCGTCACTGACTACATCCACATCCATCTCGATTGCCGAGTTAAGGTAGTAGTCGAGCAACACGGGACTTTCGTTTGAGACTTCCACGGCACTGTTAATGTAGCGTTTCAGCTCGGCCTCGGTGTAGACAATTTCCATAGCCCGCCCGCCCAGTACATAGGAAGGCCGGACTACCAGCGGGTAGCCGATTTTTTCAGCTTCTGTAACCGCTTCTTCAAGGCTACGCACCGTATTGTTTGGCGGCTGTTTCAGATTCAGCTTGTTGATCATGCTCTGGAAACGTTCGCGGTCTTCAGCGCGGTCAATAGCGTCTGCAGTGGTACCAATGATGGGAACGCCGAGTCTTTCCATCTGTGTCACCAGCTTCAACGGGGTCTGTCCGCCAAACTGCACAATGACACCATCCGGTTTCTCGATGTGCACAATCTCCATCACGTCTTCCAGTGTGACAGGCTCAAAATATAGGCGGTCACTGATATTGAAATCGGTGGAGACTGTTTCAGGGTTACAGTTAACCATAATGGCCTCATAGCCTTCCTCGCGCATAGCAAGTGCTGCATGTACACAACAATAGTCAAACTCGATTCCCTGGCCTATGCGATTGGGACCGCCGCCCAGCACAATAATTTTCTTGCGATCGCTGACATTAGCCTCGCACTCTTCCTCATAACAGGAATACATGTAGGCCGTTGTGGAACGAAATTCTGCTGCACAAGTATCTACACGTTTATAGACGGGATGGATATCCAGCGCATAGCGTTTGTCGCGCACTTCATCCTCGGTGATGCCCATCACTGTAGCCAGCCGCTCATCAGAGAAGCCCTTTCGCTTCAGGCTGTAAAGCTTGTCGCGATCCAGGTCGTCCAGGCTCATGTGTGCCAGTGCCATCTCCTCCTTGATAATGTCCTCGATCTGGATCAGGAACCAGCGATCAACATGGGTGTGCTCAAACAACTCATCTACCGTCATACCCAGGCGAAAGGCATCGCCTATATAGCGAACTCTATCGCAGCCTGGGTCCTTGAGTTCTCGCAGCAAAACTTCCTGCGCATTGCTGACTTCATTGTCAAGAATAGGGTCAAAGCCGCTGATGCCTATTTCCATCCCACGCAGCGCTTTTTGGAATGACTCCTGGAAAGTACGGCCTATGGCCATCACCTCACCTACAGATTTCATCTGCGTGGTCAGGCGATCTGGCGCCTGTGGGAATTTCTCGAAAGTGAACCTTGGAATCTTGGTGACAAAATAATCCAGCGTAGGCTCGAAGGATGCCGGGGTTACGCCACCGGTAATTTCATTACTCAACTCATCAAGGGTAAAGCCTACAGCAAGCTTTGCTGCCACCCTGGCGATCGGAAAGCCAGTGGCCTTTGACGCAAGCGCCGAAGACCTAGAAACCCTCGGGTTCATTTCGATTACGACCAGGCGTCCATCTTTGGGGTTCACACCAAACTGGACGTTCGAGCCGCCGGTTTCCACGCCAATTTCTCGCAACACGTCAATCGCCGCGTTACGCATGATCTGGTATTCCTTGTCCGTTAGTGTCTGGGCCGGGGCTACTGTTATAGAGTCGCCGGTGTGGATGCCCATGGCATCAAAGTTTTCTATGCTGCAGACAATGATGCAGTTGTCATTCTTATCACGGACCACTTCGAGCTCATATTCCTTCCAGCCGATCAGTGATTCGTCAATCAGCACTTCGTTGGTAGGTGAAAGGTCCAGGCCGCGTTTACAGATTTCCTCGAACTCCTCCTTGTTATAGGCAATACCCCCGCCACTGCCACCCATGGTAAAGGAGGGTCGAATGATGCAGGGAAAGCCCAGCTTCTCCATCGCAACGAAGGCTTCTTCGAGGTTATGAGCAAATTCATGCTTGGGTGTTTCAAGACCGATGGATTCCATCGCCTTGTCAAAAAGCTCACGGTCCTCAGCCTTGTCTATCGCCTGCTTCTTGGCACCAATGAGTTCAACATCGTACTTTTCTAGGATGCCGAGGCGATCAAGGTCAAGTGCGCAGTTCAGGCCTGTCTGTCCGCCCATGGTTGGAAGAATGGCATCCGGCCTTTCCTTCTCGATAATCTTTTCCACGGTGCGCCACTCTACCGGTTCGACATAGGTCGCATCTGCCATACCGGGGTCGGTCATGATCGTGGCTGGGTTTGAATTGACCAGGATCACCCGGTAGCCCTCTTCTCTCAGTGCCTGGCAGGCCTGGGCTCCCGAATAGTCAAATTCACAGGCCTGACCGATTACGATTGGTCCGGCACCGATAATCAAAATGCTTTCAATATCTGTTCTTTTTGGCATGGCGGTAAACTATTCGTTCTTCAAATGATGTATCGCTGGTCTGCTTATTTCTGTTTTATCAACTCGATGAAATGGTCAAACACCGGAGTGATATCGTGAGGCCCAGGACTGGCTTCAGGGTGTCCCTGGAAACCGAAAGCCGGCTTGTCTGTCAGGTGAATGCCCTGGAGTGAGCCGTCAAACAGCGATTTATGTGTTGCCTTGACGTTGTCGGGCAGGGTTTGCTCATCCACGGCAAAACCATGGTTCTGACTCGTGATAAATACCTTGCCCGACCCCAGTTCCTGTACAGGATGGTTGGCGCCATGGTGCCCAAGCTTCATCTTGACCGTGGATGCCCCGCTTGCCAGAGCTAATAGCTGGTGACCAAGGCAGATACCAAAGACCGGAATTTTGGTTTCAAGGATTTCCTTGATGGCCTCTATGGCATAGTCGCAGGGCTCCGGGTCGCCTGGGCCATTAGAGAGAAACACTCCATCAGGTTTCATGGCCAGGACTTCACTGGCGGGCGTCTGCGCAGGGACAACTGTTACCCGGCAGGAGCGGTCTGTAAGCATACGCAGAATATTCCGCTTTACACCAAAGTCGTAGGCTACTACCGTGAATTCACCCGGGCTCGACGGCTCGGTATGTCCTGCCTTTATATCCCAGCTACCTTCCGACCAGTCATATTGCTGCGCACATGTCACTTCTTTGGCGAGATCCATTCCGACCAGGCCAGGGAAGACCTTTGCCCCATCCAATGCAGACTGTTTCATGGCCTCAACCGCCTCGATTCCGGCCACAATGCAGCCATTGAGAGGACCATTATCTCTTAGCAGCCTGGTCAGGCGGCGAGTATCAATGTCACAGATAGCGATTACATTCTGTTCTTTTAAAAATTCGGAAAGCGTCTTCTCGCTGCGGTAATTACTTTCCAGCATAGGCAGGTTGCGTATCACCATTCCCGACGCCCAGATTTTCTCTGACTCGTCGTCCTCGCTGTTGATACCTGTATTCCCGATGTGAGGATAGGTAAAGGTGATGATTTGCTGGGCATAGGAAGGATCAGTAAGAATTTCCTGGTACCCGGTCATAGCGGTATTGAATACCACTTCCCCAGATGTCTGGCCTTGGACACCAATGGAATAGCCTTCAAAGATGGAACCATCTTCAAGAGCAAGAATTGCAGGAGTGTGTTGCATTGTCTTTATCTTATTCTCCTAATTCAGCTAAAGGCGTGTTTTCTGCACTTTCAGCTCTCCCCGCCACAAAATCCAGCTCGCAAAAAGCTTCAACCGCTTCCCAGCCGGCTGAAAATTCTGTTCATTTGAGAGAGAAAAAGACGTTGAAAACTGCTGCCTGACCAAATCCAAAAAAAAGCGGAATGGGCTAATCCCATTCCGCTTTCATTGAATTCTATTTAGGCAACTTGCCCGTTTCAGTGTCTTCATACTGAAAAATCATTCTATTAAAAACAGCACCGCCTTGTCCACGCAGATCACAATAAAAGTTGCCTCACATTGTGTCTAAATTATGGATATTGGGGTGCCGGTTGGATCCGGGCAGCAGGTTACTGCAGGCCTAGGACATCCAGCATATCAAACAGGCCCTTGTCCTTGTTTGCCAACCACAGTGCTGCCCGCACGGCCCCTTTGCCGTATGTCATGCGGCTGCTGGATTTGTGGGTAATTTCGATGCGCTCGCCTTCACTGACAAACATTACGGTATGGTCGCCGACAATGTCGCCGGCCCTAATAGTTTCGAAGCCTATGGTTTTTCCATCACGCTCGCCCGTATGGCCTTCACGTCCGAAAACTGCTACTTCAGCCAGGTTGCGGCCTAGGGTGTTGGCTACCACCTCGCCCATCTTAAGGGCGGTACCGGAGGGGGCATCTTTTTTATGCCGGTGATGCGCCTCAATAATTTCTATATCGCTGTCCTCGCCTATGATGGCTGCCGCCTGCTCTATCAGTTTCAGGCACAGGTTCACCCCGATACTCATATTGGGTGCAAAGACTATGGGTATGGTCCTACTGGCATCGGCAATTGCCTGTTTCTGTTCGTCAGTAAAGCCGGTGGTACCAATGATAATTTTCTTGCCAGCAGACTCGCAGACTTTAAGATGGTTCAGGGTTGCTTCCGGGCTTGTGAAATCGACCAGGACGTCAAAGTCATCAGTGCAAGCCTCAAGGCTGGTAGCGACATGAACACCCAGGGCTTCCATTCCACACAGGGCTCCCACTTCCTTGCCTTCAGCTTCACTGCCGGAACGTTCGGTCGCCGCACCCAGAGTAACGCCCTCAGCATTGCTGACGGCTTCAACATGTATTTTTCCCATACGGCCAGAAACACCGGCTACGCAGATTCTTAACATATTAAGGAGCTCTTTTAAGTCCAGGCTAGGACTTTAAAGCATCAACGAACTTTTTTACACCATCAAACCAACTGGAGCGCTTGGGTGACTGCTTGTTGCCCTGGCTTTCCTGGATTTCCTGGAATTCGGTCAGCAGTTCTTTCTGACGCTTGGTTAGATGAACGGGGGTTTCCACGATTACCCTGCACAGGAGATCGCCGGGAGAGCCGCCGCGGACCGGAGTGACCCCCTTATTACGCAGACGGAACAATTTTCCGGTCTGAGTTTCGGTAGGAATTTTGAGTTTGACCTTGCCTTCCAGGGTGGGTACTTCAAGTTCACCACCCAGGGCAGCATCAACAAAGGTGATGGGAATTTCACAATAGAGGTTGCTACCGTCACGCTGAAAAATGGGATGTTCTTTTACAGCCATCTGCACATAGAGATCACCGGGAGGGCCGCCATGGACACCAGCCTCACCTTCACCAGTCAGGCGGATACGGTCACCGTCATCAACACCGGCTGGCACCTTGACGGAAAGCGTCTTGGTTTCCTCCACGTTGCCGCGTCCGTGACAGACGTGGCAGGGATCCTTGATCGTTTTACCTGCACCCTGGCAGCGGGGACAGGTTTGCTGAACAGAAAAAGGTCCCTGGCGCATTCGCACATTGCCCATGCCGCTGCAGGTGGCGCAATTTTCAGGCGAAGTACCTTTCTTAGCGCCAGACCCGTCACAGGTTCCGCAGGTACTAGTTGTTGGAATGCGAATCTTCACCTCGGTGCCGCGCACCGCGTCCTCAAGACTCAGGCTCAGTGTGTAACTGAGGTCAGCACCGCGCTGGACATGACTGCGGCCGCGGCTGCCACCGAAAATATCACCAAAAATGTCGCCGAAGATGTCGCTGAAACCGGAAGCATTTGCACCGGCTCCACCGCCCATGCCGCCGAGCCCGGCATGACCGAACTGGTCATAGGCCGCGCGTTTCTCCTTGTCACTCAGGACTTCATAGGCCTCGTTGGCTTCCTTGAAGCGCTGTTCGGCCTCTTCATCGCCAGGATTACGATCCGGGTGGTTCTTCATCGCGATACGACGATAGGCCTTTTTTAGTTCGGCACTATCGGCTCCTCGCTCGACACCCAGTACTTCGTAGTAATCTCTTTTGTCCATAGTATTTCCAAATACGAAAAAACTAACGCAAGCCGGTAGCCCACGTTAGTCTTTTCAATTCGCGCGACGCGGTTTGCACCGCAGGAGTCAGGAAAACTTACTTTTCGTCTTCTTTGACTTCTTCGAACTCGGCATCGACAGCATCTTCTGCCGAACCGCCGGCTTCTGCTTCTGCAGCACCCTCCGGGCCGGCAGCGCCTTCCTGTGCCGCCGCCTCAGCATACAAGCGCTGGGCAAGGCCAGTAGAGGCATCTGTCAGATCCTTAGTCTTGGCTTCAATTTCTGCTAAGTCGTCGCCCTTGACGACCTCTTCCAAGGCAGTGATCGCCGCCTCAATCTTTTCTTTCTCATCGGCTTCAACCTTGTCTTCTGCTTCGGTCAGAGTTTTCTTAGTAGCATGAATCAAGCCATCTGCCTGGTTACGGGCAGTAATGAGCTCCTCGAACTTCTTGTCTTCCTCGGCGTGAGATTCTGCGTCCTGCACCATCTTGTCAATTTCGTCGTCAGACAGACCGCTGGACGCCTTGATCACGATGGACTGCTCTTTACCGGTAGCCAAGTCCTTGGCAGAAACATTCAAAATACCGTCAGCGTTGAGATCAAAGCTAACCTCGATCTGAGGCATGCCGCGCGGTGCCGGCGGGATGTCGGCCAGGTCAAAACGACCCAGTGACTTGTTCTGCACCGCCTGCTTACGCTCACCCTGGACCACGTGGATGGTTACCGCTGTCTGGTTGTCATCAGCCGTGGAGAAGGTCTGCTTCTTGTTACAAGGAATAGTCGTATTCTTTTCGATCAACGGTGTCGCCACTCCACCGAGGGTTTCAATACCCAGAGTGAGGGGCGTTACGTCCAGAAGGAGAACGTCAGTTACGTCACCGGCCAGCACAGCGGCCTGGATAGAGGCGCCCATGGCTACCGCTTCATCCGGGTTGACGTCCTTGCGTGCGTCCTTGCCGAAAAATTCAGCAACTTTCTGCTGAACCAGCGGCATGCGGGTCTGACCGCCAACCAGAATAACGTCGTCAATCTCTGAAATACTGATGTCCGCATCCTCAATAGCGGTCTTAAGCGGATCAAGTGTGCGCTCAACCAGGTCTTCCACAAGGGATTCCAGCTTGGAACGGGTCAGTTTCACCACAAGGTGCTTGGGACCGCTGGCGTCGGCCGTGATGTAAGGCAGGTTTACCTCGGTCTGCTGTGACGAAGACAGTTCAATCTTCGCTTTTTCTGCAGCTTCCTTTAGCCTCTGCAAAGCCAACGGATCATTATGAAGATCCATTCCGGACTCCTTCTTGAATTCATCTGCCAGGAAATCGATCAGGCGCAGGTCAAAGTCTTCACCGCCAAGGAACGTGTCACCGTTAGTAGACAGTACCTCGAAAGAATGTTCGCCGTCAGTTTCAGCAATTTCAATAATGGAGATATCAAAAGTACCGCCGCCGAGGTCGTAAACGGCGATGGTGCAATCCCCACTTTTCTTGTCCATTCCGTAAGCTAGTGCGGCTGCAGTAGGCTCGTTGATAATGCGCTTTACGTCCAGGCCGGCAATCTTACCAGCATCCTTGGTAGCCTGGCGCTGGGAATCATTGAAGTAGGCTGGCACAGTGACAACCGCCTCGGTTACTTCCTCACCCAGGTAGTCCTCTGCAGTCTTCTTCATCTTTTTCAGAATCTGAGCCGAGATCTGCGGCGGCGCCATAGTTTCCCCATGCGCTTCCACCCAGGCATCGCCATTGTCTGCCTTGACGATCTTATAAGGCACCATCTTGATGTCTTTCTGCACGACCTCGTCGTCGAACTGACGACCGATAAGGCGCTTGATGGCAAACAGCGTGTTGTTGGGGTTCGTTACCGCCTGGCGCTTGGCCGGCTGGCCAACTAGAGTTTCACCGTCTTCTGTATAGGCGATGATTGAAGGGGTTGTGCGATCACCCTCAGCGTTTTCAATAACCTTCGCCTTGCCACCTTCCATGATGGCGACACAGGAGTTGGTGGTGCCAAGGTCTATACCAATTATTTTGCCCATAATGTCTTAATCTCCGGACTCTCTCCGTCACCCTGCAAGCTGATGTCGGACTGTGTATTTCTATCAAATTCCAATATTGGCCCTATCCCGGATAATTCAAGGAAAAGGCCGTTAAAATTCTGTTTTTCTCAAGTTTTCGCTCAAGTTGCTGAAGTCTTGGAGACCATGACCCTGGCTGGACGAATAACCCTGCCGTTGAGTATGTAGCCTTTCTGAATCACAGTGAGCACCGTGTTGGGCTCCACATCGTCATTCTCAATCATTGACATTGCCTCATGCTCCTGGGGATCAAAGGGCTCACCCTCTGGATTCACCTGCTTTATGTCAAAACGACTCAGGGTCTCAACAAAGCCCTTGAGCGTTAGCTCCACTCCTTCGTACAGAGCCCTCACGTTGGCATCCTCGGCATCAGGGACTGCCTCCAGCGCCCTTTCCAGGTTGTCCACCACAGTGATCAGCTCAGCACTGATTTTTTCCAGGGCAAACTTGTGAGCCTTTTCCACATCCTGGTCACGCCTTCTGAGGGTGTTGTGGACCTCAGCTTTGGCCCTCAGGACTGTGTCCTGCTGCTCGGCCAGTGCCGCTTCTACGGCCTCGGCTATGCAGGCTTCGAGCTCGCTGTCGGCCTCTGCACCCTGACTTTCCTGGTCAGATTCAGGCTGCTGCTGTTCGGCCTCTTCGACTATTTCTTTGTCTTGATCTTCGCCTGCCATCTTGATCCTCCGGCTTTTATTGCTACAAGCGTGTCAGAATAAGAAGCGATATGGGGTCTGACGCCAGATTATCAATGGAAATCCGATGCATTTTTTGTCATAAATATGACCAAAAATCCCACTAATAAATCGCTATAATCTTCTTCATGCTGCAGCACCTTTCAATCAGTAATTACGCCATTGTCGACCGGCTAGAAATCGAACTGGAGCCTGGTATGACGGTAATTACCGGTGAAACCGGCGCCGGTAAATCCATCATGCTGGATGCCCTTGGCCTTACCCTTGGCGATCGTGCCGACCGCGAGGTAATTCGCGGGGGTGCTGAGAAAGCCGATATCACGGCAACATTCGAGTTACCTGATAACACGGAAGCACAGGCGTGGCTGAAGGACAAAGATTTTGACCAGGATGAGCAGGTCTGCATCCTGCGCCGACTGATTACACGAGACGGTCGCTCAAGGGCCTATATCAATGGCCATCCCACAACCCTGAACAACCTACGCGACCTGGGCGAAATGCTCATTGATATCCACAGCCAGCATGAACACCAGTCATTGCTTAAAACTACCACGCACCAGCGCCTGCTTGATGAGTATTGCGGCATACAAAAGGAAGCCGGCGAAGTCCGCACGCTCGCAACCAAGTGGCGGCAGCTAAACGAAGAGCTGGAACAGATTAAAAACCGGGCCGAAGAATCCAACGCGCAGTACCAGTTGCTGAGCTACCAGGTACGCGAATTGGAAGAGCTCGACCTCGGTGTGGATGAGCTGGAAGCTCTTGAAGAGGAACACAAAAGGCTCAGCCATGGAGAAGAGTCAGCAATGGTAAACCGGCAGGTGCTGGATCTTTGCAGCGAAAATGACGAATTCAACCTGGAACAGTCACTCAACAAGGCCATCGGACTGCTGCAGGACATTCCCTATGCAAGCAAACAGACCGAAGAGGCTGGCTCACTGCTCGGCACCGCCCTCATCCAGGTAGAGGAGGCGTCATCAACCCTGAAGCAGGCGATTGATCAGTTTGAAGTGGATCCGCAGCGCCTGGAGGAAGTCGATCAACGCTTAGGCCTGATTCACCAGCTGGCCCGCAAGCATCATGTCCAGCCCCCCGAACTGGCGGCGCACTGCCAGACATTGTCAGATGAACTTTCCGACCTGAGTGAAGCCGATGTGCAAATAGACTTAATGGAAGAGGAGCTGGGCAAACTGCTGACCAGCTACCAGGACCGAGCGGAAACAGTCAGTGCTGCCAGGGACAAAGGCGCCAAAAAACTGGGCAAGGAAATCAACAGGCAGCTGAAAAAACTGGGTATGGAGTCTGCCAGTTTCAGTGTCGCCCTGACCCGATACAGCGACGGCACCCCCCGGTCCGGCGGTTTGGAAGGAGTAGAATTCCTGGTCTGTACCAACCCGGGGCAGCCACCTCGCCCGATGGTCAAGATTGCCTCGGGCGGTGAACTTTCCAGGATCAGCCTGGCTATCCAGGTGATCACTGCACAGACCTCTTCCATTCCGTCACTGGTCTTTGACGAAGTGGATGTAGGTATTGGCGGCGGAGTTGCGAGGTCGGTTGGTGAATTGCTCAGGCAGCTTGGTGAAAAAGGCCAGGTCCTGTGTGTCACCCATCAGCCGCAGGTAGCCAGCCAGGGGCATCAGCATCTATATGTGAGCAAGTCGTCAGACGAGGACTCAACAGCAACGGTACTAAATAAGCTCGATAAGACCGAAAGAATAGAAGAAATTGCCAGGATGCTGGCTGGGGAGAATGTCTCGGCGAAATCCAGGGAACACGCCATCGAGCTGCTGTCCTAGCGCTCAATATTGCTGCTTGCTAATCCTGGCAATTAGCACAAAGCCCGTAGATGTAAAGCGAGTGATCGGAAATTGTGAAGCCGAGTTTTTCAGCCGCTTTTTTCTGCTGCTCTTCAATGACTTCATCATAAAACTCTTCGACTTTCCCGCACTTGGTGCAGACCACGTGATCGTGATGATCTTCAGGTGTCATTTCAAAGACTGACTGCCCGCCCTCGAAATGATGCCGGGTAACCAGCCCTGCCGACTCAAATTGGGTCAGGACGCGGTAGACAGTGGCAAGGCCCACATCCTCGTCTGCATCGCGGAGAGCCTTGTACACGTCCTCAGCGCTCATATGCCTAGCCTCTGCAGATTCCAGAATCTGCATTATCTTGACCCGAGGGAGCGTGACTTTCAGTCCTGCCCTGCGAAGCTCCTGATTTTCTCCAGACATAATTTTATCCCGTGCAACCTGTTGGCAGCGCCACTTAACAAGTTAAAGTCGTTTCAGTTATTATGCCCTCTCCCGATTTCTTGTGAAAGGCTGTTGAGGCTTGCGTAAGACGACTACTTTAATAACCCTTTTTTTCGTATTGTTTCTAAGTGCATGCGGAAACGTTACTTCGTTCTCATTTCCGGGCGTGTACAAGCTGAACATTCCCCAGGGAAATATTGTGACACAGGACATGGTCGACCAGCTAAGGCCCGGACTCACGAAACGCCAAGTCAGTTTTATCCTGGGCACCCCTTTAATCAGGGATACCTTTGACCAGGATCGCTGGGACTATATTTACAGCTTCCAGCCAGGTGGCGGAGAAAGAGTGCAGGAAACACTTACCGTGTTTTTTGAAAACAACCAGCTCACACATTTCACGGGTGATTTTCAGCAGACCCCGGAGAACGAGCAGTTTGGTAACTTTTCTGAGCAAGCTGAAGACAACAACGACATTTCGGCTATTGACGCCAATTAAGCCGTAACGGGTTTTCTACCTGGCCTGACGGGCCTTTTTTACCCTATCAATTCGGGCCTGCCTAGGATCATTTTCCAGCGGCCGATAAATTTCTACCCGGTCATTTTCCCTGAGGACGTATTCGTGCGGTAAAGGCATGTCCTTGCCGTTCAATACCCTGGAAAATATTCCTACATTCATTTTGTCGAGTTCTATGTCAGGAAAGTTTTCTTGGATACCCGAGCGCTCGATCGCCTCGATAGCACTGCATCCCTCCTTGACCTGCAGTTCCAGGATTACCTGTTGCGCGGGCAAGGCGAAGGCGACTTCCACACGAATGGTTTTGTGATAGTTATTCTGCTCAGCCATATAGCAGCTCTGCCCTTTTACAGACGGCATTAACGAGATTGCGACTGGTTGCCTCGAACAAATGTTTCAGTGTCGCATCAATTACACCGGACGAGAATTCAAATTCCATTTCCAGGCTGACCTTGCAGGCAGAATCATTCAATGCCTTGAACTGCCATTCTGCGCTGAAGTGTTTGAAGGGCCCCTCAATCAGTGACATTGTCATGCTTTTGCCAGGAACAAGCGCATTGCAGGTGGTGAAAGAATAGCGCAAACCGGCTTTGCCAAGCACCAGCCTGGCCGTCACCTCTTCCTCACTGCTTTCAAGCAATTGAGCACCAAGGCAGCCGTTCATGAACTCCGGATAGGATTCAATGTCGTTTACTAGTCGAAAAAGCTGTTCGGCTGAGTAGGGCAGCAAGGCACTCTGGTCAATACGGCTCAAAAGCAGACCCGTCAGAAACCAAAGAGATTATGGGCAAAGTAGATCCGGAAGACATTGTTCATAAATACCGCCAGCAGAATAAGCGGTATGAATGTTCCCAGTGAGATGCCTACGTATTTTCGCAGGAACGAGTCATTGTAATCTGCATCCCCCAGGGCAATCTCTTCGTTCATGCTGTGCTTTTTCCAGCGGTAACATACAAAGAGACAAACCACGAACCCCATCAGCGGCAGAATAGTTTCGTAGAACACGTCATAGATGAGGTCAAAAAATGATTTACTGATTCCACCGTAGTGAAGAAAACTAGTAAAGAAGTCACTCATGCCAAATGACACCGTGGTCACTAGGGCAAAAACCATCACAGCCACACCGACATAAACAATGGCCTCGCGACGGGGCTTGTCCTTTTCATCCATGACATAGGCGATAGGGATTTCAGTGATGGAAACAAGGGAGGTCAATGCGGCGAAAAAGACCAGCGTGAAAAACATGAAGGAGATCAGGCTGGCTCCAAAGTAGCCGACGAAGTCCTGCATGGAGAGAAAGACCTGCGGCAGGTAGCTGAACATGAGACTGATACTGCTTTCAGAAAGCTCGTCAGCATTTACGCCAGGGTCAATGGCAAAAACCGCAGGGATAACCAAAAGTCCGGCAAAGAAAGCGACCCCGGTGTCGGCGATTGCCACAAGCCGGGTTGAGCTGACCATGTTTTCTTTCTTGTTCAGATAAGAGCCATAGGTAATCAAAATCCCCATGCCTAGTGAAAGCGAAAAGAATCCATGGTTGAGTGCCGAGTTGATCACACCGCTATCGATCTTGGAAAACTCGGGAACCAGGTAAAAGGACACACCCGCAAAGGCATTATCCAGGGTGAGTACAAAACCAATCAGCAGCATCATCATGACAATCAACGTAGGCATCAGGATTGTTGCGGCACGTTCGATCCCATCGTTTACCCCTTTGCCAAGAATGAAAAACAGGACTCCAAGCAGAGGAACGAGATAGGCAAACATCACCGGGGAGCTGACGGTAGCGCCAAACGTGTCCGGGTTGGCGAGCACATCCAGATTGCCCATGGCTGACTGCACAAGGTAAATCAGGATCCAGACGGTAATAACGGCATAAAAAACAGCAATAAAAAACGGCGTGATAATGCCGAGACCGCCTACCGCACGCCAGGCTTTACTGTTACCCGACAGCGAATCAAAAGCGCCCACAGGACTGCTTTGTGAAGCACGGCCAATCGATATTTCCGCCAGCATTACTGGAAAGCAGACAAAAGCGATAAAAAGGAGATAGATAAAAAGAAACGCGCCACCGCCATTCTTGGAGGCCATGACCGGGAATCCAACGAGGTTGCCAATGCCGACGGCAGAACCGGCCGACGCAAGAATAAATCCTAGTTTTGAACTGAACTGACCGCGCAAAACCGACATAGAGATTTTCCTTGTATTTCTGGTTCTTGCCGGCAAAGTGTACCAGAAATAGGCACAGGCAATCACGGCACGTATAATCGGTCACCATGGCTAAGCCCAAGAAAAAAAAGGCAGACGACACAACAATCGTTGTGAACAAGAAAGCCAATCACGACTTCTTCATAGGTGACAAGTTCGAGGCAGGTATCGCCCTGACCGGCTGGGAAGTCAAAAGCCTGCGCCAGAAAAAAATTCAGCTGGTCGACAGTCATGTCATCATTAAGAATGGGGAAGCCTACCTGCTGGGCGCCCAGATCACCCCGCTCGATACTGCCAGCTCACACGTTGTCGCCGACCCCACCCGCACGCGCAAACTGCTCCTGCATAAGAAGGAACTGGCAAGAATTTTTTCTGCCATCCAGCAAAAGGGACACACCTGTGTGTGCACGAAACTCTACTGGAAAGGCCACCTGGTAAAATGCCAGATTGCATTGGCCAAGGGTAAGCATTCGTTCGATAAACGCGCTAGCATCAAGGAAAGGGAGTGGAATATCGATAAGCAGCGGGCTGTTCGTCAAGACCACCGCTGATTGCTGCTTAAAATTTCAGCATCTAAAGTGCAAGAGGTTCGGTGGAATCACCGATACTGTCTACCGGGACATCCATCTTGTGAAGCAGGGCAAGGAGCAGGTTCGCCATTGGGGTCTGTTCAGCAAACATAAGGTGACGCCCTCCTTCGAGTTTTCCCCCAGCATTACCGGCAACCACGACAGGAAGCGGGTCATAGTTATGTTCGTTGCCGTCACTCAGGCTAGAACCATAAATGATCATTGAATTTTCCAGGAGGTTGCCGTCACCGTCAGGTGTATTGGCCATCTTTTCGAGAAAGCCTGCCAGGAGCCCAACGTGGTAGGTATTGATGCGAGCATACTGGTCCTTGTTGGCTCGTTCATTACTGTGATGCGAAGCGTTATGGAAGCCTTCTCTCACGCCGCTGCCCGGATAACTGGTATTGGAATTTTCCCGCGCCAGCAACAGCGTCGAGATCCGAGTGATCTCCGTCTTGAAGGCGAGTATCTGCAGATCAAACATCAGGTTGAGATGGTTTTCAAAACCGCGTGGAATCCCCACCGGGGCATCAGGTAATTCAATATCAACAGATAGTTTTTCATCAACGAGATGGACGCGGCGTTCAATTTCGCGCACCTCTTCCAGGTAATCACTCAGAATGGATCTGTCCGCCGCAGAAAGACTTTTACGCAGGCTGCCGACTTCATTGCCTAGTGAATCAAGAAGGCTGGACGCCTGGTTGCGGCGCTCACGGCGCTGCGCATCAGTGGTGCCGTCGCCAAACAGGTTTTCAAAAACAAGCTGTGGATTGTTCTCCATTGGCAATGGCAGCGTTGGTGTTTTCCAGCTCAGGGTGTTGCGATAGGCGCAGGTAAAATTGTTGCCGCAGTTAAGACCCGCCGGTTCAATGGATAACTCTATGGAAGGCAGCGGCGTATCCTGCCCTACATACTGCGCCGCTACCTGGTCGATGGACTCTCCTACTACTGACATGTCACCCTTAACTGGATGTGCGCCTGTCAGGAAAACCGCCGCCGCCCTGTTATGATTTTCAGCGCCACCAAAATCCTCTCCTTCCCAGGGACCCACCTGGTTGTGAACGGTATTGCTAATGACGTTGATTGAACTTCTGAACTGCTCAAGCGGTTTTAGGATAGGGGAAAATTCAAAATTTTTGCCGGTGGTTGTCGGTGTCCACATATCCATTGTAGCCCCATGCGGAATATAGATGCCGCCGAACCTTGTTTTCGGCGTAGCGGCTGTTTGAGCGAGCGCCGTCCCGGCGGGCACCATGGCATCGAGCAGTGGCAAAGCCACCGCCGTGCCTAAACCTCTTAGCATGGTGCGGCGAGACAAATGTTTCTTACTAATGAACATGTTTTACCTAATCTGGCTGAAGTCAGGGGCTGCCTGCCAGTGTTTCCTCCAGTGTATTTTCACCGGTTTTAACGCGGTACTGAAAGGGCATGCTGCTCACGACACCCTTTACCAAGTCACTGATTTTATAGTTATTTTCTTCAGCATCTCGCACGATTTGTCGAATGCTAGGCATATCGTGGTGTTCTACTGTACGCCCCAGCGCATAGGTCAGCAACTTTTCAGTCGCGGTAATCACAAAATTTTCACGTTTATCCAGAATGGCCTCACGCAGCGCCCCGGGGCCGCTGATGGGTGTGCCATCCCACAAGATGGTGGCAGTATCAACCTGCTGCTCACCTATCGAGTCACGCCATTTGCCAACCGAGTCAAAATTTTCCAGGGCAAATCCGATAGGATCGATCATGCCGTGACAGCCGCTACAATTTGGATCTGCCCTATGCTGCTCCAATCTTTGGCGCATGGTTGTGGGGGCCTCACCTTCACCAGCGGTCTCCTCCAGGTTGGTTTCCACGCCGGGCGGCGGCGCCGGCGGCGGTGATCCAAGGATATTTTCCAGAATCCATTTGCCTCGCATTACCGGAGAGGTCCGATTAGGTGCAGAAGTTAATGTCAGGATACTGCCATGACCAAGCAGGCCACGGCGGGCGTCACTGGGCGTTGGCACACGGCGAAAGCGGCTGCCGCGAATGTAGGGAATACCGTAATGCTCCGCCAAACGTTCATTGACAAAAGTGTAGTCAGCATCCACGAGATCGACAATGGAGCGGTCCTCGCGCAGTACACTTTCAAACAACAGCGCAGTTTCTTTTTTGAAAGCCTCGCGCAGCGTGTTGTCATAGTCCGGTGAAATCGGATACAGCGCATCCAGCGTACGCAGTCCAAGCCACTGGGCCGCAAAGTTATCCACTAGGGCAACAGATTTTTTATCTGCCAGCATTCGCTGCACCTGCTGCTCAAGTACATCAGGTTCCGAAAGTTGTCCTGCCTCCGCCAGGCTCAGCAATTCATCATCCGGAATACTGCTCCACAGGAAGTAGGAAAGGCGGGATGCAAGTTCTATATCGCCTAGGCGGTAAATTTCACCCGGCGCCAAATTTTCCGGCTCGCTTTCAAACCGGTAAAGAAAACGCGGATCAACGAGAATTCTGGCCAGCGCATACTGCACGCCTGTTTCAAATCCGCGAAGTTCGTTGCCCCGATTGTAAAATTCCATCAGCGTCTCGAGTGCTTCTTCCCCAACCGGACCGCGGTAGGCACGGCTGGCAAGATTGGTCAGTATTTGCCGTGCGCAGCCTTCCTGTTCTGTTACCGCGATGGGCTGGCAAACAAATATTTTGCGGCGGCTTGGAGTATCACCCGGTCCGGTTGGGTTCAGTGGCCCCGTAATCTGCAATGCATTAATGCCAGACGTATTGGCCTGGACGGTATAGAGATCATCTACACCCAGCTGCGCCTGGGTATGAATAAATGCCGCTTCGATAACATGGGGACCGGCCGGTATCGACAATCTGATAGATGTACTTTCACCCACTGGCATCACAGCAAGGCGTTCACCATCCAGTGAAATCTCTATAGGCTCCTCTGTCTGCACGGACGGAAAGAAAAAGATGCCGCCGCCACCGCGGCGAATGGCAATCTCGTACTCGGCATCCAGCGGGAAGATATGTTCAACGCGTGCACCACCACGGGTACCAAGCGGCAGGCCTTCAATATGCTGCGACTGAGAGACTGCTCCGGGCTGGTAATTGGTAATCACGGCGCTGGCCGTAAGATCACCTATTGCAAGCCGGCTGACCTTGGCGGCCGTGTTCACCCAGGCCTGCATGAGGGCCGGCGAGACACCAAGCACACTGGCCACGTTATCAAATCCATTGGAGGAATCATCCGCAGGGAACAGTCCGCTGGTATCCAGCGACAGATCCAGCAGGTCACGCACGGCATTAGCGTACTCCGCCCTGTTCATGCGATGCAGTACCGGCGCACCGGGATTGGGATTGGCTGCAGCGGTTTCATCCAGCGCCAGTTCCAATCCGGCAACGAGACTGTCCAAAGCGGACGCATCCGGCCGAGGTTCACCTGGAGGCGGCATCATCCCGCCGCGCAATTTTCTGACTACTTCCTCCCAGAGCTCAGCATCCTCATGAATAGCATCGGGTGCCAGCAGATCAAACGCAAAACCTCCGGAGAAATCCTCCAGGTTATGACAGTCAGTACAGTACGAATCGATAACTGCCCACTGCTGATTATCGATGGAGGCTGACTGCACCTGGATAGACACGACGAGCAGAGTGGCGAGGGATAAAACCCGTTTCAATAAGTTGATTCGACTCATGATTCAGCGTACCGGTCTTTTCCTGCCCTGCATTGCAGCAAGCTCATCTAGCAAGGCCAGGGTATGCGGTTTCCACTCGGCACCTACGGAAGCGAGAAAAACGCCTTCCGCCCAGCGCCAGGCGTCACGGTCGTGGACATCGGCCACGAACAGGTCGGCGCCATAATCACTGACCAGTTTCTCTACAAGGGGATTAGCCCCTCGGTTCGCCGCACCAAGGAGGGCTGTCAGTCCCATGGAATTTACGGCGTCTACGTCAGCGCCCAGGCTTATGCATATATCGATGGCTTCAAGAAGATGCGCCATATCCACGGTGTAAGTCTGGTCCACTACCCAGCCCACCCCGGCCGATGCCATCAATGGTGTGGTGCCTGCAAACGTTGCTATATTGGGGTCGGCCCCATGATCAAGGAGCAACTGCATGACTTCGGTATCACCGGAAAAAGCGGCTCGTAGGAAAGCAGTCTGGCCAGTAAAGTCGACCCAGGACACATCATTCAGGGCATAGAGCCAACGTCTGTTGGGCGGCAATTCCCGCGTTCGAAAATTTACATCGGCATCCAGGTCAAGAAGGCGTTTTATAACGGGATATACCGCTTCCCTGTCAACATGATTCGTCACAGGCTTGTCCTCCGCCTTGGTATTCATGTCGACATTACGGTACTCGACCGCTGCCCATAAGGGCGACCTGCCCCAGAAATCGTCACTGTTAACGTCAGCCCCCTGGTCGAGGAGTAGGTTGGCTAGCGGCATGTGACCGTTGATCAAAGTCATCAGGAGGGGGGAAATATTGTTTGCCTCGGCTTGCTCGATGTCCGCACCTGCTCCTATTAATAGGGCCGCGATATCAAGGTAGCCATCCCGTGCCGCGTAGAGCAGTGGGCTCATTCCGCCGCGCTGTGCATCGCGCTTGCCCCGGTCGGGCAGTCCTCCCCTGTTGATACCAACCCCTTCCGAACCACAGCCGGTACCCTTGCAGGGAGGACGAAACGCCGGCATCTCTCCAAGTCGTGTGGCAGCATTGGGATCAGCACCGGCATCTAGTAGCAGTGTTGCCGCCTGAATATGACCCTCACGCACTGCCACCATCAATGCTGTTTGCTGAAACTGCTCCTCACGCTTGTCAACTTCTGCACCGGCATCAATCAATTTTGAAATTACAGACGGAACCCCGGTGCGTGCTGCGATCATCAGCATGGGTTCACCACTGGGAGCAAGCGCATCAGGATCAGCGCCCGAATCAAGCAGGGCGCTGACGATGGCGGTATTACCATTCATGGATGATAGGTATAACGGTGTCACACCGTAACGGTCAGCCAGGCTGGGATCAGCACCGGCAGCAAGCAGCTGGTTTGCTGCAGGGAGTTGTTCTTCATAGGCGGCCCAGTACAGGGCGGTGGAGCCATCCACGAGCGTGTAATTTGGATCAACGCCCTCTGCAAGCAGGCTGGACAACCCTGCCATGTCGCCTGAGCGGGCAGCAGAGACCAGCGCCTCGTTCGCATACAGCGAGCCAAGACAACCGGCCTGGAGAATACCCAGAATTATTATGTTGATCAGGGATTTATTCATGATCTAAGTCCATGGAAGCAAAAAAGTATAGAACATTTAGCAGGCTCGGCAAATTACGCACTGGGCTGAAGAGGCTGTGGTAAAGAAGTTTCATGATTGTTTCATGATTATCATTTTCTCACTTATTTCCCCATGCTATTCTGAATTATATTAAAAAATAACGCTTCCGCCGGGGAAGGGTCTTATGAAAACACACCTTGTTCGCTTATTTTCATTGCTTTTTACAGCTGTCATTTTTGTTGTGCCTGTTTCGGCACACCACTCGTTTGCCATGTTCGACCAGACCCAGAAAGTCGAATTCACAGGCTTCGTTAGTGAGGTGCAGTGGACTAACCCCCATGTCTGGATCATGGTGGATGTCCCCCAGGACGACGGCACTGCTGTGCAGTGGGGCGTTGAATTTACCAGCCGCGTACACCTTACCCGCCGAGGTTTCAGCCCGGACTTTTTTGAGGTGGGTGATGAAGTGACTTTCTCCGTCAGCCCCTACGCTGACGGCAGCCCAGGCGGGCGCTTCTATTGGGTAAAGCTGGCCAACGGCCGCTATTACTGTGATGTCGGAGGTGCCCAGCGCATCTGCCAGGAAAACAACGAGTGAGCACGGGGAGACCTCAATGAAAATAAAAACAGCCCTGCTTGGCACCCTGACCTTATTGTTCTCCACCAGCTCTGTAATTGCCCAGTGGGGCGACGGGGTTAACCCAGCGAACGCCGAAGACGTCAGCTATGCTGAACTCGATAACCTGCCCGACTGGCGCGGGTTATGGTTTCCTTTCTTTGGTCAGGTCGGCGGCGGCGAACCTAACCTTATCGGTGAGGCCAAAGAAATTTATGAAATGCATCGTGCCCGCATGGCCGAGGACTCCACTTATGAAGTTCCTGAAACCACGAATAACTGTGAACCCGATGGAATGCCTGGATTAATGACCTTCCCTTACAGTCTTGAATTTCTCTTTACCCCCGGCAAGGTAACCGTTATCCAGGAAGCGCTGATGCAGGTAAGACGAATATTTACCGATGGCCGAGCCCTGCCCTCCCGCGATGAACTGGATCCAAACTACTTTGGCTATTCTGTGGGCGAGTGGGATGGCGACACGCTGGTTGTCACCACCATTGGCACGCAGGCCGGACAACGTATGAGCATTGCCGGCGTGACCAACAGTGATGAGCTTAGCATCACTGAACGCATCTACTTGGATCCGGAGAATTTCGACGTACTCAACCTTGAATTTACTTTCGAGGATCCTAAAGTACTGGCTGAGCCATGGGTGAGGACGCATCGCTTCCGTCGCGATCGTGCCTGGGAACAGATTGAATATATCTGCTCGCAGAACGACAGGCACATCCTGGACGCCGAGGGACAGACCCAGGTGCCGCAAGAGATACGCAATTAAATCATCGGCATCGACCTAAAAAAAACCGGAATAATTCGGGCTTTTTTTTGCTTGGATTTAGATGGTACTCTCTTTGCCATTCATTTCCTCTTTAGCTCTTCACTATGAAAAATACTCTTCTGTTATCAGCTCTTGTGGCCTGCACTTTTTCACTGTCATCACAGGCTGATGAAATCACCGATGACATTGCGCTGGAGTACGACAACTACCTTGCCGACCTGTTTGAGCATTTTCACCGCAACCCGGAGCTGTCATTCCAGGAGCATGCCACGGCCGCGCGCATGGCTGAGGAATTTAGGCAGGCCGGTTTTGAGGTCACCGAGGGTATAGGCCAGACCGGGCTGGTTGCCATCATGGAAAACGGTCCAGGCCCACTGGTTGCCATGCGAGCCGATATGGATGGCCTTCCCATCGAAGAAAATACCGGGCTGTCCTATGCATCAAGGGCAACCCAAATGAATCCCGCCACCGAACTGGAAAGCTATGTCATGCATGCCTGCGGACATGACGTGCATATCACATCTCTTGTGGGGACGGCTCGCCAGCTGACCAGGTGGCGTGATCGATGGTCAGGTACTGCCATGCTGATTGTGCAGCCTGCCGAAGAAATAGGCAGCGGCGCCAAGGCCATGCGAGAGGACCTGATCTGGGAACGTTTCGGAACGCCTAACTACATGCTTGGCTTTCACGTCAGCGCAGGTAATCCAACCTGGACCCTGAACCTTCTAGAAAACTCCAGCCCTTACGCCGGGGCTGACATGGTGGACCTGGTCATTCATGGCATTGGCGGTCATGGCGCGTATCCGCATACCACGACTGACCCCATCGTCCTGGCCAGCCAGATTGTGCTTGCCCTGCAGACGCTTGTTTCCAGGGAGCTTTCCCCCCATGAGCCCGGTGTTGTTACTGTTGGTGCCTTCCATGCCGGTAGCAAACACAACATCATTTCTGACGAAGCCATTCTGCAGCTGACTGTCAGAAACACTAATCCGGAAACCAGGGAGCAGCTGCTGAACGGTATAGAGCGTATTGCCAAAAACATGGGGCGCGTTGCCGGCCTTCCTGAGGAGCTCTTGCCCGAAATGATTATCTTGGACCAGACTGTCCCCCCTCTGAGGAATGATAACGGGCTTGCCTCCCGTCTCAATAGCACCTGGACTGAACGCATCGGCGCCGGTGCGATTATCAGCAAGCTACCTGACGGCATGGGTGCCGAGGATTATCCATTCTTTATTACTGACCCTGATATTCCCAGCGCCTACTGGGAAGTGGGCGGTACTCCACTCGAGATAATCGAGACCTTTGAAGCCGGTGAAGGCCCTCTTGCTGGACATCACTCTCCGCTATTTAAAATAGAACCTGAGCCGTCGGTCCGGATGGGTGTCGATTCAACAGTGCGTGCCATGCTTGAGCTTATGCCGAAAATATAAAAAATTTAGGCCTTCAGATCATTCTGCATGCTACCTATCCTCACTGGCATGAATAATTTACAGCAGTCCATTTTTTATCTTAACTATCATACATAGGCCATTAGAGATAATAAGAAAATTCGATTCTTACCTACGAAGACCTGTTTTTTCAATTGTCTGTCAGTCTACTGACTAATTTTAGTTTTTAACCGGACAGAGAAATCAATTAGCAAACAAGGAATTGTTCTCCATAGCCTGTGTGATAGCTAACTGGTAACGACTTAGCAATTGGCTAGAAATCTCAGAATTCAAGATCTTGTCGTTTATATCCGTGGCTTTCCAGTTATCAAAACCAGTACTTTTGTAGGGAATACGTATCTTCATGTCTCTTGCAACAAAATCAATGCTGTGCCAGTCACTAATGATGATCGCGTCCCTTTCCCATGACTCTAGAAGGTTCACTCCCAAGGTGTAGTTTGAACTGTCTGTCTTAGATCCCAGGAGGCTTAGAAGCGTTGTAGGTATATCCAGGTGGCTGGTTAACGCAGACACGGTCCTTGGCATTTTGCCAGGTAGATGAAGTATGAAAGGTACGTGAGTTTGTTCCTCGGCAAATGTGGAGTTATGACCCCAACCGCCTTTTTCCATGAACTCCTCTCCATGGTCACCGGTAAATATTATAATCGTGTCGTCTTCCAGCCCTTGTTCTGAAAGAGCCTCGATAATCATGCCTACCTGACTGTCGACCCAATGGCCTGCATTTCGATAGCGATTAAGAATTCCGGAAATATTCTCCTCAAGGTATTTCTTGGAAAAGTCGGCATAGTTTAGTGAATCTGGGTAGGGCTGCTTGAGCGCATGGTCATCTGGAAAAAAGTATGGCGCATGAGTTGATTCAAAAAACTGGAAAGCTATAAAGGGATGATCATGTTCCTGCCTTATAAAGCTTATAAGTGCTGCAGCATTTTGAGAGTCGCGTTGCCAGGGTGACAGGTCCTCATCGGCTTCAAAAAAAGACGACTGCTGTAGATTGGAAAGAATGGTTCTATCAAATTCCGGATATGTGAATTTTGCTCCGGTCCTAATATTAAAATCGTATTCGAGCTCTTGCATTCTATCAATCAGTAATGGGCTTTGCTCGGCATGCAAAAAACTATCCCAGTATGACCCGTACAATCCGTAGAACATGCCGAACATACCCTCACGTGTACCATTGCCACTCGAATAGTGGTTTTTGAAGTTCCATGAATTGTTGGCTAGGTTCCAGGTGTTTGGCATTGTTTCTGGAGACAGTTGATCCCATCGCATTGATTCTGCGACTAGCCAGATAATATTCGGTGTATGTACGTCATTATCAAAAGTGATGTCTTGGAGCGGATATACCAGTCGGTTTTTATCTGGCAGCTTAGCGAACCTGTCCCTGCGTTCATTTTCAAACCCTAGCTTAGCCGCCAGGCTTCTGAACCGAGTCTTCTGAAAGAAAGGGTAGTTATAGGCATGATCGAGAATGCTCGCGTTGTTGGTAACGTCAGCGATGCCATAACTGATACTCTCGACAAGAAATAGGAAAAAGATATATTTTACGATTGTTAAAGCTTTAATCTTATACAGACCAATAAATGCAGTATTTTTATGACTGGAGATTAAGAGTAGGAGAGCTTGAATTGAAACGATTCGAATGGCCTCAACGATGATACTAAAGTACGTACTACTGCTACTGTTGAGCGAATCAATACCGCCAGTCGTCAACACCAAGTTCATTACGAAACTGTTGATATGAAAAGAATAAAGGTCAAACACCATGCTGTCTGACCATATAAACAATAATAAGATGGAAGACAGAATATTAGCTAATACTTTACATAGTAATTGCCGGCATGGAAAAAACCTCTGAAAGACCCAAACGGGAATAAATACTGGCAGCAGGTATAGTAGTGAATAAAGTGGCCAGACAGCTAGATGGAAGATTGCGTTGGTCGATAGTATCCTCCCCTCGAAACCAGATGTGAAATAGAGATGAGTCAAGAACAACATATGACACCACGACGCAATTAGAAAGTTCTTTACCCATGCCTCGTGGTGCCTTGAAGTCGACTTAATTAAAGAGAGATGCTTGTTTGAATATATCATAAGAATCCACTCATCAATTTAAGACATACTAGTCATCTCTCTCTTCTTCATGATGGTAAGAGTCGTCTTCATCATCTTGATCCCAATCCCAATCACGATCTCTTTCGTAAACCCCTCCCTCCAATCTAAAATGATTTTCATATACAGAATCATCGTCCCCATAAAAGCCGTCACGGTCAAAGTCGTCATCCCATTCGCCATCAAAATCGTAATCGCCATCCAGCATAGTTTCCGAGTAAACGATGGCGTCTAGATCTAGTAATCCGGCAAAGCCATTTAGCCAGTCCTGCAGAAAGAATGGGCTACCTTCCGATTCCGTAGCAATCAACGCTAGCTGATATGTGCCTGGAGAAATAACAGAACTTGAAATATCTTCTAAGAAGATCTGTTTGGTACCGTTTGAATCAATACCGCCTTTGACGGGGATAGCCGAAATACTGCCTTCAATATCTATCAAGGCAAGGTAAAGATTTGCATCGGAGCCTGAGGATGATCTGATATCACCTCTGACTGTAACTCTTATGTCGATGCTGTCGCCTGGATAATAGATATGCTGGCTAGCATCTATGGAACCGCTTAAAAATGACAAGTCATTATTAATATGGCGCTTTTGGTCATCGGCAAAAATCTGAAAAGAAAGAAGGCATGTAGATAGTGATAATAAAATTGGGATAATTTTTTTCATAAGGTAAAACTTCTAAGCAGTTACTAAACTTTTAACTTTCATTCGAAGGAAGCTTTTTCAGAGCAACATCTATCTCTTTCTGTCGCTCAGAGTCAGCAATTGGTCTTTCTGGCCTGGGGGGCGAAGATTTTGCTCTCATTAAAAACTCTTTAGCCTCTGGATAGCGTTTTTGCTTTACCAAAAAGAGGCCATAAAAATAATTATTATCAATTGATTGAGGATTTATAGAGAGCGCTCTCAGAAGATTTTCTTCGGCCTTTTCATCATTGCCAAAGCTGATCGGCCAGCCTGGCACACTAAAATATAAGGTACCTAAACTGGCATAAGCCGAACCGCCCATAGATTCACCATCTATGGAAATAGCCCTCTCCAAATCCTCCTTAGCTTCCTTAACAAGACCCAAAGCCTTAATTCCCCCAGCAACTCCCGCATAAGATGATTTTACTATTCCGCTCCAAATCAATATTCGCGCATCATCTGGATAGGTTCTTACAGAAGCCTCCGCCGAGGCTATGAGATTCTGAAACTCACTATTTTTTGCCTCTTCATCAAGCTGATAATTTGCACTCTCCCATCCATGCTGCAATGAATACAGGGCATCATTTTCATTTGCAAAAACATTGCCAACCAAAAATAGTATGGCAAGCGCAATACAATTTTTGGATATAATTTTTTTCATAATTAACCTCTTGTTAAATATTTTTTAATTGTAGGCAGCTGCCTAGCCATAAATTTATCTATAAGACCTGGTGCTAAATAATTAATCTTCACAAATAATTTTTCAGGCCAGCCTATATAGCGTATTTTTTTTCCATTCTTGATTATTTTCACAATCTCATTTGCAACGTACATTGATGTATCTGATTTATTTCCCAATGCGTTGTTCATTTCAACCACATCTGAGCTATTTAGTTTTGTATCTGTCGCTCTTGGTGCTACGTAGCAAACACGAATGTTGCTATCGATTAACTCTCTCGAAAGGGCTTCTGTAAAACAGCGCGTACCTGCCTTGCTGGCACAATAAGTTGCAAAGCCAGGAAACCCGATACTCCCAAAAGTTGACCCAACATTTACAAGAACAGCCTCGGATGATCCTTTGAGGCGAGGAATAATCTCCCGACTTAACAATATTAATGATGAAAGGTTGACAGTTATTTGATTCTCGATATCAGATGATTTCTGCTGATCAAATAGAGCAAATTTCTGCACACCTGCCGCGTTAATGACCCCATCTATCTTTCCAAGCTCGTCACACTTTTCTAATAATTTTTTTCTGCCGTCTTCTGTACTAAGATCAGACGACACTACAATGTGAGCACTTCCTAAATCTTTGCATATCTTTTCAAGTAATATTTTATTGCGTCCAGACAAGACCAATCTTGCCTTTTCTTTGGACAATCGCCGGCAAACTTCACTGCCTATACCCCCTGAAGCACCAGTTACTAAAAAAGTTTTATTTATTAAATCCATATTTTTTATACCGCGAGCCTAGAAATACAGTGATTTTTATCCAGATTTCTGAATATATTTCCGTAAAGTCTATAAAACATTTTTGCGCTTTTTATGATCACTTCCTGATCATGCTCAGGCTCAATCTGATTTATTAATTCTTTAAAAAAATCAGTATGCTTTTGATCCAGAGACCCATGCGAGATTAAGTAGGTGAAGGCCTTGGCAGATAGTCCCAGCTTTTCTCCTACCTTTTGGGCAATAGTGTCCGCTAAATTAATACTTGTTCCCTCTAGCACATGCACCATCCCAAAAAATCCAAGGGGATTAACTCTTTCTATTTGGTCGTATGCGTATGACACCATTAGCTCAGTATCAAAGGATGGCTGAGACTGACGAGCAGACTCTTTATCAAATCCGCACTCTTCAATATCGTTCAATATCCATTCCTGATGACCAAGCTCCTCCTCTATATAGTCAGCGACAGCAAGCCGAATCCATTCTTGATCTTTTTTTAATTTGGATCCCACCAACATTAGAAGAGGAACAGTATGGCTCACGTGATGATATGCTTGAGTTAAGAAAGCAATGTAATCATCAATATCAATATCCTTATTAAGCGCACGCTCAATGATAGGAGCCCGCATAAATTCCTGCCTGTCTGACTCGGTATCTTTAGTTAATCGATCAAATAAGGGCACTTTCTTCTCCTGATATATTTACTTTCAGACTCTCCTTATTGGCATAAAGAGATTCAATTTCCGTATTAAATTCTGAATTTATTGCTTCTCTCCTTAACTTACCGTTAGCCGTTAAGAGGCCCTGATAGTCTTTGAATGACTTGGTTATGATTCTCCAATGCCTTATCTGGGCATAATCGGGCAATGTTTTATTCATTGATGAAATCCAAGTGCCCAACTCTTCATCAGAGACACAGATATCTTTCTTAGTTAATAGTGCTACGCAAAAAGGCCGGGCATCACCAATAACTACGCACTCAGATATCGCCTGATGTCCTAAAAGCCTTGCCTCAATCCATTCAGGGCTGATATTTCGGCCAAAGCTTGAGATTATTTGATTTGTGATGCGGCCCTGTAAATTTATGAATCCTTCTTCAGAGATAAAACCGACATCACCTGTCATAAATTTTTGAAGAGACCAGCTTTCTGGTAATCCCAGATAGCCGAGCATGACATTACCGGTTACGCATATTTGCCCATCTTCAATAGATATTTTTTGGTTTTTTAGCGGGATTCCGCAGCTACCAATTTTTTTATTTGAGAATGTATTTAGGGTAACTACTGAGCAACATTCCGATATGCCGTATCCCTCATAAACCGGAAGGTTTGCCTGAGATGCCATTTCTAGGAGCACCCTTGACACATGAGCGCCCCCTACTGCTATAAATTTTAATGACGTGGGGGCCTCCCAACCCGCCTCAATTGCACTAATCAGGAGCCGCAATAGTTCAGGGACAAGAATCATCGTATCCGGCTGCACTCGTCTAATTATCTCTAGCATCCTAGCGGGCTCATGCAGGGCGCTACCGACATATCCGAGTTCTTTCAATGATGGAACCACCACTTCTCCCTCAGCCAGCAGGGGGGCATATAAGCCTGCGACATTCTCAAGGAGTGTGCTAAGAGGTAATAGAGATAGATGTCTGGGATTTTTTATTGAAACGGCATCACATAATGCCAAGGCCTGATCAACTTGTTGTTGGTGACTCAAACAGACACCTTTAGGTGCAGCTGTAGATCCAGACGTGAAGGTTATTTTACCTGTGCCTACAGGCACACATGGATCAGTTGCGCCAGCTAGTTTTAGAATCTTGAGATCGGTGCCTGGCACATCCATCAATTCTTTACGACTGGATAGGCGAACTGCTGCATGACTGTCAAGAAAGAGGTGTGTGGTAGCAGTTTCTGACAGTGAATCATTAATCTGCTCCTCGGTGAACCATGTCGGCAGAGGCACTAAGCATTTCTTATTGCGCTGGCAAACCAGATCAACTACAAGCCAATCGAAACTGTTATCTGCACAAAGAGCGACATGCTCGATATTTTTTTCTTTTAAATACGTCTCTAGTTCATGGCACTTAACGAATAAATCATCTATCGTATAGGATCTATGCATATTCGAAATAATTATTTTATCCTGCCGAGGATATTCAGCTAACCACTCTAAAACGCTCATTAGAGAATCTCCTTACGGCTAATGTATTCATTTAACTTGTTTATATCTTTTACATATTTCTGCGAGTGCCACTTAAATATATTATTTTGTTCAATTAGGGTAAGGGCCTGCTGTAACTTGCAATAGATAACAGCGGGATCATTTTCATAGTAGCTTCCCCAATCACTTCTACTAGAATTCTTGATAAGGTTTTCATGCGCTTTGCCAAGCATCTCAATCTCTAGACCAATGCGATGAAATTTTTTTCTCAGAGATGAGCCGGCCGTAAATACTATGTATTCAAAGCCGTTATTGGCCATCGCACACACCAGAATTATGAAAAGCGCAATAGTTATGCCGCTTTGAGAAGCAGCTAAATTACCTACTTCTATGCAGCTCTTCCTCGCCACTTCTTTACCGAGTCTTTTTGAGAGAACTAATTCGACAGGTTGCTCTAGATAATTCTCTAGAAATAATTTTTTTTGACTTGCGAATGAAAATCCTAGCGCAGCAATAATTTCCTCTCTTAAACTTAGACTTAAAAGGTTAGGAAGAAAATCGCACAATGCAGTTTGATGCTCCTCAGCAAACCTCCTCCCTATAAATTTTTCTAATTCATCTCTTCTTGAACTTTTATTATCAAAAATATTCAGCAAATGTACGGCGCTTTCTGTTTGACTAGGCACCGCAGAAATACTTTCAATGTTCTGTATTATTTGGAAGGCACCAAAATGATTCTCGTTCATTATTTTTTCCATTGCCCAGCCGCACTGATTTTATTCAGCTCATCAATTTTTATATCTGAGTACAGCTTCCCTCGCTATCAAAAGCTTAGGAGGCTAATTTTTAGGCTAGATAGAAATTAAATTTTTAAATTTGCTTAGTCTGTGTTGACTACTTCACAACAATTAGACTAACTTTTTCCGAACTTAATAAAAGTTTTAAGCAGGTGGGGATCTGGGACTATTGCCAGAGAGTTGACGCTCATGATTGCGAGAATGATAGGTTTCTGCGAAGTTAGAACTGTTTTTTTCAAGTACGCTGGCCACCGTAAATTTCCAGCAGCATGCATCATCTTCCTCGTACTCGAGAAGATTGGGGCTCTCTAGAAACGTAAGACTCTCTTGTTTAGTTTCAGAAAACTCAGAAAAGTAGGAATATTTATAGTCAGGATTGTCTACATAGAGCGAAGATGATGAAATGCCGCCAAATATAGCAAGAAGCCATAAGGCTATCTTAGCTGAGTGGAATTTCATCTTAGTAATCATTTTCTATTTCTACTTAAATCAAAGCTCTGCAGTTTAAATAAACGCCGGCAAATTTCGTAAAATTGGCGTCTAGATTGATGCTGCTAAGAAATAGGACACCAGGTTATTTTGGAAGTTTCATAGTAGGATGAATTTTTTTAAGCTCATAAAAAAGTATAGGAGTTACCTATGGCAGCCAGGCCCTTCTCCGAATCAGAGCCATGCCCCCAATGTAACAATACGTCAGGGATGAGAACTCAGTGCACCTCTTGCAGAGCCATAGGGTGCAACAGTGCCAGCTGCCGACACGGCGGTTCAGGAAATTCCTATTGCAAAAACTGTGGCAAATACACCAAAAAAGAATATATCTAAATATCTCTATTTTTTCTTTTTTTTTGACCTTACCTATTACTCTACGCAAATAAAACTTTCAGCACTGTTAACGTCTCCACGTCCTTTATAGCGAGGCCAAGCCGGATAATGACAGACGGGACGTGTTCTTCCTACCGTCGCCACGTTTTCGTCCACAGCCAACAGCTCACCGGGGGCCTGCCCTCTTTCCACCCAGGCTTCCAGGTAATCGAGAGATGAAATACGGGCATTAAACACACCGGTAACATGGCCCATACCTGGCACCGTGTAAAACCTCACAAAATCACCTAAGGTCTCTGCGCTGTAGCGATTGTTAAGCCGCTCCCAGTACTGTATTGAGGAATAGACCGGTATGAAATCATCCACGTTGCCGTGAAAATAGATCAGCTTGCCGCCATTATCACGGAAGCGGTCGATGTTGACACTATTTGCACTTAACTGATCCATTAGCCTGCCTATTCGGCCAGCATATTTTGCGGGATCAAAGTCATTCATGGTGTCCAAGGTTAAATCCTGAGCAATGGCGAAGCGTGGTGTCGCATCACCGGGACCATACTGCAGTGCACTTATAGGCCCATCCGCGCCTAGGTTAGGGAATCCGCCATCAAAAAATGTAGACCCTTCAAATGGCGTCCACTTTGGAAAAACAGTCGTCGATTCGTCGTCCGCAAAAACACTGAAGCCAAGATCGTAAGGTTTATCCATCTCATTCAGCGCCTGGATCTGGGCGTCGGATAGACAGGAGTCGCCGGTATCCTGCCCACCGTCGCAGCGGGCAGGATTTATCGAGCTTAGGGAACGGAAATCTTCTGTAGCTTCAAGACAGGCCCCAACATTGCTGATGATGCCGTCCTCTGCACGGTCAAGATCATCGCAGGTCGAGTATATAGCTGCCACGTAATTCTGCACTTTTGCCGGCGAGATCCAGCTGTCACCGTCATTGGCCAGCAGGGCACGGGCATAGTTATTGGCAGACAGATGCAGCATCACCACGTTGTGTGCTGGGTAGCCTGCAACTGCCCCATGGTAATCATCCGGATATCTCTGCACGGCATCGAAGGCTTCGTGGCCACCCTGTGAGCCCCCAATAAAGTAGTTGTACTGGGATTGAGTGCCGTAACGGGCCTCCAAAAGATGCATGGCAACGTCATGAGTTTTCTTAATTTGCTCGTGGCCGTAATTGCGCAGCGCTTCCTCATATAAAAGAAAGCTGCCGTCAAAACCTGGCAGCCTGGCCTTGTGACCAGAATCAGAGCCAAGCGTGACATAACCGCGGGCCAGCGGGGTTTCTTCTGGCGTGGGCTGCTTGGCATACTGCCCTAATCCGGTGACAAGCCGCCCATTGAATCCTCCGCCACCAAACTGCAGTGATTTTCCGTTCCAGTTGGAGGGCAGGTTAACTTCAAACTCAATATCGGGCGCGCTGTATGTGACCGGATGGATGTTGCCGATCACCTTGCAGAATTCGCCGTTTATGTTGTCAGGCGCACTTGCACTGATAAGTTCGGCCGAGGAAATCGTGGCACCGGAAGTTCTGAGACCAATAGCCGAAGCCGGAATTTTCAGCCCGCTCATTGCTTCACAGGCATCAGTTGGCGACAGGGAAGCCAGCCTGGGGCGCCAGGCGTTATCCTGGGCAAGGCCAGTTATTGGCAAAAGAATAGCAGCAAGAGAAAGGGTAGTAATAGTGAGTTTTCTGAACATTGGTTTTCCCAAGTGATTATTTTTTTAATGCGGTAGTCAATTAAACCGGGATTTGGGGTTGTCTTGCAATGCCTATTATTTCTCACCTAATAGGGAGTAAGAGCTGTGCTATACTTCTGATCCCGCTGCATAAAGAGGCGGGACGAAAGCGTAATAAATACAAGCTTTTAACTGGGGGTGATCTGGATTCGACGCCGGTACCGAAACCCAGGGTGCATGTCGAGAGGGTATAGACTCTCGTAAAACAATCTATGCAACTTTTATAGTTGCCAACGACGAAAACTACGCTCTAGCCGCTTAATAAAACTAAGTAAGGCTAGCGATTGCCACGGGATGCCTGTAAACCGGAAGCAATTGTCATATAGAACAGGATCGATCCAAAAGTGCGTTCGCCGCCAAGGGTCTAAACTTTTAGCGGACTCGCCTTTAACGCCCTGCCCGTCGGGTAGTGACAGGCTAACTCAGTAGACGACGCTAAGCATGTAGATCCTTGTGCAGAGGATTGGCGGACGGGGGTTCAATTCCCCCCGCCTCCACCACCTTACCATTCAATAGGGTTAATGGAAGAGCAAAAGAAAAGTTGCTATACAAAATAGAATTCGTCATCTAAAAATTTAGCTCCTCTACAATTTTAAAGAAGTTTTATTTTTCTCTTGAATTTAATTACCAAAAACAAGAAGAAACGCCGCTTACAATTTCTAGGTCTTCTTTTCTTCGTCCTTGTCAAAGGCATTTTTCCAGCTGGATTCATGCCGGGCTCATTGGCTAAGGGCCACCCATTTATTCTTTGTCATGATGATTTACGGAATGGCGCCATATATGAGTTGTTGGCGTTAAATCAGCATCCAAATGAAACCCGCAGCAGTATTACGCAATCTGAACAACATCTCCATCATGCGCGAATGGACATGTTTGCTGAAGTCGACCCTGAACATTCTTTAGATTCAATTGCAGCTCCTCACGAATATCCAGATGGCAACTGTGAGTTTTCTAACACTCTTGCCAAAGGATTAATAAGCTTTTCTATTGATCTTATAAACAAACCTTTCTTACCAAGTCAGATTAACCCCACATCTACCAGAATATGGTCTGATATTGTCTATTCCAGACCGCCCAGTCGGGCACCTCCTTTTTCTGTCCCTGTTTAATTTTTTAACTTTTTAACTCGTATTTGCCTGCAAAGAGTAATCGCAGCGGGGACATATATTATGAAATTTGAAAAATTTGCCAGACTAAATCTGGCGATTATCACTGTCTGCCTTTTGGCATTTAAACCTTCGGACTTATTAGCACAAAATCATAAAGAATTTGCACCTGAGGGACATGCACCAGCTGGAGTAATGGGAGACCACACCCATGAAGCTGGAGAATGGATGCTTGGCTACCGATATCTTAAAACAAACTTTTCAGACCTCTATCAAGGTTCGTCTGAAGTAGATGAGATGGCTGCTTCAAAGGCCGGATATGGAATGGTAGCAACGAGCATGGATATGGAAATGCACATGTTGGACATCATGTATGCACCTACCGAAAATATTACATTAATGCTTATGCCCATGTACATGAACATGAGCATGGACATGTCGATGATGCCAATGACGATGAACTCAAATAGCGGTATGTCTAATAGTCTGATGATGGGCCATGGCTCAATGATGCACTCACATAGCGTATCAGGGCTAGGTGACACGAACGCCAGTGCATTAATCAATCTTGGCCGAGATGGTAATTGGACTTTACATGCTACAGTTGGCGTCAACATCCCTACTGGCTCTGTAAACAAAAAAGACAGCGAGGGTCGCTATACTCATTACGGCATGCAGTTAGGGTCCGGGACTTGGGATTTTACTCCAGCATTAACCTATACCGCCAAGAAGAACGCATTGAGCTGGGGCAGCCAACTAGGAGCCAAGATTCCATTAGAAAACCAAAACAGCTCGGGTTATCGCTTGGGTAAACAATACATGCTTACCGCTTGGACTGCTTATAGAATTAGAAACTGGCTCAGCATATCCGGGAGGATTGCTTGGAATAAGGCAGGCAATATCAACGGTCAATACGACGGCCCACAGAAACTATCTAGCCCTTCTGACTTTGTGAATAATTATGGTGGGGAGTATGCCGACCTAGGTCTTGGACTTAACTTAGTTGCTCAGCATGGCTCATTAGCTGGAATACGTCTGGGTGTTGAATGGGTAAAAAACATAAATTCTAGTGTGAATGGCATTCAACTGGCTAGAGATGACGGACTAAACATTAGCCTAGGGTATGCTTTCTAAGGATATAACAGACATTTGAAAGTCCAAGCTGAATACAGAGTGGCATAGTTTGCAAGAGCTATGCCATATTTCATGGGGACTTATAACACTAAATTCTCCGTATCTGGGTAGGTGCAGTAACAATGTAATGCTGTGATGCCCCTACCCCGTGCCTGTTTAGATCCCACCTTAGGTTAATGAAAGTTTTATAATATTTGTGTCGTCTAATTTTAGATTCTAGAACAGGCTCCTAAGACTGTAACAACTGTATTACCGCCTCGCTCACTCATTATGCTTTTGACATGGTTAAATGATTTAGAGATGGTATTCATATGGAAAAGTAGTTCAACGTCTGGAAAGACACTACCGCTACAAATAAACGAGTCTACCTGTATGTTTGCTCTGCAACTTGCAGCATGAAATTCTCCGCTATCATACTCGCGTACACCTTCACGAGGATTAAAAATATAATTGGGGGTTTCTGCTAGCTCGAATGTCTCAACATCGGAGATAACTTGAAATGGATTTTGTGTAACGCAAAGCCATTCCTCATCCGGTAGGTCTTGAGCAAGTGTTAGGGCGGGGATGAGCTGTAGGAGGCTGAGGAGCTTTTTCATAAGAGTAAGCTAACTCAGCCAGAGCAGCTTGAAAACCCCCTCTAATGTATCTAGGCAAGTACAGTTGCAATGACAGGCTGTGATGCCGGCATCTAGGTTTTTTAATTTATAGACTTAAATATAGTATGTATGTATAGTGCCACTGCTTTCTATTTCTTTTATGCATACCTATCATCATTTGCTGCGGCCAGCAGCAACTTCTAGATAAACCCATAAATTAACGAGTCAGCTCAAATCTACAAATACTTGTCCACTCTTTGGGCGAGTGAGTTTTTTATTATAGGAAAAAATATGTCAACAGAATCAAAAGGAACCGTTAAATGGTTTAATAGTGATAAAGGCTTCGGTTTCATAGAGCAAGATAATGGCGGACCAGATGTTTTTGCTCATTTCAATGAAATTATAAGCGAGGGATACAAGTCTCTTACTGAGGGGCAAAAAGTAACCTTTAACGTCGTTGATGGCGCAAAGGGGCCAGCTGCTGAAAAAATTATTGCAGCTTAAAAACAGACTAGCATAGTAATTGAATAAGGTGAGGGATTCTGTTTTTTGATTTTCTTGCCTTATTTCTTGAGGCACATATGAAGTTATTTATCGGCGGTCTGCCTTTTGGCATGGAAGTAGAAGAAGTAAAAAGTTTAATTTCAGAATATGGAAAAATTATCAGCTTAGAAATGCCTAAGGACCATTACACAAACGAGACTAGAGGGTTTGGTTTTTTTGAGTATGAGCAGAATTCTGATGCCGATAAAGCAATTAAGGCTCTCAATGGCTTAGTCTTTAAAGGACGCTCATTGAAAGTGAATGTTGCTGCAAACAAGAATACGCGCAATAAAAGCAGACGAAGATATTGAAAATCAAAATATCGTTAGCCTCATTACTCGCAGTTACTGTGTTTGCTGAATCATCTTGAAGTAAAACACCTATCCAGATGTTTTAAAAAATCCCTTTCTTGAATCTAGGCAGACCCAAAAAAATGTAGAGGTTTGCGAAACCTTCCAGAGGCAGAGTCAGTCCAGAAGGACCTCCGAGAACTCACCTCGCATGCAGTGATTAGAGGCCATGGAGGAAGAATACCCGCCAGCGTTGATCAATGCTAGATGTGTCTCTTGCTGCATGTTAGGGAGCAAGGCGCCTTCATACCAGACATCCAGAGCCTCATTGATATTTCCTACTACTGTGACTTTTTTTAACTTGGGTGCGGCCTCTCCCTCCGGATCAACTAGCGGCACGGGCTGGAAAGGCAGGTTATAGTAAGCAGGCTCAGGCGCGATGTTGAAGCCGGCGTCAACGCCCAAGAACAGCGTGTTGCGCTTCTTTTCGAGATAGGTTTTGCTTAAGAGCAACAAACCTGAGTCCTTAACTATATATTCACCCGGCTCCATCTCGATAAGTATATCCCGCGAGGCAAAGTGTTTTGCAAGGACGGCAGCCCACTTCCCAAGGTCCAATGGATTTTCACCAGCAGAGTGGGGCACGCCTAAGCCACCACCGACATTGACCCGTGAGACGTCAGGGCAATTTTCCACAAACCACAGGCATTCGCTGATTACTTGGTCCAACTGATTGAGTTCGGACGTCAGGTAACCGCAGCCGGTATGAAAGTGAATCTTGCTAACGGTCAGTTGGTGTCGCTTTGCCAATGCCAGCGCGTCAACAAATTGCTCCTTATAGATACCAAACTTTGTCGTCACTTTACCGGCATATTGAAGGCGGTCGTTACCGGCACGACTCACACCTAATCCAGGATTCACGCGAATGCCGATCTCGCTGCCAGGTTTCAGTCGTCCCCAAGTATCTATTGCGTGCAGGGAATCACAATTCATGTACAGCCCCTCGAATTCGTCGAGTCTACTGACATCCCGTTGTGAGAGGCTACCCGCGGTAAATGATATCTGGTCGGGTTTAAATCCACAGCCTACGGCGTGGGCAACCTCGTTTGGTGAACAGGCGTCTATGCCCACCATGCCTTGCCTGGCAAGAAACTGTAGAAGGGGAGCAAAACGATTCGCCTTCATGGCGAAGAGAATCTTATAGCGACTAACAAGAGCGGTATCATTGAGCGCTGATTTGAGCCGCTGAATGTTATCAGCCACACGTTGCTTCGAATACACGAAGGTAGGCGTACCGTGCTCTGCGATAAGCTCCCTTACCGCAGAGCCAGCAAAGGTCAGCTCACCTTGCTTATACCCAAGATCGGACCGTTGCCACCAGGTGAAGTAAGCAGGGTCAATCTGCATTACCTAGGCCAGCTCCAAGTTGCCGAGATCCGACCCCAGCAAGATGCCTTCGGGCACCTCCAGGCTGCCAGTAATCCAGCCTCGACAATTTTCACTGCCACAGCCGCAGGGGAACTGCTTGTACAGGACTTCTTCGGTTTCGGAATAGTCCATGTAGAGGAAACTGTTGGCGGCTATGTCCTTCAGAGCTGTCACCGTCATAAGTTGCATGTCTACCGAAATATTGGGGGAGCAGGAGTGCAGCAGGTAGCCGGTAAAGTACAGATCCAGTAGGTGCTTGTTAGCACTGATCTGCAAGGTGTGCTGCCGAATATCCGTGACGATTTCTCCGCTGATTACAGCCACTAGCTCGCCAGCCGAGAAACTGCGAAGCGCAAGAACACCTTTGCCGGAAGACTTGTCTTTAGAAACTACCCTGAAGTCTGAAGCCTGTGGAAAGAGGGAATTTAAGCCAAATTTTTTCGGGTACAGCATCGCCACTTTTCTCCTATTCTGAGGATGCGAACACAAAACACAATCAATGAAAGATGATTCCGGCTCTACGAGGAGTGGGTCCATGGCATCAAAGCGCGCTTTATACAGATGAGCGGTCTCTGTATCAACAATTATTTTACCCTTTAGGCAATATATTTATAGCGCTTACTCCACCACCTAGAATATAAACAGACTCGCATTCAACCAAATTATAAATTTCTGCATATCCGGGACACATGTCCCTGCACCTGTTTGACCCTCCACCTTAGTTGAATGCAAAGGGGGTCGGCAGGCTTTGGGTGTTGGGTAGGGCTGACTAGAAGCAGTCAGGATATATCTTTTTTAGTATTCGAAGAGGTACATTAGCAGTGTGACGCAGTGACGCCCCGCAGGAGGCTGCTGTGATTTCTGCACTGGATTCAGAGCTCAATGACTCAGCCATTACCACCATAGCCTTTACTCTAGTCCTTCCAGTTCGCTGCTTTTCTCTAACCACTCCCCCTCTAGTTGCTGAAGGTCAGCCGCGATCTTTGCCTGATCAAACAGAGCGCTGTTCAGCTCACCTTTCTTCTCATCACTATAGAGCATTGTATCTGCTAGCCGGGCTTCTACTTCGTTCATAGCTATCTGCAGTTTTTCCATCTCACGTTCTAGGCGCTTAATCCTGTCACGCAGTGGCTTCAACTCATGACGTCTGTCAGCCGCCAATTGGCGCAGTTCTCTTTTATTTAGCTTTTCAGGATTCGCTTCAAGCTTCTTACTTTCTATTTCAGCACCCGACAGAAGCGCCTTCTCATAATCATCCAGGTTACCTTCGAAATAATCTAGCTTGCCATCTTTAAGCAGTAAAAACTCATCTATCACATTACCCATGAGGTGCCTGTCATGGGAAACAAGGATCAATGCTCCACCAAATCCTTGCAGACCCATTTCAAGACTGTGACACATTTCTAAATCCAGATGGTTGGTGGGCTCGTCCATCAATAACAGGTTGGGCTTTTGCCAAACCACCAAAGCCAAGGCGAGACGAGTCTTTTCTCCACCTGAGAAATGGGCAACGGTTTCCGTTACACGGTCACCGCGGAAATCAAATCCACCAAGAAAATTACGGATTTCCTGCTCACTAGCAATTTCTTCAAGACGCCTGATTAACTGTATAGGCGTCGCAGCGCCATCGAGTTCGTCCACCTGATGCTGGGCAAAGTAACCAAGCCTCAGATGATCAGAGCGATTTATCTCGCCGCCGAGTAGGGGCAACTTTCCAGCCAGCACTTTGAGTAACGTGGACTTGCCCTGCCCATTCGCTCCAAGAAGCCCAATCCGGGAATCATCTCGAATATTGATCGAAAAATTTTTAACAAGTGGGCTCTCATAACCAAAAACTATCTCTTCACAAGCCACAAGACTTGTTGGACATTTTTCCGGCTCAAAAAAATTAAAATAGAATGGGGAATCAACATGCGCTGGTGCAATATCCACCATGCGGTTTAGTTCTTTCAGCCTGCTTTGCGCCTGCCTTGCCTTGGTGGCCTTGGCGCGGAAACGTCGAACGAAATTCTCTATCTCCTTTCTACGCGCCTGCTGTTTTTCATATTCCGCCTGTTGCTGAGCAAGACGCTCCGCTTTCTGACGTTCAAAGCTACTGTAGTTTCCCTTGGTCAGAAATAACGCCTTGTTTTCAAAACAGACGATATGGTCAACGATGACATCAATAAAACTTCGATCATGAGAGATCAGCAACAAGCTCCCTTTATAGCGGAGTAACCATTGCTGCAGCCAAAGCGTGGCCTCCAGGTCCAAGTGGTTGGTGGGCTCATCCAATAGCAATAGGTCAGACGGAGTCATTAGTGCCTGAGCCAGATTCAATCTAATACGCCAGCCACCAGAGAACTCAATGACCTGCCGCTGAAAATCCGATACGGCAAAACCCAGACCTGACAGCAGTTTTTTAGCACGATTCTGAACATTCCAACCGTCGAGAAGGTCAAACTCTCCATGAAGATTAGCTACCAGATCATGGTCATCTGCCAGCTCTGCTTCTTTCAGCGCCTTCTCTACTTCGCGAGAACGGAAATCGCCATCTATTACATAGTCAATCGCATTTCGGGTTGTGCTTGCCGTTTCCTGAAGCATTTGGGCTTTTCGCAGATCACTGGGAATATCCAGTTCTCCCTCATCCGCATGGAGCTCACCCATAAGTAATTTGAAGAGACTTGTTTTGCCTGTGCCATTGCGCCCAATCACGCCAACCTTTTGCCCGCTATGAATCGTCAAACTGGCGTCTTTAAGCAACTGTTGCTGCCCCCGGCGCAGTGAAATACCCTTTATGGAGATCATTACTTAAGTATTGCGATTGCAAGAATTAGGAATGCCGAGGGCAAAGCGGTACGCCATATCAGGTGTCATTTTTAGGTTGCGCACCTCATAAGCATCCCGTGAAAAGTTGGAGTGCAGGCGCAGGTCACTCAAGTAGAGATTGGTATCCACTAGAAAGTAGGCTGGAGCACAAAATATGACACCAAGATGACTTTTCTTAGAGTCAGAGAAAGTCTTAATTTCTTGTAAGATGTCATAGGCATAACTGTATTCCTGCTTCTTTCGAACATTGCTTACTGCTTGTATACCGGATCTGTCGATGGCCAAAAGCGCGCACGTGAAATTGGCAGTCCGGTGAAAAAGGCATTTATGGACTGTATCTGTCCATCCCAGACCTTAAAGGCTTCGTAGGTCACCAGGGCATTACCTACGCCGTAGGAGTCGCCGGTATGACCAAAGTTCATCCATAAGAGGACGATACCATTTTCCTCGTCAACCGCGGCCACTGACGCAAGGATACCCGGGTGCACCATGATGTTCTGTGCATACATGCCATCCCCCTCAGCAGTAATCCAGCCGTTTTCCACACGGTAGGCGTTTGGCGCGAATGGTGTGCCGGCATCGGTGAAATTGCCGATGCGTAAACCCTCGGTGTAGGTCAGTGCGGTTTCAACCATGGATTCACGGGGCTGCCTCTTACCGGCAGGAATCGGATCATTCATTCCCCTTACTGGCTGATCAAGCACGCGTGGCTGGAAACGCGATTGTGGCGTGACCCGCTGGACAAGCGTCTCAATACCAGAAATTTGCGTGTCCTCGTCAATATGAAGAAGCACAGAGAGAAGTATCTGATTTTCGCCTTCATAAAATGCCACATGTGATGCGGCCACCCGCTCTCTAAGATCAAGATAGTCCTGACGAAATCCCTGTGCCGAGGTCACTGTCTGCCAAACCCCCTCACCCAGTGTCGCGGCCTGACCATCGACGGTAAATTTGACCTCATCAGCCAGCGGTAATCTACTATAGTCATGTGCCAACATAGAACCAATAAACTGGTCCATCATTTCACCTAGGCATCTCCTATCGCAGTCGACTGCGAAGCTTTTTGGGGAAATTTGAAGTAATAGTAAGCCTAACAAGATCGCGCACTCGATTCGATTTGAGTTTTTATTCATATTGACCTCAACTTTTTATATTTTTAATAATAAAACTCAGCAGTAATTTAACAAACTACAACCTTCGCAATTAATCTTGAATATTAAAAAAAGGTTACTTTTTATCATATCTTTAGACTCCTTATCTAAGAAAAATTAAGCTAATTAGCTGGTTAAAAATTTATTTTATTAGATGAAATTTTTGGCCCATTGGATTAGAAATGTAGCCAATATATACTCGTCCGATGGAAGTAACGCTTTTCCCAAACCCACGCAGGCCAGGCGTAGGTCTCAAGCCAAAAAAAGAATCGCAGCGACCATTCTTGCCGCAACACGCTAGGCTATGCCCGGTGCTCGAAGCAGGCAGCGGTCTTGGCGCCTTGGTCTATCCTCCGCTCGAGGAAAACGAACAATTTTCAATTGGCTATGAGGGAGAGGGAGTCTACCAGCTAGGTTACGCGGTCAATCCTACCGGCAAAAAGTGGGAGCAAGTTTTTATAATTACCTACACCCTTGCTGTCGGCGGCATCGGCATGCGCAAGGAAGACGTCAAGTTATTTGTCCCTGAAACAGCTGGCTATAAAGAGACCGCTCTCACCATTGCAAGAATGTTCATAGTCCCAGACGACATGGGAACACCGTCCGGCGCCATAACATTAAGGGGAGCATATAACTTTAAGACTGAGCCAGGATGGGACACAGTCTACTCATCCATTATTAACAACATTGAGAGGCCTATCGCCCCGGTACTCACTATTCGGGTCGAAACAGACTGGCATGCCCATGACACGGAGTTTAGATATGTACTAGCGGAGGGAGAAACCATATCAGTATCCAGAAACCTGCCTATTGGCCAGGTCTTCTTTGTACCAAGAGAAGATTTTACCTATAGGGATGGTACTGATAAAGAAATCAATGCGCGCCTTGAAGAAAATAAAAATTTCTATGACCAGAAATCTGAACTAAAGAAGGTAACTCCCTACGGCATGGAGTACAGCCCCCTTTATCAACAAAAAAGTAGAGAGATAAATAAAAAGTAAGCACAAAAAAGCCCACTTTTTAGTGGGCTTTTTTGATTAAATCTTCCCTTTTAATCGTACTTAATTGGATCGTACTCCGGCGAACAGACTTCAACGATGCATATTGATTGAAGGGTACGTCCTGCCGGGGGCGTCTCTAGCCCAGCCTCCACCATCATCTTTCTCATAGCCTCTGCCGTATCTGGATGTGGGATAGCGGACTGTACACCAACCCTTACCAGTCCATCGGCATAATCGATGGGCAGCCAGGTGTGGGCTGCAAGCTCAGGGCTTCCCCTATTATCTGTATTACCAAAGTCTCTGATGTCTAAACGCCCACCGGCTTCAACCAGCAAGCTTGCAACCTCCGTTGAGCCCTTATGACCGGCACCATGAAGTGGGGTCCTGCCGGTGTCTGCTTGATAGTTTGGGTCAAGCCCCAAGTCTAACAATAACTTTACAGTCTCAACCGTTTGCTCGGTAGACCACTCAGATGTAACACCCTCAACCCAGCCAATGCCTGCCGCCGCCGCAAGTGGTGATACCCCTAGCTCAGTGTTAATGAAGGGATCTGCTCCAAATTCTAGCAGCAGTTTGACTAAAGGTAAGTCACCGGACTGTGCGGCACGCAGAAAGGCAGTAGCACCCTCCTCGTCAAGCCACTGGTTGGTAAATACAGTCCTGGTTTCGGTACTCTCGGTAAGCCTTGCATTCACGTCTGCGCCAGCCTCTAGGAGGATCCTGATATAATCAAAATGATCCATATCTGGCGCTCGTGTCGGATAATCTCCTCCCTCAACGTTCCGGTTATCTGTGGCGAGGTAGAGATTTGTCCAACCTCCTTTGTTGGCTAGATTGACGTCTGCACCACTATCTATAAGCAACTTCCCAACCTGGTAGTTCCTATTCTGCGTGGCCGCGAGCAGAGGAGTCCACCCATATTTACTGGCCTGATTAACATCCGCGCCGGCCTCCAATAGGGTCTTAACTGCCTCATAATGACCCGCCCTTGCAGCGTAAATAAGCGCAGTTAGGCCACCACCATCAGGCTCTCTGGTCTGCCTTCCACCAAATCTTTCCTCAAAGGGATTAGTATTGCCTCCTGAGACCACAGCAAAGCCTATGCCCCTACTTTCAAACTTATTGCAAATGGCATCCATGCTTAAGTCACCAGAATTGACCAACTCCACCATGGCCGGATCATCAGTCGCACTGCGGACCATGCTTTGGAGAGCCGCTAAGTCAGTATCCGGGGCCTCACAGTTCACCACTATAGTTTGGCGCCTCACGTTGATCCTTGGATCTTCTGAGTGACCAAGCGCGGCAGTACGTCCATCCCTCATAACTAAGGCCGATGTGGTCGATATATCTGCCCCACTATTTAGCAGGATCTTTATTACGTCACTGTGACCTTGATCAGAGGCCTGCATCAAGGCTGTTGTCCCTCGAGCCGATTCCTGAGCGTTGGGATCAGCTCCTGCAGCAAGGAGCACTTGTACTGCCTCGGCGACACCCGATCTAGCCGCCAACATAAGGGGACGCCTACCTAGGGGTAGATCCTCATTAGCATCAGCTCCAGCCTCGAGTAATTTGGTAATAACTCCAAGATCTCCTCGTCTGGCCGCAAGCCACATGGGTGTTGATCCGTTGCGCGTCTTAGCGATCGGGTCCGCACCTGCCTTAATGAGTATATCGGCCATCTCAGCGTCAGCGTTGTAGGAGGCCCAGTGAAGCGCCGTAGATCCGTCTGATTGAGTCGAATTTACATTGGCACCATCACGTATGAGGCGTTCAACAAGATCTATGTTGGACTGCATTGCCGCGTCGGCAATAGCAGGTTGAGAATGAGCGTTATTTAGGAACAGCAGGGCAAGTATTGACCCAGCCAGGAATTTAGTAAGGCTATTCATATCGAAAAAACTCTAAAATCTTGGCTGCTATGCCAACCCATCTAGCCGATCAGTACTATCACCAAAGCTCTCTCGATGAATGTCAAACTGATCCAGAATACTTAGTAGTAGATTTCCAGTCGGGACGGTCCGAGACGGATATGCTATATGACGATTACCCTTCAGCCTTCCCTTGTTACCGCCAATAAGTATGTGCGGGACATCATAGTGCAGGTGCTGATTTGGGTTGCCCATGTTGCTTCCATAAAGCAGCAAGGAGTTATCAAGCAGAGTGCCATCTCCATCCTCGGTGTTGGCTAGCTTATCGACAAAGTAGGCCATCATCTTCGCGTGGTACTGATTTATTTTTGAAAATTCGTTGATCCTACCTGGGTCTTCACCGTGGTGAGAACCTCCATGGAAACCTAAGGTGGGGGCGTCACTTTCTGGATAAACGCGCCCAGTTAGATCTCGAGCAAATAACATCGTGCCCACCCTAGTGATATCTCCCTGCCAAGACAGAGCAAGGAGGTCCATCATCAATTTGATGTGGTCATCAAACGACTGGGGTATTCCGGGGGGAACCGCAAAGTCCTCTGGCGCCGAGGTGGTTGCGCTTGCCGCTATATTGAGACGACGCTCTATCTCACGCACGTTCTCAGTAAAACTATCTAAACGGTTCCTGTCAGGAACGCTGATCTCGCGCCTCATACTGGATATCTTATCCGTAATTGAATCTAGGATACTCTGGTTGCGCTCTCTCCTAGCAACACGCTCTTCAGGGGAACTTCCGCTGCCAAACATGCGCTCAAATACAACCTGCGGATTCAGTTCCATCGGCAGAGGGGTCGTTGGAGAGGCCCACGAAATAGTGTTGGTATAAACGCAGCTGTAACCTTCACCGCAATTACTTGAACCAGAGCCCGGATCCTCAACGGACATCTCAAGTGATGGCAGGAGAGTCTCACGACCTATCTCGTTTGCTATTATCTGATCAATCGTGTGGCCTGCGTAAACATCAGCGCCAGCTGTCTTTCTAGGTTTCTCTGCACACAAAAAAGCAGCAGCTACCCAGTGATCAGCCCCAGTCTCTCCAGGAGGAGGTTCGGCCGAGGTAGAGTGAAGCCCGGAGAGGATCGTTAGATGATCCTTAAAAGGCTCCAGCGGCTCCCAAATGAAAGGCAACTTGTCACCGAGGGCTCCCTCCTTTTCTGGAACCCAATACCCCGGCGCAGCACCATGAGGAACAAAACCACCAAAGAATCGCTGGGGCGTCTCGGCAGCTGTTTTAGACTGCGCCGTTGCAGCAGGAATCATGGCGTCAAGCAGGGGCATACTAAGAGCAACCCCTGTTCCGCGAAGTAACTGGCGTCTAGATACATGTTTCTTGGTTATGATCATTCTATTAACCCTCACCCATAGCCAAATCGTGTTTCATATTCTTTGTGAACGCGGGACTCTGAATAACTCCCATAACGAGTGATGAGAAGCGATACTCGTCCTGCTCTGCTTGCTCAATAATCTGCCTTAGCATTGGCATATCCTCAAATTCAACGCCTCTGCCTAATGCATATGTGAGAAGCTTCTCTGTCACAACTGTAGCAAATTGCCCACTATAATTTGAAAGAAGATCACGAAGACTCTCAACACCTTCCAAATACGTTCCGTCGGGAGCAAATCCTGTTGGATCGATCTCATTGCCGGAATCAAGAAGTCTCCACTTACCAACAGGGTCAAAGTTTTCAAGAGCCAGCCCCAGAGGCTCAAAAATTGTGTGACAAGAGGCGCACGTCGGATTGGTTCTGTGTGCCTCCATCCTCTGCCTCAGAGTCTTTGGTGCCTCTCCGGGCTTGGGCGTGAGGTCGGTCTCTACCCCGGGTGGTGGATCTGGCGGGCTGACCCCAAAGAACGTTTCCAGGAACCACTTGCCTCTCTTAACTGGAGAGGTCCTGGCCGCTTCGGAGGTGATGGTTAGAAGGGCTCCTTTACCTAAAAGTCCGCGGCGCATGTCGAGGTCATCATCAAGTTCGACCATTCTGAACTGCTCACCGTAGACGTCGGGGATACCGTAGTGCTTTGCAAGGCGCTCATTAACAAACGTGAAGTCAGCATCAAGCATGTCAACTACACTGCGATCCTGCTCAATGATGCTGGTAAAGAAAAGCTCAATTTCTTGACGGAAAGCATCCCTCAGTGTGCTGTCAAAATCAGGGAACAGCTCGACAACCGGCTCACTCGCCGCCATCCCCCTAACATTTAGCCATTGACCCGTAAAGTTTTTAATAAAGGCTTCCGACCTAGGATCTGCAAACATTCTCTGCACCTGATCCCTCATGACTTGAGGGTCGCTCAGCCTATTCTCAGAGGCGAGACTGAGTAATTCTTCGTCAGGAATACTGCTCCATATGAAGAAGGACAAACGCGACGCTAGCTCAAGGTCACCGATTCTATATGACTCGCCCTCTGCAACTTGAGCAGGCTCTATTTCCGAACGGTAGATAAATTCAGGGTCAACTAGGATTCTCTGTATGGCGGCCTCGACTCCATAATCGAAGGTGCCGCCCTCCTCTCTACCGGCCTGGTAAAATGCCATCACTGCCTTGATGTCGTCATCCTCGGCGTTACGGCGATAAGCCTTGGTGACAAGCGTATCTATAATCTGCCTTGCACAACCTGCCTCTTGATCAGCGTTTGCTGGATAGCACTCAAAGATTTTATTTCGACTGCGGGTATCCTTGGCGGCAGAGCCGTTATAAGGACCCTCTATAAACACCTGTCCGACGTGAGGATAAAATGTGTATCCAGATATTGCTCCGGGTGAGTTCATTGTGCGCTGGAAAGACTTGTTGAGGCCGGTGTCTGGCAAATCACTTGTGGCAATAAATGTTACCCCAACCCGATGAAAACCAGCCTTGATTGGTATGGCAGGGGTGCGTCCACCGTTTCCTTCCTTGTTGCCAATTTCATTGTCCCAGTCGTACAAATAGACTCTCTCGCCATCGATTGTAACTTCAAGTTGTTCGCCCTTTACGTTGCCCAGTACGCGAGTGAAGTATCCAGTCATACCCTTCACTGTGAACACGTACTCGCCGTCCGCGGGAAATTCATGCTCGATTAGCATTCCACCCCTGGTACCAAAAGGGAGTCCCTGTATATGAGAGTTTTGAGAGGTATCAACCGGCACGTCAAATACGGCCAGGGTCGGCGCTGTCTCGGTGCCTATCGCAAGTCGGCTTATCTTGCCTGCAGCTGATAGGTAAGCCTCCATTAGGGCGGGAGAAGAAGTGAGCGTGCCAGCCATGTTATCAAATCCATGACTTGAGTCATCGGGTGGCAGAAAGGTACTTGCGTCGATGTTTAGTGATAACAAATCTCGAATTGCGTTGGTATATTCTGTGCGGTTTAGGCGATGAAGCCCCGGGGCAGGCAGGTAAGTCTCTGCAGTTGTGTCGATCTCACCTTCCATCCAGGCTATAAAGTTTTCATATAGCTCTTCATCGGGGCGGGGGAAAGGATAAGGTGGCATTAGGCCCGCTCTCAGCTTCCTGATTATTGTCTCTGTGCGCTCAGGGTGCTCAGCCATCTTGCCAAGATCGACTTCTCTAAAGTACAAGCCTGTTCGGTCTGCTATACCCTCGGGGGTATGGCAGGCCACGCAGTATTGGTTCAACATAGCGCGATATTTGGCCACTTCAGGGTCAGCCGAGGAATCCTGCGCAAATGCTGCCTGTCCAAAGATAGAAGTCAAAAAGACTATTAAAATCAAAATCTTACTTTTCACGCCAACGTACTCCAAATGTAAATATAGTCTCTGATGCTCGTTGCAATGCTCATGCTTTAAAAAAAGCATGAATAAACGGATATACAACTCCTACGATGTCCGTATATTCAAGGGATCACAGACGTAATTCAAGCCTTTTAGCAGCCGGGCGGCCTATCTCAACACTAGTTACATAATTCGTGCATAATCAGGCACATAGCGGGGGCAACGGACAGTGAATGTCTACAGATCAGGACCGCAGACAGCAAATCAAGGCACTATTCTGCTTGTTCTTCCAACCGCCATTCCCTCCTGGTTGACCATAAGGTCGGGGGCATAGTTCGATTGCTGACAAACATATTCGAAAAGTTCCTCGTCTCCACTCCAACGAAGGTTGACGGCTCCCTCCACCCTATTTTCATAAGTCATTGAATCTTCAAGTATAAAGCGATATTCCATGGTCTCGAGACCGGTCCGCTCGTAGTATTCAATGACGTGTGCAGCTTCGGTGTGCGGCAGTCCTCGCCGTTCGAACCAGAACTCGGTGTTATATCCTACAGAATCTATTACAAGCGTGTTTCCTTGCCACCACCCAATGGAATGCCCATAGTTATTTGGTTCCGGGTTAATGGGATGAGAACGGCCATCCATGTAGATTTCCCTCCAGGTATGCGGCCCACCGATATCAAATATGTAGATCCGTTGCAGTTCCGGAATATCAACAATTTCAACACCGTAGGGGGTCAGCAGCTGACGGACAGCTCCTGACGCCTTGCACCTTGCATGAGGCTCTAAGTCATGAGTTTGACGGTCCTCATAGAGCCCTCTGGCCCAGGATTTCATTTGGACATCATCAAAGTTAAAAGATGGCCCCATGCCATCAACAAAATAGACCGGGACCCATATTCCTACAAAATCGCTAGAGTCACCGCTAATTATGACCTTACCATTTTCATCTATGGGTAGCTGTGACTGGTCGTCTCCAGCGATAACATATTGATTTATAAGTATATTTGGCAGACCGATCAAAAGAAGAAGGCCAATTTTTTTCACGCGTTTTCCTCTTCAATCGTTGAATCTAAAACTCGCCTAAACATTGATGGGCCACGGTCATCAGTAATCGAAACCATAGGCGCGGATGTTTTTAGATTTACAATTTTCTGCTGTGCCTCTATTGTAACCTTGTCCTCCAAAAACGCCTTGTTAGCAAGTGCCCACATACCCTCTACTATCTGATCATTTTCAATATGCTCGACCATCCTCGGTCCCCACGCAAAGAAGTAACGGGATGTTTCATCCGTCATTGGAGTCACAGCTTGAGATGTAAAGCTGGCCGTGTCAGGCTCTAAATTCTTATCCACCATCCCATATTCACAAGCCTCAGCGCTGCCTGCCTCATACATACCCTGATACATCATCAAAACGCCGGGCACTAGAAAATCATAGGTCATGAACTGATCATAGAGGTCCGCACTGCCTTTCTGATACGCCCTTTTTGGGGAATTGGTATTCCAGCGAGTGATCCTTATCCCTCTGTCGATCTTTTGCACCCTTGGCTGATTAAAGTAGGCATCGCTTCTACCACCTGCGAAAGAATTTTTGTGGGTGTAAGCAATATGACCAAGATCTGTTAAGTTGTCGTTGATCAGCAAGTAGTTAGCCTCGTAATCAAGGTGCCCTTGGTGCATGAACCAGTCAGGGCTATCCGGGCCTGTAGTTGGAGGAATCAATGCATCATCGGCTTTTTCTTTGTCTCCCATCCAAAGCCAGACCCATCCATGCCTCTCAACTACTGGATATGTCTCTACTACAAAATTTTCAGGCACCTCATCGCCGCATAGCTTCATAGTAGGAACTTCTATACATCGACCCAAAGAATTGAACTTTAGGCCATGATACATGCAGCGAAGGTCGTCTCCCTCCAAACTCCCCTTGGAAAGCGGCATATGTCGATGACAGCACTGATCCGCCAGAGCAACTAAGTCGCCGCTTTTTTTCCTGTATATCAGGACGGGCTTGTTGATAATGGTTATTGGGTATAGCTCATGTTCGGCTAAGTCCTTGCTCCAAGTAGCTACATACCAACAGTTTCGTGCCCAAATTTTATTTTCAGAGCTTGTTCCTTTGATTATGTCCATAGACTTAGTAGATGCGGTTATTTAATAACTTTATTGTGCTTTAATTTTGATCAAGAGCCATAACATCATAATCATGCTTCTCAAAATTTGTAAGCCACACAAGAAGCACGCCGACGAAAAATACAAAACCAAGCACTATAAATATTTGACTGGAAGAGAGATATCTCTCAAGTGCAGCATATGTTGCAGCTCCCAAAGAAAGTCCAACATTGGCACCTGCCATATAGATGGCAAACTGAGTCGCTGACACCTTTTGCCAACACAATTTCATACAACTTGCTATAAAACTGATAAATCCTCCCTGATAAATGAAAGCCTGAACAACACCAACCACAATCAAAAAATTTATCGATGACCAAGATGAATGCATTAAACCAATGAATATGCAAAGCGCACCGTAGAGTGCAAGAACAACCGCATAGAAAAATTTTATTCCCTTCTTATCGATAACAACCCCCAATGCAAGTCCGGCAATTGCAGCCAAGAATCCAACACCAGAGATGAATGAGGAGTAATCGGTGCTACTCAAACCAACCTCCTGGACCACGGCGATGGGAGCAAGAGAGATCCAAACCCCATAGGAGAATCTAAAAATGAAGGCGGTACCAAAAATGAAGATACTGGCCGGCAGCAGTATTACTCGCAACAAATCAACTGCAATTACTCTCCAACTATCTGGCTTGAGGTCTAAGGAACGCTGACTAGCCTCCCCTTTAGACCAGGGTAGCGTCTTTTCGCCTGAGCGTTCTCTGACTGCTAGCGCAACTATCAAGATCAAACCAAAGGAAACAGCGAGCAAAAGCCCTATCCCGGTCATTCCAAAATTAATTACCACGAATGCAGAGATCGCGGTGCTTATGGAGATTCCAGCAACTTGCCCAAAGGCCATAAACGCATTAGCCCGGCCATGCTCCTCTGGTGGTAAAACATCTATTGCCATTCCATCAACCGCAACATCTTGGCTCGCGCCAAAAACATTCAGGGTAAAGCACAGAATCGCTAACAAACCAACATCACTTAACCCATCCGGAAATAAAATAAATGCTAGGCCAGTGAGTACCATGCAGCTCTGGGCAAGAATCACCCACGGCCTGCGCCTACCCATGGAGAGGAATGTCCAACGGTCCATAAATGGACCGGCAAGAAGCTTGAAGCTCCAGGGTAAATTTGCCAGCGCTATAAATGACCCTATAGCTGCAGCCGACTGCCCTTGCTCTGCGAGGTAGGCCGGCAAGGCTGTATTGACCAAACCAAAGGGAAAACCTTGAGCAAGGTAAAGCATACTCAGGGTAAAAAATCTTAGTCTTCGACTTTCTGCCAGTATTAAATTCATTGCCTTAAACTTTTCTTATTATTTAAAGAATCTAAGAAACTAGTTGACCGACTCGATACGCAATAAGACACCGTCATCCTCGTCTGTGAGTATATATAGCCTGCCATCTGGCCCCTGTTTGATATCACGCATGCGCTGGCGTAGATCTGTCAGCAGACTTTCTTGGCGAATTTCCTGTCCAAGCTCATTAAACTTGATTCGTATGATTTGACCTGTCCCCATAACCTGACCCTTTCGCATAGCCGCTATAAAAATATCACCATGCCACTGTGGAAATTCATCTCCAGAATAAAATGTCAGGCCACTGACTGATACCCCTGGCACCCAGAAGGCTACCGGGTCAATTGTGCCTTCCATCTGGAAACGGTCACTCTGCATAGCCCCGCCGTAGGAGCGGCCAAGACTCACCATCGGCCAGCCATAGTTGCCACCGCGCTCAATTAGGTTAAGCTCGTCACCGCCGTTTGGTCCCATCTCTGTCGCCCAAATATTGCCGGTTATCGGTTCCTTCGTAATGCCGACCGGGGTGCGGTGGCCGTAACTGTAAATTTCTGGCAGGTAGCCTTCACGGCCAACAAAGGGATTGTCATCCGGGATGCTGCCATCGGGATTGAGGCGCAGGATCTTGCCCTTCTGGATGTCAGTATGAAAACCTGGCTCCGGGCTGTCGGTGGTAACATAAACCCCAAGATAAAGCAGGCCGTCATCTCCAAATAGCAGCCGGACACCGTTGGTTGTACCTTCCTGTCCAACAAAAATATCCTCGGTGCCCTGGATGCTGCTGCCATCCCACTGCCCCCTAGCCACGGCGATAGCCTCCTTACCGCCTCCCAAGTCCTTGTTGTAGCTCATGTAAACCCAGGGCTGGTTATCAAAATCGGGATGCGTAGCGATATCAAGCAGACCCTTGTAGGTGCTGACCAGTGCGCCATTGGGTGCGCCGGGTACAACTTCTTCCTGCAACTGATCATCCATGAGTCGACGGATGGTGCCGGAGTTCTTTTCAGTGATCAGGGCGCTGCCGTCGGGCAGCCAGGTCATGCTCCAGGGATGGTTAAGTCCGCGGGCCAGCACACTGACCCTGATATCCATGCCTTCAGCGGTCTGATAATAGAAAGGTCCAGACCCCACCGGGTCTACCGGCAATCCAACCCGCTGCGCCAAACTTGCAGATGTAAATCCCAGAAGCGCTATAAAAGAAACAATACTCAGTGCTGATTTGTACAAGATGTCCCCTCCAGATTTATTTCTCAGGCTGGCTCGGATGATAAAGCAGTCACGAGCCAAGTTGCCACCCCCTGTGATTGCATACTGCCTTGCACTTGCCCCCGGAAGTGCTTACATTGCACGAAAAATAATAATGATGGATTGGCCTATGTTTTCTTTTCCTACACTACAGCGCCTGGTTATTCCTGTTTTTCTCGTACTGCCTTTTTCACTAGCGGCGCAGGATGAAGATACCCCTGTATTCCAGTTTCGCAACAATATCGAAAACATTACCGGCGACCTCTACAGGGCCAGTAACGGCGCCTGGCATGCGATTTTTGTTGTGACCAGTGAGGGAATTGTGCTCGCTGATCCGATCAATCCTGATTTTGCCAACTGGCTTAAAGGGGAACTGGATGCACGTTTCGATGTGCCGGTTACTCACGTAATTTACAGCCACAGTCATTTTGACCACGCGGCTGGTGCAGCCGCCTTTGGGGGCGCCACCATCATCGCGCACGAACGTGTCGCCATGAACATGGACGGCCGCTATATGCATATGCCCGGTGACATGATTGACCGCAACGACAACGGTATGATTGACCGGGAGGAAATCGATATTCCCACCAATGCTGACCTCGGTATATGCGGCATGTTCCCAGGCTGGTTTGATCAGATTGACCTCGATGGTAATGACATCGTCCCGCCCTCGGAACTGCAAAGCACAATTCTGCGGCCGGACATCACATACACCGACAGGATGACCCTTGTAGTTGGAGGTAAAACCGTAGAGCTGATGCATCCCGGCAAAAACCATGGCGATGACATGACGGTGGTGTACTTTCCCGAGGAGAAAGTTGTCTTCGCCACAGACATGATGGCCGATGCCCTGGTCCGTGATGATATTCGTTCGCTGCCCTCGGCATGCGGGCCACTCGACGGCACGCCGATTGATGAATGGATTCGCTCCTATGAAGCCGTGGAGGCCCTCGACTTTGAAATCTTTGCCGGCGGCCATGGCGGCTTGTTCAGCAAGGAAGAGATGATGCTGCCCGGGCAGTTTTTACGCGATCTTAAAGCCGCCGTAGAAGAGGGAATTGCAAAAGGCATGTCACTTGAGGAAATGAAGGAAAGCATCATGCTCGAAGAATATGCTGACTGGGCCTACTACGAGCGTCTGCGCCCAAAGAATATTGAAGCGGCCTACCAGAACATCACGCGCTATCGCTTCTAGCCAGTCACATATAACCAAAAATAATAATAAGGAACACGCCAATGGCGCACACCATAAATCCCGTTGACGCCCCAAAAGCAGATATCGGCGAAAGCCCCTGGTGGGATGTTGAGACCCAGACGCTTTACTGGATCGACATGTTGGGCAAAAAAGTTCACAGCCTCAAATCCGCCACAGGCATTTCACAATCCTGGGAAGTGCCCACCATGATTACGGGCATGGTAATTGGTAAATCCGGGACAGCAATCATTTCACTCGTGGATGGTGTCTATACACTAGATCTCAATACCGGTACTTGCGATCTGCTCGCTACCAGCCCAGATCTTGATGACACCGTGCAGCTCGCTGATGCCAAGTCTGACCGGCGGGGACGCTTTATTGTGGGTTCAAGTCACCGCGGCATGAAGGACAACGTTGGAAAGCTATATGTGCTTGACCCTGGCGAGAGCATCCTACGCCAGATCGATGGAGACTATATTCTCGGCAACGGTCCATGCTGGTCTCCCGATGACCAAACCTTTTACCACGCGGACAGTGTGCGCAATATGATCTATGCCTATGACTACGATATAGACAGAGGAACTGTTAGTAATCGCCGCGAATTTGCCAGCACCAGTGAATGGGGCGGGATTCCGGATGGTGCAACAGTAGACGCCGAGGGCTTCGTCTGGAGTGCTATCTGCGAAGGGAGTGTGGTTGTGCGCTTCAACCCCGATGGACGCACGGACAGGGTTATTGATATGCCAGTTAAATGTCCTGCCAGCGTTATCTTTGGCGGACCCAACCTAGACCAACTCTTTGTCCCCTCCCTCAGTCCAGCATTTCTAGGTCGAGACGCGGATCCTCTTGACGGCACGCTGTTTATAATTGAAGGCTTGGAAAGCCAGGGCCTACCAGAAACGAGATTTCAGGGGTGAGGCTCTTACTCCTGCTGGTGATGGTTTTTCTCAACATCGCCGGCTTCAGTCTAATACTCCCTTTGCTACCTTTCTATGGCGCCTACCTTGATGCCACCCCATTCGGAGTCGCCTGCCTATTTGCAAGCTACTCCTTAGGAAGCGTGTTTGGAGAAATCTACTGGGGTCAGAAGTCAGATCTCCACGGGCGACGCCCCATACTAATAATAACCACAGCCGGGGCAGCATTGAGCTACGTAGCTTTCGCTTTTTCTTCTACATTACTAATCGCAATAACCATACGCATAGTCAGTGGATTTTTTAGCGGGACACTTGGTGTACTTACAAGCGTGATAGCTGATATCTCGCCACCCGAAGTGAGAGCTAAATACATTGGGTACTTTGGAGCCGCATTTAATTTGGGCTTTGCTACTGGCCCAGCGATAGGGGGCCTCTTAGCGGATTCTGATGCAGGCTTAACTGGCCTACAACTGCCCATCCTCACGGCGGCGTCTCTTGCGGCATTTGCATCCTTATGGACATTTTTGATGCTTAAGGAAACTAAGGCTGTAGGCTCAAAAATTAAACAGCCCCCAAGTTACTCTGAGGCAGTTATGTTTGTAAAACAGCAACCTATGCTATGGCGATTATTCATAATTGCATTTTGTGGAATCGCCGCATTTTCGTCCATGGAGGCAGTATTTGGTTTATGGACGGAAGAGAACTTCGGTTGGACAGCTAGGGAGGTAGGGTTGACGTTTATAGCTGTCGGTTCGGGCGGTCTATTTGTGCAGACTATTTTGATTGGGCCGCTTGTATCTAGATTCGGCGAGGCGCGAATAATCTGCGCCGGCATAACCGTTCTCAGTCTATCAGTTATCCTGATGCCAATCCTAAGGCTGCCAATCACATCAGTATTATTGATGGCTTTACTAATGGTAGGTCACACTCTAACTTTTCCCAATGCAGGCGCCCTTGTTTCCAGAACAGCCTCACCCGAACAGATGGGGAGCGTGATGGGATTGAATATGGCATCGAACGCGCTTTCCAGAATTATAGCCCCCCCGATTTTTGGCTGGATCTATTCGTTGCAAATTGATGCGCCTTACTACGTCTGCTCGCTTTTAATTTTATCTCTTCTACCAATTTCCTGGCATGTGGTTCGACTTCAAGGAAAGAAATTAATTTAAGGCGGGTCGCTTAGACACACGCACTTTGCCCTAGAAGTGCGAACCTGAAGAAGAGTTACATTTTCACCAATAGGATACTCTTTTGAAAATTCGCCAAGATTCTCCTCGCCAATATGCCAAACCTCTGAAAACCTCAACGTCTTTCTTTCTCCCCCGTCAGCTCTCACTGATGCTATGACCTCAAATTCACCCTCTGAGACCTCGCAGCCATCATGTTTAATTTCACCATCAACATGGACCAGGGTATTTTTTTGATAGTAGGAGAGAGACACCCTTGCAGGGCAAGATTTAATCTCAATGGCGGGGATGGTTATGGTAGTTTTTAATTCTGTCTCTAACCTAATTACCCTGTTTTTATCGTCATTCTCACTCTTGCGGGCCTCCAGGGCACTGTAGACACTTTTAGCTTCCGGCAGTTGCTGAGCCAAACCCATCTGCGGCAAAACAAAAAATATAAGCACACTGCATGAGATGATTATTTGAATTTTCATTCATGTAATAAAAATATTTTGTCGAGCTTCTTCTACTTGCTAGCGGGAGTAACCGCGAAACCGTTGCGAGGATTAACCATTTTTCCATTTATAACAGCATCTATCCACGCCCCGGCGGTTCGACCATCTTTCATTGGGTTTGCCCGAATGCTTATAGGCGTGCCAGCAGGCAGATCACTTTTGCGTATCCCAGCTCTCATTAGCGTACTCGGGCCCTCTGCCTCAAAACCCCAAGTCGTCAATGTTCCATCCTCGTTAGTAACATCGACCAACAACCAGGAATGTGGATTTGTGTACTGAAATTCTTTCACTACTCCCGAGACGTCGATCACCTTATTGAAATCAAACATTGCTGCAGAGTGATGCGCCATGACACCCTGAGCAAAAAAACAAGACATTAAGAAGAGCGCTATATTTTTTTTCATAACAACTTTGACCTCTCAAAATACATCGGGCTATCTGATCTCTTCATCACTGCTAGCTGCAGCGTCATCCTCAATGAAATCAAAATCAAGAAACTGACTGGTGCCGTCCTCCTTCTCAAGGATTACGTTGTTCTGGTTTTCCCCACAATCCCAGTAGCGTATCCGCAGGTAGTTGTCATCGTTGGCTAGCTCTGTCCAACTCTGACGCGTGTACCAAGGCTGCGATAAATTAATTGGATCAAAAACCCAGAAATCTGCCTCCAATGTAATCTCATCAATTTTCCTCCACCTCTCCACCAACTCAACCGCGCCAGAGTAATCAGGCTGAGTCCCGCGCTGATACTGACCAGGGATAAGGTACTTTGTATGCATCACCAACATACCGCTCGTCCAAAACCCTATTGTGTCTCCATTAGCAGATGCGTAGGCATCTTCAACTGATGTGTGAGCTCTCCCGTCTGTATAAACTCGCCTGACATCATTTACCATCTCGTTTATTAGCCAGGTCTGGTCTGGTGTGACGACAAACTCATGAAGGAAAGGCTCCGTCGCCCAGCGCGGATGTCCCGGGGGGCGACAATCAGATATCGGGTCATACTCCCCTCCAGTGGACTCCATGTCCGCTATCTTTTGCTGACGGACGGCCCTACCAGCCTCCGTTAATTTGGCTGTTGTTTCATCGGCTGAAATATCCGGATCAAAGGACAACCCACCGCTTGTGCGGGTAAAGATACCTGACCAATCATATGCAGGGACAGACATATCCTGCCATGAGAGCATCTCTCCACCATCAGCACTCTCAAGCAAAAATAGATACATAGACCAGGAGTTTTCGAAAGCCTCTCCAAATGCCTGAAGTTGGCTCTTGCTGTCTTGCCAGCTTTCATCCTTAGCTAGCCAACCCACATATTCCTGGCATAGAGCCTGATAGGCTGGAGAGAAGATTATCAATAGAAGTGTAAATTTTTTCATTGCCGTTTATTTATTTCCCATTAAATCAAAGATATACAGCTAAACTTATGTAGTCTAGTTGTAAATACTTTTAGTTGAACCGACCCAACTGCCCTGCTAGTCTAATTTACTATAAAACCTATAACATGGAAAAAACCTTAAATGGCCCCCTATCAGACCCGCTTCGGATCAATCGATAATTTTGAAAAAGGACGAGTAGAGCCTATTAACGATGACGTGCGTAACTATGCCTTCTCAAATTGTTTTGAGATCGCAAAAAATAGTAAGCCCTATGAGAAAGTCGTCTTTGGCCAAAACATGGAGTACGTACTGGAGACAATAAGGGCCGAGGGCAACTCCGATTGGTACACCTGCGCACACGACGAGTTCGCCCTTTGTATGGATGGAGAAGTAGAGATCCATCTAGTACAACTGAAAAATGTTCCACTTTCACATTCCGAGGGGAAAGAAGGCGCCGTATTGATAGAGGATGAGCCGGAGGGCCAAAGGATGGGCTGGGTCAAACTTGGTCGAGGGCATCAGGGCATGCTTCCGGCCGGTTCCGCCTACCAATTTAGGAGCAATAGACCCTCCGTGATCATACTACAAACCTGCAAGGGCGAATTATCTATTGAGCGCTGGGAAGAAATATGCCAAACCGTCTAGTAAGGATCTAATCAATGAGCAACGCGCACGGATACAATCATTTTAACCTTGGCCATTTCAGTTTCAGTAGGGATGAATATTTTGCCCACATAAATTGGACAACCCTTGATGAAAGACCGATGAGCCACACCATGGACGTGGGAAATTTTCTTCGCGCCCTCATGCGTGATGTCGCATGGGGGTTCTTTTATGGCTGGGTAAATTTTGATGAGGTCATAGGTACGGTTAATCACTATGGGACAGTTGAGCTTTACGCTGGAAGCTTCAATGGCTCCATGAAAGATGCGGAAGTAGACCGCATGGAGAGCTTTTCAACAGATGACATTAGGCAACTTTTTGAAAAAATGCTGGCGGACTGGACTAACGAGGAATTTGACCCGTTTGCCGCCCCTCAAGAGACCGGCTCACCCTACGGGCCCAAGTGTGGCAGTAATATCCCAGCCATAACCCGGGCAAGAGAACTAGCAAGTCGCTGCGTTGGCTTGCAGGGCGACTTAGCGCTCCGGACAGATGAGGGGGGCTCACCCATAAATAGGGCCTTTGCAGACGTTCCGCAAGACGCTCCGGAGGTTCACCCAGAGCCTGGATTTGAAGACCAGGTTCACGCTTTCAACCTATTTGCATTTCTATCGAGGTCTCAGGTGACGTGGAACCCTTCATTCACCTCAGTCGTTAAGAATAGCTTTATGTGTCCAACGACTGAGGAACATATACTGCCAATAATCCATGGTAATGACCGTGTAGAGTGGTTTTTCCAGATGTGTGACGAGATACACTGGAATAGTGACCACAAGGAGACAGGGCAACCACTGGCTAGGGTTATTATGAAAGCTGGTGACATGGCGGCTATGCCGGCATACTGCAGGCACCGGGGTTACAGCCCGAAGCGCTCAATGCTGTTAGTTTGGGAGAATGGTGACCCTGACCTTGTGAATGACATCAAAGAGGGTAAGGCACCTCAGGTCCCCGTGAGTTTCTAAGTTAATCGCTCGATTACTCAATCGCCAAAACGCTCGCCGTGCCTTGCAGCATAATTCTCCTTGAGAGTTTTCACATCCTCAACCGCACTGGCCAACTCTTCATGCCTTTGAACCAGAGCTACAAACTTCTCCTCAAGCAATAGGTACTTATCCAGCTCCTCTTTTCGGAGGGCAATGAAAGACGGCGTCTTTATTAACCCTCCTTGAACAACCCCCGAACCACCTCTCCTACCTGGAAAATTTTGTCCACGTAAGGCGTCATTCAAACGACTCTTTCTAATTCTTGTCAGCATGAATCGGGGCTGGCAGACACGGCTCTTTACGTGATTTCTGGTGGTCTTCATTCGCCGACATATTATTTCGAACTCCCTGTCATCGACATAGGAATTAAAAAGATCGAACTGCCGGTCCTCTGCTTTTGTAATTTCTCTCCTTAGCTGGCTGAGTGATCGCTTTTCAACAACCTGTATTTCTTCTACCGGTATGGAACTGTCCTCGGCAGCAAATATTACGCCAGCCATAAACTCCGGGAGAGGCATCAAGAACAGCAGGGAAATTAATACCCTTCTAACATGGGGGAATGAAGAATTTTTAATTACTCTACCCTTCCTCTCACCCACCAACAGAAAGGCAGTTAGTTGGATAGGAATTCTGCGAGCGCATCCAACTGAGACTCACTTATCTGCGTAGGCTTGAAGGTCGGCATACCATTTAGCCCGTTTCGGACAATAGTTTTTACATACACGTCAACCAAGTTGTCACGCTCTACCAAGACACCATTATCTTCTCCACGAGTTTTTGTGAGTTGATGTGTTCCCGGATAGTTCATGCCAGGGCTGTGACAATGAGAGCAATGCTTTTCGTATACCGCCTCACCGTCCTGAGCGATGCTTGCCAAAGAACCGATAGCTGAAAGGAGGGCTAGAGATAAAAGGAGTATGTTTTTCATCGCATTAGCTCCTGTACCTTTGAGGCCAGATGCCTGATTTACCGGGGGCGATGATGCCATTAGGATCAAGCGCATCCTTGACGGTCTCATGCATACGCCAGAGTGATCCATTATTCCAGTTATAGGTCTGAGCGATCCTGTCCATGTAGCGGATATGCGTCCTGTATTCACCGTAACCGGCCTTTGCCGCCTCATCGACAAGGATATTAAATACCTCATCCATACGGCGGATCTCGTCGGGATCATTCTTATCATAGACCACCACGGTAACATGGTGCAGGTCACGCCAGCCGATAGCCATTAGGCCAAGATAATCGAACTGGTATTCCCTGAGTAGGCCACTAACAAGGTTGTACTGATCTATAGCGTCCTTACCTGTTATCGGGGCAACTGGAGAGAACCCCACATGACCTCCGCCGCCATTCCAGTTCAAGAAATTAAACTCGGTCAGCTTGGGAATGCCCTTCATGGTTTCAGCGCGGTGTTTGAGAATATCGAATTCCCTCGTACGCTCTTCCGGGAACCAGAAACGCGATCCCGGGACCTGGGAAAAGGCATCCCTGATAACAGACTCCAGCGCATCCATGACCGGCGGCGGTCCATAAAGTGCACCGCAGAAGTTCCACATACCGATCTGCTGATCATCCATGATGTCCTGATAAACACTTGGCGGCACAGGACCACTACCGCTGTAGTACTTGCTCTTTGTCTCATGGATCGCTGCATCAAGGATCAGGCTGCGCACCGTGGCAGCATTCTGGATCACCATGCCCACCTTCAGTGGCCTAAGGATCTCAATGACCTGCTCGATATCTTCCTCGCGCTGGAATGAAATCATGTAGGGACGATAACCCGGCGGCTCCGGCATCAGCCAGATGCCCATCTTGGTGACGATTCCGAAGTTAGACTGCGAGAAGATGCCGTCAACATAAGGTCCGTACCCATACTTGAAAAGCTGCCAGGTGTTGTTACCTTCTAGTGCCCCCATCCCTGTCCGCACCAGCTCTCCAGTGGGCAGCACCACCTCCATTCCACACTGCATGGCAAAATGGTCACCGTAGGGCGTGTAGCCGATACCGTGATCCAGCGCATTACCCATAACCGATCCCCAGCCCGGGTCAGGCACATCCAGCCACAGCTTCAGGCCCCGTTCCTGGATATATTCATAGAGATCAAAATAACTGACGCCAGGCTCAACCAGCGCATAACCGAATTCCTCGTTTACCTCGATGATGCGGTTCATGCGGTTCATATCCAGCACAACTGTGCCGGACATTACGGGGGCTGCGCCACCATAGGCAAAATTGTTACCTCGTGAAACGGGCCACAATGGAACACCCAGCTCGTTGGCCACACCTACAATTGCCTGGACCTCATCCACACTTGCCGGGGCGACTGCACCAGAGGGCTGGTACTCGTTGGGGTCATTGGAAAGAGGGTAGGGATCCTTGTAAGAGGAAGACTGCAGATCGGTAAACACCCAGTCGCTGCCGACAATATTCCTGAAACGGCTGAACGCCTCTCCCAGGGTGGCTTCATCGATGCCGGGAGGAAGTGCACTGGCCATTAAGAATTTCTCCTGTTGTTTTTGTTATTCGCTGAGAGTGTCCAGGCATAAAGGTTCTGGTCTACTCTGGTGATCTCTACGCTGACAGCATGGGTTGGCTGCAGAAGCCTCTGCAGGCAGAAATAGAAAGACTCCGTCGTGACGCCTGCAACATGGAGAGAATCATCTTTGCTTTTCGGTTTTAGCTGCCCGTTCCATACCGGCGTGATATCACCCTGAACAGCCTGCCAGTTGTCTGAATCTAGCCAGGATCGTGCTACCTTGCCTGCCTTTTGGTAGCGCCCTTCGAAGTACTTGATTGTGGTTGTTGCATGTAGACTGCCGCTGCCTGCCAGGCTCAGTTTCGGCAGGGCAAGAGGGATTAGTGAGCTACTAATAAAGTTTCTTCTTTTCATTTGTTGTCTTTGACTTTATCAGAATTTAATCTGCCTAGGCTAATGCCTGAAATAGTTAAAATCAAACCAAAATACAGGCATAAAATAATAAGAAACAACAAGATGAAATCCATGATTGACATACCCAACCATATAAGATCTGACATCGATATTTTTGCCGATCATATCTTGGCAGACCCCTACCCCGCATTTACTGAATTGAGAGACCTTGGACCTGCCGCCTTTCTGAACAAATACAATGTTTGGCACATAGGCCGCTTCCAGGAAACTGTACAGGCATTAAGAGACTGGCAAACATTTTCCTCCGGGTCCGGCTGCGGACTGAATGACACAATCAATAATATATGGAGCGAGGCACTGATCTGCGAAGACCCTCCTATTCATACCGAAAAAAGAAAGCTGTTTGATTCACGCCTTAGTTCTGCTGCATTAAAACCAGTTGAAGACATTATTGACGTCCGGTCTGAAGCCCTTGTTGATACACTGCTGGAAAAAGGCGACATCGATATCGTTAAAGATATAGCCCAGGACCTGCCCATCCACGTGGTCATGGATCTGATAGGCTGGCCAGAGTATGTACGACCTCACCTTTTAGCCATGGGTGCGCACAGCCTCAACTCCCTGGGGCCGAATAATCCCCGGACCTACTCCACGTTTCCGAAGCTGGAGGAGATCGCCAACCTCTGCAACAAGGTGTATGAAGAAAATACTTTAACCGAGGGAGGATTTGGGCATACGGTGGCAGAGGCTGCTAGGGCCGGACATCTCCCCAAAGAGGCCGTCACTGGTCTGTTAGCCGGGTACGTAGTTGCCGCATTCGACACCACCATAAGTGGCATCTCCAGCGGCTGCTGGTTGTTCGGACAGCATCCCGAGGAATGGGACAAGCTCAGAAAAAATCCGTCACTGGTAAAAAATGCATTCACAGAAATCCTGCGTCTTGAAAGTCCGATTCAACATTTTGCCCGACTCACAACAAAGGATGTAGATATGGGAGAGGGAATTACCATTCCTAAGGGCAGCCGGGTCATCGTTTCTTACGCTGCGGCTAACCGTGATGAACGCCAATTCCAAGATCCCGACACCTTTGATATCACGCGGCCGCCCAAACCCACGCTTAGCTTCAGTGCCGGACCGCATACCTGCGCCGGACAGGGACTTGCCAGGCTGGAGGCAAATGCCGTGTTTAAAGCCATGGCAAAACGTATCAGAAAAATTGAAATTACCGGGGAACCTGTCCGCGCGCTGGACAATATCACCCGGGGGTTTGATAGCATCCCAGCCAGAATAGTCGCCCGAGCAAAGAAATAAGGAGTCAAAATGACACAACGCAGAGACATTCTCGCCGCTTCAGGAGGTCTGCTGGCCGCCTTCATGGCATCGGCTGCGAATGCCCAGGAACAGAGTATCGAGACCCACATCACTGACGCGGAGAAAGCCAACATCCGTATTGTGGATGCATTTTGTGAGGGCTGGGAAGCCATGAATCTTGCAGAAGTTTTTGCCACCATGAAAGAAGATGCCGTCTACCGCCAGTCGCAGGACACGCCTCCCGTCACCGGGTACCAGGCTATTTCAGACTTGATGAAACTATGGGTCGATGATTCATACCGGATCGATTACATCGTTGAGGAAACGTTTGCACGGGGTCCCGTGGTCATTAACCGCCGCATCGATATCTATCACAGGAACAACGCGGAGGATCACCTAGAATGGGAGGGCGTTGGGCTATTTCTCATTGAAGACGGCCTCATCCGAGAATGGCAGGACTTCACCATGCGCATTCAGCGAGGCAGGGCCTGACCCTGCACATTAATACCGTCGAGGGATGACTGAAGTGATGCGATTCCTGCATCAGTGACTGCCGTACCCCAGAGATAGACAGACGCCAGACTTTCCAACCCTCGCAGGTCAGCCAGCCCTGCATCGGTTATTGCAGGATTACCGTAGAGGTTAATCGTTTCCAGACTCGAAAAACCTGAGACCAAAGCTAGCCCTTCATCGGTGATACCGTTGTTGCTGAGGTTGAGACTTTCCAGGACGGGCATATCTGAAATCATAGCTAGCAACTCATCGTTCATTCCGGTACTGGCCAGGTTAAGCTCCACAACCGACCCACTCGCCTCGGCCAGCAGAACCAGCATCTGTCGACTTACCGGCTGGCCGATGGCATTGATACTCACCACCAGCCCGCTGCTTTCCTGGAAAACTTTTCTCACCAGCCAGCCACTGGCCACCATCTGCTCGACCAGGCCCTGTGTTACGGGGGCATAACTGCCCTCTAAGGCAATGATTGGCGCAGGTGCCAGGTCCAGTTCAGCCGCAAGCAGTGACGTCGTGATCGCATCAACAGGTACAGCGGAAAGCGATGTCTCCGAGGGCAGCCCGGCATCGATCCACCATCCGAGTATTGCCACCTGGTCTACCGTCAGCGGTGTTTTGCCTTCAGCCGGCATGAAATTTTCATGATTCTCGGGCAGGGTAACGCGTTTATAGAGGTCGCTGCCTGCGGCGTTGCCAGGAAGCACAACCGCACCGCTTTCCCCACCCACTAAAATAGAATCAAGTGAAGACAAATCAAGCTGCCCATTCTGCTTGTCCGCATTGTGGCAATTACTGCATCGGCTTTGCAGCATAGGACTGACAATATCATGCCAGGGATCAGCCCGGCTGAGTTCAGTTGCCGGCGCTCTTCTTTCCTCGGCGCCAACCAGATTGCGAACAGGCTCGGGTGCGTATTCCACCAGGTAGGTGGAACCATGTGTTAGGTTACCGCCGTAATGTCCTGTCATCGTAACCGCCGCTAGTAAAACTAGCGTTAACCACCCGCCCCAGCGCCAATAAAAAGTGACATTGAACACACACAGAAACCAGGCCAGCTGTGTACCTATCGCGAAACCGATACCCCATAGCCTGTGCGCTGATGCTGAAGAGCCACTAAAGCCGCCTTCACCGAAATGAAGCAGTCCCAATATGACGGTTATCAAGGCACTGAACGCTGTGCAGGCCCAGAGCAGAGGCAGCACCTGCTGCAGGGAATTATTCCGATAATCCCTGGCCAGCCAGTGAACAATTACCGTGAGAATGACCATGCCGATTGGCAGGTGCAGAGCCAGCACATGGAAACGACCAAGAAATAGCAGGAAGTCAGACATCAGAACCCTATTTAGTTATGCAAGCAACGGGCGAATGATTTCACCGTGCACATCGGTAAGGCGAAAATCTCGACCCTGGAAGAAGTAGGTCAGTCGCTCGTGATCGATACCCATGAGGTGCAGCAGCGTGGCATTGAAGTCATGCACGTGCACCGGGTTCTCTACCACGTTGTAACCAAACTCGTCAGTCTTGCCGTACGTGCTGCCCTTATTGATTCCGGCACCGGCCAGCCAGCTGGTAAAGGCATAGGGGTGATGGTCACGACCAAATATCGGGTTGTTTATATCACCCTGAGAATATGGCGTGCGACCAAATTCACTGGTAAACACCACAAGCGTGTCATCCAGCAGGCCGCGCTGCTTCAGGTCCTTAATCAGTCCGGCGATGGGCTGGTCTGCCGTTCTGGCCATCATGGGCTGCGTGGCACTGATACTGAAATGGAAGTCCCAGCCGTTGTAAAACAGCTGCACGAATTTCACATTGCGCTCGGCCAGACGCCTGGCAAGTAGACACTGTCTTGCAAATGAATTTGGGTCGCGTACCTCAGGGCCGTACATGTCGAGGACAAAATCAGGCTCATCTTCAATACTGGTGGCTTCCGGTACCGAGCTCTGCATACGAAAAGCCATTTCGTAAGATGAAATCTTGGAGAGAATTTCCTCATCACCGCTTTGCTCATACTGCTCCATCGCCAGCGCATTGATCGCCGCGATGTCTTCACCCTGGTCCTGCAGATTCATGCCTTCGGGCACATCTATGTAGTGCACAGGCGTTGCCCCCTTCATGAACTGCACGCCCTGGAAATGGGACGGCAGGAAGCCGGAACCGAAATTGGCCGAGTCCATGTTCTGCCCCTGACCAGGCCCCATATTATTGAGAACAATAAAGGAGGGAAGATTATGGTTGTCAGAACCCAGACCATAACTGACCCAGGAGCCCATGGAGGGTCTGCCTACCAGCTGGAAGCCGGTCTGTAGAAACTGTGCAGCAGGGTTGTGATTCACATGTTCGGTATACATGGAATTGATGATGCAGAGTTCATCTGCTATCTCACCCACGTGAGGCCAGAAGTCACTGATCCAGGCGCCGCTTTCGCCGCGTTGCTTGAATGGCGCCAGGTTCCTGACCAGGGGGAACTGGGTCTGCCCCTGTACCATCGTGGAAAGCCGCCCTTCGCCCATAATGGAGGCTGGCGTCTGCTCACCGTGCATCTCCTCGAGCATTGGGCAGTAATCAAAAGTATCAACGTGTGAGATGGCGCCGAACATATGTAGGTAAATAACACGTTTGGCTTTGGGAGCATGGTGGGTGGCGCCAAGTATGCCAAGGTCCTGCTGTGCAACCGCTTTACCCGCCAGCATATCGGCCAGAGCGGCAGCTCCAATACCAACACTGCCCTTTTTCAAAAAGGCACGCCGGGCCAGTGACTTAATCAATTCTCTTTCGTGCTTTTCATGGTCTTTCATCATCAGGCTCCGAAAGTTAATGGCGCGTGTAGGCGTCAGGTGAGTTCATAACAATTCTTGCCGTGGAAGCCAGCGCCGCAAACTCTGCCAGCCGACCTTCGTCGAAGGGAAAATCTACAAGCCCGGCACTGAGATAGTTCTCGGCACGTACACTGTCTTCCGAAAAACGCTGGAAGGCACGGTTGTAATGGTCAAAAAGAATATTCCGCTCACTGGCAGAAGGATCGCGACGCAGCGCCAGCCGGTACAAATGATCAATCCGCTGATCCAGGTTTTCACTTTCTGCCATGGCCCTTGAAGCCATACCTTCATAGGCTTCGAGGTACTGTTGATCATTTAACAGCACCAGTGCCTGCAGCGGCGTATTCGAGGTGGGACGCCTGGCAATCGTGGTAATGCGTTGGGGGAAGTCAAACACCTGCAGGGCCGGATGCTGCGCTGCCCTCTTCACATAGCCGTACATGGTGCGTCGATGGTGTTCATCCAGTGGCACCAGGTCAGCAAGCGGATAATCCACGGGCTGGTTTACCGACACCGCCAGCCATACGCCTTCAGGTTGGTAGGGCCTTACACTTGGACCGCCCACCTCATTCTCTAACAAACCGCTGGCAAACAGTGCGCTGTCTCTGACAACCTCCGCACTCTGGCGCAACCGCACTCCCCGGCTCAGTAAATAATTAAACGGGTCCTTTTGCTTTTTCACCCCGGTGACACTGGAGTCCTGGCGATAAGTCTCCGACATCACCATCAGCTTGATTAAATGCCGTGAGTCCCAGCCGGAGTCCATCAATTCAGCAGCCAACCAGTCCAGTAATTCAGGATGGCTGGGTATGGCACCCTGGGTACCGAAGTCTTCCGAGGTTTCGACCAGTCCGCGTCCGAAAATGGACTGCCAGAGACGGTTAGCGTGAACACGCGAGGTCAGCGGATTCTTCTCATCAAACAGCCACTGTGCCAATCCCAGGCGATTGTTAGGCAGCAAATCATTCCAGGCAAAAATCTGATCAAAGGCCTGACCTTCCACTTCCTCGCCCTGGTCTGTATACACACCGCGTTTCTTCACATGCATGGGACCGGCAAAAGGATCATCGCCCATGACCATGATTTCGGGAAGCCATGAAATCAGCTGGTTATGTTCTGCTGCCACTTCGCGAAGTGATTCCCTGGCAGATAGGAGGTCAGGGTCGGTCATCACCCTGAATTCACGATAAGCCTGCGCATCAATATCCGGATTGCCGCGCGTGTGCAGGTAATTGATTTCCAGTGGACTCAGGTCCCTGTTGAACACTTTGACTTCATCAAGATGAGACCCCGTCAGCGTGTACTGCTGCCAGCGTTTACCAAAACCGAGCCCATAGATGGTGTCATCAATGAATGCGAGCGGCTCGCTGATAATGGTCTGGGTCAGGTTGTCGGCCAGAACGTCCACCATCATCGGCTGGCCATCTAGGTACAAGGTGATGCCGGAAGCGCGGCTCGAGCCATCATAAGCGACAGTAATATGTGACCAGGCTCCCGGTGAGACTGCCTCTTCCGTGATGACACTGAGCTTGTTGTCGCGGGTATGCTGAATATCAAAACGCAGATGATTGTTTTCAACGTCTAGCGTGTAACCCATACCGGCAAAACGAATATGCTGGTTGTGATTAAGCACCGTGGCATTTTTATAGACATCCGCGAAACGAATCCAGAAGTCCAGCGTAAAAGGATCTGTTCGGTCATAGTCGCCAACGTCATCCCCGAAATATCCCTTGTTCTGCTCATCAAAAACAAAGGCATTACCGACAATACCTTCACCAAGTACCGGTGACTGGATTACTGCCGGCACCTGGCCGGGAATTTCACTGGCGGAAAGCCTGACCAGGTCCTCACGGATGCCGGCAGGCATGTTCCTGCTGACGGCCAATGGCTGCCCCTGCTCCTGCCTGCCGTAAATTTCAATCTTGGCAAAATCAAGGTCACCCTCGTAAACGCTCTCAAAGGAGTAGTGCGCGGCCAGTGACGCTTCAAGCGCTGCTGTAATTTCTGAATAGGCCTGCGCCTTATTCGGTAAACCCTCGGCCGACAGGCGCGCCTCGGTCATTACCAGCGTATTTTTAAAGTCGAGTTGACGAGTTTCGATTTCAGCTTCCAGCTCCGCTAGCTTTGTCTCGGTTTCGGCATCCGGAAGAATCAGGGATGCCCCGTGCTCAGCACCAACAAATCCGGGATTCTCTATTGAACCGCCAGGCGAATAGAAGCCGTTTTCCAGTGTCTTGCTGAAAAATCCGGCAAAGGCATAGAAGTCACGAATGGAGATGGGGTCATACTTGTGGTCATGGCAACGGGCGCAGCCAACGGTATGCCCGAGTATGCCCACGCCAAGCGTTTCAACGCGATCAATGGCGTACTCGTTTTCGTACTCTTCTGGGATGATGCCGTTCTCAGAACTGCGCTGACCCAGTCGCAAAAAGGCGGTGGCAAGCACCTGGTCCCGGCTTGCGTTCGGCAGCTGGTCGCCGGCAATCTGCCAGGTCAGAAAATCGTCATAAGGCATATTCTGCTGGTAGGCGCTGATGACCCAGTCGCGCCAGGGATGCAGCAGTCGGTCACCGGCATCCTCCAGATAGCCATCAGTGTCCGACCACCGTGCAATATCTAGCCACTGAGCGGTCATGTGTTCTGCATGTTCAGTTGAGGCAAGTAGGACATCGACTAAATTTTCGTAGGCATCAGGCGCCCTATCGGATATAAAAGCATCTACATCTTCAAGTGCAGGCGGCAAACCTGTCAGATCGAGTGTCAACCGGTTAATCAGCGTTGCCCTGTCCGCTCGGTCGGACAGCGCCAGGCCTTCTTCTTCAAGTCTTGCTTCTATATAGGGGTCTATTGGATTGGCATGATCTGTCACGGGGACAGCTGGCCTGCTTACAGGGAGGTAAGCCCAGTGTCTTTCATATTCCCCACCCTGCCCAATCCACTGGGCCAGCAGCTGTTTTTCTTCAGCGCTGAGCGTCTTGTTGGTATTGGGCGGTGGCATCACGACATCCGGGTCAAGAGACATGATGCGGCGAATCATTTCACTGGAGTCCGGATCCCCGGGCACAATGGCAAATTTGCCGGGAGACTCAGGCAGCTCGGCGGTAGCCGCATCAAAAAGGTCGAGCCTCAGCCCGGCTTTCTGACCGCCCTCGGCATCGGGGCCGTGGCAAGCAAAACAGTTATCGGAAATGATAGGACGGATGTCCCAATTAAAGGACAACGATTCACTGCTAATTGTAATCTGCGCAGGGTCAGTCGCTTTACCACAACCAGCCAGGCAAAAAACAAGAGCGAGAAGAAACTTTTGGTTTATCTTGGTTTTTATATATATGGGCATCTTTAAACCAACCGCCAAGAAAATATTTTTTAACTAAAAAACGAGGTTCTCATTATATAGCGGCGACTATTTAACGAAAGCCTGCATTAGCTTTCCCAAAAAAAGCTTTTAGGTGGTAGCAGCTGCCTTGTTACGATATAAATACCTTAAACAATAAAGGGGCTTCCTATGAGATTGATCGTATTACCCTTGAAGGCATTGCTGCCGTTTTTTTTCATCCTCAACACCTCGGTCTCAGCCGCAGAGGACAGTCTTTCACTGCAAGTCATCACCTCCAACGAGGGTAGCCTGCACGCCAACTTCACCCTGGTCATGGGTAAAACCGACATGGTGCTAATTGACGCCCCGTTCACCAATGCTGATGCCCACCGCCTCGTGGCCGACATGCTAGAAACTGGAAAGAACCTTAAGTACCTCTATGTGACTCACGATCACCCTGATCATTTCTGGGCCATGCAGGTAATCATGGATGCCTACCCTGACGCCGAAGTGATTGCTCATGAGCAGGTCGTCGCCGACATCTGGCGCTCAATTCCGTTCAAGATCGCACGCTGGAGCCCGATGCTGGGCATCAACGGACCGTTACATCCTACGGCTCCAACTGCTCTGACGCAGGACTGGTTTGAGCTGGATGGTCATCGATTGGAGGTACTTGGGCCCATGCAGGGAGACCATCACAACGCCACCGCGGTCTGGATTCCCGATTTAAAAACCCTGGTCACGGGCGATATTACTTTTCATGGCATCCATGTGTGGCTGGGGGAGACCCTGGAAGAGCAGCGACTGCAGTGGGTTGAAAACCTGAATGACCTGGCGGAGCTTAATCCTGAAATCGTCGTGGCCGGCCACAAGGTGCCTGGGCTTGATGACGATCCCTCCAGCATTGCCTTTACCCGCAACTACATTCTCGACTTTAACCGCGAAGCCAAAACCGCCGAAACCTCCCAAGAACTCATCGCCACCATGCGCGGGCTGTACCCCAATGTGATAGATGTGCTCGATAACTTTATCCTGGTCAACTCTGCTCAGGTAGGTGTAGGAGAAGTCCCTCCATGGGAGGAATGAGTGATGACCAGTGACAAACCCTGGCCCCAGGAAGGCCGTGAACGCATGATTGTTCCCCAGCCTGTAGGTACCGTCGGCACCGACCTGCCAGACCTACGTGCTGAAATGCTGGGAAGGGTCGATGATGACCACGTGCTTATGATGGGCGACAATCCTGCCCTGCCCCGCATGCCCGAGAAGCCCACCCTGCAGGACTTCTTTAACCTGCGGATGAATCCAAGTACCTACCGCCACCTTGTAGAGGCCGCCAAACGTGCAATGGAAGATAGCCGCGACGAGAAGGTCATCATGGCTTGCTTGCTCCATGACATTACCAATGCATGCCTGATCCGCACTGACCACGGTTACTGGGGGGCACAGTTAATCTCCCCCTACGTTGATGAGGAAATAGCCTGGGCCGTCAGGTACCACCAGGCGCTGCGGTATACACCGGACCCCGAGGTCGGCTATGAATACCCCGAGCTTTATCTGCAACTTTTTGGTAAGGATTATGAGGTGCCTGACTACATCAAACGTGATGCCGCATTTGCCATGCAGCATGAGTGGTACATGACCTCCCGCTACGTCACCCTTTATGACATCTACTTTTTTGATGAGCTCGCAGAGCCCGTAACTATTGAAGATTTTAATGACATAATTGCCCGTAATTTTCGACAACCAGAAGAGGGGCTAGGATTCGATGATTCGCCATCGTCACACATGTGGCGTACGATGATCTGGCCCAATAATTTTTTATAACCATACTAAAACAAAAGAGGGCCTATAGATGCCCATGACCAAGACTTTAACGTTCTTATTGATGCTGTTGTTTGCAACTACGGCGTTCCCCCATCACGGCTTTGGCACCTTCGACCTGCAGGGTGAGGTCGAATTACAGGGCACCATCACCGGAGTCGATTTTGTGAATCCTCACGCCTGGGTATACCTAGACGTTGTAAACAATCAAGGACAGGTTGAGTCATGGCGATGCGAGATGAGGGCCGCAACTGTTTTAAGGCGGTCGGGTTGGACCAAGGAACTTTTTGTGGAAGGTGAATCCATATTCATTACAGGTGCACCTGATACGAGAGACTCAAGGTCCTGTTACCTTTCGCTTGTTGTTTTTTCAGATGGAAGCTCAGCAGAGCGCTATGGACAGCTCAGGGAATCAACTCCAATAGAGGACTTCTCATCCAGGAAGTTAAGACTCGCTAACGGCGACTTAAATATATCGGGCGACTGGGCACCCGAACAGTTTGTCATGGAAGACCCTCAAGGCAGGCAAGGACGTCTCGTTCCTCTGAGCCTTGCAAAGGATGCGCCAGGAGATGCCCCCTTCAGCCCCTGGGGCAGCAGCCGTGTAACCTTTACAGAGGAAGGCAGGCAGGTCGTTGAGAGTTTTGATACTCGCTCGCCTGAGGATAACCCGCGTATGCGTTGCGAAATTACCAGTATCATTTTTGATTGGGATTTTGACGGCCCAGTTAACCGTATAGTCCAAGAAGATAATGTAGTAGTCATGCAGTATGGAAGACACAGTTTTAATAGGCTAATTCATATGGACTTGGAGCAACACCCAGAAAACTTAGAGCCTAGCCGGTCGGGTCACTCTATAGGCCGCTGGGAGAGCGACGTACTGGTGGTAGATACCGTAGGCTTTCTCCCGGGCATGCTGTCACCACCGGTGCCAAACAGCAGAATGCTGCATGTAGAGGAACGCTTTACTTTTGATACCGAGTCTATGACGCTAACAAGACATTTTGAGGCGACCGACCCTGTTTACTATGAAGATACCTATTTGGGATCTGACACTATGAAGATGGCTGACCTACCCTACGGACCCGATGAGTGCAAGGAGCTCACATTCGTTGATTTTGACCAGCAGTAAAAAATTATCTAGAACGAGGCAAGCTATGAAGAACCTACTTCTCAAGGCATTAGTTACAATAACAATACTTATAATTACCCACAGCACACAGGCTCATCATTCACTTGCCGGTGTTTATAACATACGCGAGGAGGGGCAACTCACGGGTGTGTTAACGAAGGTAGCGTTCACAAATCCACATGGCGCCTTTCACATCACGGTGAAAAACGATGACGGTACGGAGACCGAATGGATACTGACAACGGGATCAGCCAACACCCTTTCAAATCTTGGGTTTGGCGAGGGAGGCAGTAACAATGTGACCGCCGGCGATACAGTAAGCGCCGTTTTCTTTCCAGCACGAAACGGAAGGCCCTTGGGTTTTGTAAGAAATATTAACCTGCCAGGGGACCGGCGCGTTGAATTTACACCAGAATAACCTAGGGGATTACGATGCCTTTCTCTCTAAAATTTATAATTAAAATCATTTGGACTATAGCGGTGGCACTGATCTTTTTTATCCATCCCGCTCAGGCGCAGTTTGGAACTGGCAACCCACCGTACACGCCAGAGTCAGGTGCACGCGATCTAAAATCTACACTATTTAACTGGGCGTGGAATATGGGCATGCTTCGCGGTATAGATGAGCATGAACTTATCGCCACTCTTGAATACCAGGGGAGCGGTGTCCTGTACAGAGATGGAGAAGAGTGCAGAATTGAGAGTTATCGTGTCAGCTCAAATTATCAATACGCGGGACAACGTGTTCAGTACTCTTGCCAAATGCCTGGCGGGATCTCCGCCTCTAATATCGAGGTGGTGAATTGGCAGCATGCCTGGGATGAAGACATACCTGGAGCAGAAATAATTAGTGGTATTGGGTCAACATATCCTATGCAGGACGCCGTGGCAGAGAGGCTCATTCGCCTCTGGGCAAGCCCGCAGGGAGCAGTTAAAGCCGCCCTGGCCGGTGCAGGTCAACCTGATCCGGGCCAGCTTCCTAGCGGTGGTCTAAATGAACTCGGTGAGACAAGTGTTGCCTGGAGAGACGGCACACCAGAAATAAGCTTTCCAATACCGGGTGTGGCAGATGCGAACGCCGTCGCTGAACTTAATGATCGCTTCATGGCTAGCCGAGTCATCGTAAGGCATGGTGACGACAGCTATGAATTCCTTTATAGCGACTACGGTGACTGGAACAATCCACTCAATCTTGTTGAAGTTTTATATGCTGGGCGCATCACAGAGAGCCGTAATGGAGAAGTAGTCCGGGACTTGAAGACAGAAGTAACAGAGACTGGTAGCGTCTACGTCGTAATGCCGGTACCAGAAAGCGTGATGGCGGCATACCCTCCAGCCATGGAATCTCCTCCACCACGAGTCGTAGCTCCCGACCGGCTCAACGTTCCAGGTCAGAATCAAGCGGGCCCGACGCCTCGTCTTGCAGATGAAAAACCTGACCTTTCCGGCAGCTGGGTGGCCAGCGGCATGAACTGGCGATATGGATTCCGGCGTTGCGGGCCTTCTCAGGTTGACTGCAGCACGGTCTGGAACCAGACAATCGATTTTGAGTTCGAGGCCCCCTCTAGGTTCGGTCCAAATAGGCCAATGTACAAACCTGAGTACTGGGACAAGGTCCAGGAACTCGACATGTGGACCAACCGCGAGGACCCCGTGATGACCTGCCAGCCACTTGGGATACCCAGACAGGGACCACCACGTCGCATTATCCATTCTGAAAATGATATCGTCTTCTTTTATAGCCAGTATGCGGACGGCGGCGGTGGGTATGGCGAGTACCGAATCATACCTACTGATGGCCGTGAGCACGACCCCAATCAGGCCTTACAGACCAAGTATATGGGCTATACCGTAGGGCATTGGGAGGATGAGACACTGGTGCTGGAGTCTATCTCTTTCAATGACTACACATGGCTAGCTAGGGGCGGTTTCTTTCACTCAGATAAAATGAAGGTGACAGAAAAACTAACTCGAATAGGCGATGAAATCTTATATGAGGTGATTGTCGATGACCCTGAGGTGCTCATCGAACCCTGGGCCATGGACCCCAAAACACTTGTCCTCAGTTCAAATCCTGACGCGGGGCTTCTTCCGGAACGAGGTAACTGCGAGGTCTATGAGCTCGACGATATCACGTCCCAGATTCGCCATTAGATTTAAAGCAAAAACCGGCGGCTAATTATGAAGCCTATTACTGGTCAGTATCAGTAATACTGGGTGAGATCTTTAGCACCGCGCCAGGATTCTGGTCGGTTAATATATATAGGTTGCCGTCCGGCCCCGGGCGCACATCGCGTATGCGCTGGTGCAGGTCCACAAGGATCGGTTCACGTGCTAGCGGCACTCCTTCATCACTAAACGTAATGCGCTGGAAATGCCCAGTCATAGGGGTGCGCCCCATAACCATGGCACCCACGAGGGCGTTTCCCTGCCATTTAGGGAAAGCATCCCCTTCATAAAAACTCATTCCGGTGATAGCAATTGATGGAATCCAGTACATGAAAGGCTGTTCCAGTCCTTCACCCTCGGTCTCTTCCGTAAACGGATAACCATCGTAATCCAGGCCGAATGTAGCCAGTGGCCAACCATAATTCTTGCCCGCCTCAATTATGTTGATTTCATCACCCCCCAGCGGCCCGTGCTCGTTTTCCCACAGGTCACCGGTCCAGGGATTGAAGGCCAGCCCCTGCGGACTGCGAATACCGTAAGCAAAAATTTCCGGTAGGACTGCATCATTACCAATGAAGGGGTTGTCGGCGGGGACGGATCCATCTTCATTCAGGCGTATTACCTTGCCGCCATGATCCATGAGATCCTGTGCGCGGGTTTCTTCCTGGCGCTCGCCGATAGTAATGTACAGCTTGCCGTCTTCGCCAAAGGTCATGCGGCCGCCAAAGTTGGTCGGCGACTGACTCCACGAGTTGGCAATAAAAATATCCTCAAGACCAACCAGTGTGTCGGCATTAAGCCTAGCCCTGGCCAGTGCCGTGGTGGAAAGATCATCTTCTTCCCTGCCCTTGGCATAGCTGAGATACACAATGCGGTTGCTGGAAAACTCGGGGTGCAGCAACACATCAAGCAAGCCGCCCAGCACAGTAATTTTTACATTGGGTGTACCGCCTACAGGAATCTGCTCCAGCTGACCATCACGAATCAGCCGCAGACGCCCGGCACGCTCAGTCACCAGCATGTCTCCATCCGGCAGGAAGGCAATCGACCAGGGATTGGAAAGCCCATCTGCAATCAGGTCTACCTGTATCTCGTACTCGGTGGTCTGGTAATGCTGTGGAAAATCAGGCAGCGGCGGCGCTGCCCTGAAATCCTGAGCAAAACTCACATAAGAAACGACTGATAAAACTAGAAGTGAAAAAGCTCTCATTATGATTACATCTTATTAACGACGATGTCTCCGCCCTTGATGACGAGATCGACATTGAGCATGTCAAAGGAGTTTTCCAGCGGGTTGCCGTCAACAATGACCACGTCAGCCGCTTTACCTGCTTCCAGGGAGCCAATTTCATCTTCAAGAAAAACTGCCTTCGCCGTATGCTCGGTCATGATTTCAATGATGTCCTGCTCGGAAAATACTAGCTGCAGCGCCTTTAACTCATGCTTAAAAGTTTCCGTAGGATGAAACGAGGTATCAGTGCCGAAGCCGTAGGTGATTCCGGCATTCCAAAGCAAACGCGCATTTACCGGACCCTGGCCGGAACTACTCAGGGTCTGCCAGCCGTAGGGATGGCCATCACGGAAGATCGGCTGGTTGTTCTCATCGAAGAACACGCCCAGCGTGCCCAGTGAGGAGACCATCGGAATTCCGGCATCGGCAATAGTCTGCGCCTCTTCAAGAGTAAGCTGACCAATGTGAGGTGTATGCACTAGATGATCCGGTTTAGCCTTGATCACTTCGAGCACATCCCATTTACCCACCGCATGCACGATTGCTTTGAGGCCATGCTTGTGAGTTTCTTCAACCATGAGTGTAAGTGAATCCACTTCAGGGCCGTTGGGCGTCACCGTAACAACTGTCTTGGTGTAATCAAAGCCCGCATCTGCGGCCGCCTGGACCGCATCGATAATGACCTGGTCAGGAATCTTGCCGGCCGGATCGGTTGGCCGGTAAGGCGGCCTGGAAACATCAGTGCGCGCCGGATCGGTGGTCGGCTCGCCTGGCGGCAAGATATTAATAGGCACAAAGGTACCGGAGAGAATTCGCGGCCCTATCATTTCACCATCATTTATCATGCGGCGCAGTTCAAGAATCTGCGGCGCATCAATTGCGGATAGCACGGTGGTGAAACCAGCATCAAGAAATTCCTGCATATTCGACGCTGCCGTGTTAGTCATCCACTCGTCCGGGTTGCCCCGAATGATGTGTCGATGCCCCTCTATAAATCCTGGCATGACCGCTTTACCCATGGCATTGATAGTGCGGGCGTCGGCAGGGGCAACAACATTAGTGCCCACCGCGCTAATACGGCCATCCTCGATCAGCACGCTGCCTCCCTCGATCACGTTGCCGGTGCCGTCGATGACCATGCCGTTGGTTATAAGGATAGTGTTTTCATCCACTGCAACCTGAGCGGCTTCGTTCTCTTCAACGGCAACGGTTGAAGACTGGTCCGAACAGCCCGCCAGAGAGATAAAAACTGACACAAAAAGTGACTTCAGAAAATATGGATTATTACGCAAAGAATTCATGAACGATGGCTCCCCTGTTGAACTGCTGGCGTTCGTTTTGTTGTTTTAAGTAGCAAAAACATACCACAAAGCTTAATAAATAACCCCTTTGTATTAAAACGCAGGCAATAAAAAAGGGACCAGCAGGTCCCTTTATAAAGAGGCTTTAAACTCGTCAGTCTAGGTCGCTACGCAGGGAGTCAGCAATGTTGGTCGGAACTGAAAAAGGCTCAATCTTGAAGGCCTCGTGGTCACAGCCCGCGAGGATATCTGCACCATTTTTGGCGGCCGCAGTCATTTCCTGGGACAGCTGGAAACGCACGAAGTGAACACTGGAGGTCTTGGTTTCATTTTCCCTGTCCATGTCTTCATCAGCGATAGGGTAAACCTTGTCGAATCCCTCCACCTGCATCCAGATAAGGTCTTCAACATTCTTCAGTTCCTCCAGGCGCAGTTTGCGTTCATCCACGTCCTCGTACTCAATCATGAACGTAGCTTTCCAGTTGTCACCATCTGGAATGAGGGGATTATAGGCATCAAGCTCTTCCTGAATACCATCAGCTTCGAATACTTTCTCGATACGCAGCATTTCCTGGATCTGGTATTTCAGGGTTAGCGCATCTTCAAACAGAAGACGGCCGTGCTCGTTAAGCTGTAAATGGCGATTCTTCTTGTGCTCAAGGACCTGAGCCCTGAATTCCGCACGTTTTTCAGAATAATCCTCGAGGGACCAAAGATCGGCCCTGGTCAGTGTAGTCATCATTTCTCCAATATAGATCTAGAGTCCGTAAGCCATGCGCAGGAGCGTCATGGGATGCTCCGGCTTGTCTACCTTTTCGGACAGGTTGGCGATGTGTGTGGCTGCCATGGGGCAGTCGGAAATAAAATGATCCGGCTCCTGCTGGTCCACCTTGCGTACAACAGGGCGGGCTATCTTCACAGACAGATCATGGGTTTCTTTTTTGACGGCATAGGTACCGTCATGTCCCGAGCAGCGCTCCTGCGCCTGGACTTCGGTATTCGGGACAAGGTTGAGGATGTCGCGAGTTTTTAGACCAATATTCTGAACTCGCAGGTGACAGGCCACCTGGTAACTGACATCCCCAAGACCATTCTTGAATTCTGTATTCATTTCACCTTCCTTGTGACGCAGGAAGAGATATTCAAACGGATCAAAAAAAGCTTTCTTCACTTTCTGTACGTCCTCGTCATCGGGGAACAGCAAGGGGAGCTCCTGTTTGTACATCAGTACACAGGAAGGAATAGGTGCTGTCAGGTCATAGCCGTCATCAACCAGTTTGGCAAGCACGGGAATATTTATTTCCTTCAGCGCTTTGACAGACTCGAGGTCGCCAAGCTCCAGCTTGGGCATACCGCAGCAGGCTTCCTTTGGCACTAATTCAATGTGAATGCCGTTATGCTGGAAAACTTTGTAAAAATCTTCGCCAAGCTCTGGTGAATTGTAATTACCGTAGCAGGTAGCATAAAACGCGACTTTACCCGTGGTTCTACCAACCGCCTTCGGCTCGAGCGATTTTTTAAATGCCTTCACCTGCTTACGCAGGGAATTGCTGTGGTATTTAGGTACTGGTGCGGCATGATGGACTCCAAGCGTGCTTTCAAGCACCTTGCGAAAACCGCCGTTGTTGTTCAATGCATTAACCGTTACATCTATTAGGGGAATGGATGCAATTTTGGCGACGCCATCGGTGTTGGTGAGCGTCTTGTCACGGAATGAAGCACCGTTGTTTTTGAAATTTACGGCCTTCGCCCTGAGCATGAGATGGGGAAAATCAACATTCCATTCATGCGGCGGTACGTAGGGACACTTGCTCATGTAACACATGTCGCAGAGATAGCACTGGTCCACGACCTTCTGGTAATCGGCTTTATCGACGCCATCCACTTCCATGGTGTCGGATTCATCCACCAGGTCGAACAGGGTTGGGAATGCCTGGCAGAGGCTGACACAGCGCCGGCATCCATGACAGATATCATAGACACGCTCGAGCTCCTCGTTGAGCGCATCGACATTCCAGAATTCTTCGGACTGCCAGTCAACCGGATGCCTTGTTGGTGCTTCCAAGCTGCCTTCGCGCGGTCTTTCACTTACCGGAGTAGTATCGCTCATAGTTATCTGTCGTGTGTGGCTGTATTCAATTTAGATGTTGTGGTCGCCTGGCCTTTCCAACCATTGGTCGATTGAGCCAGGCTTCCACGTGCCCGGGTAAAACAAATTACACCCGGGCGGGAGGGGTTCGCTTCTTAGCCGTCGAGGCCGTCGAGGGCTTTCTGGAAACGGTTGGCGTGGCTGCGCTCAGCCTTGGCCAGAGTTTCAAACCAGTCAGCAATCTCATCGAAACCTTCATCACGAGCAGACTTCGCCATACCTGGATACATATCAGTGTACTCGTGAGTCTCACCGGCAATAGCTGCTTTCAGGTTGTCAGCAGTCCCGCCAATTGGCAGACCGGTTGCTGGGTCACCAGTTTCTTCAAGGTACTCAAGGTGGCCGTGAGCATGGCCAGTTTCACCTTCAGCTGTTGAACGGAAAACAGCAGCTACATCGTTGTAGCCTTCCACGTCAGCCTTGGCGGCAAAGTACAGGTAACGACGGTTTGCCTGGGACTCTCCTGCAAAGGCGTCCTTCAGATTCTGCTCTGTTTTGGATCCTGATAAAGACATCTTTAACTCCTATAGGTTTTACTTCAAAAACGTTTTTTAATACTAAAGCCAAGAATAAGTTATGACTTGGTCGTGGAATATAGAGATAGGTCATTCATCTGTCTAATCGTTAATCCTATCTTCCGCCATAGATTCTACCTATGATAAGGACGCTCTGGATATAGCGGGAATGGGACAAATCTTTTGTGATATAAAGTCTGCTCCGGCAAGGGCCTTTCCCCTTGCAAGGGGACAATAATCATGAAAAAACGGCTTTTCTCTGTACCAGCACTGTTAGTTTTCTTACCGTTTAATCTGGTAGGCCAGGATATCCAGCCTTCCTGCAACCAGTGCGAAACCGACTACATCCCTGCCGCTGAGATTCGGCAATATATAGAAGCAGCGATGCAGACAGGCCTCACCGACCAGCAGGTACGTTCTGTGGATGTGGGTAAGACCAATGTCCAGGTGGCATTGGCTCATCGCGGCGCCCAGTCTGGGCCAGGCCCTCGATCAGTGGCCGCCCATGATCTGGTGACCGAGGTCTATGTGGTCCTGAGCGGAGGCGGCACCAACCGTAGTGGCCCGATGCTTGTAGATCCAGCGCGACGCCCGCCTGATAACCGTGCTGTGATGACCCTTAATGGTCCAGGCACTAACAGCATCGATATCGAGAACAGCAGCACTGTGGAACTGGCCACTGGCGATGTCTATATTATTCCGGCAGGGACCGGACACCAGTTCACCTATATCGAAGACCACATCACTTATCTGATGATAAGGCTTGATCCGGACAAGGTGGTGCCGTTGATGGATGCCGTCGCCTCCAGTGCCTATCTGCTTGAAACGTTGGAGTGAAAAAATCATGAAAAGGTCTTTACCGTCGATCGTCACACTGATCCTGCTTCCGATAGTTGTAACAGCTCAATCAACCCCACGTTACGAAGTGGATGCCAGCTGGCCCAGGACCTTGCCCAATAATATGATCCTCGGCCAAGTCGCCGGCATCGCGGTCAGCAGTGATGATCATATCTGGCTGGTTCACCGACCGAAATCCGTCAATGAGAGTGAGATGGGACAGATCCTGGACCCGCCGTCTGCCGAGTGCTGCGTGCCAGCGCCTTCTGTGATCGAACTGGATCAGGAAGGCAATTTCCTTCAGGCCTGGGGCGGTCCCACCTGGAACCGGGAAACTCAGCAGTGGCAGCAACCCGAATACGACTGGCCGCTCAATGAACACGGGATCTTCATCGATGACGAAGATAACGTCTGGCTAGCCGGAAACGGCGACAACCATATCGTCACCCGCTTCACCCGTGATGGGGAACACCTAATGACCGTCGGCATCCCCGGGGAGACCGGCGGCAGCAACGACACAGTCAGACTTGGCCGGCCTGCCGATATTGCCGTCGATACTGATGCCAATGAGCTTTATGTCGCTGATGGTTACCTGAACCGGCGGGTGATCGTATTCGACAGCGAGACTGGTGCATACAAACGGCACTGGGGTGCCTATGGTGAGGTCCCCGATGACGGCCCCCTTCCCGCCTACACACCGGAATCTGAACCCATCCGTCAGTTCCGCGGACCGGTGCATAGTGTGCTGTTGACCCGGGATGGAGAGGTCTTCGTCAGTGACCGCACGTCCAACCGGCTACAGATCTTCGATCGCGACGGCGCCTTCATCCGTGAAGAGATCCTGTCACCGATGACTCTCGGCAATGGATCAGTGTGGGATATGGAGGTCTCTTCCTACGATAATGCGCAGTGGTTGTTCGTCGTGGACGGACGCAACATGCTGCTGAGGATCGTCGACCTAGAATCCCTAAGCATCGTAGGCACCATCGGGCGGGGCGGCCGACAGGCCGGACAATTTGATTGGGTCCATAACCTGGCGGTGGATACCGACGGCAATATCTACACTGCAGAGGTGAACGATGGACGACGGGTGCAAAAATTCGTCAGGGTGGACTAGAACCCGGTTATCACAAGTATGAGTCTCTGGGCACGGCGAAGATTTCTCCAGCTGTCGATAGGTGCGGCGCTGCTCAAGTGCCAAACCCTGGCGGCTCAAGCTCAAGTGCTGCCCCTAGATACGCCCGGACTCGATCACCTAGATATCATCGTCCCTGATGTGGAAGCCTCTGCCCGCTTCTATATGTCACTCTTCAATACGCGTCTGCATGCACAACCCTTCCGGGGCGGCCAGCGGTATTTCGTGTTGCTAGGTGAGATGAATGCACGCCGAGAGGTGAGGTATCTGGCCATCGGCGCTGCTAACGGCCGTGGCACAGGTATCGGTCATTTCTGCACAACCGTGCGCGGTTGGCGTGAGAACAGTGCCGCGATCTGGGCAGCCATGACTAAACAGATCGCAGAGGCGGGTTTCGGCAGCTTTCCCGGGTCGACCGGATTCGGGGGCCTGTTCGATGATCCGGACGGTATAGAGATACAATTCCTGCCCTCACCGGATACGTTAGTGACCGCGGCTGTGCCCAGTGATCTGGTGCCTTCCAATCAGGGACTAGTGAGACCGCTTGGTCTTGACCATGTCTTGCTTAATGTCAGTGACCTGGACCAGGCCCTGCGCTGGTATCGGATCCTCTATGGGCAGGAGAGTAGTCTTTCTGGCAACCTGGTCCGTTTCGATTTTCCTGATTCCCTCACACACATCTTATTACGGGAACCGGCATACGGCTACGGCAGTGCCCCAGGCATCGCCAGTTTCGGAATCAAGACACTGCCATTCGATCAGGAGCAGGTTGGAAGTTTATTAGCTGAACTGGGTGCTACAGACATCAACGGCGTAAACGAAAGCCTTGAGTTCGTTGATATAGATGGATTATCGGTAGTATTAATCCCGACCTGAATACCACCGATCAGGACTTCCCCAATTCGGTCCTTCTCAAGAAATCCCGCTTTAGGCGTCTGAACATAGGCACCAATAAGAAATAACTTAGAAACTGGCAACAAACGTCTGGTCTTCTGGTCTAATATAAGCAGCGATCGCAGACCATTTCATGAAACGATTTTTTAAGATAATTCTATCACTGGTAACCCTGGTTTTTACTCTCATCCTGGTTGCCACACTTTACCTCCTCAACGCTGATCCCAACAACCACAAGGATTACATCGCCGCACGGATTGCAAGCCGCAGTGGTCTGGAGGTGTCATTCGACGGAAAAATCGGTCTGACCCTGTACCCCTGGCTAGGCATCACCCTGCAAGACTTCGTGGTGGCTAATCCGCCTGGATTCAGCGACATTCCGATGCTGCAGGCTCAGAACATAATAGTTAGAGCCAGATTTATGCCGCTACTGAACCGGGAATACGAAGTGGACACCATCCTGATCCATGGGGCGCGTGTTCATCTTGAGACCAATGAACTGGGTCAGGGTAACTGGCAGCTGCTGACTAATCAGGATCAATTACAAGGCGTGCCGCCTGGTGCAGCAGGCACACAACCAGAGCAGACAGCGATCAATCGTCTACTCATCGGCGGTGTGGATATCCAGGATGCGTCGGTGACTTTCGATGACCGATTCAATGATCTGCTCTATCAACTGGATGACATCACTGCCAGTACAGGTGAACTGGTTTATGGGGAGCCGGTGGATGTGTTCATGGGCTTCAATGGTGCTGTGTCAGAACCATCGCTGTCCACACAGATCAGTCTGACCGGCACAGCCTTGTATGACCTCGACAACCAGCTTTACGAATTGCAGCCGCTGAACATCACCGGCACCCTATCTGGTGCCTCTGTTCCGGGCGGATCGACCGAGCTGGGTCTGTCAACAAAGGTCGTTCTGGATCTGGATGAAGATCTGCTGACCATGCGCGATTTCACCCTAACTACCCTGGATGCCCAGTTCAATGCCAACATCAACGGCCTACGCATCATCAGCAACGACCCTGTCTACCAGGTCAACATGGCTGCGGCCGGTAATGACCTATCTCTTTTCTTCCAGGTGCTCGAGAATGATGCTTTGGTGGCACAGATCCGGTCGCTGGCTAGCCAATCATTTAGTGTCAGTGGCCTAGTGGAAAGCGCACCGCTCTATGGTGATCTCTCCATCAGTAACCTGCGTGCTGATCTGCTGGACGCCTCGATCGAGGGCAGTATCAGTGCCCAGGCTCTGCAGACTGTAACCCCCGTCATTAATGGTTCAATAAATGCCTCAGGACCTGACCTACCCACGTTGCTCGAGGTAGCTGGCCAATTCCAGGGAAGGGATTCCGAGCTGTCCCGCTACGGCAGGGAGTTACAGCAGTCCCCGAATCACTCATTCAGGGTGAATACCAGTTTCAATGCAGACCTAGCGTCCGGTGTTGTGGAGATCCCCGCCATGGAGATCCAGGCTCTGGGTGCTATACTCAGTGGGACAGTCTCGGCAGGCAATATCAATGAGGATTCACCTTTCTTCAATGGCCGTCTCAATGCCAGTGGACCAGACTTCCCGCTATTGATGCAAATCGCAGGTCAACTGACCGATGGCCGCGATTCTCTGCTTAACCGATACGGTCGGCAGTTGCAGGGCGTTAACAACAAGGCGTTCGAAATAGCCGCCCCTTTCAATGTCAACCTTGAGAACGGCCTCATCGACCTGAGAGATATCGATGCCAGTTTCCTGGGGCTGGCCATCACTGGCAATATCCAGGGCAGTAATTTTCACAATGCAAGCGGCAACCTGGAAGGTCGGTTGTCAGTTACTGGCCGGAATATCCGGGAACTCCTAACTGCCATCGACCAACCTGATGTCATAGAAACGCTTTCTCTGAATGTCGGTCTCTCGGGATCACGCAACGCGCTTTCGGTCAGTCTCTTCTCGCTTGATGCCGGGCTGGGGGGTTCCCGGGGTAACCTGGCACTCACGGCTGATTCAATCGTGGATCTGGATAATGAATCAGTAAGCGCCAGGAATATCTCTTTACGGGGGCTGGGTCTGGATCTCGAGGCTTCACTGTCCATGACGGATTATTCCGAGAGCAGAAATTTTTTCGGGCAGGTAGCTGCGTCGCCATTCAACTTGCGGCAGTTTATGACCTTGTTGGACCAGGATTTACCAGTCACGACCGATCCCACGGTATTACAAGCCGTGGGTATCACAACAGAGATATCAGGCACGGCAGATTCACTAAAACTCACCAACATGGATCTCATCCTAGATGACACTGCCGTCACTGGCGAACTGGGTCTGAGCGATCTATACACTGACAGTTTCCCAGCTGTGGATTTCGACCTGGCTGTATCAACGATCAACCTGGATCGCTATTCAGCACCTGAGGTCGAGCCGCTTGAACTTGAAGATACAAGCAACACGGAGATACCTGCGAAGACTTTTCGGACACTTGACCTGGATGGAGAACTGAAAGTAGGACGGATGACATATTCCAATCTCGATCTGGCAAACGTGGTCATGCATGTGCATGCCGAAGACGGTGACCTGGCAATAACACCGATGACCGCTGATTTCTATGAGGGCCGTTTCGATGGCGAGATCCATTTGAACACGACGGGTGAATCACCGTTGGCAACCGTGGATTCATCCCTGACAGGCATCAACCTCGAACCACTGCTTTTCGATTTCATGGATGCCAGTTATGTGAGCGGCTATGGTGATCTGCTGCTTTCGCTGACAGGTCGCGGCATGGATACCTCCACGATCAAGCGCAACCTGAATGGTGCCGGTTCACTGGCGCTGCATGACGGCATTATTCAGGGAGTCGATGTCGGTAGTGTGCTCGCCCAGGTAGAAACCATGATCAGGGAGCAGCGCCCAGGTTCGGTTGTACGCGGGGAGCAGACACCGTTCGATAATTTCTCAGCCACCATCGATGTGAACAGTGGCATTGTTTCTTCCAGTGACCTGTTGATTCAGTCCAATGGTTTTGATGTAACTGGCAGCGGAATGCTGGCCAACCTCACAGATCATTCCATTGCGTTTAATCTTGTTGCCAACGTGGATGAATCTCCGGCTACCGATGAACGAACCTATGACATCGGCGGCTACAGCCTGCCCATCGCCTGCACTGGCATGCTTGAATCACCACGCTGCTTACCAGACATACAGTCCATATTGGCTGGCGCTATTCGCTCTGCCATCCAACGCGGCCTGACTGACCTGCTGCAGCGTGCTATTGGTGATGAAACAGAGGACTCTGGAAGTGATGCGACTCAACAGGAAGAGGAAGTTGATCCAGGCCGCGTATTACTTAATAGGGCGCTAGAAAGCCTGTTCAATAATTAAAATTTTTTAAGAATAAGATTGAGGCTTATAAAGCCTATACTTAATCAGAGTGTAATATTCAGAGATAACGACCCCTGGCAATGATCTGAAGTCTACAGGATGCGTGTTCCAGGGCGCTCCAGGAACTTTCAGTCTCAAGCACGGCTATAGTGGCGGTGGGCATGACCTTGCCGTCATCAGGCACATAGACTTCTTCTGTGAGGTAAAAAAGCAGGTCCTCCATACCCGGGTTGTGACCCACTACCATCAGGCGCTGGCATTCCACCGGTGCCGTGGCAATGGCATCCAGTAATTCACTGACATCTGCCATGTAAACCGGTTCGTAGAAGAATATATTGTCTTCGGTGTAATCCATGACCTCCGATACTGTCACAGCTGTCTGCCTTGCGCGCTGGGCAGGCGAACTTATAATCAGATCAGGAGCGAGGCCCTGCTCATCCAGCCATTGACCCACTCTGGCCGCTTCCTTTAAACCACGCTTCTTAATGGGCCTGTTGAAATCTGAAACGGGCTGGCTCCAGTCTGATTTGCCATGCCGCATGAGGATAAGTTCTTTCTTCATGATTTAATCTTCGAAAATTCAAAGTCCTGGGTCGTCCGAAAACTAGACAGAATTCTTTCCTCTTTTATGACTATTCTTTCTATTAATAATTGATAAATTTCTTATATACTGGCCAACCTCGGATAACTGTCGGTTGACAGGAATAAAGATTATCCCTTAACGCTGACCTAAACAAATAAACAGACAGTTAATTCATTATTCCCAACATAATCTGGTAGCCATGCACTACTGGAAAAAAGAATACACGACTAGGCAAGAGGTCAAACATATGAAACGACTTTCCTTTTTACTACTGGGATTATTTCTGAGCACTTCACTGGCTTCCCAGGTGCCCTATCCTTTCGTCTCCACGTCTGTGGCTGACCTCAATGAGCCATGGGCAATCGAATTCCTGCCAGACGGCCGCATTCTTGTAACGGAAAAAGGCGGCACTATTCAGCTGGTCACGCAGGATGGACAGAAAACTGAAGTCGCCGGTGCGCCTGAAGTGGATTATTTTTTCCAGGGCGGCCTGGGTGACATCGTTCTGCATCCGGACTTCGAGGCAAACAGCGTTGTATATATCAGTTACGTTGAAGCAGGCGCTAATGAAACACGCGGCGCCGTTGTGGCCCGCGGCACTCTGAACCTTGATGCTCCTGCCGTTGAAAACCTGGAAGTAATTTGGCGCGCATTTCCAAAGGTTGATGGCGGACTGCACTTCAGTCACCGAATTGCCTTTGATGATGAGGGCAACATGTTCGTGTCATCAGGAGAGCGCAACAAGTATGATCCTGCCCAGGATCTGAATTCCACGCTAGGCAAAATTCTGAGGCTTAACGACAACGGCACACCGGCTGACGGCAATCCGTTTGCCAGCCAGGGCGGTGTTGCAGCCGAAGTCTGGTCCTATGGCCATCGCAACCCTCTGGGTATAGCTTTTGATCCCAACGGCAGACTGTGGAATGTTGAAATGGCACCACGTGGGGGCGATGAGCTGAACCTGGTTATTGCCGGCGAAAACTACGGCTACCCGATTGTTTCCAATGGCAACCACTACAGCGGCGAAGTAATTCCTGACCACGATACAGACACCGAGGGTCTGTTCGAGAAGCCCAAGGTCTGGTGGAACCCAGTTATTTCTCCCTCCAGCATGATGTTTTATACCGGAAATGCCTTCCCTGACTGGCAGGGCAATGCCTTTATCAGCGGCCTGTCTTCCATGTCGATCATCCGCATCGTAGTTAATGGCGACAATGCTGTGGAAGCACAGCGCTTTGTTATGGGTCGGCGTATCCGCGGTATAGAACAGGGCCCGGAGGGCAATCTGTGGATTATTGAGGACGGCCCCGAAGGCCGACTGGTCAAGCTAACTCCCAGGGGCTGATAACTCCTGAAAAAAACCCCGCACAAGCGGGGTTTTTTTCGTCTGCTATTTGACGATAATTGAGACAAGTGAGGGGGTAAACAACAATGAATAACAAGACAGCATCCCGCAGAAAGCTGATGCAGTTCATCGCCGGCAGTCCTCTTTTCGCAGGAATCGGCACAGCACTTTCCGCCCAGCGACTGGATGACCGCGACCATGTTGCCGAGTCTGCAGCCAGGGCCGTTAACGTTTTCGACATGGAAAACGTGGCCTTGCAGAATCTTAACCAGGCACACTGGACCTATATCTCACAGGGGGTCGATGACGAGCTGACGCTCAGGGCAAACCGGGAGGGATTAGAACGTTTGCATCTGCGTGCCCGCAGACTAGTGGATGTCTCCGTCATTGATAAAAGCACCGAACTCTTTGGACATCGCCTGCACTCGCCCATAATTATGGCGCCCGTCGGCGGACTGGGTATGGCGCATGCTGACGGCGAGATTGAAGCGGCGCGCGGTGCAGCCGTCACCGGTCACAAAATGATTCTCTCAACCGCTGCCACCTACGGTATTGAACCCGTCACAGAAGCACGGGGCGAACCGGTGTGGTATCAGCTTTATCCAACGAATGTCTGGGAACTGACTCAGGGGATGCTTCGTCGTGTTGAAGCTGCGGGGTCAGATGTCCTTTTTTTAACGGTGGATATTCCTGGGCGCAACCAGGACCGCATGCGGCGCTTCGATCAGAATGACGAATCCTGTGTTGAATGCCATATCCCCGGGACCACCTTCGCAGACAAGGCCATGCTGCAGGGACTTGATGTGCCGGCTGGGATAAATCCGGCACACCCCGGAATGGACTGGAACTTTGTAAAACGCCTGCGTGACTCCACGAGCATGAAACTGGTTATCAAGGGCATCACGCTGCCTGAAGATGCCGAACTCGCTGTTGCTGCAGGGATTGACGGCATCCATGTTTCTAATCATGGCGGCCGTGCCGATGAAAGCGGATTTGCCACAATCGACTCTCTACCTGAGGTCGTCGAGGCGGCGCAGGGCAGAATTCCGGTGATTGTCGATGGCGGCATCCGTCGCGGTACAGACATTGTCAAAGCCCTTGCACTTGGTGCAGATGCCGTATGCGTTGGAAGGCCTTATATCTGGGGACTCGGCGCTTTCGGCGCTGAAGGGGTTGCCAGGGTGATGCAAATACTGGACAGCGAACTGGAAATCGCCATGAAACAGGCGGGCACACCGACACTTACCGATATTACGCGGGCTTCAGTGCGCTGAAAAAAACTATAAATCCAGTGTGAGAAAAGAAGCAAGGAGCAAGGATTAGCCTACGAGTTATTTGCTCAAAGGCAAACATTTTCACTATAGGTTTTGAGCTCTATTCTCAGCCAGAGTTGGGCCCTTGGACCTTGTATCTTGACTCTTACATCTCCGTCAGGAGATGAATGGGGTGATGGTTTCTATCGCCCTGGTAGCGATAACCTCAGGATCAGAGTTCTGAATTTCCGGATCAAATAACTCCAGAGACAGGGGGCCCGAGTAACCCTTCTCCACCAGCTTGTCGACAATCTTCTGCAAAGGTGCAATGCCCTCTCCCGGAAAAGCGCGATCCTTGCGTTCAGCTACTTCCAGGTGGGGCATGGAAGGCGTATCAGCAAAATGCACGTGATGAATTTCACCCGGTTCAATCAGGTCAAGGTCCTCAAACTTACTCGTCCCTGCCCAGAAGTGATAAACATCAATCATGAACCTGAGATTGGGATGATTGATCGTGCGAATAATGTGAAGGGATGTACGCAGGTTGCTAACGAGAGTTGAGAGACGAGTAAATTCAAGCATCAACGAAACGTTATGGGGTCTGGCAATCTCGGCAGCCTCGGCAAGGTTATCCATTACCTCAATGTAGTCAGCCATGGAGTGTTTCGCACTGGCGGCCGATGGAATCACCAATCGGTCTGCACCGATGGACTCGGCCATTGCAACTTTCCACTTTAATTCCTCGATAGCATGGTCGCGCCGTGGACCATTCTCATCGAGAAAAAGACAGTTTGTAGAAGAGACTGCACTGATACCAAGATCATCGATCAACTGCCTGGCAGAGCCCTGACCATTTGCCTCTTCGAATGTCCGCGCAGAAGCAAGGTCAGGTTCAGTGAAGCGAATTCCGGCACGAGCCCAGCCTTCCATGCAGGTGCGAAAATCGGATCCACTGGAGGTAATACCGTGCATGCAGACAAGCAGCTCACTGTCAGATGCAGCTCTTGTAGATGATGTTCCTGCCGCGGCAGTAACTCCTGCTGACAAAGCCATAAATGTCCTTCTGTTCAGACCACTTTTATTCATGTCGAGCTCCAGAAAATCAAAAGGGCCAGGTGACATAATCACGCTGGCCCTATTGATCCCCCTCTGATTCTGTTCCACTGTCCGCAAAAAATTGGGACTACAGTATTTCCCTTCCCAGAAGACCGCGAGGCAACCTTTGCCCGGCATCCTGTACATAGTCAGGTCCGATCTGGGCAATAGATGGTGTACCGCTACCACGCATGGTAATGCCAAGTTCCCGATTGAGCAAATCCAGAACCCTCTCAACACCGGCCTGTCCGAAGGCTCCCAGGCCCCAGCAGTACGGCCTGCCAATTCCCACAGCTGAGGCACCGAGCGCGAGCGCCTTGAAGACATCGGTGCCGCGCCTAATTCCACCATCAACGATCACAGGGATACGCCCATTCACGGCGCTGACCACTTCCGGAAGGCATTCAATAGTACCTCGACCAGTATCAGTCGCACGAGCGCCATGATTGGAGACTATGACTCCATCGGCGCCATACTGAACGGCAAGTGCGGCATCAGCACCCACCTCGATTCCCTTGATCAGGACTTTCATGTCTGTGACTTCTTTCATCCTGCTGATGACCTCCCAGGTCATTGAAGAATCCACAAGACCGACACCCTGCATATCGAGCCCATCAAAAATTGGTTTAGCCTGACCGTAATGGCATTCCTCACAGAAACGGTCATCTTCCCGGGCAAGGACGGCTGAAGTCTCTGTGTTGCGCCCCCCGGGTAGATCTACCGTTAGGCACACAGCTGTACAGCCGGCCGCCTCGGCTCGCCTTAGCAATGCCTCGGTATATTCCCAGCGATTGGTGGAATAAAGCTGGAACCACAGAGGAGCTCCTTCCCTGGCTGCAGCCACATCTTCAATTGGCGATGATGCTTGTGTAGAAAGGATCATGTGATGCCCCTTGGCGGTGGCTGCTCGGGCAACACCGACATCAGCTTCCGAATGAAAACCACCAGTGCTACCAACAGGGCTCAGGAATATCGGCGATGTCGCTTCTGCTCCCAGGACATTAACCGACATATCGGTTGGCCCACTGACATCAACCAGCCGGCGTGGACGTATCTGGTAACGGGTATAGCCTTCCCGGTTGGCTCTCAGGGTGGCATCACTGTCAACACCGGAAATCAGGTAGCCGAAATGTGCTGGCGGAATATTTTCACGAGCCACGGCTTCCATTTCAAAAACATTGATGACCTGGTCAGGGTTTGTTAGGCGTTCGCCAAGGGTCTCTTCTATTTCCTGGGTAAAGGCTGAAAAACTTGTCAGTACCGGGCTGCCTGCCAGGAACTTAATGAACTGGCGACGATAGGCATTGGCCTGCAGTGAATCTTGGATTTTTTTATTAGTGGGCATGTGGACTCCTGAACCTATTCCCCCGTATAGAAGGAAGAGAGTATCGAAAACAGCAATTATTTTGAAGTGCCTTTATCTGGTAAAAAATAGGGGAGTGTTAATGAGAGTTGGACGCCACGCATTTACGTGGTTATGCTTCATTTCCTCGATTTACTGGCAAATTCAAATCCCTGATTCTGTGGAGGTCTCGTGATTAACAGAAATCTACTCCTTGCTAGCTTACTCGTTCTGAGCTATCCCCTTTCAGCAGCCGATTCTAATGCCGGCAAAACCTTTTTCAGTCAACAGTGTGCTCTCTGCCACAGCGCTGAACCCGGTGACAACGGCGGAGCCCAGGGACCGCAGCTGTACGAATTTTTTGGCAACCCCGCGGCCTCTTCAGCTTTCAATTACACCAGTGCCCTGAGCAGTGCAGGGTTAACCTGGGATGCTGCAACACTGGATAACTTCCTAGCCGCGCCGACCTCTGTAGTGCCCGGCACCTCCATGGTGATACCTGTCCAGGATGAAGAAAGCCGTGCCAACCTGATTGCCTATTTCCAAGAACTGTCGGAGGGCATATTTGAAGAGGATGCGCCGCAGTTTGGAGGCTTCGGCGGTTTCGGACCGCCACCGGATGCAGAGCCACCTGAAGGCGATCCTGACTGGATAAACGACAGGCCCGGACGAGTTCACCGTGTTGACCTCGATAACCTGCCGGAACCCTATGAAACCGCTTCAGCAGTTAACTTCCCGCAGGTAGCAAGCCGTCCTGATGGCGCCGAACTGATGGTGCCCGATGGCTTCTCAGTGGATACCTTCACCACAGATGTCCAGGCTCCACGCGCCATGGTGCTTGCCCCTAACGGCGACATATTCCTGGCAGAAACCCAGAGCGGCCGGATTAAGGTCATGCGCCCCGGCAGTGATTACAACAGTCCTGATTCCATCACTGTATTTGCCCAGGGTCTGCTGCAGCCTCTGGGAATTGCACTGTACCCACAGGGTGATAATCCTCAGTGGGTGTATATCGCCGAAACCAATCGCGTCATTCGCTATCCCTACCAGGTAGGCGACACGGTGGCACGCAATATTCCTGAAGTAATTATTTACCAGCTTAGCCCGGTGGGAGGTGGCCACTATACCCGCGACCTCGCGTTTTCACCTGATGGCAGTCGTCTTTATGTGTCTATTGGTTCACAAACCAATGTCCAGGACGACATGCCGGAAAAATCAGCGGCTGAAATCGCGGCCTGGGAAGCAGAACGCGGAACCGGCGCCACCTGGGGTACCGAAGAAAACCGCGCCGCCATCATGGTCTTCGATGTCGGTAACGAAGAGACAAGCGCCAGGATGTTTGCCAGTGGCATTCGCAACTGCGTCGGTCTTACCGTCCAACCGGAAACAAGTGATGTCTGGTGCACGGTCAACGAACGGGACCAGCTGGGTGATGACTTGGTACCGGATTATTCAAGCCGCATTCCCGAGGGCAGCTTCTTTGGCTGGCCGTGGTATTACATGGGTGATAACGAAGACCCGCGTCACGCTGGAGCCAGGCCAGACCTGGTCGGCAAGATTCGCAAGCCGGATGTGCCATACACAGCTCACTCGGCTGCCGTGGACCTGGAATTTTATCCTCAAAGTCAGCAGGGCAGTTCAGCCTTCCCTGATGAATATGCGGGTGACGGCTTTGCCGTGCTGCACGGCTCCTGGAACCGCGCCCATCGGACAGGACACAAAGTGGTCAGGCTGCCAATCGAGGACGGCGTTCCAACCGGTGAGTACGTTGACTTCCTGGTGGGATTCATCGACCAAGACGGCAATCCATGGGGGCGCCCCGTGGCAACCGTGGTCATGCAGGATGGTTCGCTGCTGCTCAGTGACGACGGCGCCAACATCATTTACCGGGTTTCCTATAACCCGTAATTCAGGTTAACAGGTGCGGCCCCTTAAAGCCGCACCTGTATTCCTGGAGGGTTCTGCCCACCGGGTCCCGATTCAGACTTACCCCATAAGGCGTATTCTCCTCTACCCTGCCCTGCAAATATGTTATTTAGCCGCGAACGGCAATTCCTGCCGGGAAACCTATTGGGGCATTGTCCGCCGGGATGGCATGGACGGACTCCTCGAGCAGATGCGCTAAGACGCTGCCGAGTAGGTCTTTTTCACCAAAATTCCACTTTTCCAGCTCCTCACACGGGGGGACAGGCTTGGCAGTCACGCGTCTGATTATGCTAGAATGCGCGCCCTGATTGGGTCAGTAAGTCCCTGAAAATCAGCCGTATTCACCTGAAACAGCAGCAAAATTCCGACCAGCACAATGGCTCAAGTATTAAGTCTCAAAGAAATCCGCACCAGCAACGCTCTCAAGGTAGAAATCAAGAAGCTCGAAGAGCAAATCCTTGAACTCAAGGAGCAGCTGGACCGCCAAAAAAAAATTGAGCAGAAGCTGCACGACGATATCCTCAGCCACAAGAAAGACTTCGATCACCTCGAGAAGCAATTTGATCACTTTGCCGGCCTGGAGGCTGATTACGAGGCACTGCAGCAGGAACTGCAGATGGAGAGGCTTGAGAAGCTTGTCCAGACCGACGTGGTCGATAACAAAAGCACCAACCAGATCAAGAAAGCCAAGGAAGACCTGGCCAAGTTGCAGACCGAACTGAAGGAACTAAAGAAACTGGACCCTCAGCGCCTGAAAAAGCAGGTGACTGACCTGAAGAAGAAAAACCTCGACCAGGCCAAGGATAATAAAAACCTAAATACTGCGCTGGTGTCTGAACGCAAGGAAGTGAAAGAGTTAACGGCTGACAAAACTCGCCTTGAAGCCGAGGCGGAGGCGAATCTAAAACTAACCAATTTCTTTTGGGAGTCCGAGGACAGTATATGGGCTCTCTTTGAAACGGGCCTGGTCCTAAAGGGTGAAGAGGCAGCAGAGGATCCCTTGAACCGTATCCTTTGTCTTAATCGTGAAACTGGTGCCAGCGTAGTCAGCTCATCACTTGGTGAGGACGACAAGGCAACGTGGTCCTTTGACATAAGCATACCGGATGAAATCTCTATCGAAGCTGGCAAACGTCTGAAGCATATCGCTGCCGAAGCAGAAGACGACGATTAACATTACCCCTACTCTCACTAATTCAGCTCTCTACGATCCAGTATGCTGGATGAACTAGCACGCTTTCAGCAGACTGAAATTAGTTTTCCTTCTTGGATTGAAACTGCAACGTCTTTAGGTAGATCAACGCTGATGCCGCAGCACGGGATTTATAGCATTGCGGTATCATTCCCCAAACAAAACAATTTCAGTATTTAAGTATGAAAATTGAACTCCTATGTACTGGTGAAGAAGTCCTGTCCGGCCAGATTGTCGATACCAATGCCGCTTGGTTTGCAGACACATTAATGAATCATGGCCTTGAATTGCAGCGAAAAACAACAGTAGGCGATCGCATGGAGGACCTCGTTAGTACTTTCCAAGACCGCAGTCACTATGCCGATGTAATCCTTGTGAATGGAGGGCTCGGACCCACGACTGATGACCTTTCTGCCGAGGCTGCGGCTAGGGCCTTGGGCGTGGAACTTGTTGAAAATGCCGGCTGGCGTGAGCACCTTGAGGACTGGTTCACCAAGCGCGGCAGATCTATTCCGGCCAGCAACTACAAGCAATGTCTGATTCCCGATTGTGCAGTGCTTGTCGACAACCCCATAGGTTCAGCACCTGGATTCAGAATTTACTTGAATGACTGCTGGTTGTTTTTTACCCCTGGCGTACCCTCTGAATTCAAGCGCATGATCGAAGAGCAGTTTCTTCCATTCATCAAATCCGAGTTCGGTATAAACGAGTCCACCCGACTTCATAAACTCGTCACTATTGGCCATGGCGAATCCACCCTGGCTGATCAGCTCGCAGTAATCGATATACCCGAAGGCATCACCCTAGGCTTTCGCCCCTCTGCGCCTCATGTAGAAATCAAGGTTTTTGGGCGCGGGGAAGCCGCCATCAATGCCATGCCGGCTTATATCGGGAAAATAAAGAATACGCTTGGTACAGCTGTTGTCACTGAACGCTTCCCCTCCATTGCCCTTGAGGTGCACACACTCCTGCAAGGCTCAGGCAAAACCATCGCCATAGCAGAGTCATGTACAGGCGGCCTTCTGACCAGTCAACTGGTGGAGTTTCCTGGTTCGTCTGATTACCTGCTCCAGGGACTAGTGACTTATGCCAACACTGCCAAGGAAAAGATTCTAGGCGTCCAGGGCGCCACCCTAAAACAGCATGGCGCTGTTTCCATAGAAACCGCCGCAGAGATGGCGCTTGGTGTAAGGGCCTCATCGGATGCAGATTTTGCACTGTCCACAACTGGCATCGCCGGGCCTGATGGGGGCACCAAGGAAAAACCGGTTGGGCTAGTGGTGATTGCCCTGGCTGACAAACAGCAGTGCTGGGTTCAGGCAATCAACCTTACCATTCGCACACGCACATTAGTCAGGGTGATGAGCTGCGCGGTGGCCCTCGACATGCTGCGGCGGCGTCTTATGGATGAGAATCCGATCGTAGACTATCCCTTTATTCCTCGTACTGAGGAGCGCATACTTTGACTTGATTCGCCAATCACCTTACTCACTAGGTGCACAGGTTGGAAAAATGCCTGATCTTGCTATGGATATTGTGAAAAAAATTATCCTGCTGACTGGCCTAGTGCTGTCCTTTGCAGCGCTTGCCCAGGATCAGGTCCCGGTAGAGATTGTCGTCGAAGGCAAGCAGCCTGGACCGCCCATGTGGCGCGTTAAAAACGGTGACAACACTCTCTATATATTCGCCTGGTTATCCCCTATCCCGGACAAGATCTTCTGGGAGTCCCGGCGGGTCGAGGAGGTCATCAGCGAGGCACAGGAATACATCATGATGCCTGACGCCGATATTTCCGTCTCTCCTCTTGTAATGCTGAACCCGATCAATATCGTGCGCGGCATGAGCCTGGGCAAACGTGTCACCCGCAACGAGGACAAGGCTGAGCTTTCCGAAGTGCTGCCTCCAGAGCTGCATTCCCGCTTTGTCGCACTGAAACAACGCTACTTCCCGCGCAACAAGAAGATTGAAAAGATGCGTCCGCTCATTGCCGGGGCGCAGATGCAAAGAATTATCCAGAAAGAAGCCGGGCTTGTTCCTGCTGACGACGTTGGAAAACGTATAAGGCGCCTGGTGAAGCGGAACCGGGACATCACCGAAACCGAGATACTTTATGAAAGAAGGCTGGAGGGTGGATTCAGGGACCTGGCCAGCCGGGTGGAAACTCTGGTGGATAGTTTCCCCAGGGAACTGGAGCTCTCCTGTTTTGAGCGTCAACTTTCACGAATGGAAGAAGACCTAGAGGAAATGCAGTACCGGGCCAATACCTGGGCACAGGGCTATATCCAGGAATTCAAGTTCATTCCGCTCCCCGGGGATGCCGATGATGACTGTACCCAGTTGATTGCCACCAGCAGTGAGCAGGATATGTACGAGGACATCACGTCCACGCTAGAACAGGAATGGTTAACCGCCGCAGAGAGAGCACTGGCCAGCAATACGGTCACCTTCGCGGTCCTTGATTTTAGTGAATTGCTGCTGGAGGACGGATTGGTTGCTCAACTGAAAAGCCGCGGCTACGACGTGCTGGAACCTTGAGCTTTAGAAAATCCTGTGACGCCCAATCAGGATTTCAAAAAACATCCGGAAGGCACTGAAGAAACTGTATACCGGGTAGCTGTAGGTTGCCGGTTCATTTTTTTCAAACAGGTAATGAGACACGATTGAGAGTCCATACCCCACCGCGAATCCAGCCAGCAGGAACCAGTAATCAAGGGTAATAAAGAACGTAATGCCTAGGATAATGGCGCCGCCTATAGCCACGAAATGAAAGAGCTTGGTGTATTTGTGCTTGTGGCCGATCAGGAAGTAGCCCTTGTAGAAAGCATCGAGTGATTCGTATTCTTTTTTCAATTTATCGCTCTTTTAATTAGGGAAAATTCTTTTTACCTTAATGAAATACTATCAGGCAACACCCCGCCTAGGTTTCTGGGTAAAAATAAACACTCAAATCTTGCTGGACTCATTATTCTGGGATGTTTATTCTCAACGCAACACCCAAATACAGCAATAAGAAAGAGACTCAAGTTATGAAGATTGTTATCACTTGTCTCATCAGCATGGCATTAATACTGGTAACCTCTCCAGCTTCACCTCATCACGCCTTTGCGTCTGAATTCGATATTAACAAACCCGTTTCGCTGGAAGGCCCTGTAACCCGAATGGAATGGACCAACCCCCATGCCTGGCTTTTCATGGAATCCGAGGATGAAGATGGCGCCACTGAGGAGTGGGCGGTTGAACTGGTAGGCATCAACGATCTTCTCCGCCTTGGCTGGGGTCGGGACAGGATCGAAGTGGGAGACGTGATCAGTGTGCAGGGTTTTGGTGCCCGCAATGGCACCAATACGGCCAATGCTGCTTCTGTCACCATTACACAAACCGGCGAACTTCTCTGGGAAAGTGTTGCCAATAGCGGACAGGAAGGTCGGGAGCGCAGACGCACACCACTCTGATCACTTCCCACCAATATAAGAAAGATAAGAGGAAGAACACATGAAACGGCTTTTCACAGCACTTTTCATCATGGCCTTTTCTGCCCAACTCACCGCGCAATGGCTGGGGGTGCCCACACCCGGAATTCCGCGCACGCCTGATGGTGACCCCGACCTTTTTGCCCCTTTACCCAGAACAGCAGAGGGTATGCCTGAGCTCACCGGCCTCTGGCGCGTCACTGAGGTGACCGGCGACCTGAACGATGACTCAAAAGTTCAGCCCTGGGCGCGTGAAACCATGGCCGTACATGAACGCAATTACTATCGTGATGGTCCGATGATGCAGTGCATGCCAGGAGGACCCTCCTATATCGCCGGCGGCCCAGCCGGAGGCGGCAGTCTGAGGCAGATCGTACAAGGCCCGACTTCAACTGCCATACTCTTCGGTGACCTGACTTACAGGCAAATCTTTACAGATGGACGCGAACTCGAAGATGATCCGTTACCCATCTGGACCGGGTATTCAGTTGGACGGTGGGAGGGTGACACACTGATCGTCGAAACCAACGGCTACAATGATAAAACATGGTTGCATGCATGGGGCTTGGAACACACAGACCAGCTTAAAGTGACCGAGCGTTATACACGTCGCGATTTTGGCCACATGGCACTTCAAGTCACCTACGATGATCCCGGGACCTTCGATGTCCCGCTCCAGACAGACATCGAACTGGTTTATGCCGCTGACGATGTCATCCTTGAGATCGTTTGTAACGAGGCAACCGAAGGCGGCGTCAAACACTGGGTGGGCGATAAACTCACGGATGCAAGGAACTCCGCGGTGGAAGTAGATGCCGATACGCTTGCCAACTATGTCGGCACCTATGAGGGCATCTGGCTCGAGTACCTGACCACAGTCGTCGTGACGATGGAAGACGGCCAACTCTACCTGAGCAGGAATGGTGAACCGAAGGAAGAGCTAATCCCGCAATCAGAAAACTCCTTTATCTGTGCTTCTTGCACATGGAGTCAGCCTTACGTGTTTAATAACGAGCAGGGTGGCAAGGCATCTTTTGTCCAGGAGGTGCAGGTGTCAGGAAGATGGGTGTTTGATCGGGTGGAGTAGGTGGCGCGCCTGAGAGGATTCGAACCTCTGACCTCTGCCTCCGGAGGGCAGCGCTCTATCCAGCTGAGCTACAGGCGCACTAAACTCTGAACCTTGATCCTTCAAGGCCGCCATAATAATCAAAAAACCCTACCTACTCTAGGACCTACTGAATCCCAGCTAGCCTTAAGCTTCGGCTTCCCGTAGAATCGCGCCTTCCTTTTCTGGCACCGATTCTTCATTAATGAGCGATTCCGATATTCAAGAGCCGAAAAAATTGATGCCGCGGTCGTTTACCGCCCTGGAATCCATTCCCTTTCGCTGGCTGGTATCCAGCCTAGGTACATTCTTCCTAGCCATGCAGGGTCAGCTGGTCGTAAGAAGCCTGCTGGCTTTTGAGCTGACCGGAAGCACCATGGCCTTGGCCATGATTAATCTTGTCATTGCCACGCCCATGTCGCTAGGACTGCTGTTTTCCGGTGCCATTATTGACCGAGTGGAAAGGCGTGGTCTCACCATCATTAGCCAGACAGTTGTCCTGATAAATGAATTAATCGTGCTGGTACTTCTGGTGATGGGTGTACTGGAATTCTGGCACCTGCTGGCCACGGCTTTTGTTCTCGGAATCAACTTTCCGTTCCTGATGCCCACTCGGACTGCGATGATCTATTCACTGGTTGGCAGGGAAAAGCTGGGCAACGCCATGGCGCTTCAGGCTACCTCCCTGAACGTTGCCCGTATCCTGGGGCCGGCAGGAATGGGTCTGCTCATTCCGCTGATCACGATGGAAGGCGCCTACCTGGTCTCAATCACGCTCTACGGTTTTTCCATCCTGGCCATGCTCAAGCTGCCAAAGTCCTATCCCGAGAATAAGGAGCGAAAGGGATTTCTTGATGATGTCACCTATTCGTTCAAGTATGTGGCGAATAACCGGGCCATTCTGCTCTGCCTGATATTTGGACTTTTCCCAATGCTGCTGGCACTGCCAATTATCAGTTTCCTGGTAGTCTTTACCGAATCGGTGTGGGGGGTCAGCGAGACAGCCCTGGGCGTTATGATGGGCAGCGTTGGTGTCGGCGGCATAATCGGCTCTCTGCTGGTTGCCCGCCTGGGCGACACTATGAAGCGCGCCCGCGTAATGATGTATGCCGCCATCGTCTTTGCTATTTTCCTTTCAGGCTTCAGCATCAGTCCCTACTACCTGCTTGCCCTGCCACTGCTACTAGCATCCAATATTTTTGCCAACATGAGCCAGACCCTGAACCAGACACTGGTTCAGCTGCTTGCCGACAACGAAGTCCGCGGTCGTATGTCTTCCCTAATGATGCTCACCGTCGGACTGACACCTCTTGGTGTTTTACCGGTGGCCTACTTCGCTGAGATCTACGGTATTGCCAACACCATGTTTGTTGCCTGCATTATGCTGGTGCTGGTCGTGATTGCATTTTTCTCACTCAGTTCAACGCTGAGAAACCTCGACAAAGATAAACGCCTGACGGATGTCTACGAACTCGGCGATTAGCCGGTATAGCTTGCCCTTGGTCTATAATGCCTGACTCAATCTCTTGACCGATTATCCAGGAAATGTCTGAAACAACTGCAAAAGTATCGCTGTCTCCCTGGACGCCGCTCAAAAATAGCCGTACCTTCTTTTACCTCTGGATTGCCACTCTCGTTTCCAACATCGGAACCTGGATGCATGATGTCGGCGCCGGCTACCTGGCCAGGGACCTGACCGACTCTGCTTTGGTGGTGGCACTTATGCAAACCGCCACGGCCCTGCCCGCTTTTTTTCTGCTGCTTCCTTCAGGCGCCGTGGCCGACATCTTTGACCGTCGCAAATACCTGCTGACAGCCAACCTGGGTATGACCGTTGCTGCGGCTTTTCTTGGACTGTTGACCGTGACGGGTTATGTCCAGGTCTGGTCACTGCTGCTGATGACACTGTTCATGGGCATCGGAACCGCCATGGTGATGCCGGCCTGGCAGTCGATTATTCCGGAAGTCGTCAGCAAGCAGGATCTTCCCGGGGGAATTGCCCTGAACACCATGGGCATGAATATCTCCCGTGTCCTAGGTGCGTTTATTGGAGGAGTCATTCTTGCTGCAGCAGGTCCGGGCGTTGTCTTCTTAACCAACGCTGTGACCTTTACCCTCATCATCATTGTGTTACTGCGCTGGAACCGCATGCCTCTGGATACAGCCCTACCCCCGGAGCCACTGTTCCCAGCTGTACGCACCGGACTGCGTTACGCTATCCACTCTCAGCCACTGCTCTTTTCGATTTACCGCAGCATCGGGTTTTATTTCTTCGCCAGTGTTATGTGGGCGCTCTTTCCCCTCATTGCCCGCGACCTGCTGGGCGCCAATGAATTCAGGTACGGTTTGCTCTTTGCCTTTATTAGTGTCGGCGCCATTATCAATGCCCTTTTCTTGCCCAGGCTGAGGGCCCGGTACAACAACGATCAGATGATTACAGCGGCCTCCGTTGTGTTTGCCTCCGGGATGATTATTACCGCTGCCACCCAGGTTTACGAGCTGGCGCTTTTCACGCTCGCACTGTGCGGGTCGGCATGGATCACCGTAATGACCTGCGCACAGACTGCTGCCCAAACCGCCCTGCCCAACTGGGTTCGGTCACGGGGAATGGGCGTATTCCTGACTTTCTTCATGGGTTCACTGGCCATCGGTCCTGTTGTCTGGGGTGGTCTTGCCCAGCTCATCTCTATTCCTGCTGCTATCTATATCGCGTCGATCTCGCTCGCTTGCGCTGCTTTTATCACGCAGCGTTGGCCGGTTACCGGCAACGAGGACATGGACCACAGCCCATCCGGTCACTGGACCAAACCTGAGCCGCATATTGCAATTGAGCCCGAGCAGGGCCCTGTAATGGTCTGTATCAGCTACCAGGTGCAAGACGATGGCAGGGCTGAATTCCTGGTCGCTATGGAGCAGTTGGGCAAGGCACGCCGGCGTGATGGTGCTTGGGAATGGAACGTGATGGAGAACATAAACGCCCCGGGCACCTTCCAGGAGTTTTACCTGGTCCATAGCTGGCTTGACCATCTACGTCAGCATGAGAGAATCAGCAAACAGGATGCAATGATACAGACGGCCCTTCGAAATTTACTTGTGGAAAATACGTCTCCCGTCATTACACACTTTATAAAAACAGCATCCTGATCAGAACAACAATCCAGCAGGAATCCCTATGAGCAAGAACCCGCAGCTGCATTCCGTAGCCATGAACTTTTTACAGGCACTTCTCGACCGCGGCGTAGACCGTGTCTTTGCCAATGCCGGTACAGACTTCGCCCCAATCATTGAAGGGCTGGTGGAGGCCCATAAAGCCGGGATCAAAACACCGGAGTTTGTCACGGTTCCCCATGAAAACGTGGCTATTTCCATGGCCCACGGTTACTTCCTGGCCACCGGCAAGCCGGCTGCGGTCATGGTGCATGTCACCGTGGGCACGGCCAACGCCCTGTGCGGACTGATGAATGCCTCCAGGGACAATGCCCCAATTCTACTCATGGCCGGACGCACGCCCAGCACTGAACAGGGTCACATCGGCTCCCGCAATGCGAGTATCCACTGGGGACAGGACAGCTTTGACCAGGGCGGCACGGTGCGCGAATACGTGAAATGGGATTACGAATTAAGGCCGGGGCAACCCCCGGAAGAAATTGTCGGACGCGCACTCGACATCGCCATGACTGAACCGAGGGGGCCTGTATATCTCTGCATGCCAAGGGAAGTCCTGGGCGATCTGACTGAATCCAATCCGGCCACACCACGAAACCGTGAACTTGGTGCGTCCATCTCGGCACCATCCACCAAGGGCATAAAGCAAGCAGCACAATATATCGCTGAGGCAGAGTTTCCGGTGATCATTACCTCCTGCTCCGGTCGCGACCCGGCCAACATGGCGAAATTAACGCGCATTGCGGAAACCTACGGCGTTGGTGTCGCTGCGCCCGGTGAACCCGGGGCCAGGGAACTCAATATTCCACTGCAGCATCCCATGTTTCTGGGCATTCATCCCGGCGAGCTGCTGGAAAAAGCCGATGTACTCCTTTCATTAGACTGCGAGGTGCCCTGGTGGCCAAGTGCAGTAACACCTCGCAAGGATGCCAAACTGATCCAGGTCGCTCCTGATCCCTTTTTCAATAACTACCCCGTACGCGGTTTCGAAATGGACCTGGCCATCGGTGGATCTACCTCGATAGCGCTTTGCAAACTTGAAGATGCCCTCGAGGAAGCGTGTGCCGGTGCAGCCGAAAAACAGAAGCAGCGAATTGAACATCTGACCACCCTGGACAAGAACAAGAAAGCGGCACTGGCAGAAGTCACTGCTGCCGCGGCGGGTACTTCGCCGGTTAACCCGGTCTGGGTGGCCGAATGTATCAACAAGTTAAAGGACGACAACACTGTCGTCGTTAACGAACTTGGCGTTCCTCTGCAGTTCCTCGACCTGGACCAGCCCCGCAGTTACCTCTCCAGCTCGCTGGCCGGCGGCCTGGGTTTTGGCCTCGGTGCTTCACTCGGGGTAAAAATGGGAGCCCCGGACAAGGACGTGATCCTGGTCGTCGGAGATGGTTCCTACATGTTCGGCTGCCCTACTGCCGCCCATCACACCGCCAAGCTGCACGGCGTACCCACCACGACTATCGTCATGAACAACGCCCGCTGGCACGCGGTTCACCGCTCCACACTGGGAATGTATCCCGACGGTCTTGCCTCCAAGGAAGACATCATGCCGCTGGTCTCGCTGGGTGATACGCCCGAGTTTGACCAGATCATGGCGGCCTGTGGCGGTCATGGCGAGAAAGTCGAACATGCCGATCAGCTCGAGGCCGCTCTCCAGCGCTGTCTGGAAGCAAACAGGAATGGCCAGGCGGCATTGATCAACCTGGTCGCCAGCCATTAACTGAATTTCATCCATGAGCGCCGAGGCACTGATCACCTTCACGATTGCGTCAGCGCTGCTGTCACTGGCACCGGGACCAGACAATATTTTTGTTCTGATGCAGTCTGCCCTCTATGGGAGAAAATCAGGTGTATTCATCACGCTTGGTCTGTGCACCGGACTGCTGGTTCACACCACGGCAGTCGCGCTGGGTGTAGCCGCCATCTTTATGGTCAGTCTCACGGCCTTTACCGTGCTCAAGCTGGCAGGAGCAGCCTACCTCCTGTACCTGGCCTGGAGTGCTTTTCGGACAACAGCGGCCTCTCTTGATGACGATTCCCAGGTTTTACCAAACATAGGCGCCCTTTACCGGCGCGGCATCATCATGAATCTCACCAATCCCAAGATAGCGATTTTCTTTCTCGCCTTTCTACCCCAGTTCACCAACCCGAATGAGGGCAACATGACCGGCCAGCTTTTACTGCTGGGCCTGTTTTTTACCCTTGTTGCACTGGTCATCTTTATCTCGATTGCCAGCATGGCTGGATTCATAGCCTCCTGGCTCAGGGGGTCAGCCAGGGCGCAGTTAATACTGAACCGATTGGCTGGTCTCATCTTTGTTGGTCTTGCCCTGCGACTGGTCACAACCACCCGTTGATCACTACTTAAACAGGTGTGTCACTGCTAGAGGAGTAGGTTATTTCTGACTGCACATGAATAAAAATCTCTCAGCCACTATAATGGTCGGCCGCGCTGCGAATTCTTAGGGGAACGCAGGGCGGCGTTCAGCCGGTCTGGCTGCACTAAAAAAAGAAAATTTTTTCAAAGTACAAGGATCATTATGGCTAGTGCAAAAACTGCAAGATCTCCAAAACACAAACCTGTTAAAGAGGCGATAGAAGATTTTTCCAGTGAAACAATAGAAGATCAGGTGGAAGCTTTCCTTGCCTCTGGAGGCAAAATTCAGGAAATCCCGCTAGGCGTTAGCGGACAGGTTACCACTTCAGGTCCCAGGCACATCACTCTGGGCAAGCGCCACAGCAACTAAGAAAAGAATAAAAGACTACACGGCGCCTGCAACACCTCCGCTGGCGAACCGACGAATTAAAGGCCCGGAATCACCGGGCCTTTTTATTGCCCGCAATTCCCGCAACAGGCACTATAATTAACCCTTTAACTCAAGGCTTGAAACCCGTGAGCAGCTCAATCCGAAAATTGGAATACGATGCGATAAGACATCAGTTGACCCGCCGGGACAGTGACTCCCACAAGGGAGACTTCGGTCATGTCCTGGTTATTGGTGGTGACAAGGGCTTTGGAGGCGCAGCTCTACTGGCCGGCATGAGCGCTGCCCGTGCTGGAGCCGGCATGGTCTCGGTTGCCACGCATGCCTTTCATGCTGCGTCATTCATTGCCCGCTGTCCTGAACTAATGGTAAAAGCCATTGATGACTCCAACGACCTGGTGAATCTGTTTGCCAAGGCCTCGGTTGTTGTCCTGGGGCCCGGGCTTGGCCAAAGTGACTGGTCTAATGTGTGCCTGCAGCTGACCCTCACACATCTCGCTGAAAACCCAAAACCTCTCGTCCTGGACGCCGATGCGCTGAACCTGATCAGCCAGGGCGCTGGTAAAAGTAAACTGGAAAAAAACCCTGACGTGATTATCACCCCACACCCCGGCGAAGCCGCCAGGCTGCTCGGCTGCACGACGGCAGAAATTCAGGCCGACCGGGTTGGGTCCGTCACCAGGCTGCAGGAGCAGTTTGGTGGTGCCGCGATTCTCAAGGGCAATGGCACACTGGTCTGCTTCAGCCAGGGTCAACGCCGCCAGGTTGAACAGTGTGCCCATGGCAATCCCGGCATGGCCTCGGGTGGCATGGGTGACGTTCTCAGCGGTGTGCTGGGAGGGTTTCTTGCACAGGGTTTTTCCGTCCAGGACAGCGCCAGGCTGGGCACATGCATACACAGTTATGCCGCTGACAACCACGCCAGGATCAATGGCGAGCGCGGCATGATGGCTTCCGATTTGCTGTATTCAATTCACCAGCTGGTGAACGCCTGACGATATGTCTGAAACAATTTTCCTCGAGGATGAAAAGGCCACGATGGCCTTTGGCCGGCAGATAGCCGAAGCCTGCGGCGGCAAGGGTCTGCTGACTCTCAGTGGCAATCTCGGCACCGGCAAGACAACTCTCAGCCGAGGCATCATCCAGTCATTTGGGCATACCAGTGCCGTCAAAAGCCCGACCTACACCCTGGTGGAACCCTACGAGCTGGACAGTCTCAATATTTACCATTTTGATCTTTACCGCCTGGAGGACCCAGAGGAGCTGGAATTTATCGGTCTGTGGGATTACCTCGACAGCGATTCTCTTGTGCTGGTGGAGTGGCCCGAGAAGGCGTTTGGCGTGCTGCCGGCACCTGATCTCGAGATTCAACTCTCCACCAGAAACAGGGGCAGGGAGATCGCCGTTGCGGCACATACCCCTCGTGGGGAAGCCATTTCCAGAAAACTGCAGTCCGCCTAGCCGGTATTACCCCTCAGCACCCTATTTTCCTAGAATTCTTGTAGAAAAATCACTTAAATACCTGTAAATTATGAATTTTATAAAGCTCATTTCAGGAAAAACCAGTGCGAATCTTGGTAGGGAAAGGCATAGCTTTATTCCTGTGGCTGATTGTCGCAACGGCACAGGCTGCCTCCGTGGAAAATGTCCGCGCCTACCGTGCACCCGATTACACCCGCCTGGTTTTTGATCTGTCCGAAGCAGTTGATCACCAGGTCTTCAGCCTGGATAACCCCGACCGCATCGTGGTCGACATCAAGCAGGCCAGTCTGACAGCTGACTTTGATTCACTGGACCTGTCCAACACCCCAATCGGCCGCATTCGCAGTGCTGCCAGAAACAAGGTTGACTACCGGGTCGTCTTCGACCTGAACAGCAAGGCAAATCCCCGCTCAATTCTTCTCGAACCTAATTCACAATATGGCAACAGGCTGGTCATCGATTTTTACGATCAGGAAAGCACGAGCAATAAACCGGTCGTTCGTCGCTCCAGCCAGGAAATCGACAATCTGAAACGCGATATCGTTGTCGCTATCTCAGCCGGTCATGGTGGTGAGGATCCCGGCGCCATCGGCGTAAATCGGCTGCAGGAGAAAAAGGTCACCCTGGCCATTGCCCGCGAAATACAGCGGCAAATAAACGCTACCCCCGGCTACAAGGCGGTGATGATACGCGACGGCGATTACGGTATGACCCTGAAGCAGCGTACACGCATCGCCCACAATAACGATGCCGATTTTTTTATCGCCATCCATGCCGATTCTTTTAAAAGCAGCAAGGCGCGCGGCACCACGATTTATGCCCTATCCCAGCGTGGCGCGACCAGTGAACAGGCCCGCTTGCTGGCAGAAAAGGAAAATGCCGCAGACCTGATTGGAGGCATTGGCAAGGTCAGCCTTGATGACAAGGACGAGGTCCTGCGCAGTGTTCTGCTCGATCTCAGCATGACCGCCAGTATTGCCGCCAGCCTGGAAGCTGGGGAAAAGATTATCAATTCCGTGGGCAAGGTAACCCACATGCGCCGTACCAATGTCGAACAGGCGAATTTTGTTGTGCTGCGCAGTGCTGATATCCCTTCACTGCTGGTGGAGTCGGGCTATATCACTAATCCCAGCGATGCCAAGAACCTGGATTCCAGAAGATGGCGCGAGCGTTTCGCCGCTGCCATCGTAAACGGAATCACCTCATATTTTTACGACACGCCGCCCAGGGGTACCTGGATTTCCTGGCAGAAAGACAATGGCGGCACTCCGTCTAAATACACGGTTGTCAGGGGCGACACGTTATCCGAGATAGCCGAACGCTTTAATGTTTCCTACAGTGAACTTAAGCGCGCCAATGACCTGCACTATGACAGGATCAGGGTCGGACAGGAACTAACCATTCCCAATGGCTTGATCAGTCCTGTTGCCATTACCTTTGTTGAACATACCATTTCCCGAGGTGAAACGCTGTCGGAAATTGCCGCCATATATTCGGTACCGCTGCAGCGCATCCGCCAAACCAACCAACTAAATAGTGATACTATTCGGATCGGACAAGTCATAAAAATACCGTCATCCTGAATAGTGAATGCCTGAAAGTTCTCCCCCCAATAACAGGGCCAGAATCCATCTTTTAAGCCAGCGCCTCAGCAACCAGATTGCTGCCGGTGAGGTTGTTGAGCGTCCTGCATCCGTGGTCAAGGAGCTGCTTGAAAACAGCCTTGATGCCGGGGCCGATCGCATCGACATCGAACTGGAGAAAGGCGGCATCAAGCTCGTGCGTATCCGCGACAACGGTTTCGGTGTTGAAAAAGAGGATCTGCCGCTGGCCTTGAACCGTCATGCCACCAGCAAGATAACGGAGCTCGATGACCTGGAAAATGTCAGCTCCCTCGGATTTCGCGGCGAAGCGCTCGCCAGTATTGCTTCAGTGTCCAGGCTGACAATGATTTCCCGGACACCCGAGGCCAGCGAGGCCTGGAAGGTGGAAACCGAGGGCCGGGACATGGATGCCAATGTCAGTCCCGCGGCGCATCCCCCGGGGACCAATGTGGAAGTCCGGGATATCTTTTTCAATACTCCTGCACGCCGCAAGTTTCTGCGTACGGAACAAACGGAGTACAAGCGGATAGACGAAATGGTCAAGCGCCTGGCACTGAGCAGCTTCGATGTGACCTTTAATGTTAAGCATAACCAGCGCAGCGTGCACCGCTTTGAACGCGCTAACACCGAATCTGAAATAAAGCGCCGGGTGTCCCAAATTTGCGGGCCGGCCTTCATGGACAATACCGTCAGTATTGATATGGAAGCCAACGGGCTGCGCCTTTGGGGCTGGGTGAGCCTGCCAACCTTTTCCCGTTCACAGGCAGATCTACAGCATTTCTACGTCAACGGCCGCGCTATTCGCGACAAGCTGGTTACCCATGCCATCAAGCAGGCCTACCGGGACGTCCTCTACCACGGCCGTCATCCGGCATTTGTTCTGTACCTGGAACTCGATCCGACCCTGGTGGATGTCAACGTGCACCCGACCAAGCATGAAGTGCGCTTTCGTGACAGCCGTCATGTGCATCACTTCCTGTTCAGCGCACTGCATCGATCGCTGGCCGATGTGCGTCCGAAAGACACGGTGGAGTCGATGATCCAGGAACCTGCTGCATCCGCGCCCGGCAATTACGCTTTTACCGATGTCACCGCCCGGAACCAGTCCTCACTGGCTTTGTCCCGTGAAATGATTCATTCTCAGCTGGAGTCCCTCTCGGAATTCACAGCCAGCCTCCCAGATCCTCAACCGTCCATCACACCAGCAGAGGATGAAGAAATACCACCGCTGGGATTTGCCGTTGCCCAGCTGCACGGCATTTACATACTGGCGCAGAATGCCCATGGGCTGGTTGTGGTGGATATGCACGCGGCCCACGAGCGCATTACTTACGAGCACATGAAGGAAGCCATGAGCGATGACGGCATCAAGAGTCAGCCGCTGCTGGTTCCTGTCTCCCTGGCCGTCAGTGAAGGGGAAGCGGATTGCGCAGAGGAGAACCGGGCGGCCCTTGAAAAGCTTGGCCTGGAACTTGACCGCGCCGGCCCTGAAAGTATCAGTATTCGCCAGGTACCGGTCATTCTGAAAAGTGCTGACGTGGAGCAGCTGGTAAGGGATGTGCTGTCTGATTTCGTTGAGCACGGCAGCAGCGACCGGATAGAAGCACACCGTGACGAGATACTGTCCACCATGGCCTGCCATGGTTCAGTCCGTGCCAACCGGCAGCTGACGATACCGGAAATGAATTCACTGCTGAGGGATATGGAGAGAACTGAACGTTCCGGCCAGTGTAATCATGGCAGGCCCACCTGGACACAGCTCTCAATGAATGAACTGGACAAGCTATTTATGCGGGGCCAGTAACAAGGCTGTCAGAATCACGGCCTCATGGCTTCAATTTCAATAATACCTTCTCTGGCTCCCCTGACACTGCCGGATTCAAGCCATTCTCTCGAGGCCTGCTGCATGAAACGGTACTGGGTTTTTTCCCAGACGGCAAAATGGGTTGCACATTCCATGATCGCCATCACCTTGTTGTCCGTTCCAGTCAGGTCTGGGTATAACTCCCTCACTGTGGGAAGCAGAAAATCGCGGTCACCAATCATGATCAGTGTTGGTACAGAAACCCTGGCCGCATACTCACTGTTCCAGCCCCAGTAGTCACCCCTTCTGACACGCATGACCCCTTCTGGTTTCCAGGCATACCCATACGGTTCAAAGGCCATGATTTCCTGCCAGATCACCGGCTGGATATCCGCATCCACCTGATCTTCGCATTGCAGGCGATCATTCCAGCGGGTGTTCATCAAGGCGTCATAAGTCTGCAACCCCATCGGGACACCACTGCTGGGGAGTGTTGCCGGAGGGTTGGAAGGGCCATTGCGCTCGTAGCCCGGCGCATAAAGAATGAGCTTGTCGACTTTCTCAGGGTGCCTTGCCGTGTACCCCCCGGTACGGATTCCGCCCCACGACCAGCCGACCAGGCTGACTTTTTCCACGCCGCGCAGCTCCCGGATATAGTCAACGAGGGTGTTAATTTCATCCCAGTCGGAATCGCTGTTTGTCAGTGCATGGCTGTATTCAGGTGAACAGGGTTCTTCAAGCGACTCAGGCATCAGGATGTTCTGGTCTGACTCAAGCATGTTGCAGGGGTTTTCCATCATCGGCCGCGGGGAAAGACCGTAGCCGGACTGGTCCATGGCAAAGGTGTCGTAACCTGCATCGGCCAGGTAACTCATCCAGCTATAATCCTTGTAGGGCAGGTCAAAATCCGGAATGGAAGGCACCGAGTTGCCGTGAACGAAGAGGACCACCCTTCCCTCCGGCGCTTCACCTTCCCTGATCGCCTTCAGGGTTGAGGCGCCAACTTTTTCACGCAGGTAAAGTCCAACCCGCTCACCAGCGTTAGCTGGCACCGAGGATTCATGGGCAACAAAACGGTTGATTGTGACATGCTCTGACTGGGCCCGAACAGAGAGACAAAAAAGCACCGCAAACAGCATGACTGCCCGGTTACAAACTTGTTGTTTTATCATTTCATTTCCCCTCACCTAAGTTTTCACTTAAACCTTTTCTAAATTGACCGCTCGGCCCAGGCAGCGATGGAACAGTTTCATCAGCCTCTCGGTATCACCGTTAACAAAATAGCTGACATCACCACCTGTCTCTGAACACAGAGAATGTTCCTCGAGCACACTTTTCAACCGCCTTGCCACGGCATCATCGGTATCAACAATGTTGACTGCAGTCGCTGCCGCTTCAGCAATCTGTGCAGCAATAAGGCTGTAATGAGTACAGCCCAGCACAAGCGTATCTGCCCCTTTTGCAATCAATGGCGGTATATAGTGCGCCAGCAGTGTGCTGATTGCAGTGGTATCTAATTCCGCCTTTTCGATCTCTTCCACAAGACCCGGACACGGCTGCGTAATGATTTCGACCTTCCCGTCAAAGCGGCTTTTCAGGTCCACGAATTTGTCACTGGCCAGGGTTCCCTCGGTGGCCAGCACGCCGATAACGCGGCTCTGACTTTTCTCGGCGGCCGGTTTGATCGCGGGCTCCATGCCGATAATCGGAATGTCGTATTCCTCTCGTACTGTTCCCACAGCAGCCGCGGTCGCCGTGTTGCAGGCCACAACCACCGCCTTCACCTGGTGCTCGAGAAAAAAGGTCATGATTTCCCGGCTTCTTTCGAGGACGAAGGCTTCTCCTTTCGGCCCATAAGGTGCATTGGCTGAATCAGCCAGGTAAATTAGGTTTTCATTTGGCAGCAGGTCATGGATCTTCTCGAGAATGGAAAGGCCTCCGATACCGGAGTCGAAAATGCCTATGGGATCACTGGAACTCATACCACAAAATACTTGGAAATCACGCCTGAGAAACTCAATTTAACCCTATCTATAGGAACAAGATACAGGATACAAGGTACAAGTAGAATGATTACTCTTGTACCCTTGATCTTGTACCTTGTAACTCAGTCAAAAAAAGAGTTTTGCATTGGCCAGCATAGAACGAACACAACCCGTGCTTTGCCTAATGGGCCCGACTGCCGCCGGCAAAACCGGCATCGCCCTGGAGCTTGCGCGCCACCATAATTTTGAAATCATCAGCGTCGATTCTGCGCTGGTCTATCGCGGACTGGATATCGGCTCGGGCAAGCCTGACCAAGAAACACTAAGAGAACTGCCACATCACCTGGTGGACATCCGTGATCCTGCCCAGCCCTATTCGGCTGCCGAATTCAGGGAGGATGCCATACGCCTTTCCCTCGACATCATCAGCAGGGGCAAGCGGCCCCTGCTGGTGGGTGGAACGATGCTTTACTTCAAGGTGCTCCGTGACGGCTTGGCATCGATGCCCTCAGCAGATTCCGAGATTCGCCAGCAGATTCTAGACATGGCGCAGGGCCAAGGCTGGCGGGCGGTGCATGATCGGCTTGCCGAAGTGGATCCCGAATCCGCTGAACGTATCCATCCCAATGACCCGCAGCGCCTGCAAAGAGCGCTGGAAATCTATGAAAGCACCGGCATCACCATGACCGAGCATCACAGGCAGGAACAGGAGGCCCAACAAGCTTTACCCCAGGCACTTTCCAATCTCCTCTTCGTTGCTTTGCATCCAGCTGAACGGGCAACGCTTCATCAGCAGATTGAAAACCGTTTTCACCAGATGCTGGGGGCTGGATTCGTCGACGAAGTGAAAGTCTTATTTAAGAGGGGCGATCTTGACCCTGCACTGCCCGCGATTCGCTCAGTGGGATACAGACAAGTATGGGATTACCTGGACGGGCAGTACGACTATGACACCATGGTGGCCAAGGCGATTGCCGCCACTCGTCAGTTGGCAAAACGGCAGCTCACTTGGCTTAGAGGCTGGCCTGAATTGCATCGGCTGGAGACTGAAATAGTTTCCGAAAATGTAAATATTGTGAATAAGTGCTTGAAATTACACAAAGAAGCCACCATTAGGAGTAGAACAGACGGTTAAAGAGAAAGCTGTCACTCCGCAATCAACTGATATCGTCTACTTAAGGACAATAGATGATCCATGCGGAATAGGATTCCGTAATTGAGGCATTTTACATTTAAATCTTTGGAGAAATACCATGTCAAAAGGGCATTCATTACAAGACCCTTTCCTGAATATACTGCGCAAGGAAAAGGTTCCAGTTGCCATTTATCTTGTCAGCGGCATCAAGCTTCAGGGACAGATTGAATCCTTTGATCAGTTTGTCATCGTGCTGAAAAACACGGTTAACCAGATGGTCTACAAGCATGCCATCTCTACAGTGGTGCCAAGCCGCCAGATTCGCGTCCCTATGCAGGGTGCTGAAGCTGGAGCAGATGAAGATGACGCTCCTGGCAATTCTATTTAATACACCCAGCCGCAACACCTGGCCGGCACGATAGGTCAGGTAGGACCACACTATTTTTTTCGAGCGTCCAGACAGCGGTGAGATTGCCATCCTCGTCCAGATGAATTTGGATGGTGAACGCGAAATCCCTGATCCGCGGGAATTTGAAGAACTCGTTCTTTCCGCTGGCGCGTGCCCAGTCGAATTACTTACTGGAAGGCTAAAAACACCTAGTCCCCGGAGTTTTGTCGGTGCAGGCAAGCTGGAGGAAATTGCTCATCTAATTCAATTACACCAGGCGGAAGTCGTTCTCTTCGATCACCCGCTTACCCCGAGCCAGCAACGCAACCTAGAAAAATCGCTTAATTGCCGGGTCCTTGATCGGACCGGACTCATCCTCGATATTTTTGCGCAGCGCGCCCGCTCCTACGAAGGCAATCTGCAGGTGGAGCTTGCCCAGCTGCAGCACTCGCTCACACGTCTTGTCAGGGGCTGGACTCACCTTGATCGTCAGAAAGGCGGCATTGGCCTGCGCGGCGTCGGTGAAACACAGTTGGAAATTGACCAGCGCCTAATCCGCGGGCGTATCAAGGCGATCAATAAATCCCTTGAGAAAGTGCAGAAGCAGCGAGAACAGGGTCGGCGCTCTCGCAAGCGAAAGGAAGTCCCGACCATCTCTCTGGTGGGCTATACCAATGCAGGCAAGTCTTCTTTGTTCAACGCGCTATGCCAGGAAGACATTTATGTAGCCAACCAGTTATTTGCGACACTGGATTCAACCCTGAGGCGCATACAGCTACCCGACCTCGGCAGTGCCATCCTGGCCGACACGGTGGGCTTTATACGCCAGCTTCCCCATCAGCTGATCGATGCCTTTCGGGCAACGCTTGAGGAAACTACCGAAGCCGACCTGCTGCTTCACGTCATTGATAGCCATAACGAGGAACGCATGGTGCTGAAAGCAGAGGTAGACAGTGTTCTTGCAGGCATTGGCGCCAAGAATATTCCTGTGTTACTTATCTATAACAAAATCGACCTGCTAAATGGACAGGCTCCGCACGTTGATCGTGATGAAAACGGCAAACCCTGGCGGGTCTGGATCTCGGCCAAGACCGGCGCCGGTATTCCCGAACTGCTCCAGGCTATCAGTGACACACTTGGTGAAGACATGGTGGAACTGCAACTGGCTTTAGCGCCAGACCAGGGCCGATTCAGGGCAAGGCTTTACCAGCTTGGCGTAGTTCAGCAGGAAAATACTGATGAGGCGGGTCTGATCAGGTTGGACATCCGTATGCCAAGAGAAGAATTTAATCGCGTTATGCGTGAGGCAGGGTTGGATCCTGCTCCGGTGCTTGAGGATGCTGAGACGATAATCGAGGAAGAGGAAATCCTGATAACGGGATCTGATTTACACGAAGAAACTGAGGCGGAGAGCCTCTCCACGCAAACCCAGGAAGGAACAGCCCACAAGGCCGCCTCATCCTGAGCAAAACCAAGGTTTCTCAGGGCCCTACCCTGTCCTGATTAAGTGGACGTCACGCCAAAAGCTGTATAAATGACCCGCATTATTCGTTAAAATCGCGCTTCGCCTCTGCACAAAGTGCAATTATTTTTTTACTCATTTGATTCCTGGAATTTCGGAATCGGGAGACATGAATGGCCTGGAATGAACCAGACAATGATGATCGCAAGGACGATCCTTGGAACAATCGTCCAAGCGGTAATGACCAGGGTCCTCCGGATCTTGAAAACATTATCAACTCCTTCATTAGTAAAGTGAGCGGGCTCTTAGGAGGCCGTGGCAGCGGAGGCAGTGGGGGCGGCCAGGGCGGAGAAGACACCCTGTCTGGCGGCTTGGTAGTTGGCGTACTCATTATTCTCGCCATTATCTGGGTTGGCGCCGGCTTTTACACCGTTGATGAGCAGGAACGCGGCGTGGTGTTGCGCTTCGGGGTTGCACAGGAAGCAGTGGTTCTTCCTGGTCTGCACTGGAACCCACCACTGGTGGACGAGGTAACGCTGATTAACGTGACACGGGTTTACGATCGCGACTTCAGCAACACAATGCTGACCGAAGATGACAATATTATAGACATCACCATGTCAGTACAGTATGTAATCACCAATGCCCTCAACTACTTTCTTGAAGTGGAGGATCCAGAAATTTCCCTGCAGCATGCGGCCGAATCAGCAATTCGTCACGTAGTGGGCTCCTCCACCATGGATAATGCCATTACCACGGGGCGTGAGCAGATCGCCCAAGACACCATGGTACGTCTACAGGATTACCTCGACCTCTACGGCACCGGCATCACGGTACGCCAGGTCAACATCGATCAGTCACTGCCACCACAGCAGGTACGCGATGCTTTTGACGATGTGATCAAGGCAGACGAGGACAATGAGTCTTATCAGAATGAGGCCCGCGCCTACGCCAACACGGTTATCCCTGAAGCGCGTGGTAATGCCCTACGCCAGATGGCCGATGCCAACGCCTATAAGGAACAGGTCATAGCGCAGGCCGAAGGTCAAGCCCAGCGTTTCGAACAGCTCCTGGTCGAGTACCAGCGTGCGCCGGAGGTGACTCGCGATCGGCTATATATAGATGCGCTGCAGACCGTCCTGTCAAACGTCTCAAAAGTCATGATTGATACCGATGGTTCCGGTAATAACATGATGGTGCTGCCATTGGACCAGATCATAAATACCAACAGGCGCACGCCTGAGGTTACCGGCTCTTTTGAAGGTTCAGGTAATACGCAACTGCGTTCTTTACAGAATAATGCAACACGATCAGCACCGCTAAGGGGGTCACGCCCATGAAGAATTCAACTCTTTTCAGTCTCGTCGGTTTTTCACTGGTCCTAATCATAGCCTATAACTGTCTCTACGTTGTGCGCGAAATAGACCGGGCCGTTTTGCTGACCTTTGGCGAGGTCACCAATTTTGATATCCCGCCAGGGCTGCATTTCAAGGTGCCTGGCGTGCATACGGTGAGAAAATTTGACGGTCGGATACAGACCCTTGACGCACCTACTCAGAGTTATCTGACGTCCGAGAAGGAATACCTGGAAGTGGATTCTTTCGCCAAATGGCGCATTGCCAATACAGCAGACTATTACCGCGCAACTTCAGGCGATGAGAACACTGCCAATAACCTGCTCGCACAGCGCATCAACACCGGCCTGCGCAACCAGTTTGGTGAACGTACCGTGCACGAAGTTGTATCCGGAGAACGTGATTTGTTGATGACCGAACTGACCAGTGAACAGAACGAGATTGCCCAGCAGGAACTTGGGATTGAAGTGGTTGATATTCGCGTAAAGAAAATCGACCTGCCACAGAACGTCAGTCAGTCGGTATATCAGCGTATGAATACGGAGCGCCAGGAAGAAGCCCAGGAACTACGTTCTACTGGCCGGGAACTTCAGGAAGGAATTGAGGCCGATGCCGATCGCCAGCGCATTGTGATCCAGGCCGAGGCTTATCGCGATGCGGAACTCATTCGCGGTGAAGGCGACGCGCAGGCTGCTGCTATCTATGCCAATGCCTTCAACAAAGACAGGGAATTCTATGAATTCACCCGTAGCCTAAATGCTTACATTGAAACCTTCAGTGACAGCGGCGATGTGCTAGTCATCAGCCCAGACAGTGAGTTTTTCAAATACATGACAAGCAGCCTGCCTGAATAACGCGGCTGTAAGATAATGTGGCGAGATTTCGGCATCGCAATAAGCTTGGTGCTAGTAATAGAGGGTATAATCCCTTTTTTATATCCTGGACGCTGGCGATCACTCGTCTCGTCAATAGCTGAGATAGATGACACGGCACTGCGCCTGATAGGCCTGGGCAGCATGATCACCGGTATCATCCTGCTCTACCTGGTAAATTAGACCGTTAGATCGAGAGACCCATGACCAAGGCTAACCGCTGGCTCTTACCGGACGGCGTTGATGAAATATTGCCGCCTCAGGCAAGCCAACTGGAATCACTGCGCCGGGAAATCCTGGATCTCTATAGCACCTGGGGATACGAGCTGGTGATGACACCACTCATTGAATTCCTCGATTCTCTCCTCATCCTGCCCAGCAACGAATTACAGCTTCAGACCTTCAAAATTGTTGACCAACTGACTGGTCGCGGTATGGGAGTTCGCGCCGATATCACCTCCCAGGCTGCCCGCATAGATTCGCATGTATTACAGCGGGATGTGCCTACCCGTTTGTGCTATGCAGACAGTGTGCTTCATACAACACCGCAGAGCCTTCTTGGCTCGCGCAGCCCATTGATCATTGGGGCCGAACTCTACGGACACAACGGCATCGAAAGCGACATTGAAGTAATCACGCTGATGCTCAGAACCCTGGATTGCGCTGGTATTTCAGGCAGCCAGCTTGCACTGGGGCATGTGGCTATTTACCGAAACCTCGTCGAGGAAGCGGCTCTTGAAAAAGAAGTGGAAGAAAAACTTTTTGCCGCACTGCAGCGAAAATCCACTGGTGAAATCGAAAAAATCCTCTCCGAGGCCGAGGCAGACAAAACCCTGGCAGAAAATATCAAAGTTTTGTCGACACTGCATGGTGATGAAAGCGTGCTTGACCAGGCGGCCGGCGCTATCAAGAGCAACGCGCCCGCCGTGACAGAGGGCCTTGAAGAACTACGCCAGATTGCGTTCGCCATCAAACACCGCTTTCCTGACCAGTCCCTCTATTTTGACCTGGGCGAATTACGCGGCTACGAATATCACACAGGCGTCGTTTTTGCTGCCTATGTATCCAGTTACGGTGAAGCCATTGCCAACGGCGGGCGTTACGATGATATCGGTGAAGTCTTTGGCCGCGCCCGTGCCGCAACCGGTTTTGATGCTGACCTAAAAATTCTGCTGGCCCAGGGAAGCAAGGAATTTTCATCTCCCCAGAAGATTTATGCCCCGGCGGATGATGACCCCGCCCTGGCGGTTGTCGTCTCGGCATTACGTGAAGAAGGCCACCAGGTGGTGAACGCTTTCACTGGTCAGGATGATTCAGCCGCCGACCTTGGCTGTAACCATAAACTGGTCAAGGACGGGGCCGACTGGCAGGTCAAACCCATTTAATTTAATCAAAATTCTCATTAGTTAAGGCTAAGTAATGGGCAAAAGTGTAGTTGTGCTCGGCACCCAGTGGGGTGACGAGGGAAAAGGAAAGATCGTTGACCTGCTGACTGAAAAAGCCAGCAACGTAGTCAGATTCCAGGGCGGCCACAACGCCGGCCACACCCTGGTGGTTGGCGGTGAAAAAACCATACTCCACCTGCTGCCCTCAGGCATCCTTCGTGAAGATGTGACCTGCATCATTGGTAACGGCGTGGTGCTGAGCCCCGAAGCCCTGCTGAAAGAAATCGATGAACTCGAATCAAGATCTGGTCCGGTTACCGATCGTTTGAAGATCAGCGCGGCCTGCCCACTCATTCTTCCCTACCACATCGCCCTGGACCAGGCGCGAGAAGCCAAACGCGGGAACAAAAAAATCGGCACCACCGGTCGCGGTATAGGCCCGGCTTATGAAGACAAGGTGGCCCGTCGGGGTATCCGACTCGGCGAATTAATGCATGAGGCGCACTTTGCGGAAAAGCTGAAAGAAGTGCTGGAGTACCATAACTTTGCCCTCACCGAATACTTCAAGTTCGATGCCGTGGATTACCAGAAAACACTCGATGATAGCCTCGCCATGGGGGAACGTATTCGCCCCATGGTTTCTGACACGATAGAAATTCTGCATACCGCCAGGAAAAACGGCGACAACATTCTGTTTGAGGGCGCGCAAGGTGCTCTGCTGGATGTTGACCATGGCACCTACCCCTACGTGACTTCTTCGAATACAACGGCTGGCGGTTCTGCAACCGGCAGCGGATTCGGCCCTCTCTACCTGAATTACGTGCTGGGTATCACAAAAGCCTACACCACGCGCGTTGGCAGCGGCCCTTTCCCCACCGAGCTTTTTGATGAAGTGGGTGAAATGCTTTTCACCAAGGGCAAGGAGCTCGGTGCCTCCACTGGCAGAAACCGCCGCTGCGGCTGGTTTGATGCCGTCATCCTGAAAATGTCTATTCGCATTAACTCGGTATCCGGTATCTGCCTAACCAAGCTGGACGTGCTTGATGGCCTAGACACCGTCAAGGTATGTACCGGCTATAAGGGCGTGGATGCCAACTCCCTTTCCTGCCTGACCAATTTTGATATGTATGACGACCTTGAACCGGTCTACGAAGAGCTGCCCGGCTGGTCGGAATCTACCTTCGGGGCAAAATCGATGGATGAGCTGCCTGAGAATGCGCGCAACTACATCAAGTTCATCGAGGAAAAAATCGAGGCCCCTGTCGATATCATTTCAACCGGGCCCGACCGGGAAGAAACCATCATTTTAAATCATCCTTTCGACTGATTTAAAAACATCTAGAAGCGTCAAGCAAAGAAATGTGTAACTGCGCCTACAAGTGCGGGTTTACCAAAAAGTTTAGCCTTTTAACATTTTATAAATTCATCCCCAACAGCTTGCGGCTAAATCTCAATAACGCCATTAGTGATCGCCAGCCAGACCTGGAGATTCAGTTTATTGATGGTCTGGTTAATTTTTTACTCTGGCTGCAGGGCATCCCATACCTGGTAGGCTTCAGTATTGTCTGCGCTGAACCCCTTCTGGTCCAGCGCCTGCTGCCAGCGTTTGTTAACCAGTCTAGATAACGGCGCGTCCATGTTCACCGCATCGATCAGCTCATTGGCGATACCCACATCCTTAACCAGTAACCCCATGGCAAAGCCGGTCGCCCACTGCTCATCTATGACGTGATCTTTCATCACCTTGTCGGTCATAAAATTGTGCCCGGTCGAAACATTTACCACGTCTACGAAAGTATTGAGGTCCAGTCCGAAACGCTTTGCCGCCAGCATCGCTTCCGAGGTTGCGACAAAGGAGGTTGCTGCGACCAGGTTGTTCAAGGCCTTGGTGGCATGCCCTGCCCCGACGCCTCCTGTTTCAAAAAGCTGTGCACCCATGGCTTCAAGCAAGGGGCGCGCAGCTGCCAGGACAGACTCATCATCAGACCCAATCATGATAGCTAATGTGCCAAGCTTGGCACGCGGCACACCGCCTGAAACAGGAGCATCAATCAGGGTGACCTTTTTTTCGGTCAGGTCCCTAGCCAGCGCCTGTGTACCTGTGGGTTCTGCGGAACTCATGTCGATAACGACACAACCAGGTTTTGCGTTATTAATAAAAGCACCACCTTCAGTTTTCATCAGTACTTCTCTGACCACATGCCCGTCTGGAAGCATGGTGATTACAAAGTCCATTACTCCGAGTTCGGCCAGGCTTGCTGCAGAACGTGCACCACACTCCACGCTAAAACTTTCTGACCGCGCCTCATCCAGGTCAAAAACGGTCAGATCATAGCCTGCCTCGAAAAGATTCATCGCCATGGGCCATCCCATGTTGCCGATACCTATAAACCCGACCTTTATTTTATTTTCCTTAGTCAATTCTTAAATCCTCTTAATTATTTTTAAATTCGGCGTCCAGCTACGAGTGACGAGTTGCGAGGGCTAAAGTTAAAACTCGTGACTTAAAATTCTCTACTGTTAACTATCAAGGCCCATGTCGGCAAGTACTTCCTTGACGGCATTGAATGCTTCCACTCCGCTGGGCACTCCAGAGTACACCGCGCTGTGGATAAGGATGGCTCGAATTTCTTCAACTGAGACGCCGTTGGCTATGGCGCCGCGGGTATGCACTTTAATTTGATTTGGCTTGGTCAGCGCAGTAAGCACTGCCAGGGTGATCATGCTACGGGTTTTGGGATCGAGGGTTTCTTCTGCCCACACCTCTCCAAAACAGTATTTTGTCACCAGGTCCTCAAAGGGACGGTTGAAGTCGGTCGCCCGCTCATCTCTGGCCGCAGCGACTTCTTCACCCCACATTTTTACCGCGATGTCGCGTCCCGCTTGGTAGGCATCGTTACTCATTATTATTCCCTCAAAATATAAAAATTCAGGACATCTAACATACTGAATAATCCCTTAAATTTGTATGTTTTCCTTTTATTTTAGGGGCCTGAAGCGAAATACGCTTTACCCGCGTATTTGCTACTATAGAGGGGCTCATTTTTGGTGGTCGGTAAGTATTCATCCATGGCAGTCAGTCCTTTAGAAGAACTCCTTATTACCCCGCTGCATGACCTGCACCTTGATACTGGTGCTCGCATGGTACCTTTTGCCGGCTACAGCATGCCGGTGCAGTTTGAAGGTGTGAAGGCAGAGCACCTGCACACACGCTCCGCGGCCGGCCTATTTGATGTCTCGCACATGGGACAGATCCTCGTTGAGGGGCCAGAAGCAGTGCAGCAGCTGGAAAAACTAATTCCTGCTGATCTTCAGGATCTTCCAATCAACAGGCAGCGTTACGGCCTGCTGACCAATACATCAGGCGGCATTCTGGACGACCTGATGATCTGCCGTTGGGGCGAACAACTTTTTTACCTGGTAGTGAATGCTGCCTGCAAAGCCACAGACCTTGCATGGCTGGAAGCGAATCTTGAAGGTGTCGATATCACTGTGCTGGAAGACAGGGCTTTGCTGGCACTGCAGGGCCCCGCATCAGAGGAAATTATGGCGGCACTGGCAGCAGAAGTTTCCAGCTTGTCATTTATGCAGGGAACACAGGCATCAATATTAGATGCACAGTGCTTCATAACACGCTCGGGTTATACCGGTGAAGACGGTTTTGAAATTTCCATACCGGCTGACAAAGCCAACGATCTAGCAGTGGCATTACTGGCTAACTACGATATTAAACCAGTAGGCCTCGGCGCCCGAGACACTTTACGTCTGGAAGCCGGGCTGTGCCTGTATGGACATGACATGAATTCCGAAACAACGCCTGTATCAGCTGGACTGGAATGGAGTATCAGCAAAGCCCGGCGTACCGGCGGCGCTAGACAGGGCGGATTCCCTGGTTCCGACATCATTCTTGAACAGATGGAGAAGGGTACTAAACAGAAACGGGTTGGACTGAAAGGCGAAGGCAAGGCGCCAGTAAGGGAAGGCGCTGAACTGGTCAATTGTGAAGGCCAACCAGTTGGGTCGGTTACCAGCGGCGGATTTGCGCCCAGCTTGAACGGACCGGTAGCAATGGGCTACGTTGATTCGCCCCTGGCCGAGCCAGGCACTTCCCTGCGGGCAATGGTGCGCGGTAAACCTCTGCCTGTCACCGTGACCCCACTTCCTTTCATACAAACCGGTTACAAGCGGTAAGTGAGACAAGAGAAAGCAAGGCATGACAGACATTTTTGATGACAGCCACGACTTTATTTCAAGGCATATTGGCCCTAATGCCTATGAGCAGCATGACATGCTTGCCGCACTGGGCTTTAAGGATATGACGGCATTTATAGAAGCTGCCATTCCGGGTGTTATTCGACAGGAGCATGCACTGGACCTGGATTCACCCTTAAGCGAAGCCTCTGCTGAAAAAGCGCTAATGGCGATTGCGTCCAGCAATAAGGTGTTCAAGTCCTATATCGGACAGGGCTACTACGATTGCCATACGCCCAAGGTAATTCGTCGCAACCTTTTTGAGAACCCGGCCTGGTATACCGCCTACACACCTTACCAGCCGGAAATTTCGCAGGGACGACTAGAAGCCCTGCTGAACTTTCAGACCATGATCTGCGACCTGACCGGCCTTGGTATCGCCAACGCATCACTGCTGGATGAGGCAACCGCTGCGGCCGAAGCAATGACTCTCTGCCGCAGGATGAGCAAGGCCAAGGGCAACACCTTCTTTATCGATGCAGACTGTTTTCCACAAACACTCGAGGTACTGCGCACTCGGGCCGAACCACTGGGTTACGAACTGGTCACAGGAAAACCCGAAGAAGCACGAAAGCATGACTGTTTTGGTCTGTTTATTCAGTACCCTGGCGCAAGTGGCGAGGTGCAGGATTATACGGACCTGATCAGCAAGGTGAGGGAGTCTGGCGCGCTGGTGGTGATGGCGGCCGACATACTCAGCCTGATGCTGCTTAAATCTCCGGGCGCAATGGGTGCCGATGTCGCCATCGGCAGCACGCAGCGTTTTGGCGTCCCAATGGGCTTCGGCGGACCCCATGCGGCGTACATGGCCTGCCATGAAGATTACCAGCGTTCACTGCCAGGACGCCTTGTTGGCGTATCCAAAGATGTACATGGCAACCCGGCCTGCCGCCTTGCCCTGCAAACGCGCGAGCAGCACATCCGCCGCGAGAAGGCGACCAGTAATATCTGCACGGCCCAGGTCCTGCTGGCCGTCATAGCCGGTATGTATGCTGTCTATCATGGTCCTAGTGGACTCAGGCTAATTGCAGAAAGAGTCCATCAGCTGACCTGCCGCCTGGCGGCCAGACTCGAAGCGGGACGATACACCATCGTCAATCAATCGTACTTTGATACGTTGACTGTTGAGACCGGCGACCAGACTCAGCACGTGCATGACTTTGCGCGCGTACAGAACATTAACCTGCGGGCTATTGATGACAGTCTCGTCGGCATTTCACTTGACGAAACGACGACGGAAAAAGACCTAGAGGTCATTCTCTCACTTTTTGACAGCGGGGCTCTCCCAGCATCGGCTCCCTCACCCATTGAAGATGCCCTGCGACGCAGCGATAAAGTACTGACGCATCCGGTCTTCAACACCTACCATTCCGAAACCGAAATGATGCGCTACCTGCGCAAGCTGGCTGACCGTGACATCGCACTCGACAGGGCCATGATCCCGCTCGGCTCATGCACGATGAAACTGAATGCCGCGGCGGAAATGCAGCCGGTCTCCTGGCCGGAGTTTGCCAGCCTCCATCCCTTTGCCCCCAAGGACCAGGCCCGCGGTTATCTTGAAATGATTCGCGATCTTGAGAAGATGCTGTGCAAGGTGACAGGCTATGCCGCCGTTTCACTGCAGCCGAATGCCGGCTCACAGGGTGAATTTGCAGGCTTGCTGGCCATCCGCGGCTGGCAGGAAGCGCGCGGACAAGGACACCGTAATATATGTCTGATACCGGAATCCGCACACGGCACCAACCCCGCTTCAGCACAGATGTGCGGCATGAAAGTGGTTGTTGTTAACTGTGATGACAAGGGTAACGTTGATGTCGATGATCTTCGGGCCAAGTCCGAGACGCACAGCGACAACCTGGCAGCGATAATGATCACCTATCCTTCCACGCACGGCGTTTTTGAATCCAGTATCAGCGATGTCTGCGCTATCGTGCATGAACATGGCGGCCAGGTTTATATCGACGGGGCCAACCTGAATGCCATGGTCGGTCACGTTGAACCCGGCACCATTGGAGGCGATGTAAGTCATCTGAACCTGCATAAAACTTTTTGTATTCCCCATGGCGGGGGTGGTCCTGGCGTCGGTCCAATTGGCGTGGCCGAACACCTGGCTCCCTTCCTGCCGGGTCATAACAGCCTTGATAAAAAAGAGAATGCCGTTTCTGCTGCGGCCTACGGCAGTGCCAGCATCCTCCCAATCACCTGGATGTACCTGAAAATGATGGGTGCTTCTGGCCTGATATCAGCTACCAAGGCGGCTATACTCAACGCTAACTACCTCGCCAAACAGCTGTCCGGGGATTACCCGATTCTCTATACAGGAGAGAATGGCCTGGTGGCCCACGAATGCATTATTGATTTTCGCCCAATCAAGGAAAGCACGGGAGTGACGGTTGATGATGTGGCAAAGCGCCTGATTGATTACGGCTTTCATGCCCCAACGATGTCATTCCCGGTGGCAGGGACCCTGATGATTGAACCAACCGAAAGCGAATCAAAGCAGGAGCTAGATCGCTTTGTTGAGGCAATGAAAGGTATTCGTCAGGAGATTCGCGATATCGAAGCCGGCGTTATTAGCCTCGATGAAAGCCCCCTGCGCAGTGCCCCTCACACCGCACAGAGTCTGCTCACTAAGTCATGGGATAAACCCTATTCGCGGGAAACAGCCGCATATCCAATCGCAAAATTGAAAGACAACAAGTACTGGCCGCCGGTTGGACGCATCGACCAGGTTTTTGGCGACAGGAACCTAGTGTGTTCATGCCTGCCAATTGAAGACTACAAATAAGTTTTGATAGTTAAAATCAAGGAACAAGAACAGAATTATTTTCTGCGTTTTCCCGTCAAGCCTTAGACCTTGTAAAAAGTAAAAATCTTTACTGTGTATACCCGTCTCAGTCGAATCCCTTGTATCTTGCTCCTTGCAATTGCGAAGCCGGTACGATCTTGTCTCTGTTAGAGCCGATTGTCCTGGCAGTAGTACTCAGGCGGATCGCCGCCCTCTCGCCAGATCATGTTCCATTGCATCGACCAGGGTCGCGTATAGGCACCGGGATCATCAATGGTGACTTCATAGGTCATGGTGTTGAAATCAACTCGAGTCAGGCGCTCCTCAACTTTCATCTGAGTGGTGTGAGGCAACCCGCCGGTTAACCAGAACTTTTCATTGTAGCCTTCGGAGCGAATCACGAGTGTGTCGCCCTCCCACTCAGCGACATTTCTGCCGTAATAAAGAATATTGTCGTTATCTACAGGAAAGCCTGTGTTGATGCCGCGCCCGTCGGTATAGATAAGATGCCAGTCCTGGTTACCCCCTCCGGGTACGAAAAAAATTCGCTGCCACTGTTTATCCTCTAATAGCTGAAAACCAAAAGGCGCCTGCCACTTGCGCGGACCTGCCGGTGGACGACATTCGACGAAGGAAGGGTCAGAGCGGAGAAAATTTTGCTGACGGGTTTCATAAAGTCTCAGTGCCCATTCCTGCATCGGAGCAACACGTGACGCATCAGCCAGATTTTCAAGCAATCCATAGGACGACATGTCTACATTGACGCCGTTTTCCATCATCACGGTGGTATCGGGAACCCAGTAGCCCTCCTCTCCTGGCGCTGCGCCGAGCCGGGGCAGCCCACCGGGCCAGCGGGGAGTGTCGCGGTCCTGGTTTTCCTGTAAGGCGAGGCTCAGCGCTGACACTTCACCGATAAAAACCGGTTCTCCTGCAAGGAGGATCCGCTCCCCCCAAATCTGTGGGCTGCCATCGCGTGCCGGGTAACCGCTAATGCTGACAAGGTCTCCGGGCTTTACTGTTAAGGCATCCCATCCGTTCCATTCCAGGATCACCGGACTTTCCAGCTCGACGTACCAGTCATCCCCTGAATCGGGTTCAACCACGAAAAGATGCACATGGGGGTTGGCCCAGTCCACCTTCGTGATGAGTCCTTCCAATTGAATCTGCTGCTCAGTATCGAACTTGACCGCTTTACCGTGATGCGCCAGGGCAACCTGCCAGCAGAGCAGAAAAAAAACAGCGATAAAAGAGCAAAGACTTTTCATATCAGGGAAAAATAGGATGGCTGCGGTCCATGCTTTCATACTCGGTGCCCAGCATCAGCTCAAAGGCCATGTTGGCATCCTGGCAGACAAACTCGAATGCCTCGCCCGGACGCCACGGCATGACAAAACCGCTGCTCCAGGTTTCCGTGTAGGCACCCGGGTCGTCTATGGTGACTTCATATCTCAGCGTGTTGTAGGTTTCGCGGGTGAACCTTTCCTCCATGTGCAGCTGGTTGGTATGCGGTGTGCCTTCTGCATCAATCCACATCTTTTCGTTGAACCCTGTTGTGTCTACAACCAAGGTGTCCCCTTCCCAGCGGCCAATGGAGTGCCCATGATAGGTCGGTTTCAGGTTTTCAGGATGCTCACGGCCATCTATGTAGATTACGCGAAAATGTCGCGGCCCGCCGACGGGAAACATGTAGATGCGCTGCATGTCGGGAAAATCAACAAACTGGGTGCCGTAAGCCGTCGTTACCGAGCGCGGTCCCGACGAAGGTTTGCAACGGGTATAGGGTTCAAAGCGGGTGCGAGTGCGCTGCTGGTAGAGATGCCAGGCCCAGGGCATGAACGGGACATCAGTGAGGTCTATCTTGTCGAAAGGCCGGTCAGGATCATTGACGTAAGACGCGTAGGGATTACTGGCGACAATCGAGCCCTCGGGCACGATGTCATAATCAATGATCATGGGGCGTGTACCGAATCCATCCCAGGCGCCCATCTCTTCACCGGGCGGAGTGCCCAGGATTATGCGACCTTCTGCATCACGGGGTGCGGGGCGGGAAGCAGGTTCGTTGCTGTCCGGTCTCGGGACGCTGGTCTGGGCCTGTGCCAACACCACCAGCAAGGATGCACAGCAGAAATAAAAAAAGCGCCGCAAAATTATCACGATGTTGACCAATCCCCCCCAGGTTCTTCCATCAGGATTCTAACCAGAGGCAGGACAAAAAACATCGATTAAAAAGTGGAAATAAAGGGAATACGATTTTACTGGGTGGCTAGAACTCGTCTTCGACGCTTGCTGAAGCGCACAGGTTCTGCTGAGGCCTGTTGGGCGCGCTGCGTGCTTGACGTTTGCAGCGCTCACTGCAGTACTTTACTTCATCCCAACATCGCCACCATTTTTTTCGCCAGCTAAATGGTCGTTGGCAATGCTGGCAAATTTTTTCAGGGAGATTTATCTTGGCGTTCGCCATTGTCAGAGCAGTGCTTCGATTGCGGTAACCAGTTTTTTGCTGTCCGGCTTGACCCCGCTGCGAAACAGGTCAATCACATTTCCGTCCCGGTCAACCAGGTACTTATTGAAGTTCCAGTTTGGACGTTTGGTTTCACTTGCCAGGTGTGAAAAGACTGGGTGCGCGTTTTCACCTTTTACATGCACAATATCAGTCATGGGGAAGGTGACCCCGTAGTTGATGTAACAGATTTCTGCCGTCTTGGCGGCATCATCGTCTTCCTGGTTGAAATCATCGGACGGGAAACCAACCAGCACCAGACCCTCGTCCTTGTAGCGCTGATAGAGTGCTTCTAGGCCGCTGAACTGATAGGTGTAACCACAGTAGCTGGCCGTGTTAACCAGCAGCACAACCTTGCCGGCTGTCTCGGTACACAGATCAACTGTTTTGTTGGTATGCAGCTGCCCTATCTCATGGTCGAGCCATCCAACACAGGCGGCCTGCTGCTCGATAGGGGCTTCCTGGGCGTGTGCACTGGCAAAAAGCAGGCTTGAAAGGAGTATGGCAAAGTGACTTGACCTGAACATGGGCATTCCTTATTAAATAGATAGAAAACAATACCATATACGCCAGTAAAACCTGTCAGGATTACCGCTTTAGCGATTCGCCAGGGTGATCTGACCAGGGTCCAAAACAGTATAAAATTCACTTTATCGTTACGATATTCGATTCATGACGACACGGAACTCTTTGGAAAAAAACCTGCCTCATGCGCTGATTTTTGCCGGGGCACTGCCCTTTATTGCCGGGGCCGGACTCTTGCTGCTTGGCTTATCAACCCTCCCCCTGCTCGGCAATATCACTGAGGCCACGGCAGCCTATGGCCTCGTAATCACCGTTTTTCTTACCGGCATACACTGGGGACAGCAGCTTTCTCTCGGACATGCCGCCTCGGGACTCTTTGTCAGCAGTAACATCATCGCCGTGATGGTCTGGCTGTGCTGGCTGATGCTGTCACCAGGACTTTTCATGGTGGTGCTTGCCGTACCCCTGGTTGCCCTTTTATGCATTGATTTCATGCTTAACCGCAACCGGGTAATCGACAAGGACTATTTTCGTTCACGGGTCATCATCACGACGATCGTTATTTGCTGCCTGGTAGTGGCATCCGCCTCGTCATGAAAAACGTTGCCATCATTGGTGCCGGCCTTTCCGGCCTCGTACTGGGAAAGCGTTTACGCGAGCATGCGCAGGTCACCCTGTTTGAAAAATCACGCGGCGTCAGTGGACGTTTGGCAACAAGAACTATCGGCGATTATGAGTTTGATCATGGTGCCCAGTTCCTGACCTCACGCAGCGAGGCTTTCAAGAAATTTCTTACCCCTTATATAGACAGTGGAGACGTCACAGAATGGCAGCCGCACGTCATTACACTCGCGGCTGGCGAAAAGTCCTATACCCGCCAGTGGTTCGAACCCCATTTCGTTGGCAGTCCAGCCATGACCAGCCTGTGTAAGAAACTTGCCGTTGAACAGGATATTGAATTCAAGGTACGCATTACTGAGCTGACCCAAGGTGAAAATGGCTGGTCACTTAAGACCGAGGATTCGAAGATAGAAACCGAGTTTGACTGGGTGATCAGTACGGCACCTGCTCCGCAGACACGAGAGCTGCTAGGCGGCCTCATCCCAGAAGAATTTCTCTCAGGAGAAGGCGGGCTGGACAGTGTGCAGATGTCACCATGCTTTGCCCTGATGCTGGGATTCGAATCGTTACCAAAACTCCACTTTGATGCCGCCAGGGTCAAACACTCGCCGATTGAATGGATCATGCTGAACTCGAGCAAAGCCGGTCGGGGAGCCGCGTCAACCCTGGTGATTCAAACCAGCAATGAATGGGCACAGGAAAACCTTGAACGTCCCCAGGAGAAGGTCACGGCAATCCTTCTAGCCGAACTTGAGCAGCTGCTGCCAGTCTCCCTGCCTGACCATGACGCTATCTCCCTCCAGCGCTGGCGCTATTCACGCGTCGAGCAGTCCATGAAACAGGATTATCTGCTGGACGCCGAAACCAGGCTTGCTGCCTGCGGTGACTGGGCGGTTGAGGGTCGCGTGGAAGGCGCCTTCACCAGCGCTGAAAGATTGGCGAACACATTGGAGCCCTTGCTATGAACATTGCGATCATTGGTGTTTCCGGTGCAATCGGCAATGCACTGCTCAAACATTACCTGGCTAATGAAAACACCACTGGTATTTTTGCGTTCTCGCGTACAACGATTAAACATGACGATTCAAGAGTGAAGGCTTGCCGTCTCGATCTGACAGATCAACACAGTATTGAGAGTGCCGCCGCTGATATTACTCCTCAAAGTCTCGACCTGGTCATCGCGGCAACGGGCATCCTCCATGACAAGAGTGAAGGACAGCTGCAGCCGGAAAAAACCCTCAAGCAGCTGAACGCTGAGAACATGGCCGATGTGTTTGCAGTGAACACCATCGGCCCGGCCCTGTTGCTTAAACATTTTTTGCCGCTGTTAAAGCGTGACAGCAAATCAGTCTTTGCCGCATTGAGCGCACGCGTAGGCAGCATCAGTGATAATCGATTAGGCGGCTGGTACAGTTACCGCGCCTCCAAGGCAGCGCTGAACATGCTGATCAAAACGGCTGCCATAGAATACAACCGGCTCAATAAGCAAGCCGTCATAGCAGCCCTGCATCCGGGCACTGTAGACAGCGGCCTGTCCAAACCTTTTCAGGCCAGGGTGCAGGAAGGCAAACTTTTCAGCCCGGAAAAATCTGCAGCACACCTGGTCTCCGTCCTTGAAAACCTGAAGCAGAAAGACAGCGGTAAATGTTTTGCATGGGACGGACAGGTGATTCCGGCCTGACCGGGAGCCTCCCGAATCACCTGCTGATGTCAGACCCCAGACCAACAAACTGCAACCTGTGCCAACGTCAGATTGAACTGACCTTTCATCACCTCGTGCCCAGGAAAGTGCATCGTCGTACTTTTTTTCGTAAGCATTTCAGTCGACAGGAATTATCTACAGGCATTTATATTTGCCGCAAATGTCACAGCGGCATCCACAAGCTCTTCAATGAAATGCAGCTGGCCAAGGACCTAAACACACTGGAAAAGCTGCGTAAAAATCCTGAAATCGCCAGGCATGTCTCCTGGGTGACCAGGCAAAAGAACTAAATAGGCCTTCGTAGCCAAGTTTTCATTAAATTGTCATGATTTAGATTGGTATGCCCCACGAATTTTTGGAATACTGCTCCCCGACCTTTACCCCTTGCCTTCAACCGGATGAACAAAGCAGTACATCTACCCTTCTCAGCACTTCTGTTGCTTGCCGGATCACTGCTGTCGGTGCCTATCTCAGCCCAGAACCAGGCGGGCGTTGAGGACAAGCGGATCCGTGGCGTTCGCGTTGATACGGCACCGGTCATCGATGGCATCCTGGATGATGAAGTCTGGGCGTTAGCCGAACCCATAACCGAGTTTCACCAAATTCGCCCGGGAGACAGGACGCCAACATCGGAACCAACCGAAGTCAGGGTGTTGTATACCAGTGACGCCATCTATATTGCGGCAAGAATGGATGACAGCGATCCCGAGTTGATTGCCACGCCCACTCTGCGCCATGGACAGGGCCTGGGTCCGGATGACCGCCTGATTGTCATTCTTGATCCGTTTAACACGCGCCGAACCGGGTATCGGTTTGAAACTAACCTGAACGGTGTACGCCACGACGCCCTGTATACCCAGATTAATTCCTTCGACGCCAACTGGTCCACTATCTGGGAAGTGCAGACCAGCACCTACGAGAACGGCTGGATCGCAGAGATAGAAATTCCCTTTATGTCGCTGCCGATGGATCCAGCGACTGAGGAATGGGGTTTTAATTTTGGCCGCGGCATTCGTCGCCGTAACGAGGAAATGGCATGGGTCTCTTTCAACCGACAGTTTAATCCGAGCATCGCCGGCACGCTCACTAACATGCGCGATATGAACCAGGGCCTTGGTTTTGAGATCGTGCCTTCCCTGGCGCTCGTGGACAGCAAGAATTTTCCTGCCGGCACAACAGATGATCAGACCAACCCTTCACTGGACGTGTTTTATCGACTGACGCCTTCATTGAATGCAGCGCTGACAGTCAATACCGATTTCTCTGCGGTAGAAGTGGACAACCGGCAGGTTAACCTGGACCGCTTCAATCTATTCTTTCCGGAGCGGCGTGCATTCTTCAATAACGATTCGGACCTATTCCAGTTCGGCAACATCGGCAACGTCGGCAACGAGGCATCCAATGGCGGCTCGGAGCAAAATGCCCGTCCATATTTTTCACGAAAAATTGGCCTTGGTCCAGGCGGCACACCGGTGGACATCGAGTACGGTGGCCGGATCAGTGGCCGTGTGGGTCGCTGGAATATTGGCACCCTAGCCATCGAGCAGGATGGCTTTGGTGATGTTGACCCGACCACCCTGTTTATCAGCCGCATTTCCGCCAATGTCCTGGCGGAATCCAACGTCGGCTTCATCATTACCGATGGTGATCCCACCTCAAACCTGGACAACTCTGTTTACGGTGTCGACTTTCGCTACCTAAATACTCGCTTGCCCAGCGGTGTAGCCCTTGAGGGGGATGCCTGGTTCATGCAGTCAGATACCACCGGTCTGGAAGGCAACGATGCCTCTTTTGGATTTGGTCTTCGCTCTCCCAACAACCAGGGCTGGCGTGGCGGCATCAATTACAAGGAAGTGCAGGACAACTTCAATCCGGCCATGGGTTTTGTGAACAACAGCGGGATTCGTGATATCCAGGCTGATGTGGGTTATACACACTTCTTCGAACCCGGTAGCTTCCTTCAGCAGGTACAGTTTTCCTTTGATGCCCAACGAGTGAATTTCATTGATGGCGGCGCCCAGACAGAGAAACTGCGCTTCACGCTGTTCGAAGCCTCGACAAATACCCGCGACAGCGCCCGCCTGCGCGTGGGCACAAACCGGGAAGTGGTGTTAAACCCCTTCGTGATCTATAGCGAACCCGGTCGGCAGGTGGTTGTCGAAGCCGGTGATCATCGCTTTAATCGCGGCGGTTTTCGCATGCAGTCAGGCAACCAGCGTCCCGTTTCCTTTTTCCTGGGTGGTGGTACCGGCGGCTTCTACAACGGTGACCGGGACAATATCACCGGAAGACTGCGCTGGCAGAGCCGCAAGTTCATTGTCGAGGGGGGGTATGAATGGAACGACATTTCCCTGCCCGGCGGCGACTTCATTACGCGGCTAATCACTCTGAACTCCGAGTATGCCTTTAACAGCACGCTGTATTGGGTCACGCTGGTGCAGTACGACAACGTCTCTGAAATCATTGGGGTTAATACTCGTCTGCAGTGGATACCCAAGGCCGGCCAGGAGGGATTTATTGTACTTAACTACAACATGGAAGACAGGGATAAGGATAATGATTTTAGTTCACTGTCCCGTGACCTTAGCCTGAAATTTACCTATACCTTCCGCTTCTAATAATTCGGATGACCCTGGGATGGATTCTCACTCCGACCCCCTCTATTTAGCTAGGCGTTTTTGATTTTAAAATAACCCCTCCAATCAAACGCATCGGGACCTAGACCCAAATCCGGCTGCACTCACTTTGTTGGACTTCACGAGCTTTCCCCTTTATCTTTCGTCTTCTGCAACATCGAACTTAAGAGGGGAAATTCATGCAAAAACTGATTCTGCTGGCAACAGCATTTCTTGTCTTTTCCATTACTGCTCATGCACAGCGAGGATACATGGCGCCAAAGAATGCGCCTACTGAACCCACAACCATTAGCATACCTGCCATTAAACCCAACAATGGCCCGGGGACCCCTTACAACTCAGCCCTGGGTCAGTGGCCAGGCTACGATATGGAGCACTTCGACTATATCGCCGATGAATACATTATCTCCGGAATGGCCGATGGTGAGCCGTACCGAACTCGGCTGAACGTGCGCAGACCGCGCGACATGTCTCGCTTCAGCGGTCTCGTACTGGCTGAGCCCATGCACCCCGCAGGTTTTGCCCACGGGTTTGAGCACAGCAGCGTTTATATTATGGACGCAGGCCACATTGCTGTTGAGGTGGTTGGCATGGGACTGGAGCATGCTACCGGTCACAACCCCGAACGCTATGCCGACCATCGGGTCAGCAACAACCAGATCAGTGAACTTCTCGCACAGATGGGCGCTCTCTTGAAGAGTGACAGCAGCCCCATTGCTGACAGCGGTATGCGCAAGGTAATTCTTTTTGGCACGTCGGCCACCTCACGCATGCTGACTGACTACCTGACCCAGGCCTACCCTTTCTTCAAGCTTGCTGATGGTAGCAATATCTACGACGGCTTCATGCCGACATCCAACGGCAGCCGCATCCTGCCCATGGAAGAGCCCATGATCCAGATGCCCACCCAGCATGAATTCATGAACGTGGCGACGGCGGTCCAGGATGGTGACGAACCGGGCAACCAGTTCCGTAATTTCGAGTTCACCGGCATTGGTCACCTGATGGCGCGTCACAATCCTCGCATGACACCGGAGCTCTGTGTGAACAAACCCACCGAGTACCCGCTGGAGCTGTATTTCTCCGTGGCCCTGCATCACCTCTTTGAGTGGGTCGACAAGGGCATAGAGCCCCCACGTGGCGACCGAGTTCTGCTCGACCGCAACATGGACAACGACGGCTCCCTCATGGTGCTGGATGAACACGGCAACCCGCTTGGCGGCATACGAAACCCCTATGTCGATGTGCCCTTTGCGACCTATATAGCCGGCAACTCTCTTGCAGACGGTCAGGATCCTGCCATGTCAGTGGTCTGCCGGCTGTCGGTATACGAGATACCTTTCACGGCCAGCAAGATGCGTGAACTCTACGGCAACAAGGAAAACTTCCTACGTCAGTTTGAGTCTAATCTCAATTCGCATGAAGCCGCGGGCTGGTCACTGCCTGTGTACCATGATCTGATCATGGCCGATGCCAAGGCCATCCAGTTCTAGGCTGCACGCACCTCGGCAATCCGGTGGCTCATCCATAGCGTATTTAACGCTATGAAAACAACAATGAAGAAATTCAGATCGGCAATAACAGCTGTCATATTGCAGCTGTTGCTGTCGCTCACCCTGACACTTTACGGAACAACAGCCATGGCAATTGAAGAGCCTGCCTATAGCATCATTGAAAGCAATGACAAAATTGAGTATCGCCAGTACCAACCTTTCATCATTGCCGAGACACTGATTAAAGACGCACGCGATCGCGGTGATGCTAGCTCAGTTGGGTTTAGACGCCTATTTGGTTATATCAGCGGTGACAACACCGCGCAGGAAAAAATTGAGATGACGGCCCCGGTTATCCAGGCCGACAGTAAGCCGCGCGGCGAGAAAATTGAAATGACCGCCCCGGTACAGCAGACCGAAACCGAGGAGGGCTGGCTTGTAGCCTTCGTCCTGCCTCTCAGTTATACCATCGACACCGCACCCATCCCAACCAATCCAAAAGTGCAGTTGCGCCTAATTGAACCCCGCACGATGGCAGTGATCAGTTTTTCAGGGCGCTGGACAGAAAAAAATGTCAGGCGCCATGAAAAGGAGTTGATGGAATTCCTTGAGGAAGAAAAGGACGTCATCATTGGCAAAACCGAGTTTGCCGCTTACAACGCTCCGTTTGTTTTACCATTCATGAGACGCAACGAAGTTATGGTGCAAGTTCTTACAGAAAAATAAATGAAAAGTTGTAAAAAAGCCGGTCATAGACCGGCTTTTTTATGCAGATTTATTATGCGTCAGAAGGGTCGGCTGCCGCGGCAGACTTACCTGCCTCTATCTGTGACGCCACGGTCTGCGCTGGAGGACGGATATTCTTTTTGCGTAATAACTTGTCCAAGGACTCAAGCGACATGATGTGATTATGGATACACTCCAAAGCACCACTTTTACGTAACTCAAGGAACTTATCATCTGATAGCTCACTGAGTTTTTCTCTATCAACAACATAGAACCCACTGACGTCATGATTCTCCCCGGTATCAGAATTCTTAACCGTCAGCGTCTGTGGAATCAAAAGCCCCATCTCCTCTAAGGTCTTCACAAACAGCTTGGTCCTTTCCTCCTGTTGCCAGACGCGAACCAGGAATTCCTTAACGTTCTGCATCCACTCGGTTTCAGTGCCGTCGTCATTAAAGATCAGGTTGCCCTCTTCCTTGTTGACAACACCGGCTTCCTCGTAGATTCCAATAAACAGTCGTTCCTCGTTTTCAGGGTCTGGCTGAACAGCAAAAGGATAACAACGCACCGAAGCAGGAAAATAGCCCCCCTGCCAGGTATTGTTTTCAACAAAAAGATTTTCGTTTGGCTCTATACCCCACATGACCGCAGCAAAAAAAGTGCCCGTGTCGGGGTCTTTAACAAAAATAATGGGGAAATCTACGCCTGCTTTACTGAATTCGGGCGTGTAGATCTTCGCAAAGTGACAAGGGGCTATGTGACTGGCATCGCCTATATCTTTTACCTTTACGCCTGCGTGTGCAGACGAGGTCAAAGAAACCGGACCCTTTAACATTTCAGGGGGTTGTTCGGCCATCGAGAATTCTCCTGTAATTTCGCTATTCGTTCAGCGGAAACGATAGTAAAAAATAAAGGTAGGGAGTATACCAAGACATAGGCAGCTAGCCACTAGACATTACTTTGCCTAGGCTTGATGACCCTCCTCCACCAGATAATACTGCCGCTGATTATCATGAAAGCAGGAATGGTGGTGGCAAAAATCCAGGCCCAGCGAGCAAAGGGATTCTGCCCTCCCGGCCGGGCAAAATGAATATCGCGCAGAAAGCCCAAAAACCCTTCCCCCGAGCGCCCCGAATTCATGCCCAGGGCTTCAAGTAGGGACGCCATCTCACGCGGAAACCCCAGCTGGTAGCCGGTCACACCGTAGGCAAAGATGAGAATCAGAAACCAAAATCCAAAAAGGCTGTGTAGCTGCCAGAGCATCGAGCGGGTACTGCCCGGTATAATGATCAGTCCCTCCCACCAGCGTCGTTTACCTTGCCACCAGATCACCAGGCCGGTTACGGCCATCAAAATAAAGACAAGGCCCAAAGCCCCATTGATTCGTCTGCCCTGCTCTCGAGGTAGGCCAAGCTCATAGTGAAGACCGGCTACCCATTCAACGGCCTGAATTGGCCAGGGCCTCGCAGGCCCAATATCCTCACCGGTGTACTGGTTAAAGTAATGAGGAATGAATTGGTTGTCTTTCTGCAAGACAATATAGGTGGCCTCTTCGGGCTCATAGCCCTCGACGGTAAAGCCCAGCGTATAGCCCTCATAGACTTCAGCCATCCGCTCTTTCAGGGTCGATCCGGTCAGGGGCTCTGCGTCCGACGGCTCTAGGAATTTCGGTTCAAACCAACTATAGAACGGTGATTTCAGCAGCAGTGCCGTCCCGCTCAGGGATACCACAAGAATGTAAAGAGCACATGCCAAGGCGAACCACAGATGAATTTGAAATAATATGCGACGAATCAACGTGGTCTGCGGTGCTTGAAAAAAGCGAACAAGAGGATTCATTTATCGTGGTTCCGATTTTTTGAAGTCATATTACACAATTCTTACTCTAAAACTACATTCTAAACATTTGTAATGCATATGGTTTTCCTTGCTGTCAGGGTAATAACTGCTAGAATCTCCTCCTTTTTAATCCCAGGCCTTCGATTACAAAAAGGAAGTTCAACCCAGATGAAAAATATGACCCTCCTGCGGCACCTAGTCGCCTTTTCCTTGCTGACCTTTTCTTCACTGGCAGCAGCAACCAACGGTTACTTTACTCATGGCGTCGGCGTCAAAAATAAGGCACTGGCAGGAGCAGGTACTGCAGACCCGCAGGAGGCCATAGCGACTTCTATCAACCCGGCCGCTGCGGTGCTCGTGGGCGACCGCTTTGAGGCTGGGCTAGCCATTTTCTCACCACGTCGTTCGTACACGGCCTCCAACAGCCTGGCTAACGGTCAGGGAGGTGCCTTCACCATCGGCCAGGGAGCAATCAATAGTGACAGCGAGTTCTTTCCGATTCCGTATCTTGCCAAGACATGGGCTATTGATGAGGAATCGGCCTGGGGAATCTCTATCTACGGCCGCGGCGGCATGAACACTGACTACCGGGGTGGCAGCGCCCTCTTCGACCCGGACGGCCCCGGTCCTGCTCCGGTCATGACACTGCCAGGACCCTACGGTTCCGGCAATGCAGGTGTTAACCTCATACAAGCATTCAGTGACATTACCTATTCCGCGCGAAGCGGCAGCCTAAACTGGGGCGCGGCCGCAGTGCTAGCAGCACAGGCATTTCGTGGTAACGGCTTTGGCAGTTTTGCACCCTACACAGAAACCTTTGCAGCTAGCGGAGGCACGACCTTTCCATCTGCGTTGACTAACAACTCGCATGATTTTTCTTACGGTGCCGGTGTGAAGCTGGGTTTCATTTGGGAGGCATCTGAGCAGTTTAGTTTAGGCCTAAGCTACCAGAGCAAGATACAGATGAGCGAGTTTGATGACTATAGTGATCTTTTTGCCGAGCAAGGAGGCTTTGATATACCCGAGAGTCTACGCGCTGGGCTGGCTTATCACGTAAACAATATGTCTAGCCTTTACTATGATATTGAACGCACCTCCTTCAGTTCAGTATCGTCGGTAGGAAATCCAATAGAGCCCCTTTTTAGTTGTCCCACTGCGGGAGTTGGTGGGATGAGCCTTGATTCATGCCTTGGCGGCAGTCTAGGTGCCGGCTTTGGTTGGAATGACATGACCACTCATAAGATTGGTTACCAGTGGCGTAATCCTTCCCTAGAAAACTGGATATTTCGTGCCGGTATGAGCCAGGGCAGCCAGCCCATTGAAGAGAGTCAGGTATTGTTCAACATGATGGCGCCGGGTGTGATAGAAAATCACTTTACCTTCGGCTTCACACATTCCATGAGAACAGGTCGGGAGTACAGTATGAGCTTCATGTATGCCCCAGAAAAAAAGGTTACAGGCACGAGCCCGCTCGATCCGACTCAGACAATCGAGCTGAAGATGCATCAGTTTGAAATCGAGTTTGGTTACAGCTGGTAAGCGCACGCTATGATCCGACTGCATACATGAAAGACTGTACGCATGTACGGATTAAAAAATTATTCTCTCTTAGACCTCGCCCCCATAATTGAGGGCGAGACTGCCGCACAGGCTCTGCAAAATTCACGCCGCCTCGCGCACATGGCCGAGGTCGCGGGATATAAGCGCTACTGGCTAGCCGAGCATCACAACTCTACTGGTATAGCCAGTGCTGCCACCTCCGTCGCTTTAGGCTATGTCGCCGAGGGCACAAAGACTATCGAAGTCGGCGCCGCCGGCGTTATGCTGCCCAATCACTCTCCACTGGTAATTGCCGAACATTACGGCACGCTCGAATCACTCTATCCTGGACGCATTAACCTTGGCCTTGGCCGGGCACCTGGTACAGATGGTAAAACTGCCTTCGCCCTGCGCAGGGAAAACATGCGAGCCGACGACACCTTCCCGCATGATGTACAGGTACTGCAGCATTACTTTGATGAGGGCTTTGACGGGGTCAAAGCCGTGCCGGGCCATGGACTGAAAGTCCCGCTGTGGATTCTCGGCTCCAGTTTATTTGGCGCCCAGCTTGCGGCCGCACTTGGTCTTCCCTACTTCTTCGCCTCCCACTTTGCGCCCGATGCCTTGGATGATGCGCTATCCATCTATCGCGAGCAATTCAAGCCAAGCGAGCAGCTCAAGGAACCTTACTGTGGCGCGGCCATCAATATCTTTGCGGCAGACACGGATGAGGAAGGTGAATTTCTGAAGCGCGGCACTATGCAGGGCTTCATCCTGCTGCGGCGCGGCCAGCCCGGACCGCTACAACCACCGGTGGCGGACCTTACTGAATTTGCCTCTACCCAAGAAATCTCGATGTCTGAAAGCGTGATGCGGGAATCGGCCACAGGCTCAGAGGAAAGTGTGCAAGACTTTATCGACAATTTTCTTCAGCGTACCAAGGTGGATGAACTCATTCTCACCTGCCACTGTTACAGCCATGAGGCGAGGGTGAAAAGTTTCAGTATTGGTGCCAAAGTTCTAAATCAATTACTCTAGGTGTTTCATCTGGTTGTTGTGAGTAACACATCATGCTGAGACGCCAACTCTGCCAATCAATCGCCCTTGGCCTTGTCACAGGCCCGATTATCAATGCCGGCATCACCCAGCAAGCAAAGGGCGCACTCAGCGATACCCGCATCACCCGCATCCGCATTTACAACCCCACCGGCACCAACGGACTCTCGGACTGGATCAACCTCAGCGAAATACTGGTCACCATCGAAACCGACTCAGGATTAGTCGGCGTTGGTCAGGGCGGTACACGCGACCTTCATGAGGACATCGCCGGCCTGCTCATCGGCGAAGACCCCTTCCGCATCGAATATCTCTGGAGCAAGCTTTACCGCAATAAGTTTTATCCCCCCGGCCGGGAAAAACTGCATGCCATGGGCGCACTGGACTGCGCGCTATGGGATCTGAAGGCCAAGGCACTTGATGTACCCGTTTACGAGTTACTTGGCGGTCTAACCCGCGAACACGTGGAATGCTACCAGTCCTTCGGTACACTTAATTTGGATAACGCTCGCGATAGCGCCAGGTCAGTCATGGATGCCGGCTTCCGCGCCGTGCGCTACCACGGTGTGGACTATGACGAGAACGGCAAATTTAATGCCAGGCAGGCCGTGGACCAGACCTTTCGCGTCGCCGAACAGATGCGTCTTGGTGTGGGCGATGACGGCGACTGGATCTTAGATGCCCACACGCGTTTCAATCTCTCTGACATCACGCGCCTGTGCAAACTGCTGGAGCCACTCAACCCTTTCTTTGTCGAAGACCCGGTACGCAACATCACCGACACGACTCAATTTGAACGCCTACGCAACCAGACCACAGTCCCATTGGCTGCAGGTGAGCAGTTTGGCGACATTATGGACGGCATCCGCCCGCTGGTTGAAACCAGTCTGGTGGACTGGATGCGAGCCTCTATGCCCAACGTTGGCGGCATCACCCCCTTTATGAAGATCGCCGCGCTATGCAATGCTCATAACGTCGGCGTCGTGCCCCACTTCACCGCGCCTATGGCCACGGCTGCAGTCAGCCACTGCCTCTTTGCCACTAGCGGACCAATCATTAACGAAATGAACCGTGGCGGCCTGCCCGACTACATGAATGAAAGCTACACGCTGGAAGACGGTAAACTCTGGCCCAATGACCGGCCCGGTATCGGCGCATCGTTCTATGAAGACCAGGTGAACCTGATCAGTGAGATTGATGAGGCTAGGACGGAGGGGTTATACCAGGGTGAGCCATATGTGAGGCCCGATGGGTCTTATCTCTATTTATAGGTAATGGAGAGAAACTGATCAGAAGATAATTGCTCTATTCTCTTCCAAAAGCCTCACCTCCCGCAGCAGCGTCATGCGCCGGCATCGCCTCACCCGTTACGGGGTTGGGGTAGTGGAACGGTTCCACGTAGTAGCTTGGATACGCCAAATAGATAACCGTCGGGGGCAGATCTGGTGGAGGCGGGAACTTCGCGGGCCAGGTGTTGGTGATGAGGTTGTCGACCCAGCCTACCTGGTAGCCTGAGTACATGTTAAACGGCCCATGCAGGGTCTTCATCTTCCACACGCCGTTCTCCTTTACAAAATCATCCTCGTAGTAGTTGTGGCCCCAGCCGCCAATGGACATGACAAATGCAATACCGCGGACTTCCGCTGTACCATCATCATGAACAGTGGTGATATTCTGGAACTGCTGATGGTCGACCAGGATGCCAGGCGCCGGGCCTACAGGGCCAAGGCCGACATTCATGTACTCGAAGACGCGGTCCTTGCCGGTAAAGACGCCTCGGCCGCCGATTTCCAACGTGCCGTCTTCAGCCCATAAATCATGGAGCGAGTACCAGAGGGATTTATCAACGTAGTAGCCGTACGTGCGCTGTAATATTTCTACTTCACTTTGATCTTCCAATTTCTCGATTCTTTCGGAGACTGCATCCAACGCCGACTCGAGCGCAAGTAGTTCGGTTGCGCTTTGCGCATGCGCAAAGCCAGCCGCAAGAGGTAATAGTAAAGAAACAGAGAACAACAACCCTGCCTTGAGGTATTTATCTATGAACATTGGGCTCTTCTCATCCTTTGATCTTCTCACTTTTGCTTACCTCACATTTCTGCCTGCGGCTTTGTCAGCGGCCAGTCTTTCCATGTCACGATGAGGCTCGCCTGTGACGGGGTGATCGTAGTGGAATGGCACTATGTAGGTGTTGGGGAATGATTCATATTCCATCGAAGGGGGTGCGTCCGGCGCGAGTGTGGTGCTCATGGCTTGCATCGGAATAATGCCCTCACCTGTCCAGCCCTTGTCGTAGTCTCCCCAGAATGTCACCCAGTAATGCTGCTTGGCGATTTTCCAGGTACCGCCCTCATTCACGTATTCATTTTCATAGAGACCGCCACCCCACTGCCCCTTCCCGTCAACGGAGCGCATAACGTCGCTTCGAAAGCGGCCCCACGCGCGGGCATTGTCTTCACTGACATGGATCACCGGCTGCAGCATCGGGAAATTGTTGAGCTGGCCCTGTTCCAGCCCCTCAGAGCCGAGCAATGACATGCCTTGCGCTATGCTCTCCCTACCCTGGTACACACCCAACTGGCCGAATTCCCAGGTGCCGTCTTCAGTGAATAGCGCGGCGGCTTCAGACCAGAGACCCTTGTCAAAATAGTACCCGTACATGGCCTGCAGGTTTTCTACGGCTCGGAGCGAATGCTGGCGTGCAAGCTTGACCGCCTGCGCATCAGCCTCGGCTTCCAGTACACCAAGATCGTCACCCGGGCGATGCATGATCATGTCGAATGGTGGCGGTGCTTGGATGGCGATCCTCTCGTCCAGGTTGTCATCCGCATAATGGAACGGTGGCACAAACACTTCAGGGAAAGAAGGGTAGCGCTGGGGCGTGCGCTGGTCGGCATCAAAGACTTCACCGGCCTCAGTTTTCCAGTCTGGGCCTTGGCGCTCCAGTGCAGCCCAACCGCCTTGATAAGGTGCAATGAAGTTTAGGTAGACGCGCATCTCGCTGATCTTCCAGACACCGCCTTCCTTTATATAGTCATTTTCCTGGATAGCATCGCCCCACTCGGCCTTCTCTTTGAAGTTGCCGAGCAGCATCCATTCTCGCCAGCGTGCCTGTGCACTTTGACCGTCCTCGGCAATGGTCACCAGTGGCTGCAGCTGCATATGCATGTTGAAGCGGCCAAAGGGTAGGCCCGGTCCGGCATTCATGCTGCCACCGCCCTGGCGTGTGAAGAGTTCTTTAATCCTGGCCTGACCTATGTAAACACCGTCGTTGCCGAACATGACACGGCCGTCCTCTGTAAACAGGTTTGCCGCCTCACCAAAGTAACCCTTGTCCAGATAGAAACCGAAGGCACGGCCCAACTTGGTAATGGCATTAATGTCCTCCACGTACTGCGTCTCGGCGCGCATGGCATTGAGGCGTTCAAGGAGGGTGGTATAACGGATTTCGTCCGGGGATTGCGCGTGTGCAATCCCAGAGACAAGAGACAAGAGGTAAGAGGCAAGTAAGAGCCTTCTTGCTTTAACGTGTTTGAACAGGACAAAATTATCCATCAGCAACTGGGGTCCTTTAAGAAAAGTTTATTCCCAACCCGTCGGAGAGTAGAGATCGGTGGTGAAACCCATCGCTTCAATCTCATGCACCAGGCCATCAGCCCCCACCTTGAAGATATGCGCCGCAGGTAAATCGAACGGGGCAAACGGCATGCTTTCCGCAGTGCGCTCTGAGGTAGTGCCGTCGATATGGATGACTTCGTACGGCAGGTTATCCATGGGGTGGCGGAAATGGGAGAAACCCATAACCAGCCCGGTGACAGGATCGACTGCAACCAGGCGGCGGTTATCGATCACATCAATATACGTAAAGGTCAGGCTGTTCAACTGGCCTGCGCAGTCGCGCGCCACCGGTGCCTGGTCAGCATCAGGATCGGTGAACGGTCCTGGCCCGGGCTCGCCTGGCCCGGCAGTGATCATGCCATTTTCATGGCGCTGGCAGTCGGCGGCAAAGGGCATGAGCGAGCCGTCATTTTCATCCAGCGCATCGTAGTAGGACATGCCCAGCGAGGCGAGGTCTTCATGAGACATGCGTGAAGCCTCTGGAACCTCTGCTATCAATCCAGCGCGCGGGGTTTGTAAACGCTCGAGCATTTCCGGGCGAATGCCTGAGACCAGGTGCTCAGCCTCAGTAATGAGACCAGACTCATTCATCTTGATGCGCAGGCCGACTATAACGGGCTGGGACTGTCCTTCATTGATACGCGTCATCGCGACAATCATGCCCACCTGCTGAAGCTCTTCATCGGGCACCATGACCACGAAATCCTGCGGCCCCTCCAGCGTGGTCTCCCAAAGTCCCTCTACCGGATCCAGTCGGGTCACGTTTTCCACGAAGGCAACGTCATCAGCCAAGGGTGCCGATGTGGGATCGTTCTCGCCCAGCGCGTCGATGTAAAGATGCGCAATACCCATGAGGCAGCTGCGGTCACAGTTGGTATCCACGCCAGCAACCTGGGGATTCATGTCCGGCATCTCACCGGCTGCTTCCTGCTCTCTACTGCATGCGGTAAGAAGCAGTGCCGATGCTGCGAAAAGTAAAAATCGTATAGCCATGCTCATGATTCCTTTATATATGCTTTTGCTCAGGGGGTATACCATATTGGTGATGAGTAGGCGCGTTCTTGGATGGTGGCTGGCCAGCCCGTATCCTCGACAGGAATCTGTAGGGCCAGGGCATCAAATAGCGAATGACGCGGCGTTGGAATCTCGATGGCCCGCACGTAGTAGAAGGCATGCAGCGTCGGATCAAAATCGGGATCTTCCCAAACAACCGACAACTGAGCACTGCCGATAGTATTGTTGTAATGTGTTGTTTCTATATTTACGGTATTACCCACATCAGGGAGCTTGCCGTCACTATCCAGCTCGCGTTCTCCTGACCAAGCCACGTTATAAACTCTTTCATGGGTATTACCATCGGCATCTATCCAACCCTTCACCACCTGCACGCGATCAAGATTGGCGCCGGCCTCGTCCTTGGCTGCATGAATTAATAGGCTTGGTGCGCGGTTGCGTGGTGCTGCAGTAAGATCAGAGCCCATAGGGACACCCTTTCGATACCCCACAGCAGCGATATCATTGGCGCGGGAATCACGGTTATTGAAATTGAAGCCGCCGAATACTCTTAGTGCGATGCGGGGACCGGTAGTGCCGTATACCTCTTTTCGCTTGAACGCCGCAAAGATGGATTCGCGGGTGTTCTCCTCAGCCCAGACGCCGGTGAGACCGGAAGCGGACATGTCCCAAGCAGGAAATACCAGGTTATCATCCTGGGAGGTTGCGCGAACGCTGAGCTTTGCATCCACGGCAATCTTGCCGAGGAAATTAGCCTCTTCCACGGAGGACATGCCAATGTGGCCATCAGAGGCACCCACAAAACCAAACTTGAATGGGTTCTCTCCGATATCATCTTTCAAGGCCATTCCTTTGAGGAGGCCGCCGCGCGCGTAGTCTGCCGGCGTCGGCGGAAGGTCTTGACCTGTTAACAGCCAGGTCCGGTTCTCAAAGTTGGCAAATTCGTCGTTAGGCGAAAGCAGCGGGTGTGTTTCCGAGGTGCCTTTCACCTGCGTAATTTCCATGAGCAGTTCCCAACGCATGCGTTCACGCGCATAGGCAGCATCAATGGGCCGGCCCTCGTAATCATTTTCCGAAAACATGAGGCCACCGGAAATGTTTGAGTTGTGTGGAATCGCAACAAAGTCGGTGCCCGTTCTTTCCTGGGTGCTGCGCAGGAAACTGAAGAGGTCTTCGGGATCCAGGCTGTCCTGGTTACTGAAAGGAATGAACTGCGTGGCCGCCTCGATGCTGTCGGCATTGCTGATCACATTACGATGCAGGTTCTTTATACCTTCTGCACTTGGAATAAGAGAGGTCCACTCCCAAGCAAAGAAGGTCGTGAATTCGCCCGGCACGTTGTGGTGCTCAGCGGCATCTACCTGCTTCCGCCACCCTGCCGCACGGATCTCGGGGGTGAAGACGTCTGCCTGCAAGGCAGCACGGTCCCCATCTTCTGGGCTATAGCGCATGAAACCACCTCGCGGAGTATCTACAGTAGCCTGCAGGCTCTCTACCATGGCGCGCCCCCGCTCTGTCGCCATTAGCAGTGGATGGCTTTCGAGGGCCATAACATCAACGCTCAGGTTAGTGGCGTGGTCTGTAATCGCGAGAAAATCGAGGGGGCGGTCAATCTGGACCTTTGTATCAAGGTTGGGATGGTAAATGGGGATTCCCTTTGCAAAACGGTATGCCGCGTAGGGGTCTATACCCTTGTTGGCTGTGGCGTAGGCATCGGTCGACAGGTTGGTATGCAGATGCAGGTCACCCCAGAGCAGCTGGGTCTGGGCACTTACCTGGACCGCAGGTCCACTGACCAGAGCAGCAAATACCAGGCCTGTTAAATAATTCTTGTTTTTGATAGCCACCTCTATCTCCTTCTTTTTTTCGGGTGAATGCTGATTCTAAAAGGTACCGCATTCAGAAAATCAAAAATAAGTAAATATGCCCCTAAAGGCAAATGATCATGCGGCTGTTAGGGAATATCCGGAGACCAGCAATTATGGTGCTTTCAGTTTGCGAAGGGGATGACAGTATCCAGCTCAAAGGTAAGCGGGATACCGGGAATTTTTTTCAGGACTATGCTCACGGGACCCTCATCCGATAATGCCCCCGGCACAAGAATTTCCTGGTTGCCGTAATAGGCATCGCAGCTGCCCTCAGGCGCCACGGGATCAAGCTCTTCAAAGCTGGTAACCGTGTACCAGCCCTGCTGGTTGCGGGTGAAGTCGGCCTTAAAACGCTGGATTCCGTAATTGACACTTTCCAGCTGCAGGCTTCCCGCTCCCGGGTCAAAACTAAAACCGGGCACCACTGTATTCTCACAGATACTGCCAAGGATGTCGTTGGTCTTGTCTTTATCTAACTCCCGCGCCTGGTCAAGCAGGCTATCGCAGTCTGCCTCGGCAATAATTTCCCCTGTGTAATCGATGCCCTCTTCCAACACTTCGAAGCCATCAGCCAGGTTGCCAAAGACTAGCCCTATGCCACGAAAATCCGGCACATTTTCAAGCTCGGCGATCGCATCACGGGTCGTCAGCAGGAAGAAATTGCTGTCCCGATGTGTGTAAAGCTCATACACCAGCAGCTCCCTGAGTACCGGAAAAGTCAGTCCCACCTTGCCCTCTGTGTTTACCAGGGACAACAGGGCATAGTTACTGCCAATTTCACGTGTCGGCAGGACACGGCCGCGACGGCTCAGGTTAATCTCCTTGCCGGCCACACGTATTGTCCAAGGGGAAAGCCGGTTGCCCTCCACCTGCACAGTAGGCGCTGCCACGTTACTGCGCTCGATACTGTAAAGGGGCTCGGCCTCACAAAGACCCGACTCGATGCGGGACAGCAGATTCATGTTGAGATAGCGTATCGCACCAAGACGGTTTCGGTTTGCCGGATCAAAAATACGTTCGTTTATGCCTGTGCCCAGCAGGTTGTCACCGGCAAGAAACTGCTGTTGGTGTCTCACACCCATCAATGACAACAAGGTTGGGCCGATATCCATATGAGCGCCGGGCGTCTCATTTACGCCGGTCTGGCCTGCGTTAAGCAGGTAAACCAGCAGCTTACGCTCGTAATCTTCCGGATAATAATCCTGCCCAACATTTCGCATATGCAGGTGGTCGCTCATAACCATCACCACCGTGTCATCCCAGGCGGGACTTTGCTTCAGGTGGCCTATGAAGCGCTCGACCAGCTGGTCGGCACAGTGCACGGAATGAAACATCGGGTTATCAATGTGGTCGTAGGGCTTGCAGCTCCGCGAAAACTGACCCGCCGGCGGATGGGTGTCTACTGTCAGTACCGTGAAGTTAAATGGTGAGCCGGACTCAGAGACTAATTCGTCAAATTTATTTGCCGCTATATCAAGCAGGCTGTCATCGAATAGACCCCAATTGTTCGTGTAGGAAGGGTCATCTATGTAAGGATAGAGTTCCTCAAGGCCATAGACCTCATCGTAGCCGTGGTCTGACAGAAAAACGCCCTTGCCGGCAAAGCGGGTGGACGCGCCACCCATAAAGACCTGGTGATAGCCCGCAGCATCCAGGATGTCGCCGAGGCAGAAGGCCTCCTGCATGAAACCGTTCTTGAGGATGTCATTGCCGCCTGGCCCTCCGGGTCCACCCGAAAACAACAGCGGCGTGCCGCACTGTGAAGAAAGAATCCCGGCCACGGTAAAATTTGTGCCCTGGGTCTCTACGATGTTGCTAAAGACCAGCGCCTCATCCGCGAGAGATGTGAGAAATGGAGTGAGACCGGGATAAAGCGCCTCGTCCGTATACATCTGCTCTACGCTTTCCAGGTAAAGAATGACGACGTTCTTACCGGCCGTTATTTCATTCACCGACTTGTTCAGTGCTTCACGTTTCAGGCCCGTGCCTTCCCAGTCGATTGTGGCCAACCCCATGTTCGAGGCATCCCCGCGCGACAGACTGTACTCGGCCATGCGGGTGAAGTCTGGATCGAGCAAGAATGAAAAAAGAAAAGCCGGAAGCAGCCAAAAAGACTTGTCGTGTGCTGGCCGAGCCTTAATTCTGAACACGGAAAAATAACCCGCCACGGAAACAGAGATTAGATAGCAGAAGGCAAGCACCGCCAGCCCGGGGAAAGCCTCCAGGGCAAACCTCATGGTGTCCCCGTTGAAGTGAAACAGAAACTCCTCGTTGAAACTTTCGCCCTGGTAGTAAAAAGACACAAGGCGTCCCGAGGCAAATATTGCTGTAGCCAGGATACTAAGAACAGCAACCATTGCGCGGATAAGGATATTCTTTATGTACAGGCAGGCACGCCAGACTAAAAATATTAAAAAAAGTAAGAAGATGGCGGAACGTATAAACCAAAAAGCATCATAGGCAAGGTTAAAAAATACGCAAGTGAGCACCGAGACCATGAGCATCGCAATTACGATGCAGGACGCTAGTCTCATGATCAGAGTTTCACGAGAATTTATTTGCTCTAGTGGCATTGAATTTGAGTTTATCTCTTCAATTTATGGATCATTATATCAAGGAGATATTGCCGGGTTTATTATTTATTTGTCCGCACAAGAGTCTCAATTATGAAAGGAAATTTCTGCTTATAGACAAACAGTGGAAACATTTGAGATCAGGGACTTCTTGGGCGCTGTCATCACCGTTATACTCTCGAATCATTAAATTTTTTTTAGCTGAGAATAACTAGTGAAACTCTTTATCGCTGGTTTGGCCACCGGAGTAATCTTAACTTTTTCTGGTATCGCCTTCCTGGAAAACACCTACCCAAGTATTAGAGGGACTGTCTGGAATATTTTTCCATTTGCCTCAGATCTATATAAGTCCGAAAGGACTGCTCCGAAACCCAGTGAATACAACAGAGACACTGTTACAGCAAATGTGCTTAGGGTCGTTGATGGAGATACAGTCGACATCGAAGTTTATGGAGAGCGCCAGAGGGTCCGATATATCGGCGTCAATACTCCTGAGCGCGATGAGCCCTGCTACGAGCAGGCCACGCAGGCCAACATCGACCTCGTACTGGGGAAGACGGTGCGGTTAGTCAGGGACAAGTCGGATACGGACAGGTATGGCAGGCTTTTGAGGTACTTATTTGTCGATGATATTTTCGTGAATAAAGTCTTGGTGGAACAGGGGTTTGCAGAGGCAGTCTTATATAATCCAGATGATAGATTCTACAATCTATTTCGGGACCTAGAAGTTGCAGCCAACAATGCTCGACTTGGCTGCCATCTCTACGATATTTTTGAAGACGGCAACCCAAAGAGATAGGCTTTTTGAGTAAAAAACATTTTTCGTATCGAAAAGCAGACTAAACATTATCTTGAAAACTGTTTAAATTGACTAATATTTATAATAAAAATAAATCTAAGAATCCAAAATTTAATTAACTTAGAGTAAAACCCAATGGGAAGAATTATCAAATTTCTGTTAACGTTATCTATAGTCACATATCTTATCGGGCCCCTTTCAGTTATGGCCCAGGCTTCAACACTTGATACCTCAATCGGCAAGTTTTCGATCTCCACCATAGATATTAGCTCTGATGAAATTATTGAAAAACTAAGTACTCAACCTTGGTGGGGTAATGAAGAGCTAGCTAAAGAATTTGCGAATCTTGCCAAATTGAATTTTGGAGTTCAGACATCACAAGCATGCGTTGGAGCCTCATATAGCTATGAGCTAACGGAAAGCTCAATTAATGAAGCGCTTTGGTATCAGTGTGGAGAGGGTGGCAAAGGAGTATCCGAGAGCGGAAGCTTAAACATTAGAGGTGAAACCAACCTCACGGGCATAAGAACTTATGCTATAGCTACTAAGATATCTGGAAACAAGGCAGACCCCGATACAAAAATTGTAGAATCTGCAAGTAATTCAAGACTCAAAACCTCAATTGGCACGTTTTCAATTTCCACTATAGATATAAGTTCTGATGAGGTTATTGAAAAAATAAGCTCTCAGCCTTGGTGGGGTAATGAAGAGCTAGCTAAAGAATTTGCGAATCTTGCCAAATTGAATTTTGGAGTTCAGACATCACAAGCATGCGTTGGAGCCTCATATAGCTATGAGCTAACGGAAAGCTCAATTAATGAAGCGCTTTGGTATCAGTGTGGAGAGGGTGGCAAAGGAATATCCGAGAGCGGAAGCCTAAATATTAGGGGTGAAACTAACCTCTCAGGCGTAAGAACTTATGCTGTAGCCACCAGAATACCTGATACGAATCCCAGAATTGACCAAACAGTAGTGCCCAAGATACCTCAGCAAAGTCTGCCAAGAATAGTACGCTCTGATGGGACCGTATCAAAGTCTTCAATCTCTATAGGGGGCTCCAGCGATAACGGAGATTCATACAGCACCTCATATACAGTCAACGACAAAATAGTGCTCACGGCAAAAATCTATCCAGATGAAGCTGATGTCGGTAAAGCTGGCGAGCTCTACGTCGTCATAAGGTCCAAAGCTCTTGGCTTAAAAATATTCAAAGCGCTAAACGAGGATGGAAAATGGGAACTTTGGAATGGAAGCCTAAAGAAACTACCTCCTGCTAAGACCGTAGATGAACTCCAGAGCATGGAAGAAATAAACATCTATTCAGGTTACATGACTAAAGGACAGCGCCTTATTTATGTAGGGTATTCTCTGTATACAGATGGAAAACCTGTTATAACCACAAGCCTCACTCCGCTAAAAATAGAGGTTTCTGAGTAAACCAAAGGTAATCCAGTAAGACTTTACAATATGGTATTTCGTAAATATTAAATACTTTTAAAGAGAATACCTGTTATCGCTGTGCACGAATTAAGCGATGGGAAGGGGCTTCACAGCGTAATAATGTTACTGTAAATGCTCTCATCTAAAGGCAGTGACGCCAACGAACCCCAAGGCATAAGGTGTTACTAGCGCCAGCGCGCAACTGCAACAGGGTTTCTTGAACCGAAGCCAACCAACCAGCACCAAGCGCGCAGTAATGGGCCCGGAGACCGAAGTAGGAAACCTTTAGCTTCATCGCGATGCTGGACCTCATCCTGTCGACACCCCTCTATTACTTTAGCCAGCTCCTTGTGCTCTAACTCGTTCAGGAGACGATCGACCTGCTGCTGATAGTGTTTGTCGACGAAAGTCTCCACGGAATGAATTGTGGCGTAAATCACATTAGCTCCGAACAGCGCAGGTATAGCGCCAGTGAAAAAACCGGCCAGTCGCCACAGAGGTATGAAAATGCTCTGATCTTCTAAGCCGATTAGAGTTTCCATTAGCTCAAGATGTTTTACTTCGGTCTTTAGATGTTCGGTGGCGAACTGCCTCACCCGGGTATCCCGGGTTACTCGCAGAATTCCTTTGTAAATATACACGGCTCCCATTTCGCCGGCATGATCTGACCGCAACTCCGCAATCAGCCAGGACGGAAGCTTTCTGGAATGCAGAAGGGAAGTATTTTCTGTATCAGCCACCCAGATCACTACGTGCACTGAATAAAAAAAGACCAGATTGATCCATTCTATATAGGCTGCCGAACTGATGCTGACATCAATTTCAATATTCAGCCAGGAAAACACTTTACTAGATCACCCTGAACCTACGTCATGCCGATCATATTGCCCTCAGCGTCGCTGAGAACATCGATTCGCTGCTATATAATCTAACGGTAAAGATTCCTCGACCCTTTATAGGGGGAATGCGGCGGTTTAACCAAAAACCCCGGCTTCCTAATAACAGGATCAATTTACCGGTAGCAAGGAATCTTGGAATTCATCGAAATAAAGTCTTCCTTTTGGTACGGCGCTGCGCTGAACCCTATCTTTAGTCAGATCAAAGAGATCTCCATTGCAACCTGTAAGCTGAACCGGCACCCCGGCCTCCCCGGCAATTTCAGCATTTCGTGCCATATGCCTCCTCTCACCGTGAATCGGGATCGCTACTCGAGGTTTAACCCATTTATACATCTTAAGCAGTTCATCGTGATGCGGGTGGCCCGAGGCATGGAGAGGAATCGAACTATCGTCAGCCTGTGTTACCTTGATGCCGCGATTCTTAAAAGCGCTCACAAGACCATCGACTTCGGTCTCGTTACCGGGAATGGTTTTGGCACTGAAAATAACGTGATCACCTGCCGCAAGACTTATATCCGGATGGTTGTCGGCGGCGAGCCTGTAGAGAGCGGCGCCGGCCTCCCCCTGGCTGCCGGTGGCCAGAACCAGGGTTTCCTCTGGTAAAAGGTATCCGAGATGCGACGACATCACCGGGTTAAAATTTTTCTGCAGATAGCCAGCCGCACGCGCGCATCCAACGATACGTTCAAGCGAGCGCCCCAGAACACCAAGATAGCGATTTGCTACGTGTGCGACATTGCCCAAGGTCTGTAAGCGGGCAATATTACTAGCAAAGCAGCCAACCACTACACGCCCCTCGCTAGCGCTGATCACCTCCAAAAGGCCATCGAATAGTGCAGACTCCGAAACCGAGTGACCAGCTTTGGTTGCGTTGGTCGAATCACAGACTATGGCATCGACTCCCTGGTGGGACAGCTCCTGAAAGCATTTAGGCAAAAGTGGCTGGCCTACAATCGGGGCGTAGTCCAGTTTCCAATCTGCGGTATGCAACACCTTCCCTGCTCGTGTGCTGATGAGTAACGCATTAGTTTCAGGCGTCGAGTGTGTTATTGGTATCCATTCAATGCAGAAAGGGCCAAGATCAAGCTTTTCTCCGGGCGTAACAATCATAACCGGGGCCTCGATTCGATACTGTTTGAACTTTTTTAGGATGACATTGCGAGTGAATTGGGTTGTATAAATAGGGCAACGAAATTTTTCCCACAAATACGGTAGAGCCCCTATATGATCTTCATGGGCATGGGTGGCGATGATGCCAGACAGTGATTTATATCGGCTAGCGATAAAGGCAGGGTCAGCCATTTCCACCTGATTTCTGCTGCCCGGACTTCGCTCACACTTCTCAAAGGTTACTCCACAATCAACCATTAACCAGTGGCCTGCATGTCCGTAGAGGTTCATGTTCATACCGATCTCACCACAGCCACCAAGAGGTATAAACCACATATCTTTATGCGTAGGGACCATAAATTTCTATCAAAAAAATAATTGGAGTGGGAAGCTTAGAAATATCTCAGCTTCAAAAGCCAGTATATAGGTGTCTTCAGAAAGGAAAAGGTTACATGGTGCCCAGGGGGAGACTTGAACTCCCACGACCTTACGGCCACTAGCACCTGAAGCTAGCGCGTCTACCAATTCCGCCACCTGGGCAAGGAGGGAAAGTGCCTTGCGACACGAGGGGCGCACTGTACCCATCAAGCCCGCCCCTGTCAATAATAACGGAAACTAGTACCAGTCGTCGTTTTTGACCTTGATTCGATCGTCCCTCGGGGAGGTAGACGGGGCCAGATCACTGCCCACATCGTGGTAGGGATAGACGATGCCCAGCCTGATTTAGCGTCAATGAGGTGTATCAATAACCCGTGTATACTGCCCTTCTACGCTTTTCCATTCCTCCAGGTAGTGCATGCCCAAGCAAAATATAATCAATGACCCCCATGCGTCCCGGGAGGCTTCACGCTATGCCAACCCCATCCCCAGCCGCGAATACATTCTTGAACACCTGGAGCAGCGGGGCGAGCCTGCCCAGTTCAACGTACTTTGCAGGGAACTAGCCCTGCCTAACAAGACAGCCTGCGAGGCACTAGCCAAACGGCTGAATGCCATGTGCCGCGATGGCCAGCTGATCTGCAACCGCTCCGGCAGCTATGGCCTGGTCAAGAAAATGGACCTGATCAAGGGCCATGTGATTGGTAACAAGGACGGCTTCGGTTTTCTCGTACCCGAGGAAGGCGGCACCGATCTTTACCTAAGTCCGCGCCAGATGCAGAAAGCCTTCGATGGAGACGTCGTGCTGGCACGCGTTGCCAGTGTTGACCAGCGTGGTCGCCGTGAAGGCAAAATCGTTGAAGTCCTCGAGCGCAAAAACACCACTATTGTCGGCCGCTACTATAAAGAGGCCGGCGCCGGCGTTGTGGTTCCCTACAACAAGCGCATCACACAGGAAATCCTGGTTGCCAAGAAGCACCGCAAGGATGCCAAAGACGGTGCCTTTGTCATGGTAGAAATTACCCGTTTCCCCCAGGGGCACCGCAAGGCTACAGGGGAAATTATTGAGGTGCTTGGCGATGTCTCAGCTCCCGGTATGGAAATCGAGGTGGCGCTGCGCGTTCACAATATTCCCCACGAATGGCCTGAAGGCATCGATAGTGAGCTGACCGCCTTTTCCGACAAGCCAACCCCCGAAGAAATTCGGCAACGGGCGGATTACCGAGAGCTGCCTTTTGTCACAATCGATGGTGAAGACGCCAAAGATTTTGATGACGCCGTGTACTGTGAAAAGCTCGGCGGCGGCTGGCGCCTCTTTGTCGCCATTGCTGATGTCAGCCACTACGTGCAGGTTAATTCACTACTCGACAATGAAGCGCGCAATCGCGGAACATCCGTCTACTTTCCAGGTCATGTTGTGCCCATGCTGCCGGAAAAATTGTCCAACGGCCTTTGCTCATTGCGTCCCGAGGAAGACCGGCTGGTCATGGTCTGCGCGATGGATATTAACGCTGCAGGTAAAATCACCGGATATAGATTTTCAGAGGGCGTTATTTTTTCCCATGCCCGGCTCACCTACACCGAGGTAGCCGCCATGATACAAACACCCGACAACGAAACTGAAGAAAAACTGCAACAGCATCTGAAGGAAAAATACAGCCAGCTCACTGGTGACCTCGACACTCTATACAGTCTCTATAAGACATTACACCAGCGTCGAAAAAGCCGCGGCGCCCTGGATTTCGAGACCGTGGAAACCCGGATAGTGTTTACAGAGGACCGTAAGCTCGCCGAGGTCCTAGAGGTCCAGCGCAACGACGCGCACCGTCTTATCGAGGAGTGCATGCTGTGCGCCAATGTCTGTGCCGCCGAACTGCTGCTTGAACTGGAACTGCCGGCCCTGTTTAGAGTTCACGCGGGTCCCAACGAAGAGAAGGTGGATAACCTTTATGATTTCCTGCGCGGCATTGGCATTGGGCTGGCCAGGAAAGACAACCCTACTACCAGTGACTACCAGCTCATACTGCAGCGGCTCGCTGACCGGCCTGACCGCCTGCTTTTACAGACCATGGTGATTCGCTCACTTATGCAAGCCGTTTACGCGCCGGACAATATTGGGCACTTCGGACTGGGGTTTGAAGCCTATACGCATTTCACGTCACCCATCCGCCGCTATCCTGATCTGCTGGTACACCGCGGGATTCGCCATCTGATCCGCAGCAAGAAGAATCCGCACTTGCACAAAGTCAAGGGCGTTGAAGCTCTCGCCGCCAACCGGATTTATCCGTACAAGCCAGGTGAGCTGGATGAACTGGGGCAACATCTGTCCAGCTGCGAACGCCGCGCTGACGCTGCCAGTTATGATGTTACCGACTGGCTCAAGTGCGAGTACATCCAGCAGCACATCGGCGACAGTTTTGACGGCACGGTAGTCTCGGTGACCAACTTCGGCCTGTTTGTGGAACTCGACGACATTCATATACAGGGACTTGTCCATGTCACCGCCCTGCGCAACGACTACTACCACTTTGATGACGTTGGCCACAGCCTCACAGGCGAGCGCACGGGATCCAGCTTTCACCTGGGCGACCGGGTGCACGTCCAGGTCTCCCAAGTGGATATGGAAGACCATCGTATCGACTTGCAGCTGCTGGAAATGATCGAAAAGAATCGCGCCGCCGCACCAATTGCTCAGCGCAAGCGCACTGTGAGGATAAAAAAAGCCTCCGGCGAAAAAAAGAGGCAGGAGAAAAAGCCTACTGATGGTAGAAACAAGAGGCGGCGCAGGAAATGAAGAAGAAGCACGAAATCATTTTTGGCATTCATGCTGTGGCCAGCCTGCTGGACCATAATGCATCTTCAGTCATGCAGTTATTTGTCCAGGCGGATCGCATGGAAAGGAATGACAGGCGTCTGCAAGGCATCCTAGACAAGGCTACTAAAGTCGGCATCCCCATCCAGGAGTGCAGCCGGGCAGAGCTGGATGAAAAATGCCCGCAGGTGCACCAGGGCATTCTGGCCAACAGCGAAGCCGTGATGCTGGAAAGAAGTCAAAAGGAGCTCACCCCATTCCTGGACTCACTGGATAAACCGCCTTTTCTACTGATTTTCGATGGCGTCACCGACCCACACAACCTGGGCGCGTGCCTGCGCTCCGCCGAGGCCGCGGGGGTGTCCGCGGTTATCGTACCAAAGGACAAGTCAGTGGCCCTCACCCCCACCGTGCGCAAGGTGGCCTGCGGCGCGGCAGAAATCGTGCCGTTTTTCATCGTTACCAACCTTTCCCGAACATTGCAGGTGCTACAGCAGCGCGGTATCTGGCTTTTCGGCGCCGCCGGAGAAGCCGAGCAGTCCCTCTTTGATGCTGACCTCACAGGCCCAGTGGGCATAGTGCTAGGCTCCGAAGGCAAGGGGCTGCGCCGGCTGACCCGCGAAAATTGCGACTCCCTCGTAGCCATCCCCATGGCCGGCGAAGTTTCCAGCCTTAATGTCTCCGTTTCCACCGGTATCTGCCTCTTCGAAGCCGTGCGTCAGCGCAAATAACCCCCATATCACTGCCTGGACAGAGTTACAAATGACGTTGGCGACTTAGCAAACGATGGCAAGACAAGGCGAAAGCTTTTTTCAGTGTAGCCTAGTAAAAGAAATTCACGACTAATCGTAAATAATGCTCTCAACGTCGTATTGTCGAGTGCTACCGCCGCAGGAAACCTTGCATTCGGGAGGCAATATCACTAGAATGCGCGCCTCTTACAACTCCTTGCTTCACCTAAGTCTCTAGGGATAAACAGTTTTTTGTGCTTGGGGAGGCTACCAAACCGAAGGGAGAGCGCATGCGCCACTACGAAATAGTATTCATGGTGCATCCTGACCAGTCCGACCAGGTTGGCGGGATGACCGAACGTTACTCAAAACTTGTCACCGATGCCGGTGGCACAGTCCATCGTCTGGAAGACTGGGGACGCCGCCAGCTGGCTTACCCGATCAATAAAATCCACAAGGCCCACTACATACTCATGAACGTTGAGTGTGATCAGAGGGTGCTTGACGAGATTACTACCCTGTTTCGCTACAACGATGCTGTTCTGCGCAACCTTGTTATCAAACGCAAGCAACCTATTACTGAAATGAGCGACATCATGAAAGCGGAAAACGAAAGCCGCGAACGCAAGGCTAGGGCCAGTGCCCGTATGCAGGATGAAGATTCCGATTACGGCAGCGCCGATGATTCAGGCGATGACAAAGAAGACACCGGCGGCGAAGAAGTAGTAGTTGCTAGCGCGGAGGAAGCAGCAGTCGCTGAAACTGCAGATACCGAAGGCGATGACGAAGCTGAAATAGCTTCCTGAACCGATTTTACTGGAGAACACTCATGGCAAGATTTTTCAGACGCCGTAAATTCTGCAGGTTCACAGCAGAAGGCGTTACAGAAATAGATTACAAAGATCTGGATACCCTGAAAGCGAACATTTCGGAAACTGGCAAGATCATACCGAGCCGTGTTACCGGTACTAAGGCCCGTTACCAGCGCCAGCTTGCTACTGCAATCAAGCGCGCCCGATATCTGGCTCTTATTCCGTACACAGATTCGCACGAAGTGTAAACGGGGTTAATACCCCGGGGAAAGCAGACATGCGCGGTATGGCTGAATACGTCATGCTTGGCCGCCGACAGGCAATTATATTTGTCTTAATGTGTGGCTTCTTTCCCTTACTGTATTTTCTAAGTGCAGCCGTTGTCGCCCTAGTGACGCTTAGAAAAGGCCGCAACGAAGGATTATTGATCCTGCTATGGTCAATGCTCCCGGCAGGAACATTACTGGCATTGGGAGATGTTTCTCTCATGTTCCTGGTAACGGGATCATTTGCCCTCAGCATGGCGTTGAAAAAAACCATGTCGTGGCCTTTGGTTATGCTGCTTGCAACGGCCATGGGCCTGTTAGCGCAGTGGAGCCTTGTGTTCCAAACCAGCTACCAGGCGCAGATAACAGCGGTGGTCAACGAGAGCTTACAGGCTCAAATTGACCAGGGTGAACAGACTGCCTATACGGCAGACCAGTTTGTCAATTTACTGTTCACCTTTTACGGCACTTACCACGCCATGCTGATCATCCTTTGCCTGATGATCGGGCGCTGGTGGCAGGCCACGCTGTATAACCCGGGAGGGTTCAGGCAGGAGTTTCATTCCCTGCGCTTTGGCCCGAGGGTAATGGTGGTACTGCTGGGACTGATCCTTGCAGGATTACTGGACATAACGCCACTGGACAACTGGATGCCGCTGTTTTGCGTGCCTCCATTACTGGGCGGCCTTGCGGTTGCCCACTATACAGTGGCAAAGAAGAATTTAGGCTCACACTGGCTGGTGCTGACGTATCTCACCGTGCTGATGATGGCCCCAGCAGTCATACTGCTTGGCATGACTGACAGTTTGATGGATTTACGCCGCCGACTGGATCAAAGGGATCCGCCGGCAGAATAAAGAGTTAACAGAAACAGTTAAGACATAACCTCAAAGCGAAGGTTATAACGAGGTAGCAAGATGGACGTAATATTACTGGAAAAGTTGGGCAAGATCGGTGACGTGGGTGACCAGGTTTCCGTTAAGGCTGGCTATGCCCGCAACTATTTGTTTCCTTATTCGAAAGCGATTCCCGCTACCAAGGAAAACATTGCGGAATTTGAATCGCGCAAGGAAGAGCTGCTAAAAGCAGCAGCCGAGAAGCTGCAGGGGGAAGAAAAGCGCGCAGCACAGATTGGCGGCCTCTCCGTGACAATCGAAGTGAATGCCAGTGATGAAGGCAAACTGTACGGTTCTATTGGTACCCGTGAAATCGCTGATGCAGCCTCACAGGCGGGTCACGAAATTGACAAGAGCGAAGTGGAACTGCCGGAAGGCGCGCTGCAGGAAACAGGTGAGTACGACATCACCATCACCTTGAGCCCTGAAGTCAGCGCTGAAATCAAGGTTGCCCTCGTAGCTACTGGTTCTGCGCCGGATGCTGTCGAGGAAATGATTGAGCCTGAAGAAACGGAAGCCTCCTCAGCCGAAGAAGCGGCTGCAGACGACTCTGATGAACCACAGGCCGAGTAAAACACCAAAAGTTATTGAGCCGGCATATCCCGGCTTGATTAGAGACCCAGGTCCAAAAGATCCGGGTTTTTTTGGCCTATGAAAGAGGCAAGAAGCAAAAAGCAAAAAGGAAGGTTATTTCAAATTTATCTATTAAACTTTAAATAACTATAAGGATATTCTCTGTAATTCCTATCTAGTATTTGCTGGTAAACGGGTTACTCCTTGAATCTTGTCCTTTGCGCCTTGTCTCAGGTTTTACTGGTTGATCAGGCGTGTTTCCCATATTACACGGGTATCGAGGGGCCGGGAATAGACCAGTTCCCCACCAAAGTTGGTATGGTCAAAACCCTGCACTTCGTAGAGGGCTTCAAAGCTCAAACCCTGCCCGCCCAGGTTATCCTCCAGCGCAGCCAGGGAGTTCAGTGAAGTCAGCTCTCGAGATATATTGATCAGTCCCTCATCCCGCATACCGGCCACCAGGAGAAAATGGTTGCCGTTAGGTGCCGGGAAAGTCGATACCATGCCGTAATCCTGAAAGCTCTGAGCGCCGGAAAGTCCGGACGAGCCGATGTAGTAGCGGTTGGTTTCCAGGTCCACCAGCTCATCGTAGGTGGCACCGATGGAAAGCCCCGAGTCGGCAAACATGAGATCAAGCAAGGGTTCGATACCACTCAGGTAGCCCAGGTAAACTAGGTGGTTGTCAGCCAGGTCGGCCGTTTCCAGTTCAGACATCATCTTGACGCTAACCATTGAAGCCTTGGACGCCAGCACCGGTATTACCCTTAGCATGGCATTTGCCACGCTGGTTGGCAGGTAGGAAAGATCAAGGTCCAGGAATCTGTCCGACCCTGTATTAACCCTCGGCAGATCCTCCGGGGAATTGATATTGAACTCGCGCACCATGCGTGTGACATTGCCGGCCTCATCCACCTCGCCAAAAATGTAGTAATCGCCGACAACAATCAGTATCGGCAGTTCATCATCCAGCAGTGACTGCCAGGGCTGCAGAGTGGCCACCTGAGCAAGCACTGGAAAGGAGCTGTCAGCCGGCTTAAACCAGACCAGCAGATTCAGCAGCAGTAATGCCGACGCCAGGGCGGCTATCCACGGCGTCCATGAGTTCCTAGCCAGGGGCTTACCGCTAATACTAACATCTGCTTTACCTGATACCTCGTTGAGACTAAAGGTGGCGATGTACTGGCCCTTGGGAATGTTCAGGCGGAATTTTTCGTGTTTACCATACAAGGAATAGTACTGGTTGATCTTGTTGCGCAGGTGAAAAATATGGACCCGAACAATGGAGTCCTTGGCCACGTCGAAATCAGCATCACGCCCCAGCACGTCCACGGCAATGGCGGCTTCCTTGGGGGTTTTACCTTCCTGTGAGCACTCGGCCAGGTAGCGCAGAATGGCGCCATAGGTCTTGGATCTGCCCAGCACACCACTGTTAATGATGCGTTCAACCAGGGCTTCCAGCTCTTCTTTCTGGATATGGGTCATTTTTCTGTTAATTCATGAGCGAGGGAAGCATTCTGCCCAGTTTTGGGGCAAATTCAAGCGATTTTTTTTAACGTAAAACGCACCTGAAATCGAAACATTAACAATTTCGTTAACGTTTCATAAACAGTTATAAAACAGTTAATTAGCTAATTATCAGGGAAATTACGCTTACTATTGGGCCCGTATTTCTCGTCCCCTGCCTGGGAGACGTTAGTTTTTTTGTAAAAAAGGCGATCCAAGGGGTTAAGAACATTTTTAACGTTAAAAAATCAATTCCGAATTCCTGTTTTCACTCACTCTCCAGGCTTGCTGTCGCTATTGCAGCTGCCTCCAGTGTCCAGCTCTCCATGGCACAGGATCAGCAAGACGCTGAACAGGCATCCCCGATATTTGAATCCATCGTAGTCTGGGGTCGCAGCACCCGCCTCCTGGGTAATGCCGATGGCGGCTCTCACGGTATAGTCGGTAACGCTGATTTCTCAACGCGTCCTCTCATGCGCGTCGGTGAACTGGTGGAAGTCATGCCGGGTATGGTAGCCACGCAACATTCCGGACCAGGAAAAGCCAACCAGTACTTTATGCGCGGAATGAACCTGGATCATGGATCCGACTTCACAGCAATCTTTGAAGGCATGCCCCTGAATTTTCGCAGCCATGCCCATGCCTCGGGATATCTTGACCTAAACCCATTGATCCCTGAAATTGTTGAATCAGTGGAATACCACAAGGGCACTTACTATGCATTTAACGGAGACTTCTCTGCTGCAGGTTCTGCCCGCTTCAAGACTTATGACCGCATCGAGGATGGTTATCTCGAAGCCACCATTGGCAACTTCAATCATCATCGCCTTGTTGGGGCACAGTCAATTGATACTGCTGACGGCACGTGGCTTTTTGCCGGCGAGCTGCTGACCAGAGATGGTCCCTGGGATGTTCCTCAGGACCAGGAAAAAACCAACCTCTTCATGAAGTACACAGGGACGATCGGCGGCATCAACAGCCAGGTCACCGCCATGGCCTACGACGCCGACTGGTATTCCACCGACCAGATTCCACTGCGCGAAGTGCGCAACGGCAACCTTGGTTTATTTGGTTTTGTTGACCCGACCCTGGGTGGCACTTCCAGCCGCTGGAGCCTGATTGGTAATTTCGATCTCGACAACAACATCAATGTAAACGCCTATTACTCGGCTTACGAGATGAATCTCTTCGGCAACCCCACCTACTTCCTCAATGACCCGGTCAATGGTGACCAGATAGAACAGGAAGATGACCGAGCTGTCATAGGCGGCTTCGTACGCTGGCAGGAAGAGCAGATCTGGGGCAACAACACAGCGATCCCCATGCTCGGAATTGACGTTCGCTTCGACGACATAACTGACGTTAACCTCTGGAATACCCGCGAAAGACAGCGTCTCAGCTTCACTCGCAACGACTCGGTTGAAGAGCTCAGCTGGAGCCTATACGGCGACCTTGAGTACCACTGGACTGACACCTTCAGGACCACAATAGGACTGCGTGGGGAATTTTTCGACTGGGACGTGACCGCTGCCAACCCATTGAATTCAGGCACAGGCAACGATTCCGACTGGATGCCCAAGTTTAACGCCGCCTGGATACCGGCCGATGGCGTGGAGGTTTACTTTAATTATGGGCAGGGATTTCACTCCAATGATGTCCGTGGTGCCACCATCACCTTTGATCCGATAAATAGTGATGCTGCCGATCCCGTTGATGTGATTGCACAGGCCGAAGGCCATGAAATTGGAGTGCGTTTTGAACCCTCCAGTAACTTTAACTTTTCAGCTGTCGCTTTCTGGCTGGAACTGGACTCGGAACTGCTGTTTGTTGGTGATGCCGGCACCTCGGAGCCCAACGATGCCACCAAGCGTCGCGGTATTGAGCTATCCACCTTCTGGCAAATCAACGATTATCTAGTATTCGATGCCACGGCTACCTGGAACCACGCTCGCTTCAAGGACGCACCCTCAGGTGCCGATCGCATTCCTGATGCTCACGAAACAACGGCAAGCGCTGGTTTGACCTACGTGCACCCCAATGGATTCACTGGCAGTTTTCGCATGCGCCATTTTGGAGATGCACCACTGGAAGAAACCGACAAATTCCAGAAAGATGGCACCACGCTTTTTAATCTGGGACTGTCGTATGCCACTAATCGCTGGGAAGTCGGACTGGATGTACTCAATGTCTTTGATGATGATGACAATGACATTGAGTATTACTTCGAATCCCAGCTGCAGAACGAACCTGAACCTGTGGAGGACTATCATTTCCACCCGGTTGAGTCTCGCGCCTACCGCGGTATTTTCAAATATAAATTCTAAGTACCTCCCATTTTCACGCGCCGTAAATAGGCGGGAGGGGGCCTGCTGTTTGTAACTACTTTCACAACATGTGGGTTGGCTGTGGATAACACTAAAGAGCGGTTTTATTCGTTGTTTTCAGGTTGAAAATGGGTGTCCGCCCTGCCCCGATGCGTTACTATTGTTAGCCCGGTCTCAAAGAATTTTTCACCGGCAAACACAACCAAACACCAGGCTAGATTCATAAAAAATACAGGCATGGCCGACTCACCCTTCAGCGACAACAAGATCCCAGAAAGCGCACAGGCCAGTGCGACCAACCTGAAACTGCCGCCACACTCTATCGATGCCGAACAGTCCGTGCTCGGTGCCCTCATGCTCGACAACACCGCCTGGCATGACGTGGCGGAAATTGTGATTGCTGAGGATTTTTACCGCAAGGAACACCGCCTTATTTTCCTCGCCATGCAGCACCAGGCCACAGCGGACAACCCAATCGACTTGGTGACGCTTTCTGAAGCGCTTGACAATGCCAACAACCTGGAGTCAGCCGGAGGTCTTGAGTATCTGGGCGGACTGGTGGAAAGCTCGCCTAGCACCGCAAATATCCGGGCCTATGCAAATATTATTCGCGAGCGCGCCATCCTGCGTAAACTGATCTCGGCCGCCAATTCCATTTCGGATAATGCTTTCAATCCCGATGGCCGTGACAGCGCAGAAATTCTTGATATCGCCGAGAAGCAGGTCTTTAACATTGCTGACGAACGGCCGAAGGATGGCGGTCCGCAGCACTTGGACCCTCTTTTGGAAGGGGCGCTCAACCAGATAGACAAACTGTTCCAGGCCAAGGGAGCGATTACCGGTCTCTCCACGGGCTTCAAGGATCTGGACGAGATGACCCAGGGCCTGCAGCAGTCCGACCTCGTTATAGTCGCAGGCCGTCCTTCCATGGGTAAAACCAGTTTTGCCATGAACATGGTGGAGAATGCCGCATTGGAAGGCCGCAAACCGTTGCTGGTATTCAGTCTCGAAATGCCGGCGGAAAGCCTAATGATTCGCATGCTTTCATCCATCGGCAAGATCGACCAGACTCGTATGCGCAACGGCCAGCTCGAAGAAGATGACTGGCCAAAGCTGACCAATGCCGTGAACCGGCTCAAGGGCAAGCCTCTATTCATTGACGACACACCAGGGCTCACGCCAATGGAAATGCGATCGCGTGCCCGCCGGATTTACCGCGAGCATGGAGAAATCGGCATGATCATGGTTGACTACCTCCAGCTCATGTCGATCAAGGGTTCTTCTGAAAGCCGCACCGGGGAGATCTCGGAAATCTCCCGAGCGCTGAAAATCATGGCTAGGGAATTTGACTGCCCGGTGGTTGCTCTGTCACAGTTGAACCGCTCACTGGAACAACGGCCGAACAAACGGCCGGTTATGTCGGACCTGCGTGAGTCAGGAGCGATCGAGCAGGACGCCGACGTAATCCTCTTTGTCTACCGTGACGAGGTCTATAACGAGGACACAGAAAAAAAGGGAATCGCAGAAATCATTATCGGCAAGCAGCGTAACGGCCCTATCGGCACCAAGCTGCTGAGCTTTATCGGCAAGTACACCCGGTTCGAAAACTATATGCCGGTCAACGAGGATTACAACCAGGGTTATAACCGCAATTACGATGGAGCCCGGGCCGCCGTGGCGCCGTCCTCGGCAGCCCCGCCACCATCCACTCCTCTTATTCCACCAGATGCCTTTGATGACGACCCTTTCGAAGAAGACGATTAGGGTGTCGTAAAAAAATGGTTCATCGCGTTCAGGCCAGTATTGATCTCAAGGCACTGCAGCACAACTTCCATGTCGTCAGGAAACACGCTAATGCCAAAAAAGTGGCGGCGGTTATCAAAGCCAATGCCTATGGTCACGGACTCGAGCAGGTGGCGAGCGCACTGACAGACGCCGACCTCTTTGGCGTAACTGATGTCCACGAGGCGGTCACGCTTAAACAGGTCGGCACAGGCAAGCAAATACTGGTTTTGCAGGGATTAATGAAGGCCGATGACCTGTACCTGGTGGCCAAACACGGCTTCCAGCTGGTCGTTCACTCATCAGACCAGCTTGCCGACCTTGATGACATCCTAATGTCAGAAACACTAAAAACCCCGCTTACCCTGTGGCTGAAAATGGACTCCGGCATGGGCCGGCTGGGAATAGCGCCCTCGGCCTATGCCAATACGTTCCGGGCCTTGGTCGGCCGACCCTACGTAGGCAACATCATTATGATGACTCACCTGGCTAATGCCAGCCTCCCCGACTCGCCTCTCAACCTGAGGCAGTTAGAGGCTTTTCGCGAAGCCGAAACTCTGCTGGATAACGAAAATCCGGCAACCAGCATTCCCAACTCCGCGGGCGTGCTTTCTGATCTGCCGGTAACTAGTGACTGGGTTCGCCCCGGTATCATGCTTTACGGAAGCTCACCGTTTGGGTACGAGGAAGAAGCCCTGCGCCGGGACAACTTTGACCTGAAAGGCGTGATGACTCTCAAGGCCCGCATCATTGCAGTCAAGGAACTAAAAAAAGGCGACAACATTGGCTACTGTTCACAGTTTGTTTGCCCCGATGACATGTCCGTGGGCATTGTCAGCATTGGCTATGCCGATGGCTATCCCAGTAACGCGCCTAACGGGACACCCATTATGGTTAACGGAATAAAAACGGCAACGGTTGGCAGGGTCTCAATGGATATGCTGGCAGTCGATCTCAGTAATATCCCCGATGCCAAGGTGGGAGACCTGGCTACTTTATGGGGGCAGGAGCTATCACTGGATGAAGTGGCTGCAAAAACCGGCATCCTCTCCTACAACCTGACATGCAGCATCAGCAGGCGCGTTGAATTCACCTATACTGACTGAATAGCACTAGAGCACATTAAATGGCCAAGCAGAAAACAGCCTACGTATGTAGCGATTGCGGCGCGGAGCACACCCAGTGGCAGGGGCAGTGCATGGCATGCAACGAATGGAATACGCTGACCCGTATACTGCTGGGCAATGCAGCTCCCTCGGCGCCAAAAAACTTCAGGCAAAAAGGCGTATCCGGGGATGCTGGTGAACCCGGCAGTGCGCTACAGACACTCGGCAAGGTCAACCTGGAGGATCAACCGCGCTTCAGTACTACTATCAGCGAATTTGACCGCGTCCTCGGAGGCGGGCTGGTGCCCGGTTCTGCTGTACTAATTGGTGGGAATCCCGGTGCCGGCAAAAGCACACTACTGCTGCAGGTGATGTGCCAGCTGTCCCAGGAAATGGATGCTCTCTATGTGACCGGGGAAGAAAGCCTGCAGCAGGTAGGAATGCGGGCAAAACGTCTTGGGCTGCCCAGTGACAATCTGAAAATACTTGCTGAAACCAATATCGAGGAAATCACCCGTATAGCCGATGAATGCCGACCGAAAATCCTGGTCGTGGATTCCATACAGGTTATGTACTCCGGCGATGTGGCTTCAGCGCCGGGTAGCGTCAGCCAGGTGCGTGAGTGTGCGGCCTACCTGATTCAATATGCCAAGCAAACCGGGACAGCCCTGTTTCTCGTGGGGCATGTCACCAAGGAAGGCAGCTTAGCCGGCCCTAAAGTACTGGAACACATGATTGACTGCTTCATGATGCTCGAAGGCACCGATGACAGCCGTTACCGCACATTGCGCGGCCAGAAAAACCGTTTTGGCGCCGTTAATGAACTCGGCGTCTTTGCTATGACCGGCACGGGGCTGAAGGAGGTGAAAAACCCCTCAGCTATTTTCCTCGCTCGAACCGAGGATATCTCTCCCGGCAGCCTAGTGGTGGTGCTCTGGGAAGGGACTCGCCCGCTGCTCGTTGAAATACAGGCACTGGTGGATGCCAGCCAGTACGGCAACCCCCGCCGTGTAGCCGTTGGTTTGGACAACAACCGTGTGGCCATGCTCTTGGCCGTACTTCACCGTCATGGAGGACTGTTCATGGCAGACCAGGATGTCTTTGTAAACGTGGTCGGCGGGGTCAAGGTAACAGAGACTAGTGCTGACCTGGCTTTGATACTGGCCATGGTTTCCAGCCTCAAGGACAAGGCCCTTCCACGCGAACTGGTGGTGTTTGGAGAGGTGGGCCTTGCCGGTGAGATTCGTCCCGTACCCAGCGGCCAAGAGCGCTTGCAGGAAGCGGCCAAACATGGCTTTACCCGGGCAATTGTGCCAAAAGCTAACGCGCCAAAGAAAAAGATAGACGGGATTCAGGTGGTTGCCGTCAGCAATCTCAGTGAGGCATTAGACGCCTTATGAGCTCCAACCTCATACCCGAACGCCCGCTCCTAATTTCACCAACGCTTGCCTCAACCATTGGACTGGATGAAGCCGTGATGCTGCATGTCATCAGTGAGATGCAGCTTCAGCTAAACACAATAGCCCGCACTGAACTTATCTGGGTAGAAACCGATGCTGAAACGCTGGGCAAGTGGCTGCCTTTCTGGAAAATTGACAAGATCAGGCAGATCCTGCAAAGCCTGCAGGACAAGGGACTGCTGCAAATTGACATAACAGCACCAGGAAAAATTATTCTTGCCATAAATAAGCCTGGCATGCCCAAACCAGCGGCGTCACCACGTCCTGCGCCGCAACAGGGTCAGCAAGCGGCCAGCATTACTTCGGGCAGAGCCACACAGATAACAGAGAACTGGCGGCCCTCGGAGGATTTGTACGCGCTCTGTACACAGCGCAATATTCCTCGCCAGTTTATAGATGAACACATACGGCTTTTTATTATCAGTCAGCAGGAAAGGCGCCGCGCCCAGTATTCCTGGCACAACGTATTTTACAAGTACATACTTCGTGAATGGGAAAACAGCCGGGCCCACAAAAACCTGAAAGAACTCGAGGCAACCATGACAGCGGATTGGCAACCCGGGGAGGATGCCTTAAGCATTCTTGAGCATGCCGGCATCAATCACTCCTTTATTGAGGATGCTGTCCCGGAATTCGTGCTTTACTGGCGTGAGACCGGTCTGAAAACTAGCACCTGGAATACCAAGTTCATCGCTCATGTGCGCCGGCAATGGGCCAAGTTCGAAGTGGCCCTGGAACACGACACAACACCGAAGCTCTTGCCCGAGGATTACCAGCCCAGCGAGGAAGTCTTTGAGGTGCTGGAGATGGCCAATATCAATCCGCAGTTTGCCCAGGAGCTTATTCCCGAATTTATTCTCTACTGGCGGGAAAGAAAGGAGGTGTCTGCCAGCTGGCACACGAAGTTTCTGCAGCACGTAAAGTACAAATGGTCACATCGTACCGAAGAGAAAGATGATTTTATCGGGCGTGTGACGGACCGCTCCTGGGCTTCCTAGAGATCAAGCTCACTTAAACCGGGGTGATACTACGGTCGCGGGGCCGGACGGCCATCAGAACAGACACTCTTCTCTTGTTATTTGCAAGGTCGTTGATATTGGCCCGGCGCTCCGCCATGTAACCATTCTCATCAAATTCCCAGTTCTCTTTGCCGTAGGAGCGATACCACTGGCCACTGTAGTCACCAGCAGTGTAATCACTTTCACTTTACTGGTTTTACCTGCCCTGTATTGCCTGGCAAATAAAAAAAGCGAGGAATTATAGGAAAGAGCTAAAAATTTCAATGTATCAGTAACCTGACTATTTCACCTTTTGCAGCCCTGCACAAAACTCTTTGATACAGCACGCCCTTTAATTTTGTATACTCCGGCGCTTATGACAAACAGACTACAGACGATACTTGTCATGATCCTCGCCTTTATTGCGGGCTTCATCATAATGTCTATTGAATTACTGGGCGGACGAATTCTGGCCCCATATTTTGGTAGCAGTATTTATGTCTGGGGCTCAGTGATTACCGTCTTCATGCTTTCACTGTCGGTGGGTTATCTTACCGGCGGCAAGCTATCGTTGCACAATCCAAACCTGGTCATCTACGGGACATTTTTTGGGGGGGCGGCAGTTCTTCTGACACCCCTCATACTTTGGGCCAATCCAATCATGGAAACACTGTTCCTGCAGATAGAGGATCCCCGGTACGGCTCACTGGTTGTTTCCATGATTCTGTTCTTCATTCCGACGTCAATCCTGGGGATGATTGCGCCCTATTCCGTTCGCCTGCTGGTTCAGAGCACCCATGGCAGCGGACATGTGGCAGGTAAACTATATTTCATCTCAACGCTGGGAAGCGCAGTCGGGACCCTGGCCACTTCGTTCTACCTGGTGCTCTGGTTCGAGGTTAACCAGATACTGATCACCATGTTTGTCACCCTGGTTGCTGCTGGAAGTGCGGCTATTCTTACAGGAAAAAAATTCCAGGTGGAGACGGAATGAAGAATCATCGCGCACCAACGGTTTGGTCACAGTTCAAGTGGCACATTATTGTCTTCGTGGCCGTTGCCTTGGTGATTACGGTAAGCGATCTTTTCGCGCAAAACGGTGTCCGCTATATTCATCAGGAACGTTCACTTTATCGCAACATCGTGGTAACTGAGGATTCCAACCGTCGCTGCATGCGCTTTACCATTACAAGCCGCATTGGTCAGAACCAGAGCTGCCGATTTCTAAAAAACGCACAGGAGCTGGTCTTTCCCTACGCCAAAATGACCCTGTCCAGCCTCCTAGTTCAGGACAACCCCGAGCGCATTCTTATTGTTGGTCTAGGCGGAGGAACCCTGCCCGAAACCTACAGCAACATGTTTCCGGAGGCAGAAATTTATATTTCCGAAATCGATGAGGCCGTTTTTCGTGTCGCCAGGGATTATTTCGGATTCAGGGAGACGGAAAAGATAAAAGTCGATATCGGTGATGCCCGCGTTTATATCAAGCGGGCCGGCTTGCGTGGTGAAAAATTTGATCTTGTGATCCTGGACGCCTTCAACGGGGAATACATTCCCGAACACCTGATGACTGCAGAGTTTCTTGATGAAGTAAAAATGCTGTTGCCTGATGACGGCATGGTGATCGCAAATACTTTCTCCACCAGCAGGCTTTATGCAGCGGAGTCCAATACCTACCAAAGCGTTTTTGGCGAATTTTTTAATATCCGCATGAGCGGCACCGGCAACCGTGTGATAGTAGCCTCGATGCAGCCTTTACCTGACCGAAATACTCTTGATGAGCGGGCGCCGGTGTTCAAGACAAGGCTGACGCCCTTTGGTATGGATGTCACGCGCTTTCCGCAATACATGTCCCGAAATATTAACTGGGATACCAGCCAGCGCATCCTTACTGACCAGTACTCGCCGGCAAACCTGCTAAATAACTAGCAACTGGTAAGTCAGCGTTTTTTGCCCGTAGAGAAGCTGCCCCAGATGCTGGCCACGGCACGATCCGTACCCAGCAACCCGACAATTAGGCAGACAGCCCCCACGCAGAAAAAGACAATAATTGGCAGGAAGGCCGCATTCAGGTTTCCACTGTTGGAAAATACCAGCAGCCCACAGGAAAGCGCAGAAAAAAGGATGCCGACAGCAATCAGTATGGGCCTGCTTGAAGGCCTGTGCACGAAAGGCTCTTCAGACTTTTCAAAAGGCGTGAGTACGAAGCCGAAAATTTTCCTGAAAAAAGCCTTCATGACAGTGCGCGCTTACCAGATCTTCACGCGCTGTTCTGGAGGCAGATACATGGCAGCACTAGGCTCGATGTCAAAGGCGTCGTACCAGGCATCAAAATTTCTGACCACGCCATTGGTCCTAGCTTCGCTGTGGGAATGCGGGTCTGCCGTAATCCGCATTTCCAGGTTCTCATCCCTGTACAGGCGGCGCCAGACCTGGGCCCACCCCATAAAGAAGCGCTGGTCTCCGGTCAGGCCATCTATAACAGGCGCTTCCTCACCGTTAAGCGACATGCGGTATGCCTTGTAAGCAACGGCCAGTCCGGACAGGTCGCCGATGTTTTCGCCAAGTGTGAACTCACCGTCGAGAAACTTGCCGGGCAGTACTTCAAACTGGTTGTACTGGTCGACTAGGTCTCCGGCGCGTCCTGAAAAAGCGGCCGCATCTTCCTCTGTCCACCAGTCACGTAGGTTACCGTCGCCATCTGATTTGCGCCCCTGATCGTCAAAACCATGGCTGAATTCATGTCCGATGACAGCGCCGATGCCGCCGTAGTTAACCGCATCATCTGCCTCAACATTGAAAAAGGGTGGCTGCAGGATCGCGGCGGGAAAAACAATTTCATTCATTGGCGGGTTGTAATAGGCGTTGACCGTGTGCGGCGTCATAAACCATTCACCCCGGTTGATCGGGCTGCCAAGCTTCTCCAGCTCCCGGTTATGCTCAACCATCCTTGAGCGGCTGACATTGCCGAACAGGTCAGCGGGATCAACGGTAAGCGCCGAGTAATCTTTCCATTCCTCGGGATAACCAATCTTAGTGGTGAACTTGGCCAGCTTGTCCTGGGCCTGTTCCTTGGTAACATCCGTCATCCATTCCAGTTCGTTGATACCGACACGGAAAGCCTCGCGGAGGTTTTCCACGAGGACATCCATACGCGCCTTAGCTTCCTCTTGGAAATGCTGTTCGATATACAGCCGTCCAACCACCTCACCTAGTGCTCCATCGACGGTGTCGACGCCCCGCTTCCAGCGCGGACGCATTTCTTCCAAACCCCCAAGAGTGCGACCCTGGAAATCAAACCGCGCTTCAACAAAATCTTCACTCAAGTAGGCAGCAAAGGAATCCACGTATTTAAAACTTGTGTAGTCTTTCCATTGCTGAAGACTGACCTCATTCCAGATTGTATTTAATCCTTCTAAATAGCTGGGCTGTCGCACAACATAAGTGGCCTCCTTGATACCAAGGGCCTCAAGAAACTCTTGCCAGTTCATATCAGGGGCCAGTCCGTTGAGATCATCCAAAGCCATCTTGTTATAGGTTAATTCACGCTGCCTGTTCTTGACGCGGTCCCAGTGGGACTGGGCAATCAGGAATTCAATCGTTAACACAGACTCACCGGCATCGCCGGCACGATCGTAACCGGCCAGCTCCATTACGGTTTCTATATAGTCACGGTAAGCCTGCCTGGCAACTTCATGCGACTCGTCACCTTCGGACAGGTACCAGTCGCGATCAGGAAGCCCAAGCCCCCACTGGCTCAGGTAGCTGATGTACTGATCAGACTGCATGGCATCATTATCAACATAGACACCCACCGGCATCTGCACACTCAATTGATTCAGCTCTGCCATGGTGATTAGCAACTGGTCCTTGCTGGGTACACCCGCTATAGCTTCAAGCGTTTCCTGAAGAGGCTGCGCACCCAGCGCATTGATATTGCCCTGATCCATGAAGCTGGCAAAGAAGTTACCGACTTTCTGTGCATCGGAGCCAGGTTCTGCTTCCTGAGCAGCGACATACTCAATGATGGCGCGCAGGTTTTCCTCAGCCTCGTCGGTGAGATGAGTAAAGGAGCCGTAGTTGGACCTATCAGCCGGAATAACGGTTTTCTCCAACCACATACCATTAACGTAGCGGTAAAAATCATCTCCGGGCGACACACTGGTATCAAAATACTCATTATCAATGCCTGACCCAAGTGCAGCAGCTTCTGCCTGCTGCTCGACTTGTGCTGGTGCAAGTACGGAGTCCTCATTGCTGCAGGCGGCCATAAATATGGCTCCCAATATAAAAATAGATTTGTGGATGGTAGGGGAAGTCATTACTCTAACTCACTGATAAAAAAGTAAATTTATGTTGTAAGGCCGTACAGTATATAAGTACATAAGCCAAAACTATAGATCCGGTTGAGGAAATCGTAGTCACTATAAATTAAATCGAACTCGGGTGATCCGGCCCTGATTGAGGCCACGTATAGTACGACGTAGAACCTTTGATTAATTTTCTTGGGTAGAACTCACTTTTCCTTATCCCCTAGTTGAGTTCCATGCGAAAGCTTAAACGACTACCCACTTGTGCCCTGGTTTATCAGGGCATTTTTTTGCCTGCAATTTAGGCTTTTATTCTACTTGTCCCGATGAGTGCGGAAAAAATGCTTGCGGTAGTGACGCAATTCATCAATAGAGTCTTTGATGTCATCAAGAGCAAGATGGGCGCCCTGTTTTTTCACTCCGTCTGCAATGTCCGGGCGCCAGCGCTTTGCCAGTTCCTTGATGGAGCTCACATCAAGGTTACGGTAATGGAAAAATTTTTCCAGTGAAGGCATGTAGCGAGCGAGAAAGCGTCTGTCCTGGCAAATACTGTTTCCGCACATCGGGGAGAAACCCGATTCACAATACTGATTCAGAAACTTGAGTGTTGCTTGCTCAGCCTCGCTCTCATTGTTGGGGCTGAGACGTACTCTTTCAATCAAACCTGATGAGCCATGATGTCGTTTATTCCATTCATCCATGCCCTCAAGAGTTTCTTCGGTCTGATATATCGCCAGCACGGGGCCCTCAGCAACCACCTGTAAATCTGTATTGGTAATAATCGTTGCAATTTCAATGATTCGGTCAGATTCAGGAATCAGGCCGGTCATTTCCAGATCAATCCAGATTAGGTGCTGCTTTTTATCCATGGCTACACTGCAATGATTTGAAGAAGTTGAAGGATTGTAGCAAAGGCATTGATAATGTGCTTGATGAAAAAGAAACAGCTCAATCGCCGTCAACTCTGGCGCCTTCAAAAAATTCAGGACGCCTATGCAAAGAATGCGGAAGAAAAGAACGCTGCCGTGGATAAAAACGATATAGCAACGCCTGGTGAAGAGCTTAAAGGTCTTGTAATTTCCAACTTCGGACAGCGGCTGGATATCGAAGCACTGGATGATGACAACCAGGGAAAAATTTTCCGCTGTTTTCAACGCTCCAATATCGGCCCGCTTGTCGCTGGTGATTATGTGATCTGGCAGGAAGGCGATCCGGATGGCGTTGTAATTGCGACATTACCAAGAGAAAACTTCCTTGAGCGCCCAACCGGGATGGGCGAGTTAAAACCGGTCGCCGCCAATATAGACCAGCTCATCATCGTTATAGCCTGCACCCCCAAACCATTTGGCAACCTGATTGACCGCTACCTAGTGGCAGCAGAGCACTATCAAATACAACCGATCGTCTTGTTGAATAAAAATGATCTCATTACAGACGAGAACAGGGCCGCATTTGATAATCTCCTGCAAATTTATCGCAGCATCGATTATCCCGTTATCAAAGTCTCAGCCAAAACCGAAGAAAATATTTCCGAGCTGAAAGCTATGCTTGCTAACAAGACCTCGGTTTTCGTGGGACAGTCAGGTGTTGGCAAATCCGCACTGGTTAATACCTTGCTGCCGGAGGCAGGCACATTAGAGGGGAGTCTTTCCGATGCAAGAGATAAAGGCCGGCATACAACAACAGCGGCACGGCTCTATCATTTCGAGGAAGGCGGCGACCTTATTGACTCACCTGGTATTCGTGAATTTGATCTAGAACACTTGGACCAGGAAACTCTCCTCGAGGGTTTCATCGAATTCAAACCCTTCCTCGACCTATGCAGGTTTCGGAACTGCCGGCATGGCCAAGAACCAGGCTGCGCGCTGAAACAGGCGTTAAAAGACAATCTCATACAGACAGAAAGAATGGAAAGCTATCGTCAGATAAGCCGCATTCTTAAAGAAAAATAGTTAAGCAGCCCAATAATCCATAAGGTGATACTTTCTAAAAGCTTTAAAGCTGAGTACACCTGACTAAGGTTAATTGGTTAGAATTGAGTTTTATCAGGCAAACTCCACTATGGCGCTTAACCTAGACCTCATTATTGAACCGGAATCGCTGGCAGCAGTCCTTAAGAATGAAGAGCTGCTTATTATTGACGTCTCGCAAGCCAGCACCTATCAGCAGGTGCATGTTCCCGGCGCTGTCCATGTGAACCCCTCAGAACTTGTCGCCGGAGTCCCTCCAGCGCCAGGCAAACTGCCCCAGCTACCAGCACTGGAACTGCTTTTCTCAAGAATAGGTTATGCGCAGGACAAACACATAGTGGTCTATGACGATGAAGGGGGCGGCTGGGCCGGCCGCTTCATCTGGACACTTGACCTTATCGGCCATACTCAATATTCCTATCTCAACGGCGGAATCCATGCCTGGTACAAGGATGGTTTTCCTATAGAGTCAGAACCTGTCCAGGCATCTCCTACAGAAGTGCACCTTGATATCGACCCCGGCCCAAGAGCTGAGCTTTCTGATGTACTGTGTTCTCTTGAAGATGACACCTGTAAAATCTGGGATGCACGCAGCTACGAGGAGTACGTGGGCACAAAACTAAGTTCAGCCCGCGGCGGCCATATTCCGGGCGCGGTTAACCTGGACTGGCTTGATACCATGGATAAAACCCGCAATCTTAGGCTGTTCCCGCTTGAAGACCTCAAAATGAAACTTGAGAGCATCGGCATCAGCGAAGGCAATTCCATTATCACCCACTGCCAGACCCATCACCGCTCGGGGCTGACCTACCTGGTCGGAAAGGCGCTGGGATTTAACATCAGGGCGTATGACGGCTCATGGTCTGAATGGGGCAATCTGGAAGACACCCCCATAGAAACGGGAGAGTCCTAAAGACAACAGGCACTCCTTAATGGCTAAGATGCATTTTCTTTTTATTCTCATTCAATACCTGGTGCCACAACACCTGCTCTCCAGACTGGCCGGCAGAATAGCGAGCACCAGAACAGCCTGGCTGAAAAACGCGATCATCCGCTGGTTTATTAGACGTTACTCCGTCAACATGGCTGAAGCACTCCATGAAAATGCCGACGACTACGCATCTTTCAATGATTTTTTTTCGCGCGCACTCAAAGAAAAGGCGAGACCCATCGACGATGGTGATGACATACTTGTGAGTCCGGCCGATGGCGTCATCAGTGCTATCGGGGATATCGCCAATGACCTGTTGATTCAGACAAAAGGGAAGCACTTCGAACTCCTGGAGCTGGTTGGAGGCGATACCGAGATAGCCGAGGTCTTCAGGGAAGGCTCCTTTGTCACCGTGTACCTTTCGCCAAAAGATTACCACCGCGTCCACATGCCGCTCGCCGGCACGCTCAGGAAAATGGTCTATGTCCCTGGAAAGCTCTTCTCAGTGAACCAGACAACCAGTGAACGTATCCACGGCCTATTCGCTCGCAACGAGAGGGCAATATGTATTTTTGATACTGACATGGGCCCACTGGCAGTAATCCTCGTCGGCGCCATGATAGTGGCCGGCATTGATACGGTGTGGTCTGGCCAGATTACGCCGGCAAAACACGGTCTCAGTGTCGAGGATTACAGCAGCCAGCATCCCGCTATACAACTCGGCAAGGGTGAAGAACTGGGAAGGTTTCGGCTAGGATCAACAGTTATTTTGCTGGCAGGCCCTGGGGCGCTGGATTGGGCTGAAGGTTTCGTTGAAAACTCTGCCGTACAGATGGGATCTATGCTGGCGAAATTAAGGTGAGTCAGTCATGGAAAAAACACCGAAGCCGTTAACAGCAGCAACAGTGGAGCAGAAATTATTATCAGGAGGATTGAACCTAGGACAGCGACCAAAAAGGGCACCCAGAAAGCTGCATATTCAACTCCTGCCTCATCAGGCATTAAATTGTCAGACATATTGTTCATAATGCCGCCCTCTCCGAAAGTATGCCTCAAGCGCGATCAATGGAAAACGCCAATACATCGGCTATTGATTCGGCGCCGGTTTTCAGCATCAGTAGGCGGTCAAAACCAAGCGCAACACCGGCACATTGAGGTAACCCATACTCAAGGGCTGCCAGAAGGTTTTGATCGATAGGGTTTATCGTAAGGCCTAGAGCTTGCCGGGCGGCAAGTTCATCCCCAAAGCGTTTTGTCTGCTCAACCGGGTCAGTCAGCTCCTGGTAGCCGTTGGCCAATTCAACACCATTGATCACTAGCTCAAACCGTAAAGCTGTTTTGGTGCCATCCTCCGCACAACAGATTTCAGCGAGCGCTGCCTGTGAAGCCGGGTAATGGGAGATGAAAACCGCTTCCTCGAAATGAGGCTGAATACTGTGGCTGAAGAGCAGGTCAAGCCAGGTGTCCCTAGAATTACTTTCAAACGCGGCATCAACTAATCCACCCGCAGCCTGTTGCAGGTCCCCTAAAGAGGCAAAAAATGGATTGAGCCCCAGATAGTCCGCAAACACCTCTGCATAGGTCATGCGTTTGATCGGCCCGACTCCAAGAATCCGACGGGCAAGGTGCTCTACTTCAGCCATCAGGTCTACCATGGAAAACCCGGGGCGGTACCATTCGAGCATGGTGAATTCCGGGTTATGCAGCCTGCCTGCCTCTCCATTACGAAACGATCTGGCCAGCTGATAGATCGGTCCAGAGCCCGCCGCCAGCAAACGCTTCATGGCAAATTCGGGCGAGGTCTGAAGGAAGAACAGCCGGGGAGACCCTGCATAATCAAGAGTGGCAGTCACCGGATCCAACGCAACGTCTGTGCCGGCGGCATGCGAGAGTATTGGGGTTTCAACTTCGAGTACCTGGCGATCCGCAAAGAACTGGCGGACTTCGGCGAGCAGGCCTGCTCTTGCTTGGAGCATGCTCCTTTCAGAAGTTGGCTGCCAGGAAGTGCTCAAAGGCTGTATGCCAAAAAGAGTCTGGCCCCAGAATTATTTCTTAACGCGGTTCTGATATTCACCGGTGCGCGTATCGATTTTCAGTACGTCGCCGATTTCTACAAACAGGGGTACTTTTACCACGGCGCCAGTGGACAGTGTTGCAGGTTTGGTGCCACCCTGTGCCGTATCCCCTTTCAAACCGGGATCGGTATCAGCCACTTCCAGTTCAACAAAGTTGGCTGGTATGACTGTAATGGGCGCATCATTCCAGGACACGACGATGCAGACGTCCTGCTCTTTTAACCAGTTAATGGCTTCCTCGACAGCATTCTTGTCAGCGGCCACCTGTTCAAAACTGCCATCAGTTTTCATGAAGTGCCAGAATTCGCCATCGGTATATAGGTACTCCATGTCAGTTTCTACAACATCAGCAGCCTCGATGGTCTCACCGGACTTGAATGTTCTTTCCCAGACCCGGCCATTGAGCAGATTGCGGAATTTCACCCTGTTGAACGCCTGACCTTTACCCGGCTTCACGAACTCATTTTCTAAAATGGTGCAGGGGTCACCTTCCAGCAACACCTTCAAGCCGGATTTAAATTGGTTGGTTGCGTAAGTGGCCATGGCCTACCTCTATCTGTTTGCTCTGTCGTTTCCGATAGCTTTCTCTAACACCGGAAAAGTTGGGCATGATACTGGATTAAGGTAAAAAGATAAAAGTCGAATACAATGCATGAGAGCATTATTCTTGATTTGAGTACACATTGACGTCACGTGAATTTATGAATTCCAATTCCACTCCACACCCGATTGTAACGGACAGCCTTCCCCCCTGGCAGGAGATCCTTGCCAACACTATTCGCACAACTGACAAATTATGTCGTCTGCTGGAAATAGATCGCCAGGCTTTACCGGATACCCATCCACTGGTCAGACAGTTTCCAGTCAGGGTGCCTGCGCCGTACCTGGCAAAAATCAAAAAAGGCGACCCCGAAGATCCCCTGCTGCAACAGGTTTTCCCGGATATTGCTGAAGCCAATGAAGCCCCGGGATACAGTGCTGACCCACTGCAAGAGAGCGCTCACAATCCGCAGCCCGGCATATTGCACAAGTACAAGGGACGGGCCCTGCTGATTGCCACATCCAGCTGTGCAGTGCATTGCCGCTACTGCTTCAGGCGTCACTTTCCCTACTCTGACAATCCTCCGGGAAAGGAAGGCTGGAAAAACAGCCTGGACTACATTAGACAAGATAAAAGTATTCAAGAAGTCATTTTCAGCGGCGGTGATCCCCTGACACTTCCTGACAGCTACCTGCAGTGGTACCTCTATGAGATATCGACAATTCCTCACGTTACAAGAATTCGCTTGCATACGCGTTTACCAGTTATGATTCCGCAACGCATTAACAAAAGACTCTGTGAATTGCTGGAAAATTCCCGTTTCCAGACTATTCTGGTGTTGCACAGCAACCATCCGCAGGAACTGGATGATGAAACCAACAGTGCCTGCCAAGCGCTAAAAGCGGCCGGTGTAACCTTGCTTAATCAAAGCGTTTTGCTAAAGGGCGTCAATGATGATGCAGACACTTTAATAAGGCTGAGTGAACGGCTGTTTGCAGGCGGGGTAATGCCCTACTACCTGCACCTGATGGACAGGGTTGAAGGAGGCGCACACTTTACTGTTTCTGATTATGATGCCGGGCGGTTACTCGCGGCCATGCAGCAAAACCTGCCCGGCTATCTTGTTCCAAAACTAGTCAGGGAAGAACCGGGGGAAAAATCCAAGACAGTTCTGCTTTGATTACTGTCCATTATTACCATAGCGCCTTTACGGATAAGGATTTCCTAGCATGCCGCAAGCTGCAATGCCCCAGTACTGAAAATCCAGCTCTACATCAATACCTACTATTGCCCCGAATAGATCAGTAGCTCAGAGACCGAATCAGAAACCTGGTTGAGTAAGATGCCCTGGCGCCGGACCAGCTGATAGTCCAGATCAGCGCAATCGATCTGCAGACGAGGCCTGGTGAAATGCAGGACTTGATTAAGTGCAGGAGCCTAACTCCTCCATGTTTCTTCACTTTTTGGAAGAACAGATCGTTTGGCTACCGGGTTCCACTTTCAATTACATATTTACCGCGCATTATTTCAGTTACAATAAGCGAGGTTTCTGGACTACTGTTTCCTTTGGTTATTGTTTGATAGTAAAACTATTTAATCCGGTACGAAGGCATTGCCAGAACAATTAACAGACAACATTAAGCAACTCCCCCGCGAATCAAGCGTTTTCAATAAGATACCGGTGCGTCAAAAGCTGGCATTTTGCTTTTCACTTATTCTCATTTTCACTTCACTAGCTTTCTGGCTGATTTTTCAGAGTGAATTGAAACGCTCTCTATCAGAGCACATGGAAATTCTCGGTGCATCACTTTCAAACCAGGCGGCATTTTCTGTCCGGGAATTTGTCCTGGTAAACGATTTGCTAGCGCTAAATGTAGCGCTGGCTCAAATGGCCCAGGACGACAATATTCTTTATGTGGCAATCCATGATGTAGATGACAGCCTCATAGCCAACGCTGGCTCAAGGCCGAAGGGGACCTCGCTTTCCAACAATACATACACCGCAAATATTACTGTTCAGGATACAATAGCCGGGTCGGTTCGATTGACCCTGAATAGTTCAGTTGTCGCCGATTACCAGGCACAGCTTCGCACCCTATTTTTTCTGATACTTGCCGTAGCCCTGGGCATCAGTGTTGCTACCGCTTTTGTTTTGGGTAGTACTTTCACTCGACCAATTCTCGAACTGACAGGGCGCTTGTCCAGCAGGGCAGAACGGGATACGGGCATTATTGAAGGTGACGAGACACGTCAATTAAGCATTGCCGCCGACTCACTACTTGATGAGTTTGATCAGATCAAGGAAAAACTCCAGGAAACCGGCGTCTGGCATCAAGCAGACGAGAGTAACACTGCCTGGGAGGCTAGCCGGCAGGCAGCTGCCATTCTAATCATCAAGGTAGTGAATATTAATACCGCCATAGAGCTGCTGCATCCTACAACCTTATCAAACTTACTGCGCGAATATATTTTTTATCTTACCCAGTCTGTGCGTTTATACGGCGGCGAAGTACAGCGCATCAATGGCGATTCCACCTTGATTTCCTTCAGTGCAGAAAGGTGCAAGGATCGCCATAGTATCAATGCGCTGCTTTGTGCAGGCCTCTTTCAGGCACTAATGGCCAGGATTAACAGCAGCCATCGTGAAAAAGGCAAACAGATACTTGAATACCGCCTAGCATTGCACAGCGGTGATGTGTTTCTTTCGCCAGTAACGTCATCATCTGAGAGCGCTGATGCCGTGCTGGGCAAGACAATCGATATTGCTTCTTTTTTAAGCAAGCAGGCGGAACCCAACCAATTGATAATCAGTGAATTTGCTTTTTCACAAGCCAAAGCCTTCGATCATTTCGAAACAGCAGGCCAGCGTAAAATCAGCATGCCAGCTGATAATGTCTCATTCATGGCCTATATCGTGGACAGCTGCTTTATCAGCAAAATGGATACCGTTCGTAAGCAATGCGCGCACATCCTGGGCGAATCATTCAATGTGGGACCCATCCGCCCGGCGGGAGGTACCTGACCAGACAGTAAGGTTTTTTGCCAAGTTCACGATCAACTGCAAACCTGGTGAAATCACTGTTACTTATCTTCAACCTCTACACGGTCAACTTTTCTGAATCCTTGGGGAAGCTTATTACCGCGCCTGCCGCGCTCACCGCGGTAATGTTTCAGGTCACTCATATTCAGGTTAAAATGCCGCTTGCCCGAATGGACGCGTAGGAGCTGGCCTTCCTTGATAACGGCTACGGCAACAACAAATTCCACCCGTTCTGCCACTCTTGCTGTGGGAATGCTGATAATTTTATTTCCCTTACCCTTGGCCAGTTCCGGCAGGTTCTCAAGATCAAACATCAACATTCGGCCTTCATTGGAGATAGCGACGACATTACTGCCCTTAATTTCATCTACCGGGGCAGGCGACAGGACTTTTGCACCTTTTGGCACCCTGAGAACGGCCTTGCCTGACTTGTTTTTACTGATAAGGTTTTCCAGCTTTGTCACAAAACCATAGCCCGCATCTGAAGCGAGCAGGCAAAAACTGCCTGCGTCTCCGGTTATTACGCCTTCAAACGTTGCCCCAGAGGGCGGCTTGGTTCTTCCCGACAGGGGCTCACCCATACCGCGCGCGGAAGGCAGAGAATGCGAGGGCAATGCATAGGCACGTCCCGTGGAGTCCAGGAAGACGGCATTCTGATTACTCTTGCCACGCGCACTTTGCTTATACTTATCGCCTGCTTTGTATGACAGAGTGCTTGCATCGACATCATGCCCTTTCGCTGCCCTGATCCAGCCGCCCTCGGACAAAATTACGGTGACAGGTTCGTTTGAAATCAGCTCCTCTTCCCTGAATGCCTGTGCCTCCTCTCTGACTACCAGCTCGGAGCGCCTGTCATCGCCATAGGTTTCAGCGTCCTCCTTGATTTCATTCTTGATCAGAGTTTTCAAACGGGCCTGTGATTTGATCAGCTTTTCCAGACTTTCCCTTTCCTTTGAAAGCTCCTTCTGCTCCGCCTTGATTTTAATTTCTTCAAGCTTGGCCAGATTGCGCAGTTTTAACTCGAGGATGGCTTCTGCCTGCCGGTCTGTCAGGTTGAAGCGCTTAATTAGTTTTTCTTTCGGCTTATCCTCTGTCCGAATAATCTCAATTACCTCATCGATATTTAGAAAGGCGACAAGCAGCGCATCAAGAATGTGAAGGCGGTCTTTAATTTTTTCGAGTCGGTAGTTAAGGCGGCGGGTAACCGTTTCCGTTCTGAATTCAAGCCACTCCTTGAGTAGTGCAACAAGACCTTTGACCTGCGGACGGCCGTTATTACCGATCATGTTGAAATTCACGCGGTAGCTTTTTTCCAGGTCAGTCGTGGAAAACAGGTGAGCCATCACCGCATCCACATCGACCCGGTTAGAACGAGGAACAACGACTATCCTGGTAGGGTTCTCGTGATCAGATTCGTCACGCAGGTCCACGATCATCGGCAGCTTCTTCTTTTGCATCTGTGAAGCTATCTGTTCAAGCACCTTGGTGCCCGATACCTGGTAAGGCAGCGCGGTGATCACAATCTCACCGTTCTCCCTGGCATACACAGCCCGGCTTTTCACCATACCCCGGCCAGTTTCGTACATCTCCTCGATTTCCTGCTTCGGGGTAATGACCTCGGCATAGGTCGGAAAGTCCGGCCCCTGCACGAATTTCATCAGCTCCTTGGTGGTTGCCTTCGGGTTGTCCAGCAGATGTATACAGGCCTGCGCCACCTCTTTCAGGTTATGCGGCGGGATATCCGTTGCCATTCCGACGGCAATACCGCTGCCTCCGTTCAGCAACACATTGGGCAGGCGGGCTGGCAGGATTTCCGGTTCCTTGAGTTCGCCATCAAAATTAAGCTTCCAGTCGACAGTGTCCTGGCCTAGCTCGGCCAGCAGCACATCAGCATAGGCGCGCATTTTCGATTCCGTGTAGCGCATGGCCGCAAATGATTTCGGATCATCAGGGGAGCCCCAGTTCCCCTGTCCATCAATGATGGGATAGCGATAGGAAAAAGGCTGCGCCATTAACACCATGGCCTCGTAACAGGCTGAATCTCCATGGGGATGATACTTGCCTATCACGTCACCAATCGTCCTAGCGGATTTCTTGTACTTAGCTGACGACTTCAGGCCCAGCTCTGACATGGCATACACGATGCGTCGCTGCACCGGCTTGAGACCGTCACCGATATGCGGCAGGGCGCGGTCATTGATGACATACATGGAATAGTTGAGATAAGACTGCTCAACAAATTTGCGCAGAGCGATTTGCTCCTGCCCGTCGTCGTTTAATGTGATTGAATCTGTCATGATCTTCCTAGTTCAATTTCCTGATTACAGCCTGCTCTAGATATCAGCCAGGTTGCCGTACTTCTCAAGCCAGCTCTTTCTGTCAGCGGAGCGTTTCTTTGCCAGGAGCATGTCCATCAGCTCCTGTGTTTTCTTGGCCTGATCCACCGTCAGCTGTACAAGCCTGCGGGTATCCTTGTTCATGGTGGTTTCACGCAGCTGCATGGGGTTCATTTCACCCAAGCCTTTAAAGCGCTGTACATTCGGCTTGCCTTTCATTTTTTCTGCCGCGATTCGGTCAAGCACGCCATTTTTTTCATCCTCATCCAGGGCATAGAACACTTCCTTGCCGACATCAATTCGGTAGAGAGGCGGCATGGCAACATAGATGTGACCGGCTTCCACAACCGCCCTGAAATGCTTGACGAAAAGAGCGCTCAGCAGCGTCGCAATATGAAGTCCATCGGAGTCCGCATCAGCGAGGATGCAAACCTTGCCATAGCGCAGACCCGAAAGATCAGAGGAGCCTGGGTCTACTCCCATGGCGATAGCAATATCATGCACTTCCTGCGAGGCGAGTATCTCCTGAGAGTCCACCTCCCAGGTATTAAGAATCTTTCCCCTTAGCGGCATGACCGCCTGCGTTTCCCTGTCCCTGGCCTGCTTGGCGGAACCCCCTGCGGAGTCACCTTCCACTAGGAAAATCTCGCCCAGCTCAACATCCTGGACAGTACAATCGGCCAGCTTGCCGGGAAGCGCCGGTCCGGCCGTGATCTTTTTGCGGGCCACCTTCTTGCCTTCACGCATGCGGCTCTGTGCATTATTAATACACATCTCGGCGATCTGTAGCGCTTCATCGGTATGCTGGTTTAGCCAGAGACCAAAGGCATCCTTGACCACTCCCCCTATAAACACGGCGCTCTGACGGGAAGACAGTTTTTCCTTGGTCTGGCCGGAGAACTGGGGATCAACCATTTTTGCAGAAAGGATGAAGGCACAACGGTCCCATATATCCTCAGCGCTGAGCTTCACTCCGCGCGGCAGGAGTTTCCTGATTTCACAGAACTCTCTCATCGCATCGAGCATGCCGGTGCGAAAACCATTGGCGTGGGTGCCGCCCTGAAGTGTAGGAATCAGGTTTACATAGCTCTCGGTAATCAGCTCCCCGCCTTCAGGCAGCCAGAGAACGGCCCAGTCCACGGCCTCCTCGTTACCCTGCATGGATCCGGTAAAAGGTTCTTCCGGTATGCGCTGAGATTCTTCCGTGGCCTGCAGGAGATAATCCGTCAACCCTGCGTCGTAACACCATTCCTCAGTCTGCGCCTTATCCGCCTTGACCGTTTTATCTTCAAAAATCATGTGCAGGCCAGGGCATAGGACAGCTTTCGCCCTCAACACATGTACCAGGCGCGGTATAGAGATATTGGCAGAATCGAAATACTTGGGATCAGGTTTGAATTTCACCGTGGTGCCCGTGTTGCGCTGACCCACCTTGTCGATTACTTTCAGATTGGTTTTCTTTTCACCATCGGCAAAGGTCATGCGATGAAGCTTGCCGCTGCGCTTGACCAGCACTTCAAGTTCAGTGGACAGCGCGTTCACAACTGATACACCCACACCATGCAGACCGCCTGAAAACTTGTAGTTGTCACTGCTGAATTTACCGCCGGCGTGAAGTCGGGACAGGATCAGTTCAACGCCCGGAACCTTTTCTTCCGGGTGAACATCCACCGGCATGCCGCGGCCGTCATCTGCAACCTCAACACTTCCATCCTTGTTAAGGGTTACCTTGATGGTGCGGGCATAGCCGGCGAGCGCCTCGTCCACGCTGTTGTCCACAACCTCCTGGACCAGATGGTTGGGACGGGTAGTATCCGTATACATGCCAGGCCTTCGCCTGACAGGATCTAGCCCGGTTAAAACTTCAATGGAATTCGAGGTGTATTCTTTGCTCATGCGCTTTGTACTTATCTTTACTTCTTGATCGTTAAACCTGTAGCTTTATGGCGCCCAGTGTTTCATGTGCCAGGCTACCCTGCTCGGCAAACTCCATCATTGGAGCGAACATTGCATCAAACTCTTCGAAGCTATGGCTGCCTCCTTCCTGCACTACCTGCACGGCGCCCTCATAACGCTTTACAGCATGTCGGTAATCCAGAACTTCGTCCCCTGTCTGTACCATCAACAAAAAGTTGTGCGGTCGGGCAATAGGATTGATATCCAGGGTATCAAGGAACAGCGCATACTCGCGCGTGAATTCATATTCGATGCCGGAATAGTAATTTTTCTGAAGACCCAGGAATTCTTCACCGAGATTTTTTACCGGTGAAACCGCAGGATTCACAAGTGCTGCCCGGCAATCATGCTTCTCAGCTAACCAAGTCGCGTAGTAACCGCCAAGAGAACTGCCAACGAGCAAATGCACCTTGCTATCAGCATTGTGGATGAGGTCCTGCAACTGGTTCAGGGCCTGTTCCGGGTCATATGAAAGCTCTGGGACAGCAACATGAATATCGCCACGTTGCTGGCAGTAGGATTGGAATTGTTGGGCTTTTTTGGAGGCAGGTGAGCTGTTGAAACCATGTATGTAAAGTATAAACAGCCTGTCAGAATCCATAGGCTAATTATAGGGGTTCTTCAGCTGTGGTGGAAAAGAATTTATATGGTTGTTAAGACTGTCTCAGTAGCCGGTACTACTGAAATGAATATCGTAGGTTTTCTCTGTCACCCGCTCTACGCCGGAATTGATTTCACCCTCCGGGGTGAGCACCAACCATCGATATCCTGGATTCGCATTGTCGATTGTGAAGTCATCATTAGTAGGATGGAACTGCATGCAAGTAGATGGCGTCGCCAAAATTTTCACACCATTTCTTCCACCCTCAAAGTCCTGGTGAATGTGTCCATAGACGATACCTTTTACATGCGAGTACCCGTCGAGTATGGAAAAAAGCTCATCGCTGTTCTTGAGACAATGCTGCTGAAGCCAGCTGGCCTCCACCGGCATACAGTTATGATGGATACATATCATGGCAAAGTTGCCATTGCGCTCGCTATCAGCCAGTTCAAGTTCTAGGTCGGCCAGCTCTTTCTGGTCCAGCAGGCCATACACCTGTCCCTCTACGCTTGAATCAAGCATGATAATTCGCCACTTTCCTAGTTGTGCCGAGCGCTTCAGACTAACACAGTCCTGGTCCAAGACCTGCTGCATATTGCTGCGGATATCGTGGTTGCCGGGGATCCAAAGCTGAGGCGCGTCTAGAAGAGACAGGGCGTCAAGAAAATTCTGGTAAGCCTCTACGGAAGAATCCTGGGCCAGATCGCCTGTACACAGGAGGCAGTCTATTGAGGATTGCTGGCTTCGGACCAGTGCCACGATGTCTTGTAGCGTTTCATAGGTATTCAGACCATAGAATTTGGAGGCACGATCAGCAAACAGATGCGAATCGCTGATCTGCACCAGACGATAGTGCTGATTAGTATTGTCTGACAGGAAGTCGGCCAAAGTGACTCACTCTCTCAAGCATAACCAAAGAAACCAGTATATTTATCAGTAAAGTAACAGGAAGCAGTTTAAATTCGTTAAATAAGGGTCAGCTTATCTAGCCGCAACTCTTCTGGATTGCTCAAGCCCTCATTGATACAAAGATTCAACCATTCAGCGAGAAAAAGGTTCAGCTGCTCCTTCTCATCGCTTTGATACATAAAATGGTTAGGCACAGGGTAAATAGCTTTAAAATTGTTGTGATTCTGATAGCTGACAACTTCGGCCGTCTTCGCATCATGGTAAACGCGAATGATCATTTCCGGTGCATTATAGTAAGCGGGTATCCCTTCAATTTTTTCCTGGTTGTTTTCCCTGCTGCCCAGCAACTGTTTAACGCTGATCGTGCTGGTATATTTGAACTCTTCCTGAACTTCAAGGCTCACGTACACCTGCTCTTTCCTGAGACCCTGGCCGAGAACCGGTAGAGCCACCATAAGCTTTTTATTTTTATCGAATGAATCTGAACGCCCCATCAATTTGAGCAAGCGAATGTAATTAGCATCACATACGGCCATCTGTTCGCTTAGTTCAATTGTGTAGGGTTTGACGTTCATTATTGTTATTACATTATAACTATGTTTTTTCTTTTATTTTTTACTGTTTTTCTTTTCTAGTCTATTGGTGAATCCGATTTATTTATTACCTGAATGTGTGGCGAACTAACTCCAAGTTTAAAGACGGCTACTGGATTGAGATAATACTCATTGCGTTGTTTATCAGGGCTTCCTTTACTCTTAGCTCGGCTACTAATCTGTCTATGATGACCGGGCGGATATCTTCATGTTCATCATTAAGGCCAAATATTGCCTGATATTCTGACGCTTTAGCTACATCTATCCTGGCGCAGAAGATGTTGAGCTTTTCGTTACTGCTGCCTGGACTGTTGTAGTACTCGCATACCAGCAACAGACGGTCAATCTTGATGCCAGCACCTCCCTTGGTTTCCCTTATCGCAACATTTTCTACACTTTCAACCTGAGTTTCGTTGTCGATAGGTCCCGCTATTAGTTCAAGCTTCCATGGCCCGTTTTCATCATCAAGGCATCTTGCCCTAAACGGCTCGACCCTGAGCACCTTATCCAAATCAGGGTCACATAACAAGACGCAAACTTCGGGCTTATTGAACACTACTTCACCCTCAATTCGCTGGCCCCATCCACCCTCGTAAAGGCGATGTCTGAGTATTAAGCATGACACCTGCATTAAGCCGTAATGACTCGCTTTAATATCTAAAATTTCAACATCATTGATACTGAAATCAGTCGTATATTTTTGCTTGCCAGTCATCAAAAAAGAAATTTATACCTGCACATTCTGAAAGGTTTAAGCATGCAATCTCTGTTATAATAATAAGAGCATATGTTAGTCAAAAAGGCAGGAAGCCCAGCGCAAAGACTCTTCTCTCTTATCTTTCAGACATCCGATACCCTCGCTTTAAAATTCAAGGTTATTTAACTGAAGCAGCTTGGGCAGTAATGAGATCTTACTGACCGAATGACAGAGTAATGGACTGCATTAAGAGATTGATAAAACCGATGTTTGTAAGAAGAAAATGCGAATGACGTCAGCCAACCTACCGCTTTTGCGTTTTCTAGATTGTCAGCAACAGTCTTTTAGGATTAGCTGAAAGGAGATCTCACAGACCCTTCGGATACGTATCTTTAGCGCTTGGGTGGTATTGGCCATGTTTTTCCGAGACTTGACAGAAGGTGAAAAAGCATTGAAACTGACTGACCAGTCAGTCATGTAATAACCATGAAGATAAACGAATTATTTTAATTAAAATCAATATGTTACTAATTACGCGTAGCGGTAAATTACAGATAATGGAGAGTAAAATGGGTATCGTCACCTTCCTTCACCAGGGCAGACGTTTCTTAACAGCACTGGCTGCATTATTACTGGTGCCGTTTTCCAGTGCTCAGGCTGATGACCTCGCACAGATTTTTGAGCTGGCCGCGAATAATGATCCTGAGATCCGTCAGGCACGTGCCAACTACAATGCCTCCCATACCAGGATTGCCCAGGGGCGCTCCTTCTTACTCCCTAGAGTAACGGTAAGCGGCACCACCTCGCGTGATACAGCCGGCCCTGCAGAAGCTACTCCCTTTGGTGCAGCTCACAGTTTCCAGAACGGATTCAATACCAAGGGCTATAACCTGAATATCAACCAGGCCCTGCTGAACTTTGAAGCCTGGTATGCATTTCAGTCTGCAAAGCATGTGGACCAACAGGCCGCCGCCAACCTCGCACAATCAGAGCAGCAGCTCATACTGAAAGTCGCGACAGCCTATTTCAATGTTCTCAGGTCACAGGACAACCTCGCGTCGTTTCGTGCTGAGGAAGACGCAGCCGAGCAGGTTCTAGAGCAAACCCGGGAGCGTTTTGAAGTTGGCCTCATTCCTATCACAGATGTTTACGACAGCCAGGCCAACTACGATCTGGCCAGGGTTAACCGCCTGGTCGAGGAAAACAACTTAAACCAAGCTTTCGAGGCGCTTGAGGCCATCACTGGACGTCCACACAATATGCTGGAATCACTCAACAGTGAATTTCCGATTGAATCGCCCGCGCCTGCTTCTATGGACGAGTGGGTGAGCCTTGCCATGGGCAACAACCTGGCAATCAAGTCTGCAGAACATGATTACGAATCCAAAAAGGATGATGCGCGCTCAGCCCGGGCAAGAATGTTTCCAACAATCGAAATTACAGCCGGGTACGGCTGGAACCAGTCAGCCAATCCTTTCAGCTTCTTCCCTGCAATTGCCTCAGAAAGAACCAACATTGCGCTGAATTTTTCCTATCCCCTGTTTGCAGGTGGCCTGAACAGTGCACAGAAACGCCAGGCCTATTACACCCGCGATGCCAGCGAGGAAGCCCTGCTGAAAACGCAGCGTGACAGCACCCAGGCTACACGGAACAACTTCCGTAGCGTGGAGACTGACGTGCTTGCTGTGCAGGCAAGAGCCCAGGCGATTATTTCCGCAGAGAGTGCACTTGAGGCAACCGAGGTTGGCGCCGAGGTGGGAACACGTAACGTGGTGGATGTTGTGTTGGCCCAGCGCACTCTTTTTCAGGCCCGCCGTGATTATGCCAATGCCAGGTATAACTACGTAATCAATACGCTGAACCTGAAACAGTCAGCCGGCATTCTCAATCCACAGGATATCATCGATCTGAATAACTGGCTGCAATAAGTCGCTCAGGTTGAAGAAAGAATACTGAGAATCAACTCGGTATTTCTGTCAGTGGCGCCCTGGTTGCCTTGAACAGCTTGGACAGACGCCTGGCCCATGGCCAGGCGTTTTTCACTGTCTGCCAACAGCCCGGTGACCTCTATAGTCAACTCCTGGCTACTGTTTACCACTTTCATTGCTCCCACTTCCAAAAGCGTTTCACTGACTGCCTTAAAATTATAAAGTGACGGCCCGGTGATCACCGGCAAGCCCAATGCAGCAGGTTCGATAATATTCTGACAACCGCTATTCACAAGCGAGCCCCCGACAAATACCAGGTCGCCTAGCCCGAGGTAGTAATGCATTTCCCCCATGGAATCGCCCAGCAGGACCTGATTATCGCCTATGGCCATACCACTACTTCTTTTAACATGACTCAGGCCATGATTTTCAATCATGGCCGTGACTTCCCTGAACCTTTCGGGATGACGCGGTACAAGAACAAGAAGAAGCCGCGGCTCTGATTCAAGAGCTTGCTTGTAAGCACTCAGGAGATGTTCTTCTTCATCATCACCATCAATCTTCCGCGTGCTTGCCGCAACCAGTACCGGCCTGCCATCCAGGTTTTCTTTATCTTCCCGTGCTGCATTGACCTGTTGAAAATTAATCGCCATATCAAATTTAAGACTACCGCTGATCCTGATGATCTCGGGAGGACATCCAAGTACCTGCAGCCGGTTGCTGTCTTCCTCAGACTGGGCACTGACAAAATTCAGATTCTTCATCATGCCGTCTGCCAGGCGTGAAATTTTTTTGTAGTTAAGAAGTGATTTCTCAGAAAGCCTTGCATTGGCAAGCATCAATCCAATCCCTTTCCTTCGGCATTGATGCAGCAGGTTAGGCCATAACTCAGTCTCCATGATCACCAGCGCCCTGGGGCGAAAGTGTTCAAGAAAGCGGCCGATGGCCCCCGGATAATCATAGGGGAGATAAACATGGTTAACCTCATCGCCAAGCAGCTCAGTAACCCGTGCAGAACCTGTTGGCGTTGATGTGGTAACCAGGATATTCAGACCAGGCTGCTCAACCAGCAAACGTCTGATCAGGGGGATAGCTGCATGCACCTCTCCCACGGAGACGGCATGAAAGACCAGCTGAGTTGGCTCCGTTTTAATGGATCCGTGAAAAGCAAACCTCTCTGACCAACGCTGCAGGTAGGCAGGCGAACGCAGGGATCGCCAGAGTAATCGCAGCAATAGCAGCGGTGTGGAAAGGTAGAGCAGACAGGAATAGAGAAAACGGTTCACTGGCAATTCACTTCATGCGTTAAGAGCAAGACTCTTGATCATGTCCCTAGCCTATAGCCCAGGCTGAGACTGTAAATTTCCCGTTTATCTTGCATTCTGTTTATACTGTCACGCTTTTCTGAAACGTACAAATTTCCTTATGCAAGAAGCCCTTAAACTAGATGCGCTGATTATTGGCGGCGGTGTTGCCGGGCTCTGGCTCCTTAATCGTTTGCGGAATGAGGGTTACCAGGCTTTACTCCTCGAACAGGAGGCATTAGGTACAGGTCAAAGCATTGCCAGCCAGGGCATGATACATGGCGGCATCAAGTACGCATTGGGGGGAAAGCTAACCGGGGCCAGCAAGGCAATCGCGGACATGCCGGCACACTGGCAGCAATGCCTTGAAGGTGAAGGCGATGTCGACCTGCAGGGCTGCCAGCTTTTATCAGACAGTTATTACATGTGGCCGCGAAGCAGTTTACGCTCGCGTCTTAATGCGTTTCTCGGCAGCAAGGCACTTGAAGCCAAAGTCGATTCTGTAGAAAAAAGTGACTACCCGGATTTTTTTGCAAACAATATCCCCGGTCCCCTTTACCGCCTGAGAGATATCGTTCTTGATGTTCCCTCACTACTGGAGACCCTTTACAAAAATCACGAAGGACATATTTTTCGCATTGACTGGCAGCATGCGGCACTGGAGAAAAATCCGGACGGCAGTATTAGCTGCCTAAATCTGGCCAGCAAAAGGAACATTCAAGCAAGCAAGTACATTTTTTGCTGCGGTGCTGGCGCAGAATCAATTATTAGCGAAAAGGAATTTAACTTCACGGCAATGCAACGCCGACCTTTGCAGATGGTAATGGTGCGACACGACATCACGGCTCCGGTTTATGTCCATTGTGTTTCAGATAAATTAACCATGACTCCGGAAGTAACGATCACTACCCATCGCAACGGTGCCGGTCAGCCAGTATGGTACCTGGGCGGTGAAATTGCAGAACAGGGTGTTCAGCAATCACCAGGGCAACTGATTGATGCCGCCAGGACAAAATTGCAAGAAGTTTTTCCTTGGTGCAATTTTTCCGGTGCAGAATGGGCAACACTGCCGGTGGACCGTGCAGAACTGCGGCAGGAGGACGGCTCAAGACCTGATGATCCCGGCATTTCTACGAGGCATAATATTCTGATGTGCTGGCCAACCAAGCTAACCCTAGCGCCCAATCTAGCAAACACCGTCCTGGATATCTTGCAGGCAGAGGCGTTGACGCCAACAGAGCCAATTGTGCAGGTAGATTTCCTGGACAAACCCGGCATAGCTAGTACGCCCTGGGAAAATCTTTAGCCATGGCTTTTCTGCGTATACTCGGCAATACAGGACTGGAAGTTTCAGCACTGGGGCTAGGCACTGTAAAACTTGGACGTGACCAGTCAGTTAAATATCCCTCCGCTTTCACTATCCCTGGCGATCATGAAGTTAAGAGCCTGCTTTCACAGGCCAGGGATTACGGTATTAATTTCATTGATACTGCGCCTGCCTATGGCCGCAGTGAGGATCGTCTTGGTCAGCTGCTGGAAAACCGCCAGGAATGGGTGATAGCTACCAAGTGCGGTGAAGAATTTGAAAACGGTGAGTCGCGGTTTGACTTCAGCGGTAAGCATACACGCATGAGCATAGAGCGCAGTTTAAGCCGGCTTGGTACTGACTATCTGGATATTGTACTGATCCACTCAGACGGCGATGATGCCGCCATACTGAATGAAAGTGCTTGTGTTGAGACGCTCATGGCCTGCCAGGCAGAGGGAAAAATTCGTGCTATAGGGATGTCGACCAAAACAACGGCCGGCGGTATCAAGGCGGCGTCAATCATGGACGTCGTAATGATTACCTACAACCTAGAGAAGCAAGACCAGGAAGTGCTCGATTTTGCTGTACAGCACGGCAAGGGGGTATTGGTGAAAAAAGGATTAATGAGCGGTCATGCAGGTTCAGTAGAGGAAAGCATGAAGCTGCTGTTTGCAAGACCCGGCATTGATTCTGTCATCGTCGGGACTATCAACCCGGATCACCTGGCCGAGAATACTCAGCTCGCGAAGACTTATACCGGTTAAACTCTATCAGGCATTATCTCCCTGAATTTTTTCTACGATTGCCGAGGTAGAGCAGTTATCTAGGAAGGACAATACCTTCACTTCCCCACCGTTGGCCTGCACTATCTCAGCCCCTACGACTTCATCGATAGCATAATCACCACCCTTTATCAGCACGTCAGGCTTTATAGCTTCGAGTAGTGCTTCCGGCGTGTCTTCTGCAAATGAAACAACCCAGTCTACAGACTCGAGCCCGGACAGTACTGCCATTCTTCTTTCCACGGGATTGATGGGCCTGCCTTCACCTTTCAGGCGCCTGACAGAATCATCATCATTAATTGCCACGATCAGTCGGTCACCCTGCTCTCTTGCCTCGCTCAGATAACCCACATGCCCTGCATGAATAATGTCAAAACAGCCATTGGTGAAAACAATTTTCTCACCGTGTGCACGGGCATCCGCCACTGACAGGAGCAACTGCTCCGGCATCATAACACCACGATCAGAACCACTGTCACGCTGCACTTCGCGCCGCAGTTCGGGTCCGCTCACGGCAACCGTACCCACCCGGCTTACGGCGAGACCTGCTGCAATATTGGAAAGCGCAACGGCTTCCGGTAAAGCCAGGCCGGCAGCAAGCGAGGCACCTAATGCTGAAATAACAGTATCTCCAGCCCCGGTGACATCAAAAACATCACGGGTCCTGGCCGGAATATGCAGTTCAGGTTCATCCAACCGTATCAGGCTCATGCCATGTTCACCGCGGGTAATCAGCAGGGCTTCCAGTTCAAGCTCCCTTACCAGCTCACTGCCTTTTTCCACCAGGATTTCTTCTGTCGGACAGGGGCCTGCAATCAGTTCAAATTCGGCAATGTTGGGGGTCAACAGTGTCGCACCCCGGTAGCGGGAAAAGTCATTGCCTTTAGGATCAACGAGCACTTTTACCCCGGCATTCCTGGCCTGGTTTATCAACTCCTCAACCCGGGTTAATGCCCCCTTGGCGTAATCGGAAAGTACCAGCAAGTCAGTTTCTTCGAGAAGGCAGGATACCCTGGCGTTAAGTGCGTTAGCATACTGCTCCTCGAAAGTCTGTTCGAAATCCAGACGAATCAGCTGTTGGTGCCTGCTGACAACGCGTAGTTTCGTAATGGTAGGTTTGTTAGCGGCTTTCTCAAAATCACAAAGCACACCAGCGGCGTTCAACTTGGTTTCGAGTTCAACGCCGGCCTCATCCCTGCCAACAAGGCCCACCAGTGTAGCAGCAGCACCAAGGGCGGCAACATTAAGGGCAACGTTGGCTGCGCCACCAGGACTGTCCTCGGCTGACTGGACATTAACCACCGGGACCGGTGCCTCCGGTGAGATGCGGAATGTTTCGCCATGCCAGTAACGGTCAAGCATCACATCGCCCACCACCAGCAGGCGCGCAGAATCAAACTTTGGAAACTCGAGTTGCATCAGAAAATTAATCGCCGGATTTAAAAAATGGTGCAATCATAACATAGCCATAACTTGACCCGGGCATCGTAATGATGCCGACCTGATTCTGATACAATGCCGCTGAAAATATGCAGACGCCTCCGCCTTTCAGCTCCTTCACCCACATCAAGTACTGGCCGACCTGGATCAGTATCAGCCTGTTTTTCATTCTGGCCTGGATGCCCTTTGGCGTCCGCTTAAAGGTAGGTAAAATATTGGGCATGCTTACCTACTGGCTGGCCAGGGAGCGACGCTATATCACTCGGATTAATATCCGCATGTGTTTTCCAGAACTTGATGAAACGCAGCAAGACCAATTGGTTAAAAAAAGCTTCCAGGAAAACGGCATCGGCCTTGTTGAGACCACGACAGGTTGGGTAAGAAAACCCGGCACATTCAGGGACCAGACCACCCTGATAGGGCTGGATAAACTTGAAGAGGCACAGGCCCTGGGCAGAGGCATCCTACTTATAGGCGCTCACTACTCCACTCTCGACTTCGGCGCCAATTTACTCTCCCTATTCCACCCCTTTGCGGTGACATACCGACCGCATCGAAATGCTCTCTTTGATGCCTTCATGCTGCGTGGCAGGCTGTCCAACTGCAATGGCGTTTTTGACCGCAATGATATTCGCGGCACTTTTAGGCATCTGAAAGAAGGGAAAACAGTCTGGTACGCACCAGACCAGGACTATGGTCCGGGCCATGCTGTATACGCACCGTTTTTTGGCAACAATGCCGCCACCATAACAGCGTCAAGTCGTTTTGCTAGCTTTAACAGTTCGCCTGCCTTTCTCATACGCCAGCACAGAGTTAACCGAACTCAGAAGTATGAAACAGAGTTTATTCCCTTGCCTGCCTCTTTCCCCAGCGACGATGCCAACGCGGATGCCGCGCTGATCAACTCGTATATTGAAAATGCGATCCGTAAATATCCAGAGCAATACCTGTGGATGCACAAGCGTTTTAAAACCCAGCCCGGCGGGAAACCAGAAAGTCCCTATATCGATATCAGCACCCCTAACCACCGACTCTCTGAAAAGCAGTACAAGCAGGTCATGGACCAGGCCAGTCAGGTGTCAGAAGTTAACCACGTCTGTGATTTTAAATTGCAAAATGGAATGTGGCTCAGACAATATCCTGGCATGATCAGCAAACTCCCTTTTATTGGCCATGAAGCCATAAAGTTCGACCGCAAGTCGAAAAAGCTTCGCATTCATGGAATCAACTGTATAACGGTAGATAATTTTTTCCGTGTGCCTTCAGAAGAGGTGTCGGCTGTCACCTATTTCGTACCAGCAGGAGAATTACTAGGCTCACTTTCTGAAGCCAGTCTGCCGCTAGCTAAACTAGCCCGGTTCATGGTCCGCCTTCACGACCTGGGAATAGATTGCCCAAAACCCACACCTGATCTGTTTATCAGTGCTGAAACCGATATCGCGGTTATGGATCCGACTGACTTTGAATTTAGGAACAGTCCGCTTGGTCTGAAAGAAAGACGACAAACCATAATTAACCTCACCAAGAATTTTCATTTGTCAGGCGCTAACAGCGATCTTGTTTTTGCAAATTATGCCAATGCCGCGGGCTTGAACCTTACAGGAAGCACACATGCCTGAACAGGTCGCACTTTCTAAGAGACTGAGATCGGTTGACCCCCGGGCGGTCGCAGTATGCGTAAGCATCATATTTTCCTGGCTGGTAACTTCCAGCCAGGTAGTGCTCAATGATGACGCTTACAGCTATCTGAAAGCCGCCGAAACCTTTTCTGACCAAGGACTTAAATCAACTCTTGGGCTTTATGGCTGGTACGGCTACTCCGTTGTCATCGCCCTGGCTGACAGTATTCTTCCTACGACGCTTATCAATAGCGCACACCTATTTAATGCCTTTTGTTTTGCCTTGCTGACGTGGTTTTTTATCACGCTGGTGAATGAATTCAGCCGCACTAAGAAAGCGGCAATTTTTGCTGCAATAGTGATTCTCTGCTATCCCACTATAAATGAAATGCGCTTTGCGCTGGTACGTGATTTTGGCTACTGGGCCAGCTGTTTGGCAGGACTGATCCAGCTGATCAGATACAGCCGCCACGGCAAAATAGAAAATGCTATAGGCTGGGTCATATCTATTGGAATCGCTGTCTTTTTCCGCCTGGAAGGATTACTGTTAGTTATTATTACACCTTTTGCCCTTTTTGTCGTAGGCCATGACAGGGCCGTTTCAAAAGGCCGGTTTTACAAACTAGTCTCTCTGCTGATAGGCGCCGCCATCCTGGTATTGGCGATCTTTATCTTTTTCGGTATCAACCTAGTGGATATTTTTCGTTTTGCCTATCGCTGGTACCTGCCTCTTATCGCCGATTACCCAGGCACAATTGCTGGTGCCGCCGAGAACACGTCACTGTCATTTCATATCTCCGAGCAGATACGGCCTTTTACAGGTAAAGGCGTCATTATTCTTTTCCTTGGCTACTTCTATACGGTAGTACTCAACATAGTCACGGCGATTGGGCCGGCATTCAGTCTGTTCATTCTCTATGGACTGCTGACAAGCTGGCGGACCTGCAACACAGTATTAAAAAGCGCACTGGGTTTTTACCTGGCGTCCTCTGTAGTAGCACTGATTATTTTTGTTTCTATCATGCAGTTCCTAACAACGCGATACGCTGTCATGACGAGCCTTCTCTTGCTGGTGCTAATGCCGCTCATACTTGAGGTGCTTCATTCTTCTGCAATGAAGAGCGGTAACCAGAAACGCTTTCATAGCATTTTTACCGTGCTCATCATGTATTTCTTCATGGATAGCCTCTTCAGCTTTGGATATTCCAAGAATTACCTGGACGAAGCCATAAGCTGGGCTCGGGATATCCCCGAAGTCAATGAACAAATTCTTACCAACAATGCGGCCATCGCCTATCACAGCGGAAGAGTAGCCAATTATGATGATGTCGAAACAGACATAGGCACTATTCTGACAGCCACGCCATCTTTTGAGTACCTGGTAGTTGAGGTGGCGCATGACGATGAAGAGGCACAAGACCTTTTGGATGCAAGCAGCGGAATAGAGGAAAGCTTACGGTTCAGTAATTCACGTAATGATGCCGTCATTGTTTATCGCATCCTACAGTAAATCTTCATACGGCCAGGGTTGCTAACCAGAACTGTGGCGCGCCTTCATTCTGAGCGCTCGATCAGAAACCTTGCCCCAGAAGCCGGCAGCATCCTCTCTCACAACCTGTCTCAGGTTTTTACCCGAGTATGCCAGCACAAAGCGTATAAGGTCATTTCTGGTGAGGCCGATATCCATCGCAGAAAAATACAGGCCGGCCAGGTCCTTGATAATCCAGCGCTGACTGAGCCGTGATTTGCACAAAGCCCGGTGAAGATCCATTAGTGTCAGTGATACCTCTCCTGTAGAGGAATCCTTTGGGCTGATCATGAAATGGCAGAGATAGAAATCACGGTGGCAAATACCATTGGCGTGCATAACCCTGGCAATATCGGCAACCGCTTGGATCTGTTGCAACCTGGTCCGAAGAGGCGGCGGATTATCTGGCCAGTCCCTGGTCAGGTCTTCCAGGTTTTCCTGCGAACCTATGTCGTCCGTGACAATAAAGGACTCTCTTTGCAGGGGTGAACTGCCGCGAACACCGTAGGCTGCGACGCTGGGAACAGGGACACCCAATTCAGCCAGGCGGGATATAGCCTGCATTTCATTCTTTGCACTGATTACTGGCAGTCTTAACTGCAGAAGATTCTTCACTATCTCGCCTGCACTGCTGCCCTTGTGATACTTGACGAAATATTTTTTTCCTCCCAGCACGAGTGCATAGGTACGACGGAATTCAAGTGCCCTAAATACTTCTCCATCCTGCGAGGAAAAGTAGTTAAAAGGATCTTCTCCGTGGAGATATTGCTGCAGTTCGTCCCTGATGTAGAGAGGCTCAGCCGGCATGTGACGACTCCCCATGCATCAGCAACATATCCGCAACCTGCACGGGCATGTCATAAAAGTCGCCTTGTTCACCGTAGGCAATCCCATTGGTTTTCCAGCGCCTTCCCCCGTCAGCGCTGATCTGGTCAAGCATACCGATAAGACAGTTGTTCATGGCCTGCTGTGTATAGGGTTCCTTCACCACTTCCCCCGCCTGGGACGCGTCGACATGAAAGGCATAGCCACAGGTTTCAGTTGTCAGTACCGGAAGTCCGGCAACGATAGACTCTAGAATAACCATGCCGGCACTTTCCTTGCGGGAAGGCTGCAGCATGATGTCTGCGCCCTGCAGAAACCTGGGCATATCACTCCTGCCCCCGATAATATTGATTCGATGACTAATGCTCATTTTAACGGCCATGGCGGTATACTGGCCTTTACGATCCTCACCCAGCAAGAGGTAGTGGACCCTCTTCCTGAGGCTGTCTGGCAGGGCAGCTATGGCCTTGAGACTTCTATCAACTCCCTTGATCGGATATCCCGTTCCTATTTGCAGCAGTAACAGGTCATCTTCGCCAATTCCAAACTCGCTGCGCAGGCTTTCCCTCAGCTCTGCGGCATCATCACCGGCCATACGGTCACGGGCAATGCCGGGAGCAATATCATAGATACGATTTTTAGCGTGTGGATAGCAAGCAAGGTATTCCTTCTTCTGCATTGGCGACAGCATAAGTACTTGCGTTTTGCTGCCCTGGCCAAAGACTTCTTTCTCAAACGCCAGGTACTGCCGGCTTCTCGACGAAAAACGGTAGAACCAGTTTCTTTCCTGGTAGGCTTTCCAGGCAAAACAGGTATCTGCAGCAAAGTAATAATCGAGCCCCGGCACACGGTTAAATCCGCACACCACATCGTAGTCAACATCTTTGATGTGCTGAGCCAGGAACGCGGCAAAAGCCTTACGCCTGGCCACCTTGCTGCCTGCGGGTAAGGCCGGAGAGATTCTGCTGAAACCAGCAGGAATGTCGCCATCAAAATGCATACAAATTATCGAGACGTCTGCCCCCTTCTTAACAAGGGACTCACCTATCCGACGACAATCGCGCTGGAGTCCGCCATGGTCAAACCAGTCGAATAGCACCAGTGCTGCTTTCATTTTCAGGCGAGCTCCTGCAACGCCTGGTCCACCATGCTGGGGGGGAGCTGTCTGAGGCAATTGGTATGACCGAGGGGACATATGCGCTTGAAACATGGACTGCATTCCAACTGCAAATTAACAGTGGCCACGTTTTCAGCCAGGGGGGGTGTAAATCCGGGAGAGGTTGAGCCATAGACAACAACGAGGGGCCTTTCGAGTGCAGCTGCAATATGCATGAGCCCGGAATCATTGGAAATAACTTTATCCGCACAGGCCATCAGGGCGATGGCTTCTCCCAGCGACGTTTTCCCTGTCACGTCGGCACATCGCGCCTTTTCTTCATTGCCAAGCGTGCTGATTATTTTTTCCGCATCAGGACAATCACTGGCAGAACCGAGTATCCAGACTTGCCCATTTTTCGATAGCCATTTTCTAGCTACTTCACCATAGGATTGTGCAGGCCACTTTTTTGCTTCACCAAATTCTGCACCAGGACATAAGAGCAGAGTAGGCAGCCCCGTTTCCAGGCCAAGCTTTTCAAGCGCCAGGTTTTTTTCCTGCTCGCTGACATTAATTTTTGGCCAGGGAGGCGAATCGGTTAAGACAGCATCCCTAGCATAAGCCAGTGCAACGAAACGCTCAATCATCAGCGGATACTGCGACTTATCCAGTACACGGCAGTCATTGAGAATCCATGACCTGGCTTCACCACGCCATCCTGTTCGCTGAGGAATGCCTGCAAACCATGGGACCAGGGCAGACTTGAAAGAGTTAGGAAGAACGATAGCCTGGTCATAGTTTTCTGCTTTTAACGCTTTGGCAAGCATTCGCCGCTTACCCAGGCCCAGCTCACCATGTCCAACCGGCATGGCAATGGCCTTGCTCACCTGCGGCATGTAAGCGAGGAGCGCTTCACACCAGGCTGGCGCCAGCACATGAATATCAACTGGGTAGTTTTTTGTCTGTAGGGCAATGAACAGACTCTGGGCCATCACCATATCCCCTACCCAAGAGGGACCAACGACTAGGATCTTCATGACAATGCAGCCAAACTAAATGATACCTCCAGCCACTTTCAGATCGCGCGGGAAAGGGCCCAGTTCCAGGGGATGTTTGGCTTTTTTTGTTTCTTTATCAGCGCTCATGGGTATAGCAACAACACGGGCATCAGGTACTTTATTCTTTTGTTATGGAAGAGTGTAAAGCCCGTAAAAGTAAAAACAAGCGCTAAATATAGGCGGGGTTCAAGCTGCCAGTCGGGCTCGCAGTCTTTTTATTATTCCTTGTCTTCGCGGGTTTTCGGCGAATTCATTTTTTAATTTACCGATGGTTTAGACAGTGCCAAAGTGCTTTGCAATTTCCTGCAAAGTGGCTCCGGTCAGGGCTTTTCAGCGGTAAAAATAGCCCGCATGGGGGCCGGGTAGCCTTCTATAGTGGTGGAGGTATCGTTCTTATCCAGGGCCTCCGGTAGAGACTCAAATGTCATCCATTCCGTGGTTCTCTGCTCCTCGACAGTAGTGGTCGAAACATTTAACAGCCTTATATTTTTAAAACCGGCTTTCTGTAGCCACTCAATCATGGTGTCACATGATGGCAGGAACCAGACATTGGGCATTCTGGCGTAGCGGCCCTGCGGAACGAGGGTCATGCCAACTGGCCCCTCTATAACAAGCGTTTCAAGCACCATCTGCCCACCACGACGTAGGCTGCTCCTGATGCCCTGAAGGTGCTCGAAGGGTGACCTGCTATGATAAAGCACTCCCATTGAAAAAACGGTATCAAAAGCATTGAGGTCGCCTGGAAGATCTTCAAGTGCCAGCGGGACGACAAAGACAGGCGGGACCCTGAGAAAATGCCGAATGGCCCAGTACTGCATTGAAAACAATAAGTGGGAGTCGATCCCCAGGACAAAACGCGCACCCTCACCTGCCATTCGCCAGCAGTGGTAGCCATTACCGCAACCAATGTCTAACACGTTCCGATTTTCCAGGGGTTCAATCTGATCCTTAAGACGGTCCCACTTCCAGTCCGAGCGCCATTCGGTATCCATGTCCAGGCCGAATAGCTGAAACGGTCCTTTTCGCCACGGCTGCAAGGCCAGCAGAGATTCTTTTAACCTGGCCCGCTGATCCTCACTGCATAGTCCTGCTTCCCCGATTCGAACCCGATCTTTCAATTCCCAGGAATCGGTTGATATGGCAGGCAGCGACTGGAGTGCTTTTACCCAGCTGTCAAAGTCACCGTGATTGAAAGCATTGAGAAAATCTTTTGGCAGTTTTTCTATTAGCGGAGAGAATTCTTTATTATCAAGGAAACCGACAAGTTCACTGTAGTCAATAGTGAAATTAGAATGAGACATTGGCTCAACTTTCCTTCACGGCGACCATGGATGCAAAATTAAAACATTGGAACCAAATATCATAAGCACTGAAACCTGCGCCCAGAATTCTTTCCCTATGCTGTGAAAGTGTTTCAGGCACGAGGACATTTTCTAGCGCAGAGCGCTTGCGGCTTATTTCGAGCTTCGAATAACCCTGAGCTTCCTTGAAGCGGTGATGCATTCCGATAAATAACTCGTTAAGGGCAGAATCCTCGAAACGAATTTTTTCAGAGAGTATCAGCATGCCCCCGGGCACGAGCCCCTCGTAAATCTTGCTGATCAGTGCATCCCTTTTTTGGGGCTGCACAAACTGCAGCGTAAAGTTCATGACTACCATGGAAGCATTGGTCACATGCGATTCAAGAATATTCTCGCACCGCACTTCCATCGGAATATCCGCGCTGTCTTTTGCCACCGCTTCACGGCACCCCTGCACCATGGCTTCAGAATTATCCAAGGCAATAATGGAGCAGTTTTCTGCCTTGATCTGGTGACGCATGGAAAGGCTTGCAGCGCCAAGAGAGCAGCCCAGATCATAACAAAACGTGTTCGGCAGAGCGTATTCAGCTGAAAGTGAGCCAATCATTGCGATGATGGTGCTGTAGCCCGGGACAGATCTTGAAATCATGTCCGGAAAAACGGCCACTACCTGATCATCAAAAACAAAATCGGCGTGGGGCAGTCCTTCAAGGTAAAGTGTGTCTTTCTCTGACAAGAAACCTATTCCCGTTCTGTGCCGGCTTCTGCATATCCTCTGGAGACAAGCGCCTCTCTTATCGCCCTGGCCGTTTCGGCTAGTAGTTTATGGGACATCTCACTAGCATTATTGAAATCCATATCGGCTGTGGTATCCATGGGCATGAGGTGAATATGCGTATGGGGGACTTCAATTCCAACTATAGACACGCCTATTCTTTTGCACGGTATGATCGACTTTATGGCTTTTGCAATCTTCTGGCTTACATTCATCATGTGCGCTGCAGTGGCTTCAGGAACATCATCCCAGTGATCTACCTCTTCCCTGGGAATGACCATGGCATGCCCCTGCCTGATTGGTTGAATGGTAAGGATTGAAAAGCAGAGATCGTCTTCCCAGATGAAATGCCCTGGAATCTGTCTATCTATTATCTGTGTGAATATACTTACCACGATATATTTCCTGTTGCTGGGCTGCCAAAACAGGTGGAAAAGTGTACAGCAAACCCCTGGACGGTTCATTCCTATGTTATCTGATCGCGCCCAGTTATCAGTGCTGGCCTATAGTTCCTCACCTAAAGCAAGTTAACACCTCAAAGGACGGATTGTAGTCCTGTTAACACCTTCATCATCCTGAACAACAAAAACTGTCCAATCACATCCCCATGCTCGCCCATCTCAGCATGCAGGTGCTACTCGTCAATAGGAAGTGCCGTCTTGTAAATCACCTGCCTTAAAATAAAGCTTGAATGAACATCAGACACTCCTGGCAATGGCGTGATTTTATTCAGCAAAAAATCCTGGTACTCCTCCATATCCTCGACAATTACCTTGACCTGGTAATCAGCTGATTGACCTGTTATCAGGATGCACTCGAGTACCTGGGGGTAGCCCATCAGGGTTTTCTCAAATTCATCAAAACGTTCAGGCGTATGCCTGTCCATGCGAATCTGGATAAGCGCCATCATTTTCAGACCAAGTTTGGAGGCACTGACCAGGCCTACGTATCCCTCTATGATGCCTTCCTCCTCGAGTTGCTTGACCCGCCGTAAACAGGGAGAAGGAGACAGGCCAACCTTTTCAGCCAGTTCCTGATTACTGATTCGGCCATTAACCTGCAAGGCCTGGAGTATACGTTTGTCTGTTCTATCTAATTCCATAAAGCTTGGTGGTTGTAGTGTAAAAGTAGAATATATTGGCATTTTATGCCTATTTTATTTATTTATATATATTTATATGCCAATTTATAAAAATATTAAGCGATATTCGCAATTACCTGCTCATTAGATTCCTGTACACTACGCGCTCATTACGGTGGTAAGAGTTTCCAGTCAATTGCAGTAAACGAGAGACGAGATGAAAAAATTCAATTCCAGCAAGTACCAGGCATTTACTCCCGTTGCCTTACATGACCGCACCTGGCCAGACAAGGTAATCACCGAAGCCCCTACCTGGTGTAGCGTTGATCTGCGGGACGGTAACCAGGCTCTGATCGAGCCGATGTCTGTCGCACAGAAACGGAAAATGTGGGACTTGCTGGTTGATATTGGCCTCAAGGAAATTGAAATTGGTTTTCCGGCTGCCTCTCAGCCGGATTACGACTTCGTTCGCTGGCTGATCGAAGAAAATAAAATTCCGGAGGATGTATCAGTGCAGGTTCTGACCCAGGCCAGGGCACCACTGATTGAAAAAACCTTTGAAGCCTTAAAAGGAGTCAAGCGCGCCATCGTGCACATGTATAACTCGACTTCAACGATTCAGCGAGAACATGTGTTCAAGATGGACAAGGGAGGGATCATCGAGATTGCCGTCAATGGCGCTAAAGTTGTCAAAGCCTGTGCCGAGAATACCCCGGAGACAGAGTGGCAGTTCCAGTACTCACCGGAAAGCTTTACCGGCACGGAACTGAAGTTTGCCGTCGAGGTTTGTGACGCCGTCAACGAGGTATGGCAACCCACACCTGAGAACAAGGTCATCATCAACCTGCCCTCCACCGTGGAAATGGCGACTCCAAATATCTATGCCGACCAAATCGAGTGGTTCAGCCGCCATGTCAAAAATCGCGACGGCATCATTCTTAGCCTGCATACCCATAACGACCGCGGCTGCGGTGTTGCCGCCTCAGAGTTAGCGCTCATGGCTGGCGCCGACAGAGTTGAGGGCACCCTCATGGGCAATGGTGAGCGTACCGGCAACCTGGACATCATGGTCATGGGCATGAACATGTACAGCCAGGGCATTGATCCAATGCTCGACTTCAGTGATATGGATCGTATCTGTTCTGTAGTCAAGGAATGCACACAAATTGAAGTGCATCCCCGGCACCCCTATGCCGGAAGCCTTGTATTTACAGCATTTTCTGGTAGCCACCAGGATGCCATCAAGAAATGCCTGGATACCTACAATGAAGGGGATACCTGGGATATCGCGTACCTGCCCATCGATCCGCGGGACGTAGGACGCACCTACGAGGACGTAGTCCGAGTCAACAGCCAGTCCGGTAAAGGCGGCGTTGCCTATGTCATGGATTCTCGCTACGGGTTCCAACTGCCCCGCTGGCTGCAGATAGAATTCAGCCGCATAGTTCAGAAGGCAGCCGAGGAAAGCGGTCAGGAAATTTCACCGGAGCAAATCTGGAAATTATTCCAACAGCAGTACTTGAACATTGCCTCACCGCTGACACTAAAAAGTTTCTCAATTGAAAAGGCAGAACATGAAAGCATAAAGGGCGTGATAGAACTAGACGGCCAGGAATTTGAAATCCAGGGTGAAGGAGCCGGCATGCTTGAAGCATTCGTGGACGGCCTTGAACATACGTTTGGCATGGAATTGCAAATCCAGGAATATGGTGAACATGCCCTGAGCCAAAGCTCCAGTGCAGATGCCGTGACCTATTTGCAACTCAAATATGAAAATGAGCGCTTTACCGGTATTGCCATTGATGAGGATATCGTCACCTCATCAGTAAACGCGTTACTGAATGCAGTCAGCCAGGTGCTCCATACCCAGCGTAAGGAAGCCGCCTAGTTTTTCATAATTGCCCGGGGCCATCCCGGGCAAATTTCTCTTAGCCTTCTCTCTATTATTAAATTTTCAAGAATTTTCTATTTCAATGTCAGCGGATATTGAGCAGCAAAAAACTTTCGACTAAGATTCGCTGCTAGAAAATTTCATTGTAAATTTCTCAATCGCTCCTAAAACCAAACGTCCATGTTTGAGTTTGCGACGTAAAATTGTTCGAAGCAGCCGTGACGTTTTTAAAATTTAAACAGAATGATTTTGAGAACCAAAGGATCAGAAAATTTTTACAGATCACATTCGTGACTGATTTCATGGATGAGTTGAAGCCTGACAAAACACTCTTGCTCAAACTGCTTGATACCCCGATGCCTTTTGGCAAATACAAGGGGCGAATGCTGATTGACCTGCCTGAAGCTTATCTACTGTGGTTTCAGAAGCAAGGGTTCCCAAGAGGTGAAATTGGCAAATTATTACAACTAATGCTGGAAATAGAAGTCTCAGGAACGAAAAACCTGGTCAAATCGATCAAAAATGCCTGAAATTTGTAATTTATATCCCACTTTATCCTTTAATTTTGAGATTAACCGCTCAAAACGTAAATCTTTAGTAATTTATGTCAAAAGTGGGAAGGTTGAAGTAAGAGCACCCCGATATGCGCCCAGAAAATGGATACATGAATTCGTTTTCGAGCAGAAAAGCTGGATTATAAGCGAACTGGCACGTCAGAAACGCCAGCACAAGCAAAGACTGGTTATTGCCGATGGGCGTGAGGTTTCTTTTCTGGGCAAGCCCCGTACCATGGTTGTCCTGATCAGCCATCAGCAGCTAGTTACGGCTACCAGGGATTTCATTTTTATTTACACGCGAAAGAACACGCCTGAAAAGGTAGAAAAGTTATTCAACAACTGGCTTCGTGATATGGCCAGAGAATATATGACTGTTGAAACCATCAAGGTAGCCCGCCAGCTTGGTCTCGAACATAAACTCAAGGATGTAGTGTTCAGAAAAACCAAGTCCAAATGGGGACACTGCTGTTCAGACGGAACTATCCAGTACAATTGGCTGGCGATGATGGCGCCAAGGGAAGTGATCAACTACCTCATAGTGCATGAGTGCAGTCATCTCAAACATATGAACCACTCCAGGAGGTTCTGGCAGGTTGTTGAAAGAGCCTGTCCTAATTACCAAGAATTAAGACAGTGGTTAACTGAGCATGGACACCGATTCTGGAGTCGAGCCTGAGGGCGGATAAACTTAATCCACTTTTTCGAATACCAAATCCCACACACCGTGCCCTAGCCGACGCCCCCGTCGCTCAAACTTGGTTTCTGCTCTTTCATGTTCCCTGGCAAACTGCCCCTCGCCAGCCACATTCCTGAATTGGGATGATGCTGTCATTACTTCCATCATCTGCTCGGCATAATTTTCCCAGTCTGTTGCCAGGTGCAGTATGGCGCCTTGTCGCATTTTGCCAGCAAGGTCGGCAACGAAAGGCGGCTGAACCATACGCCGCTTGTGATGGCGTTTTTTATGCCAGGGATCGGGAAAGTAAATCTGAATGCGGTCCAGCTCATAGTCGACAAAGCATTTATCCAGCACGTCCATTGCATCGCCCTGCATGACCCGCAGGTTTTCTAGCCCTGTGGCGTGTATGTCCCGCAAAATGGTGCCAATGCCCGGGGGATGAACGTCAATACCGATGTAATCTCGTTCAGGGTGCTGCGCGGCCATCGCGACAAGCGAATCGCCCATACCAAAACCAATCTCAAACACCAACTCAGCCACGCGGCCAAACACCGCCTGCCTGTCAATCAGTCCCTGATCAGACTCGAGACCATACCGAGGCCAGAGCGTATCGATTGCCCCCTGCTGTGACGGCGTCAGCCTGCCACCGCGGACGACGAAACTGCGAATGGGTCGATGGCGTTCCTGTTCAGACATGACGCCGGATTGCCTCAAGAAATAACAGGAACCAGCCTGCCAGGAAAGCCAGCCCACCGATTGGGGTGATCATTCCCAGTCTAGATATCCCGGTGATCGCAAGCACGTAAAGGCTGCCCGAAAACAGAAAGGTCCCGGCCAGAAATAACCAGATGCAGTATTTTAGTTTCGCTGAATCATGAGTGGCTGAGAGCACAGCTACTGCGATAAAAGCGGCCACATGAAACATGTGGTACTGAACCCCGGTATCAAATACCGCAAGCATATCCTGGGACAGCCTTGCCTCGAGTCCGTGTGCAGCAAAAGCACCGAGAGCGACAGCGAGGAATCCATTGATTGCAGCAAGACTCAAGGCCTGCCTGCCTAAATTTAAACTCATTAACAATAATTCTGAGAATTATTTACAAAAATTCAGTAGTAATTAAATATTTTGAAAACCTAATTTTTAATTATAACTCAGCTTAACTTTAAGCACTTTTTTCATAGGATTAACTTTTAATTAAGACTTTAGTTACTAATTCATAAAAGTAACGAAGACAAAAAAGCCGCCTTTCAGGCGGCTTTTTCAACATCTGTTGAGACTTACATTTCCATCGTAGCCTTGACCTTGTTCATGGCATTTTTTTCCAGCTGCCTAATACGCTCAGCTGATACACCATATTCATCAGCCAGTTCATGCAGTGTTGCCTTGTTATCGCTTAACCAGCGGCGTTGCAGGATGTCCTTGCTTCTCTCATCAAGGTTTTCCATGGCTATGTACAGACCGTCAGTAGAAGTCTTTTCGTAATCATCTGCTTCAACTGTTTTAGCAGGATCAAAACGGGTATCTTCCAGGTACTGTGCAGGGGCCTGGTAGGCTTCATCATCATCGGCATCGGCGGCCCCATCAAATGACGCATCGAAGGCGCCCATGCGGCCCTCCATTTGCAGCACTGTCTTGGGTTCCACACCAAGATCCTTCGCAACGGCCTCTACCTCGTCCTGGCTCATCCAGCCAAGACGCTTTTTGGAACCACGAAGATTGAAGAAAAGCTTACGCTGGGCCTTGGTGGTGGCCACTTTGACAATTCGCCAGTTACGCAGAATGAACTCATGCATCTCTGCCTTGATCCAGTGAACCGCGAAAGAAACCAGTCGCACACCGACTTCCGGGTTAAAGCGTTTTACGGCCTTCATCAGGCCGACATTACCTTCCTGGATCAGGTCCGCTTCAGATAAGCCATAGCCTGAATAGGTTTTGGCCATATGGACAACAAACCTTAAGTGAGCGAGCACTAACTTACGGGCTGCATCAAGGTTATCCTCGTAGTAATACTGGTTAGCGAGTTCCAGCTCTTCCTCGGCTGAAAGCACGGCGATGCCGTTAACGGCTGTAATATAGGCATTCAGGTCGCGGCCCGGAACCATCGTATCGATGACCTGGAGCTGTTTTCCTGGTGTCTGGTTTACAGTCATGAGGCTTGTCCTACTCTCTGTTGTCTCTGTGTTTGTGTCAGTATAGGCAGTCATAAAACCCTGTTTGGTATGTTTACGATCCACCTGGGGGGGAGGATTTTAGCACTTATAATATTAGACAGCCAAGTCCTGCAAAAATTTTTAAATTTATGAAAAGGCTCATTTTTTTAAGGAAAATCAAAAAAATCTAACCTGTTTTTTCCTATTTACAAATATAGTAATGATTTTATGGATTTCAAGCGGTGAACCCCCTCCAAATGGGTGTATTTCGACAGGAAATCCAAAGTTTTAAACCTTTTTAAGGAAGTCCAATGATAGAAAAAGCAGTCGACCTTTCAGCTCCTGTCCATGAACTCATAACTAGCCGCTGGAGTGGCGTGTCCTATGACCCAGAGAGGCCCGTCAACGATAACGACCTTCGCGCAATGGCTGAAGCAGGTCGCTGGGCACCCTCCTGCTTTGGCGATCAGCCCTGGCGTATTCTGTTCTGCGACAAGCACACGAATCCTGATGCCTGGCAGAAGGCCTTCGACTGTCTGGCAGAGGGCAACCAGCCCTGGTGCCAGCACGCCCCGGTACTGAGCCTGATTTGTGCGGATACCCTCTTCTCGGGAAATGAGAAAGTAAATGGCTGGTGCGAATACGATACGGGCGCAGCGGCGTTGAGTCTTTGCCTGCAAGCAAACGCGCTTGGTCTAATGACCCACCAGATGGCCGGGTTCAGTCCCGACCAGGCCAGAAAAGAATTCGATATTCCGGAAAGAATAAAGCCTCTGGCCATGATGACCGTTGGCTACCCGCTGTCCGAGGATCAGTTACCTGATGAATTCAGGGAGCGCGAATTGAAACCTCGCGCACGCAACGCGCTGGGCGCACACTTTTTCCTTAACGGCTGGGGTGAAGGATTCTAGCCGGGATCATTCGGCTGTTAGTAATAGTACTCAGTATTTTCCAGCAGCAAACTGAAGCGAGTTTTAAGGAATGCGACAATATCGATCAGCTCGGTGACCAGCATTTCCTCTTTCAGGTACATCGGTGAACTTGTCGTATTACTGAGCACTTCACGAGGCATCTGATGCAGGTATTCCTCGGAGATCACGTTATTAGGGTTGATGATTGAGGTGACCAGGTCACCGTAAGTCTTGGCAAAGTAGAGTCCATCGCACGACCCCACGGCCACCGTAAATGGGCCGCTGTAAGCAGAAAGGTCATCGCCTTCCAGAACATGGCACTTATGACATTCGAGCCTGACTAATGCTTACTGCCCTTCTCTTATATCGCCATTGAAAATGCGAAGCTTGCAGGCGCAGTGCAATGCTCGGTTGCCTCAGAGGGTTTCTTCAGTCCCGAAAATCGCGGTCACCTGGCTGGCCAGGAAGCCGCCATTGCCATTGCAGGCTGCAAGTTTTGCTCCCTTAACCTGTCTGTCACCGCATTCGCCGCGCAGCTGCTGCACGGCCTCTATCATCAGGAACATGCCGTACATGCCCGGATGAACGCAGCTAAGACCGCCACCGTTAGTATTAACCGGTAGTGATCCCCCCGGGGCAATATTGCCGTTCGAGACAAAATTGCCACCCTCACCTTTATCACAAAATCCCATGTCCTCAAGGAAGAGTATGGTATTGATAGTAAAGGCATCATATAGCTCGACCACATCAATATCGGCAGGCGTTACCCCAGCCATAGCAAAGGCTGCGGCTGCGGCTTCCCTAGCCGGGGTAACAGTCAGGTCCGGCATCGCTGAAATAATATTGTGGTCGGTGCGGCTACCAACACCCAGCATATAAACCGGCGGCTTGGGAAAATCTTTTGCCCGGTCACTTCTCACCATAACCATGGCGGCGCCGCCGTCGCTAACCAAGCAGCAGTCCAGCAGACCAAGGGGATCAACAATCATGCGTGCGTTGACAACTTCTTCTATTGTCAGGGGATCACGCATAGTTGCTGCCGGGTTTAGCTGAGCCCATTGACGGGCCGATACTGCAACCTCAGCCAGCTGTTCTTTAGTGGTTCCAAATTCATGCATATGCCGATTGGCTGCCAATGCATAGGGAGAAATTGGATTTCGCGGCTTATAGACATCCTCTACCGTACGCATTGCCGGTGGGTGGGTAAATTTACCAGTAGCACTATTGCTGCCGTAACAAATGAGGGCAACATTACAAAGCCCAAGATGCAGTGCCGCGGCAGCAGACTGCATGGAATTAACAAAAACGGAGCCGCCAGTGTTGGTGCCGTCCATGAAGGTTGGATTCAGTCCAAAATATTCGGCAATGGTGAGCGGGGTCAGCAGTTCGACGAAGTTGGCACTAAAAATTCCGTCAATTTCATTCTTGTGAATCCCTGCATCTGCAATGGCTTTCTCTACTGCCTGCGCCATGATTTCCATATGATTCATGCCCGGCAGGCCGTGGAAATTAGTTAGCCCAACCCCGACAACGGCGCTGCTGCCACGTATTGACGCTACCATTCCTTGTCTCCCTGCTCCTTGTTATAGAAAACAACGGCTGGTTTCTCCTCAACAAGGCCGACGTGTGCACTGACCTGCATACCAATAGTGACTTCTGTAGGCTCAACGTCCATAACACGACTCATCATTCTTGGCCCTTCTTCAAGATCAATGAGGGAGATATTGTAGTCGCCGCCACGCTCCGGCTTACGGCGTACCACGGAAGTGGAATAGACAGTGCCACGGCCACTAATCTCTACCCACTTCAGGCTTGATGAACCGCAGTGGTTGCAAAGCTGACGAGGATAAAACACATGCTGGCCGCATTCCTTGCATTGCTGAATCTTGAATTCGCCCTTGGCTAAATTGTCTTCAAAGGTCTGTAACGGGCCTGGATTTTCGATCGGGATTTCTTTATTCAAAACTGCTTCCTTTGATTAATACCTGGGCCAAGCCCATTTTGGGGGTGGGATTCTAGCATGAAATTGACTTTGCTCCTGACCTCGTTCATCCTCCGCTCCTCGCAAGAATCAGGCAACACTGCTCATCATGGAATTTGAACTGACAATCATCAGTATTTCGCTTCTTATTGGCGCAGGATTTCTTGCAGGCTTCATCAATACCATCGCTGGGGGTGGCTCAATGCTGACCCTGCCGGCTTTCATGATTCTTGGCATGCCTGCTGATATTGCCAACGGGACTAATCGTGTCGGGATTTTCCTGCAGTCACTGGCTGGTGCCAGGGGATTTTACAAGGAAGGTAAACTGGCACCTGCCACCATAGTACCGACCCTGGTACCAACGCTCATAGGTGCCTTTCTTGGCTCAATGCTCGCGTCCTACCTACCTGTTAGCTGGCTAAAGCCTACCCTGTTGGCCACCATGCTTGCCATGGCGGTCCTGATGCTGGTTAAACCCTCTGTGGTTGCCCCACCTGAGGGAACGCCCACCTATACTCTTAGTGAAAGGCCCATGGCTGTGCTGGGATTATTTTTTGCCGGGTTTTATGGCGGCTTCGTGCAGGCAGGTGTTGGGTTTCTCCTGATCGCGGCTGTCGCCGGCGGCCTGCGTTACGACCTTGTGCGCACCAACGCGCTGAAAATGGCAATTACCGCGGCACTCACAGTAATTGCACTGATCGTTTTTGTCTTTCGCGGGCAGGTTATGTGGATTCCAGGCCTGGTCATGGCGGTAGGTACTGTGGCCGGCGCCTCGGTTAGCGTCAAGTTTGCCATCAAGGTACCGCAGTCAGTACTGAAGTGGGTGCTATTCGTTATGGTTCTGATTACCTGCGCTGCCGCCTACTTTAGTTAGGCTGCATCACCAATGCTTCAGGGTCGGTATTCAAACCGACTTCCCGACTCACCTTCTTGATCATCAACCAAGCAAAGCCGCAGGCTAACACATTTCCGGTGGCCGCACCTATGAACAGGCCCTGTAGTCCCATCAACCTGCCACCAATAAAGGCCAGCGGAATATAAAGCACCATCAGTCGAGTGAAGGTTAGCAGCAGCGCTATGCGGGGTTTACGCAAAACATTCAGAGAAACCATGCACAATACTACTACGCCATGGGCGCCGTAGGTCAGAGGCAGAATCCATAGATACTTCTTGATTACCTCTATGACTTCCGGGTTGCTGCTGAACGTGTTTGCAATACTTCCACCCAGGATCAGGAGCAAGGCATATACTATGCACTGGAAACCCAGGACAAATTTAAGACAGCCCATCAACGCGGCATAAGCCCGGTCATTTCTGCCTGCCCCTGTATTTTGGCCAATGAACATGGGTAAGGTCGAGGAGAGTGCCATCACCACGATCAAGCTTATTGTTTCAACCCGGCTACCCACACCAAATCCTGCCACAACCTCGTCACCAAAACTCGCGACCATAGCGGTCATGATAGCGGCGGCCAGTGGCGTCATAAGATTAGCCCCCATCGCCGGAATTCCGATACCCAGTATTTGCTGCCAATTATCGCGCAGATGCTGCCAGCGCGGTCCAGCAAAATTGATCAGCTTTTCATGGAAACCTAGCACGATGAAGGAAAGGAGCATGGTAATAGTGGCCGCTACTAGGGTCGCCGCAGCGGCACCCCGTATTCCCATCTCCGGGAACGGACCGATACCGAAGATCAGCAAAGGATCAAAGAGGATGTTCAGAAATGACAGGCAGGCAGCCAATGTGGCTGACATTTTGATATTTCCCATGGAGCGAAAGGTGCTGTTCCCGATGACTACAAGCATCAGGAATGGCAGAGCCACCAGCAGAATGTGCATGTAGTCCTGGATGAAGGGCATGGTCTGTTCGTCTGCGCCGAGCATACTGAACAAAGGTGTGATGATGAGAGAGCCAATACTTGCCATGATAATCGCAAAGCAGGCGGCAAACAGAAGCCCGTCACTTATCAGCCTGGATGACTCTGAAAAACGATTCTCCCCAACTAGCCTTGAGTTCAGGGAGCTCATGCCCATACCTATCCCCAGAGCCATACTGATATAGATCATGTATATGGGGATAGCGAAACTGGCGGCTGCCAGCTCTATGGTTCCCAGACGACTGATAAAGAAGGTATCTACGATACCCATTAGGTGCATGGCTAGGTTGCCAATCATTGCTGAAAACGTCAGGCGCATCATCAAGGGCCTGATGGGTTCAGACACTATGCGGCGGGTACGCTCTGCAGCTTTTTCACTCATGATTTTAATATACGTAAAGGATCTTTAATGTGGCCCAATTTTATATTAAGTGGCCGCCCCAAAAAGCACGAGGCATAAGAAGCGGGCAAACAGGCCAGCGTCTATCCAAAGGAAAAATTCCTGGGATAAAAAAAGAGGGCCAATGCCCTCTTTTCTTTAGTCCAGTAATTTTTTAATACTCAACGTAAGGGATCATACGACCAAAAACAATCACCACGACCCATATAGCAATTGATAATGCGGCGATCACTTTCGCTCTGAATTCGGCATCCTCGCCATCGGCCAGCTGCTGTAACTCTTTGTGTTCCCCAAACCAGAACCAAAGTGCATTAAGGCCGGCAATCACGATCAACCCCATCTTCCACTGAAAAGCGATATTTGGGAAATAGCGGAATGGGTCTGCACAGAGAAAGGCTATCCCTGAAAGCAGGTTAACGGTGAATGCTGCGATGGCCACAGGAATGAATTTCAGCGCTGCTCTCATGTTAATGAAGCGGCCAAATCCGATGACGCGAACATCTATCACCAATAATGAACCAAACATGATTGTCAGGCCGATAAAGTGAACCGTCTCCATGGCCGGAAAGAGCCAGAAGATGTTGCGCATCTGCTCGCCCATCCAGGTGGCTTCAAACCAGGAGGCTAATGGTGCATAAGTTTCATAATCCATAGTCCTAAACCCCCTTACAGATAAGCCATCAGGCGGCCGGTAATAACGCCGCCGAACCAACAGGCGATGCAGGCACCTGAATACACTTTCATCATGTCTTCAGCTCCAACACCTCTTACGTTGTTCATCACCACCTTCATCAGAATGCCGCCAGCAACGATGAAAGCTATTTTTAACTGGAATGAACCCTGGAAAAAATAGGTGGTTGGTGTATTACAGAAAAGTATCAAACCCGAAACCAGGTTGATAACAAATCCGATCCAGCCAATGATAAAAAGCTTGTCAAAGGCAAGCATGGAAATATCTTTTGCATAACCAAGCGCCCTAAAGTTGAGGGCAACAACCACACCCATCACGGTTGCCATACCAACGGCATGACTTGAAAGGACGATTGGATAACCCCAGAGGGATTCACGAATGAAAATTCCAAGGGAACTTTCTTCAAGCCAAACTAAAAAACCCATAGACTCAATCCACTAATCGAACCGATAACTGGTATCGGAATTACAACACAAACGTAAAGAAACGGAATAACGGAAGCAGAAACTGAATAAAGACTCGTTGATCAATATCAAGAAATCGCGCCGTATCTAGCCGGTCTTATTATTCCCCTTTTGGCTTTTGTTTGCCGCTTGTAAGCGTTTTTTATTTTATTCTGTTTTATCTAAAATTCTTTTTTCATAAACAAAAGCCGGATAAAACAGGCCGTAAAGTAAACTACAATCCGCGAAGATTCAAGCAATCACTGTCCTTACTATTAGCCCCCCCAGGATGGACTTATTCTAGTGTTTAACAATCAGGAACTATGCAAATATTAAGGAAACCTTTTAACTATATATTTTGAATGGCCAAAGCTACTTTGAACACAAGAAGCATGTAAAGATTTGACTAAAACGCGCTTGGATACATTACATGCCATACGCAGTTATAACTGGAGATAATTGCTAGGTGAAAACGCTGAGCCTTTCGGCTTGTCAATTCCTGACCATCTCCAGGTATCCTTTACCCAGTTCTGCCCCGGACTGATAGTCCAATACTTCCACCGCACCCTCCCAGTACTCAAAAGTCAGGTCCATCAGCTGCTCTTCGAAGTAGGCTTTAATTAGGAGGTCGTGCCCCCTGTACCCCATACGCCATTGCGTGGTGTAAATAACACCATTTGAAGCTTTCCAGTCGTGTTCCTCTACCAGCGCAATGTCTTCGGAATTAATCGAAGTATTGATACCCGAAATGCTCATGTATTTACCAGCACTGAAGGGATGCGCCCTACCCTCAAGATCACGCAGCTGGTAATACATAAGCTCAGATCCGTCATGAAACTGAAGTGAAAACCAGTCCCATCCACTTTGATTACTTGATAAGGCACTGGTGCTCCATTCCCGGTCCATCCAGCTTGATCCGGTTACGGTCAGGGTATGCCCACCAATGGAAAGCTGCCCGTTGGTTTCCATCCTGCTTAGGCTGTAATAAAAGGAGGCATTACCTTGCGCTTCACTTTTCTGGCTAAGCCCATCAACTCCCTGCAGAACTGGCGCTTTGCTGGAATTTAACTGAAGGGTAATCGCAAAGTCCTCTGAAGTTACCTCTAGCCCCCAGGGCAAGTCCCGATCAGGTGAAAACAGCTGCCAGTCCTGTATCCAAATCCTATAAGGATCAGATATTGCCCCCGCCAGACCGGGCGCTTCCCGTGAAAAAATTTCGGCGGCGTAGTGCTCCCTGTTCTCAATATCACTGATTGCCGCATGACCCATCCAGACGTAATCAGTGCACCATTGATTACCATTGCACAGATGCTCCTCAGTCGGACGCAATGCGTTGGCAAAAAATGTAACTTGGTAGCCGAAACGACTTCCGGTCTCTGTTTCCAGATTGCCAGTCAAGTACCACCATTCATTGCGAAAGCCTGGGTGAGGCCCATGATCATCTGGGAAGGAAAACTGCCTGGGCTCAAGTGCCAATTTATAGCCACTGGTATCACCAGCCGCCAGGTATGAAGCTGCCGTTAGCCTTGATGATGCGGATTCATTCCCCTGCTCTGCACAACCCAATGCAAGAAGTAAAATTAGGGCCAGAATATAGCTTACTGACCGACGCATCACTCGTCTCTCAATGCTAGAGCAGGCTTGATGTGTCCGCTTTTCCAAGCTGGATAAATTCCTGCCAACAATGCAGCCCAAACAGCTAGCAACATGGCTTCCAGAAGCACAGATTCTGGGAGGAAATGCTGCATAGTCCAACCGAAGGAACGACGGTTAATTACATCTATGAGAATGTCAGACATCAGCAATCCCAGAGGCAATGCGAGCAGCCCAGAACAAAATCCAAGAATGGCTGTCTGTTTCACAATGAGCATTGATGTCTGACGTCTGGTCATACCGGTGGCGCGCAAAATTGCAAACTCCCTGGCTTTTTCGAGCTGCAGCGCCATCAGAGTGCTGACGACACCGACAAAAGCAACAAGAATTGCGAGCATGCGCAGAACACCGGTGATAGCAAAAGTCCGGTCAAATATTTCTAGTGTGAAGCTCCTTAGTTCAGTGTTGGCAATTACATTGAAATTGCCCTCATAGGCTGAGGTAAGAATTTCTAGTGTCTCTTCCAGTGACTCTATATCGATGTCCTCACGGGCATCTAGCGTAACCCTGGAAATGGGTTCATCTTTCCAGTAGGACTGAAAACTGCTGGTGTGCATGTGGATCATTCCGGTGCCAGAGGTATAGTCGTAAAAAATACCCAGAACGGTAAATTCAACGGTCCCCGAGCCGGTTAGGACGGAAACCTTATCATTAATGCCAATATCATTCAGGTAGGCCAGTGGTTCAGAGATAAAAATTCCGTCACCTCGATCAAATGCTTCATAGCCAGACTCACCCAGTTCCTTCATTAAAAATTTTTTACCCCCTGAAATATCGTTTACACCCATAAGAACAGGACCATATTCAGTCTCTACCTGTTCCAGTACGGATTGATGAAGCGCCTCAACGTCATCAAGCGCTGTTATTTCCTCCAGCAAAGATCGGGGCAGTCCATTGGGCAAGGATGGTCCTGAAATTGCCACTAGCTGTATATCTCCAGGCAAGGACTGTTCGAGCCAAAGAATCACAGTGCCGCGAAAGCTGCCAATCATTACGCCAACGCCAACCGTCACTGAAACCGCTACGCAAAGTGCTGCCACTGCAAGACTCGTACGATTCAGGGCAGACTGCACATTACGCAAAGCCAGCAAACCGGAGAGACCAAGCACTCCAGCTCCCATAACCTGGAATACCTTTAGGAGCAGCGATAGAAACAATGGAACGGCCAGGCAGAAGCCAAATACGATCAGGGTTAGCCCAATAAAACCAGAAACCAGCGAGCCGTGTTCAGGCGTAACCATCAGCCAGCCTATTCCAGTGATGGCACCACCAAGCACTGCCAACCGGGGCACAGTCCGATACCAGTCACTGCTCCTAGCAGCATGTTGATGCAGCGTAACCGGTTTACTGGTAGAAGCGTGCCAGGCAGGGATTGCTGCGGATGAGAGGCTTAGCAGGAGACCTAACAGAAGCCCTTTAAATAGTATCCACTCGCTTACCATGAAACCCGTTACGGATAGGTCAAAGTAAAGTGCATCGACGGTACCAGTAACCAGGGTAACCAGGTAGGTGCCAAGCATATAACCAGTGATGACACCTAGGGCGCTGGCGGTCAGCCCGGTGAAGGCGTTTTCTAAAATTACCAAAAAAAATAATTCCCGGCGGGTAACCCCCTGCGAACGAAAAATCGCTAGCGTTTGCTGACGCTGAACGACAGACAGGGTTACCGTGTTATATATCAGCAAGCCCGCTACCAGCAGAGAAAGAAGACTCATCGCAAGGAGGTTGGTATGGAAAGCATTACTCATCTGTTCTACATTTTCCGTACGGGATTGCGCACTCACGAGGGTCAAGCTGTCAGGCAGCCAGTTACGTATTTGCCTTGCTTCCTCATCAGAAATGGCGAGGTCGATACTGTCGATTTTTCCCAGACGACCAAGCACTCTCTGGGCTGCAGCTATATCAGCCAGTATTATCGCGCCAGCGGTACCGCTTTCGGGGATGCTATACGTAGCCGCCAGAGATACATGGAGGTTGTCGAAAGGGGTGCTCAGGTGAAAGGAATCTCCCACTTTCAGGCCCAGTGACGATGCAGTTGACTCCTCCATTGCAACGGCATTACTGGTACCAATAAGAGAAACAAGATCACCATTGATACCGAGGATGCCATCAGGTAAACCTGAACGCTGCCTGGCCATGTTAATTTCACTTATGGCATCAATGCCCAACAGGGTCATTTCTTGACCATCGGCCATCACCCGCCCACTCAAGCCTGGTGCCGCCCTACGAGTCCCCAACTCTGTCTTGAGCCGTGTAAATATTACATCGGGGACACCATCAGATCCTGCAACAACCTGGTGTGTAATGCTGCCATTAATTATTTCTATGGACTGGGTGAATGATAGTTTTGCGCTATTATTGGCCAGGTCCACGGCCACGACCATCATGACGCCAATCATTATGGCCGTGATATTCAGCAGAGTCTGCCAGCGATGCTGAACTGCATACCTCCAGGCGCTAAGCCACAGCAAGGACTTGTTGGAAGTTTTACCAGGCAAATTCACCACGCTGCTCCGAAATGATGCCGTCCTCCATTGTCATAATACGATCAACTGTTTTGGCAACTGCCAAGCTATGCGTTACAAGAAGCAGGCAGCTGTGACTTTCAGAAAGGACTTCATGAAGAATGCCGAGCACCTCCTCACCGGTACGCGCATCAAGGTTGCCTGTAGGTTCGTCGGCCAAGACGATAGAGGGCGAATGAATCAAAGCCCTCGCAATAGCGACACGTTGTTGCTCACCACCTGAAAGCCTGGAAGGTAATCGGTGCTCCTTGCCGGAGATCCCAAGGCGCTGGAGCAGGGCCCGGCTTTTCTCAAGGGCCTCAACACTTCCCACACCATTCAACTCCAGGGTCAGAGCTACATTCTCGAGCGCAGACAAACTGGGGACTAAATTGAAAAACTGATAAATAAATCCAATGTGATGTCGGCGCAAGAGTGTAAGCTCGGTATCACTCAGCCCCTCGAACTGCTGGCCGGCAACGGTTATTTTACCGCTGTCGGGGTTATCTATCCCGGCAATCAGGTTGAGTAGGGTCGTCTTTCCACTGCCGCTGCGCCCTAGCAGTGCCAGTTTTTCACCGGGCATAATCTGCAGGCTGGCATTATGCAGGACAGGATGAACCTTATCAGTTTCAGTATAACTGTGACTGACAGAATCGAGTGCAATGATGGGGGAGGATGTATGTGCCTGAAAAGGCGTATCTTTAGGACTTCTCATTGGTTAGTGTGAAACGTATTGTTGCCTTTATCTAGTTTGAATCAACCAATACGCTGCACAGGGCAACTGGGGATCATAATAGAGAGATTACCAAGGATTCAGATTAGTATGCTCTGTAAGTGTTGCGCTATATCGGCAATTTCCCGGCTGCAGACGCTATGAGTCATGGGGTAACTCTTGTAGACAGGCTGGTAACCCATTTTGCCCAAATATTTGATCGTATTTTTTGCCATCCACTCCGGCAGCAAGGGGTCTTCAGACCCATGATAGATTTGAATTGAAAGATTTGTGTTGGCAGGATGAGGCTCCACGACTTCAGCAGTAGGAAAAAAAGTTGAGAGTCCAAGAATACCGGCCAGTGGTTTGTCGAATGTTAATCCAGCCTGCAAGCAAACAGCACCTCCCTGCGAAAAACCCACCAGAACAACCTGTTCACTGGCAACACCACGCTCGACCTCGCGGTCAATAAGTTTATGTATCTCCGCAGAGGAAGCCATTAACTGGTCTACATCAATATGCCTTTCACCATGTTCGAGAATATCGAACCAGGCGCGCATCTGCATACTACCGTTGATGGTGATAGTTTTGATTGGGGCATGAGGAAGTATAAACCGAACTCCTATTGACTCTGGCAACTTCAACTCAGGTATAACGGGCTCAAAGTCATGTCCATCCGCCCCCAAGCCATGAAGCCAGATAACGCTTGCGGTTATTTTGTCTCGGGTCTCGATTTCAATGGCGGGTAAAAATTCCATTTTAGGATTGTATTCTTCATACTCTGTATCTCCAAGCGCATGAAAACTATAGAGCTCAATCGTGTCAGTATTAACTTACCCTGAACGCTGGCAAGCTGAAATGCCGGATGAACTGCAGCTGTACTCGATGGCTACACCAAATGGTCAGAAAGTAAGTATTGCACTGGAAGAAATGGGACTAACTTATGAACCTCATCTAATTAATATTATCGAGGGTGACCAAAAAGACCCTAATTTCTTGCACATCAGCCCCAACGGCAAAATCCCTGCGATCATTGATCCCAATGGTCCTGAGGGTGAAACTGTGGTGCTGGCGGAAAGCGCCGCTATTCTGATTTACCTTGCAGATAAGACAGGTCAGTTATTTCCACAAAACTATCTGAGCAGAATGGAGCATATCCAGTGGCTTATGTTTCAAATGGGCCACATTGGACCCATGTTTGGACAGTTCGGGCATTTTTATAAATTCATGAAAGACAAGCTTAAAGACAATTACGCAGAGCAACGCTACACGAAGGAAACAATAAGGCTGCTGGATGTGCTAGACCAGAGATTGGAAGGCCGCAAGTACATCATGGATGATTACAGTATTGTTGATATTTCGATGGTTCCCTGGGTTAACTGCTGTTCAGAATTTTATGACGCTTGGGAGTATCTGGATATGGGTAACTTCAAGAATGTGGAGGACTGGCGTAGACGAGTCAGCGAGCGCCCAGCTTATGTTAAGGGCAAGGAAGTCTGCAATATCTAGGAAGAGCAAAGGTAAGAATTCGCGCTGCTTTCGTGCCGTCGGTCATGCCACCTTGTTATCGAATGCCAATACGGACGTCCTTTACATGCTTTGTGTTAGGTTAAGCCTCCGACTCATTCACCTCACCCTCTAGATACAACCATATCCCCTTGTGCCTGTGAAATGCGGATTTCTCCTGGTGAATCTGCTCAGGGCCATCATCAACTGAATAGGTTGCGTTGAACTCCACCCGGCCCAGGTCGCCCTTTTGGGTGGCCTTAACAATCTCAAGCCCTGTCCATTTATGACCCTCTGCTATCAAGTCAGCCATACGCACATTCTGTGCTGTTGCAGGGTGCCAGGTATTGACTAGGTACTCTCTGTGTTTTGCCTGACCTAGTGCATAGGCAGCATACCGCGAACGAACCAGCTGCCTGACAGTTTTTGGGTTTGCCTTGTAGTTAAGATAAGGCTCGCAGCACTTGCTGTAAGGACGCCCGCTGCAACAGATACAGGAATCATTCTTATTCATTCAAGAATTGTACGCAAAAATAAAGAGCGGCGAAAATGGGTCGTAGTGATACTTTCCTTGCTCTGCCCTTCAAGTCCATGGCTTTTTTTAAATCGTGTAATGTTGATGATGTTGTGGGTTCATGCAAACCTAATCCGGTTAATAAGGTCTGTGAGGTTGCGGTATTAATTACCCGCCAGAAAATTATTGCTCTGCTATTAGAGATTCAAGCAGTGCGGCAGTTTCTATGTGTTGATCACCGCCGGCCCCGCGCCCGAAGCGGCCAGCCCTGCCCATGGCTGCATCTACGACTGTACTTCCCTGGTCATCCGTGGCTTTAAGGTCAGCTCCATGCTCAACCAGGAGTTTTACCATTTCATTCCAGCCATTCGTGGCTGCACCGAAGAGAGCTGTCTGCCCAACATCAGTCCTAGCATTAACATCGGCACCGTATTCCAGCAGCAGACGTGAGGCTTCCAGCGCCTGCTCCTCGTTGCGAAAACGCCCGCGTGTGTCGATGGCGCTTGCACGATAGCCTGACGACACAATTAATGGTGAGACATCGTTTTCCTGCGGCAGATCAACTAGTGCGCCATGCTCGAGCAGCAAGCGCATTGCAGGTATGTCTGCGCCACGTGCAGCGCGAAACAGAGGGGTAACACCGGTCCGAAGCAATCCGTCAGCACCGCGGTCAGCGCCAAGCGCCCGGTACGGTGGAAATAGTTTTAACTGGAGGTTTGGATTACCGCCCTCTTCCAGAATCAGGCCAATAATGTCCTGTGCTGTAGAGAGATCATTGGACAGACGGTCAGGACGTCCACCATGGGGGAGTGTGCTGTAGTCGACTGCGGCGTAAAGAGGATTGCGTCCATAGTAGTCCCACTTGTCCAGCCAGGCACCCGCTTCGATCAACAGCTTGGCCGAGTCCCACTTGGCATTCAGGTTGGCCATCAACAAGGGGGTAACTGCTTCAGGGTCTGTCTTGTTGATATCAGCGCCTCCCTCTATTAAGAGGCTGGTACACTCTGTGCAACCCTCACGGGCAGCATAGAGCAGCGGAGTCATGCCCCCGGCAGGCAACACTTTCATGCGCGGTTCTGCCGTGACCTGCCGCTCCCAGTCGTTCGGCAGTGACTGGGCATCGGGGTCAGCCCCGGCCTCAAGAAGAAACTTGACCATTGCTGGCTGGTGCTGCGCGGCTGCCCACATCAGTGCGGTCTGGCCACGCCATTGCTCAACCGCATTAACATCAGCGCCAGCTGCAACGAGATGCCGGGCTGCCTCAAGATTGCCGGACCTGGACACAATCATCAGCGCGGTCTGATCATCGGCCCCTCTTTCATTTGCATCAGCGCCGGCATCCAGAAGACTTTTTATAACGTTGGCATTGCCTATGATGGCGGCCTGGGAAAGTGGTGTTGCACCAAACCTGTTGGCGGCGGTCACATCAGCATTATGATCAAGAAGCCTTCTTACTAGTGCCTCATCATCATAGTAAACCGCCCAGTGCAGGGCCGTGGTGCCATCAGACTGGGACTGGTTGACATCAGTTTGGCCGCCGATCAGTGATAATGCCGCCTCAGTCTCACCAGCACTCGCCAGCTCCAATAACTGCTGTTCACCGCCATCCTGAGCAAAAGCCGAAGAAAACTGAAAGCAAAATGTTAAAAGCAGCAGGTAAATTTCTTTCAGAAAATTCCTGGCTCGAAATAATTTTGCGGGAAATTTCACTTTTAACTTTTCTCTTCTTCTTTTATCAGACTTCTTCAAAGCGACCAGTCGAATCACCCAGCGACTCTTTATGTAAACCGATGCGATCCAGTATCGTCAGCATCAGGTTTGACACCGGCGTCCTTTCTTCAGCCATGATGTGCTGACCACCCCTGATGGTGCCGCCGCCTTTACCAAGAATTACTGACGGCAGCGGATAGTGATCATGGGCATTACTGTTGCTCATGTTGCTACCGTAAAGAATGATGGAGTTGTCGAGCATGGAGCCATTGTCGCCATCCTGCATCACCGCCAGCTTGTCTACGAAACCAGCAAATACACGGCTGTGGTATTGCTGGATGCGAAGCAGGCGCCCCATCTTATTGGCATCATTCTGGTGATGAGAAAGTGGATGAAAAGCGTCCGACACTCCTACGTGATTGTAGGTCTGGTTGCTCACCTCTGCGGCAAGCATCATGCTGGCAATTCGGGTGATATTACCCTGGTAGGCGAGCAGTATAAGATCCATCTGCAGGTTGATGTGGTCATCAAAGGAACCTGGAATACCCTGGGGCGCCTCAGGCAGCTCCATATGGCTCAGGTCATGTTCAGCTGTTTTCTGGACGCGGCGCTCAATTTCGCGAACCGATTCTAGGTAGTCACCCAGCACAACGCGGTCTGCGGCACCAAGCTGCCTAGCAAGCTGGTTTGATTCTTCCAACATCAGGTCAAGAATACTGCTGGTCTGGCTGGCCAAGCGCTCCCTTTCAGCCTCGTTATCACCGACACCAAAAAGTGTCTGGAAAAGTTTGCGCGGGTTATTTTCCATCGGCAGCGGTGTTGTTGGCGTCCGAAATGAAATGGTGCCCGCATAGCTGCAGCCGTAAGCGCGGTCACAGGAACCTGCCGCGCCACTGGTCTCTGTCGCTACTTCGATTGATGGCAGCGGCGTGTTCTGTCCAATATGCTGGGCAGCCATCTGGTCAATGGTAATACCGCCAAAAGGTTCATGGCTGATGCGAGGCGCTTCACCGGTGAGCCACGTGCCCGGCGTAATGGCATGCACAGGACCATAGGCGCGCTTGTTTTCGAGATTGGAAACAATTGTCATCTGGTGTTTGTGCTGCTCGAGCGGCTGCAGGATGGACTTCAGTTCAAACTCCGAACCCACAGTGTCAGGTGTCCAGTTATCCATCACTGCTCCATGGGGAAAATAGAAGAAGCCCATCCGCGGTCCGACATTGGCCGCCGTCTGGGCAAGCGCAGTTCCTGCGGGAATCATGGCCTCAAGCAATGGCAGGGACACCGTTGCAGCGGCACTTTTCAAAAAAGTTCTTCGTGGCAGGTGCTTCTTGGTAATGAACATTGTTTATCTCCTGTGCGCCGCGCTTTTAAAGCATACAAAACAGGCTCACGAATTTACGGGTTGTTATTAATAACACGTCCAATTAACTGGTTCTCGTCCATGCCGGCATCAGGAACAGTGACCTTTCTGAACTGGTCGCTGTTAATGATACCCATGACGATGGATGAAAAGCTGAAATTACTATCAGCGGCAGATCTGACTATTGACCTGACTGCAGGCATATCATGATGTTCCACTGATCTGCCCAGTGAATAGGTCATCAGCTTCTCGGTAAAAGTCTGTACAAACTGCTCCGGCCTTTCCACCAGCGATTCCCTGAGGTCATTGACTCCGTTCAGGGGAGTACCATCTGCCAGCTGGCCTGAAGCGTCAATAGGAATATTTCCCGCGTCACTGTCCCGGTCACGCCACTGTCCTATTGCAGTGAAATTTTCCAGCGCCAGACCAAGTGGGTCCATAACGTCATGGCAACCGGCGCAAGACGGATTATCCCGGTGTACTTCAAGACGCTCTCTCACGGTCAGTGCCACGGTCGCCCCTTCGGGGGTTTCGGGAAAGGCCTCAACATTAGGCGGCGGTGTCGCAGGGGGTACACCCTGAAAATTCTCCATGATGTACGCACCACGAATAACCGGCGTCGTCCGGTTGGCATAGGAAGTCACCATCAGGACGCCGCCTTTACCCAATAAACCGAAACGCTCTTCTTGTTTCAGTTCAACTCGGCGGAAATGATCACCCTTAACATTGCTGATGCCGTAATGCATAGCCAGATCTTCATTGAGGAAAGTGAAGTCTGCGGTGATCAGGTCAACGATGCTGTGGTTCTCACTGAAAATACTGCTGGCAAAGAGACGAATCTCATCACGGAAGGCGACGAGCAGGCCATTGTTATAGGTTGGGTAAATTTCCGGATCAGGATCGACACTTTCCAGATCGCGTAAACGCAGCCATTGAAAGACAAAATTTTCCACCATGGCTTCAGCTCTTGGGTCTTTCAGCATGCGCTCTACCTGGTTTGCAAGGATCCGGTTATTGCTGAGCTCATCCCGGGCAGCCAGGTCAATGAGTTCCTGGTCCGGCGGGGAACTCCACAGAAAAAAGGCTAGGCGGGAAGCCAGTTCAAGATCGCTGATGGTGATGACCTCACCGGGTTCTGCATTAGCAGGCGGAATTTCCGTACGGAAAAGGAACTTGGGACTGGTGAAGATCGCCATCATGCCGTTCTTGATACCTTCATCAAAACCGCCCTGCTCCCGACCCGCAGCAAAGAATCGCAGCGGCGCCTCCAGGTCGGTCTCAGTGACAGGACGCCTGAACGCCTGCTTGGACAGGTTGGCAAAAATTTGCCTGGCACAGTCCAACTCGTCGCTGCTTGAGGCAGGCTGACAGATCATGACCTTGCGGCGGCTTGGTGTGTCAATTACTCCAGAGGAAGTAAGTGGCCCCTTGATTTCAAGCCCCCTTGCCCTGGCTATTCTGCCCATGCCCCTGTTGCCGCTGAGGTCGTGCAGAAACTCATCAGACTCTGCAAAACTGCGGGCGACAAAGGCTACGCCGACCTTATGCGGACCAGAGGTGAGCGGAATTCGGATATCACTGAAGCGGCCATTGATTTCAGCCACTGCGGGTGCCTGAACCTGGTCAAGCATGCGCAGGTCTTCACCACCACCGATATCTCTTTCAAAAATTATTTCACCATCAACGGTGACCACTACATCGTGGTTGTATTCCATTCCCAATGTGTAGCCAGCTCCGGCCATGCCGAGAATACTGATGGCATACTCACCATCCACGGGGAAATTATGTTCAACAAGAACGCCGCCCCGCGTGCCAAGTGGCAGACCATGGACATGTGTTCCCTGGTTGGATGAGTCCATTCGGTAAACAATGCTTTCATTGCGGGGATCAGGAGAGCCAATAGCCTGTTCACTAACCACTCTTGCCGCAGAAATATACTGATCCAGGAATGAAGGCGAGACTTTTAACACGCTGGCAATGTTGTCAAAGCCATCACTGTTATCATCCTTCGGCAGGGCAAGTTCGGTATCCAACTCAACCCCGGTGATGTCATAGATCGCATTGACGTATTCGGTTCTGTTCAGACGGTGCAGGCCAATTCGCCCGGGATGGGGCTCAAGTCTTGCGTGAGCGTCCAGCACTTTTTCCAGGCTGGAGACCAGGTCCCAGCGTTCTCCAAGGGAGGGTTGCTCTTGGCTTGGCGGGGGCATCACTGAGTTGCGCAGTTTTCTGAGCACCAGCTCGAATGCCGCCGCATCCTCGACAATGTCCTGTGGCCTGAACAGAGTGAAATCAAGCCCGCCAGCAAAATCCTCATAGTTGTGGCACTCGGTGCAGTACGTTTCAAGCGTGAACCAGTTTGCCTCCAGGTCCGCCAGTGCGGCCTGGTAATCTCCCATCTCTGCAGCAAGCCCAATACTGGTGAGTGCACCAAGTGTCGCAGCGGACAAGGGCCGAAGAAGTTTGTTGTATTGTCTGACTGACTTCATAACCCTGTAGAGTAATAATTAAATAATTCCACGAATAGCGCGGCCTGGGACGTGGTACCACGTGCCTCGATAAAGCAGCTCGGTAAATAAATCGGCATTGCCGTATACGTCATCGTAATCGGCCATAGGGGCTGTTTCCATGAACTGGCCGAGACTTCGGCCGGTTCTATAGGCGTTAGCTACCATCTCGTAAGCATGGTCCAGCATCAGCTGCTGGTCTTGCAGCGCCGCCTTACCCTGTACGGGCCCGGCAGCCGGAACGATTAAAGTCTCCTCGTCACACATTTCCAGCAGTTGAGCCGTGCATTTCTGTGCTCCGCCTATCCAGCCTCCCGTGATGTAGTCCAGCAGGGGATATTCGCCCACCGCCATCATATCACCTACATAAAGAACGTTGGACTCACGAAAATGCACGTAGATATCACCATCAGTATGAAACTCGCTGATGCGCCCGTATTCCACCGTTTCGCTTCCCAGGTCCAGGGATCCCCCCTTGTAAAAAGTCTGGTTGGCCTGAGCGGCTTTTGGAATAGGGGTGTAGTGACGCTCCTCCCAGTCGACAACAAAATCGTTGTTTTGCCACAGCCGGGTGTTTTCATGGGCAATGATGCTGGCGCCCTCGGGGCCAAGCAGATGATTTAAACCGCAGTGATGGGGACGCCAGTTACTGTTGAAGAGCGTCGAAATTGGTCCGTCGGCAATGCCCTGGATAACTTCCAGCAATGCCTCAGCTTCACTTTTCTTGCCGCCGTCCACCACGCACGTTTGCTCCATGTGGGGAGCGACGAGCACGTTTCCGCCTGAGCTGCTGATAATGGAAAGATTGTTTTTCAAAGGTGTGACTGAAAAAGTTGGCTGGCCCAGTACAGGCTTAGAAACAGATGATAAGGGGAGTATTACTGCCACTGCACAAGCAACACCACCGTCAAGCGTCCTGGAGATGAAGTCGCGGCGACTGAAGTCTGTTGAATCGGAGTTCTTGATTTTCATTGCTGTCTTGGCATCCCGGGAATCTGAACCTACATTCCTTTGACGGTTATTCTGGGAAATCTGCTTACCCTGGAACAGGGGTCATGTTCCATTTTTTCTCACCAGCCTTAATAAAAATTTCAGCTAGCGGGAAAGCAAGGATAATGAGGCCTGAAGGCATTTTCAAGCGTGGCGCCAATTGTAAAAAATTCCCAAAAAAGAAGCCCTTTACGGGCTTCTCTGGGATCAGGTAATTCAAGGGAATGATTAATCCAGCGTACTGAAATCAGGGGGTTGAAGCCCCTTGTCATTCAGATGCTGGTCATAAATCTGCTCACTGCAGGAATATTCCAGAATCGGGGTATTCGGTGAGTAACGAAGCGTGCCTGCTATTCTCACCGGCTCCGTGTAAAGTCTTTCATCTGTCAGCACCATTTCATTGGTCAGGTATTTAACTTCCTCGCCATCATTATTGGTGATTGTCTCGAGATTCCAACGCTCCACGATTGTTGCCGTGTCAGTATTCGGTATACGGCGCATGTAGGGATACTCTCGTAGAAAACTGGTTTCAATTACCAGCGTGTCTCCTTCAAAGTGTCCAACTGAATAGCCCATCCGGGTCGGCAGAATCGGCTCCGGGCGCGGATGCCCTTCCAGGTACACCTTCCGGTACTGGAAATAGCCTTCCCAGAGCAGGTTGATAAAACCTTCAGTCTGGACGATCTCTACAGGAAAAGGGGCGCCCCAGATACTTCTTGGCAGGCCCGGCTTGACGCAAAAACCTCCGGGCTCATCGGACGAATCGAAACTAGCAACATACTCATCGTGCATCTGCTGTGCGGCTTCATTAAAAGGTAGCTCTCCTGTTCCAGGCTGGAGCCTGGGCGCATTGGGGTCAAAGCTGGCTGGAAACCAGAGGCCGCTGAAGTCAACCTGGGCATTAATAGACGCCGAACAAAAAAAGAACGCCATAAGGGTGCAGAGTTTTTTTATCATTATTATGTTCCTGTTGTTCTGCTAGAAAGTTTTGCCGTCTGCCATGGTGAACTGCTGTATATAACCGCCGTCTGTACCATCGCGCATTGGAGCAATATGAATGGTAATGACATCCCCCTCAGAAAAATCATCGGGGCGCCAACCACGCCTATAGACATTATTACGGGCATGTCCTTCAAACTGAATTTCCTTGACGGAGCCATCGCCATTTTCAACTTCAAGCACCAGGTCGATATGCGGATTGGCGATATCAACATGGATTACCTTTCCCGTCAGCGGATCCATCTGGCTGAAATCATACTGTGCCGCTGAATGATGGGCGAACACCTGCACTGAAAAAAACACGCTGAAGAGAAAAGCCGGCACTAGCCGAACTTTTACAGGCACTGGATTTATATTAACTCTCATAAATTGTACTCTCGATAATCTGAAGACTTCATTTCGCCTATTCTAATCACTGTCACCCAAGGCACTGACCGGCTGAAAATCGAATGTAGCATAATTTTATTACTGTCTGCCCATGGTGTTGACAATATTTATGACAGCAACCATATTTCACCACTTACTTTGATTTTCCCTGGAAGCCTGTACCATTATGAAATTTCACTTTTCCCTGACCTTGGCCGCCCTGTTAATTTCTGCATCGACATCAGCGGCCGATGATCACCCGGATATCTCTGGCGTATGGGTGGCCTTTGCCAGCAACCCGTCATTCATCGGCGCAGTCTCTGCACCGGAAACCGACCAGGGGAAGGCAATGGTGGAGGAATACTTTGCCCAGTTTGAAAATCATGTGGAACCTGGCGCCTGGTGTGTCCCTCCCGGCATCCCCTATACCATGATGACGCAGGTGTCCTACCCGGTCGAAATCCTCCAAACCGAAAACCGCATTACCATGCTGCTTGAATATGACATGCAGGTTCGCCGCATTTTCATGGATGGCCGCACACAGCCGGACGATTACCCGCCCACCCGCGTCGGCTATTCGATCGGGCGCTGGGATGAAAATACCCTTGTGGTAGAAACGGGACTGCTCAGCGAGGACCTTGATAATCGCTGGCCGAGAACAGAGCAGACAACTGTCAGTGAGCGCATCTACCTGTCCACTTTTGAGCAAGAAGCAGTCGAGAGTACAGGTTTTGTTTCCACTATAGCGGATCCTGTATCCAATGATGTCCTTGTTCTGGAGTACACGGTAACTGACCCTGTTCTATTTAATTCCCCTAAACAGGTCACCATGTATTACCAGCGCATGACTGACGATATTTTTCTTGAATACGACTGCCCTGCAGGCAACTGGCGCGAGGCACTCAAAGCGGCAAACCCTTGATCGCTTCTACGCCGTGGCAAGTGTCCAGCCACCAATCAGTATAAATCCCACGCCTGCAATGTAGTGCAGGTATTTTTCATTGATAAACCCGGACAGCAGGCTGCCTGCGACAACTCCCAGGGCGGCCGCAAACACGAGGGCAAGAGAAGCCGCCACGAATACGGTCCATTTATTCACATCGCTGTCTGCGGCAAAAAGCATGGTGGCAAGCTGCGTTTTATCGCCAAGCTCGGCAACAAAGACAGTTGCCAGAACTGTCAGAAAAACTTTCCACTCCATTTTTTCCTCCCATAAAAAAGCCGGGCGTCACCCGGCTTTTCTGGATCAAATACAGTTTAAGGTTTACGGGCTATAAACAGGAACCTGTCCACGTCGCGACCGTAAATAGGATCAGAAATTGTCCGCTCATGGTCATCAGCTGTCGTGCGCAGCAGGTTGGAATCTTCAACAATCTCTAAACCAGAAGCTTCTATCCAGGCGCGGGCATTACTTTTCAGCATTCTGTGCATCATGCTGTTCTCCTTTCCTTCCATCCCGATGTGGTCAATAACCGCTACCTGGCCACCGGATTTCAGCACGTCATGAATTGCCTGAAAGTAAGGCGCGGCACGCTCGTCATTGTAGTGATGAATATTGAGCGCAGTGATAGCGCGGTCAATTGAGTTGGCAGCGTAGTCCTGGACGTTTTCAAAAAATGCCTCGGTGTTGCCCAGGCTGGCTGCCACATCACGCTGGGCCTGCCCGTTGTTGCGCTGCAGTGCACGCGGGCCGAACTGGGCAATTACCTTGCCCTGGGAGCCAACGGCAGCAGACAGGACATGTGTATACCAACCGCCCCCGGCACCAATATCCATGACGGTCATCCCGGCATCAACACCCAGCAGAGACATGACCTGGTACGGTCTGCGTGAACCATCACGAATTCGGTCTGCTTCAGGGCGATCTTCAGAAACCAGTTTGTCCATAAAGTCTGGCGCGAGATCAGCGTTTGCGCTGGCGAAAGTAAACAGGAGGCAGGCAAACAGGCCTGTTTTAATTAATTGGCGTTTCATTGTTATCACCTCGTAAAAGAAATCCACTTATCTGTTGTAACTGGCACTATTGATTGTGCCTTGTATTTTTAAATTGCAAAGAAAGGGGGTTGAAAGTAAACCACTAATGCAGAGGAATCAAGGCTATAGCGCATGTCCTTGAGGAAAATCATATTTTCCTTGCACGCTTATTCCTGCATGTGATGCTTGCTTTCAACGGGTTTCATAGTGGCATTGGCGACAAGACCAATGAAAAGCAGAACCGCCATCAGGTACATCGTGTTGTTGTAAAGGCCGGAGGTTGGATCAATTGTCCCTTCAGGAGCAATTTCCATGAGGCTGGCAATAGTCACTGTTTGAGCAGCTACCAGCTGATCGAGCTGTTCTATCCCTGCACCAAACCGCGCCTCAAACACTGCAGGATCAATGCGTGAAACGAGATCCTCTATCGCTCTGACCACCGCCGATTCCCTGAGCGAGGTAATGGCCAGGGGACCAACGACCCCTGCCGTGCTCCATGCAGTCAGCAAGCGTCCGTGAATTCCGCCGACAAACCTTGTCCCGAAGACATCTGCCAGGTAGGCAGGAATCGTGGCAAAGCCCCCGCCGTACATGGTGAAAATACTCATGGTGGCGCCATAGAAGAGTACCAGCCAGACAACGGCAGGACTCGCGCTTACCTGGTTTGCAGCGAACGGAACCGAGCAATACAGCACGATGCCAAGCGCAAAAAATATCCAGTAAGTGTTTTTGCGTCCTATGTAGTCAGACGAGCTGGCCCAGAAAAAACGCCCTACCATGTTAAAGACAGAAATCATGCTGACGTAGAGCGCTGCAAAAGCGCCATCAACAATACCAGGCAAGGTGGTACCAAAAATTTCACTCATCATGGTGCTGGCCACCCCAAGCACGCCAATTCCGGCGGAGACATTCATACACAGCACTATCCAGAGGCGGTAGAACTGTGGTGTTTTCATGGCCTCTTCAATATCCACGTTGTGAGTCGTGATCATCTTGCTGGTTTCGCTGTCTTCTTCCGGCGGCGTCCAGCCCGAGGGCTTCCAGTCATCAGCCGGGACCCGGTAAGAAAAGGCCGCAATCAGCATCACAATAAAATACAGTAGCCCCAGGACCATGAAAGTTTGCGCCACACCGGCAGATCCGGTGCCTACGACATACACACCCTCTGGGCCCGGTACCAGCATATTGGCCACTTCATTGGCGCCAACAACAACCACTTCAAGCTGCTGTCCAGCGCTTTCAACAAAACGCTTTCCTGCTTCAGTGACCAGCGATACCTGGTCGGTGGTACCAAGATATTCCGGGGCCTCATAAAAAAGCTGAATAAAGTAACGCTTGAGCGGTGCGCCAATCATGGCGCCGCCTCCAAAACCCATGATTGCCATCCCCGTGGCCATTCCGCGACGATCCGGAAACCACTTGATCAGAGTACTGACCGGCGATACGTATCCCAGCCCGAGGCCGCATCCCCCGAGCACTCCGTAGCCAAGATAAAGCAGCCAGAGCTGGTGGGTGAGAATGCCGATACTGCCTACAAGGTAACCCCCGCCCCAGAGCACGGCGGCGGCAGTGCCGACCAGCCTGGGTCCGACCTTGTCCAGCCAGTGCCCTGCCAGGGCGGCAGCAAATCCAAGAAAGACGATGGCAACGGAAAATATCCAGGTAACATCCTGAAGGCTCCAGTCTCCAGATGCCGGCGCAACCACACCAAAGAGACGTGTCAGCGGCGGGTTATAGATACTCCATGCATACACAGAACCAATACACAGGTGAATAGCAACGGAGGCAGGCGGCACTTTCCAGCGGTTAAAGCCTGGTGAAGCAATGATACGTTCCCTTGATAGCAGCATGAGCATAGGAGCCTGGTCTTACATCAGGTAGGTCATGTAAACAAACATTAGTCCGACAATGGAAAGAATAATAATCGTGCTAATGCTCCAGTAACGAAGCAGCTCACTGGGACGATGAGCAGCGTCCACCTGAGGGCCAAACATGGCCTTGTGATTTAGAAAGGAAAATATTGGGGCGACAACAAATCCCATCGATGTTACCCAGGCAATGAAAGTCCCAAAGTCTTCCAACAGAACAAAGAGCACTGTCATGACGAACAGAAACTCAACGCCGATAAAAATCATGTAAATCTTGCTGAACTGATCCCTGACCTTTTCCTCGGGCACGGAGAAAACTTCCACGACTGCAGCAGCCGATGACCGGGGCAGCAGGTCCACAAGTGTCAGGAGAGTGGAATACATGACTGTAATAGCAGCCATGGCAATCACCGGGTAAATCCAGCCGCCTATTGTCGAGGTAAAGAGATTTATCAACTGGCCGGCAAAAACAGCCCCGCTGGAATCCACCGCTACATCATTAATGAACATGACATAGGTACCCAGAGCAACGAAGCAGATCGCCAGGAAAATCGCTGTGCCGTAGCCCACATGAAAATCAAAAGCCGCCTCGCTGGTGCTGACCGAACGATTCAGCCGAATACTCTTGGCCTTCACCCACAGGGACAGGCCGACTGATCCGGCGGTGCCGGTAGGCATCCAGCCGGCCACGGCGATAAGAAACAGTGTGGTCGGCGTATCCAGGGTCAGGTCTGCGGAAAGGGAAGCGCCTCCTGTATCAATACCGCCAACAGCAATAATCGCGGCAATCACCGTGCCTATGGAAAAAACGATCACCAAAACCCGTGTCAGGTCTTCCAGCACGGCGTAACGTCCCAGAGCTACGATGACCATACAGGAGACTACCAGGCCAAGTTCAAGAATGATTCCGGCCTCAATACCAAACACGGCTCTTAAAATAGCGGCAGTTGTAACGGTGACACCGGAGATGGCAAAGGTGTATTCAAACAACTGCATGAAAAAGAACAGCACCACCACCCACTTGCCCATGCGAGTGTAGCCCTCAACCAGGGTCTCTCCAGTGGCAGCGGCATAAGTAACGCCGAAGAGAAAAGTTGGATACTTCACTAGGCAAACCAGCGCCATGTATCCCACCATGACAAAACCATAGGTGGCGCCTGCTGTGGTGGATGACACGAGGTGAGAGACGCCCACTGCTAAGGCTGCATAAAGGAGACCTGGACCCAGTTTCTCCTGAAGCGTTCTAAACATGAAGTCCCCTCTTCATCGAATTGTCGTTCTTATTATTGTCATGGGCAGGTCCTGTATGGCCCGCCCTTTTTTATTTTTCTTTCTACTTACTACTTACCATTTTTAACTTTTAACTTTTTTTATTTCCCGTAACTGGAGTAATGTAGAGACATATCCAGCTCCTTACAGGTAATAAACTCAAGCAGCGCCGCCTGGCCATTTTCAGTCGCCTCAATGCCACGTTTCAATGCCGCCACGATGTCGTTCGGATCAGTAATACGCTCACCATAGCCACCGAAAGCCTTCGCCATGTCAGCATAGTCGCCCTGTATGTCCGTTGAACGGTATTTCTCGGTGGACACTTCCATGATCGGCAGCTCCATGGCCATGCAGAAGTTATTAAACAGAATGGAAAGTATTGGAATGCGCTCACGGACCGCCGTTTCGAAATCCATGCCGGTAAATCCTATTGCCGCATCGCCCCAGACATTGATGCAAAGGTGGTCCGGTTTGGCCAGCTTTGCCCCCATTGCCAGCGGCAAGCCATATCCAAGCTGCGTGGTCTTGCCCCAGCCAATGTAGGACAACGGTGCCTCGCTTTCCCAGAATGGAACGAGCTGATCACGGGGACTGCCCGCATCGTGGGTAATGACAACCTTCTGTTTATCCACAAGCTTGTTCAGTTCGTATATCACGCGATAAGGCGTCATGGGCTCCTGGTCCGAAGTCAGCTTTGGCAGCCACTCCGCCATCCAGGCGTCTTTCACCTTTTTGATATCTGCAGGCGTCGATTCCCTGCGGGCTTCTGCCTTGCCAAGGTCAAGCTCCTTTAATTCACCTATCAGTGCGCGCAGGGTGAGCTTGGCGTCACCAATCAAACCGAGCTGCGCCGGGACATCCTTGTTGAGATCCATGGGGTCAAGCGTGGCATGAATCACTTTCTTGTTATCCGGCATGCGCGTTCCAAAGGACGTGATGGCAAAACTGCAGCCAATACCAAAAATCAGGTCTGCCTCATTGATGAAGTGATAAACCGCTTTGGGCGTTGCATGCCCCCCTGAACCAATACTCAGGGGATGTGTTTCATTAAAGGTGCTTTTGCCCTCAAGGCTGGTGGTCACTGGACAGTTAAGCAATTCTGCCAGTTCCTTGAGCTCATCCCAGGCCTTTGCATAGTTGATCCCCTGACCAGCATAGATCACCGGCTTCTCTGCTGCCGCCAGCTCAGCAGCCGCAGCCTTCACTGATTCTGCATCCGGACCAGAGCGGGTTTTATAACTTGGTACATAGCTGGAAATATCGGCTTCTTCCTGGCAGGTATCCCAGGGTATCTCGACCAGGACAGGACCAGGGCGGCCATTGCGCAGCTGCGTGAATGCGCGGCGCATGATATTTGGTACTTCAGAGCCCATCGTGATTGGTTCAGCCCACTTGGTAATGTGCTTCATGTTCAGAGTGGAATTGAAGTTCGGGAAGTAGTTCGCCACCTTGCGGTCATAACCTGCCGGCATGAACAGAACCGGAACAGACTCCCCAAATGCCTGGGCCACACCGCCGAAGGAGTTTTCAGCACCCGGCCCATGCTGCATCACAAATACACCAATTTCTTCACCACAGGTCATGCGGCTCAGCGCATCGGCCATGTGAGCGCCGGTGCGCTCCTGGCGGACAATGATTGTGCGAATATCTTCTGCGGCTGCGGCTTCAATGATGGGATTGAGGGGATAGCCAAATAAATACTTAACCCCTTCTTCTTTGAGAATTCGGGCAATGGCCTGAGGTACCAGCATGCAACTTCCTTAGCAATGAGAAACGAGGTGCAATTATTCACCAAATCCGGGCGTATAAACACCCCTGAAAAATGTGGCCCAAGGCCGTATGAAAGTAACGGCTGGAAGGTAATTTTGTGTCAGGATTATGAACATTACCGGGGTTTATAACCGGTTCAGGTCTGGGGATAGTATTTTTTTGGCAAACATGATTATATGACTTCCCCTTCGTCGCAAAGCCATGTGTCATGCGGGATTGTGGGTTTTACCGCGAGGGCAAACAGTCAAGTTCTGAAAGCTCGCGGAAAGATTTTTGAGAATTGGCGGAAACCTTCCAAGGCCGCTCTGTTATTTTCAGGAATTATGTTTCCAGGCCGGAACAGGCAAATTGAATTGAATACATTCTGGTCTTATTAAAGATCACTTAGCGTTTCCTCTATCCTGGATCGAATTGTCCGGCAGTATGATCGAATTTTTTTTCAAATATCCCCGATCAGTATTTAGCGACAGCGACTTTATTTTCGCCAGTGGCTGGCCGTTATGGCTCATGGCTGCCACCGTAATCGCCTTTATTGTCATCATCACCTACTACCTGGCCCGACGCCCTGGCAATATGCCATGGGGGCAGCTTTCTGCCATTGGCCTGCTGCAAACCATGATGTTTGCAGTGGTCCTGCTAGTGCTCTGGCAGCCCGCACTGGTCTCCGAAAGACTGCTGCGGGGTGAGAACGCCGTCGCCATCATGCTGGACACTTCCGGCAGCATGACTTTCAGTGACGGCACTGAGTCGCGGATGGTCCAGGCTCAGCAGCTGCTCACGCCTGACAGTCTCGAGGATATCGCAGAAATCTACAGCATCCTGCCTTATGGCTTTGACGGCAGCGCCACGCCAATGGACACCTTTAGTGCCCTGCCCGAGCCGGGGGAAACCACTAATCTGGGCCAGTCCATCCTGCAGACCCTGCGGCATGCCAGCGGCTCCTCCCTGGGTGCGGTAATCCTGATCAGTGACGGTGCCGACAATAACAATGCCATTGCTCAGGCCGAACTGAATGAAATAGCCAGTTTCAGTGTCCCGATCCATACGGTCGGTATGGGCCGTGAGGATATTCCGGAAGACCTAGAGTTAACCGAGGTGTCCTTGCCAGAAAAAACGCTGCCAGGCACCACCCTCTCGGCACGGGTTGCCATTCGCCATGACCAGGGCGGCTTTGCCCGCATCAAGGTCTACGATGGAAATACCTTCCTGACAACCGAGGAAATCGTGCTCGGCAACAATCAGGATATGACGCTGGCCTTCGTTGATATAGAAGCCCAAGATCCGGGCCAACTGGATTTACGTTTTGTCCTCGACCCGATAAACAATGAAACCAACCTCGCTAATAACACGCGCGCCCACGTGGTTGATGTGGAGGAAAACCGCTACAGGATTCTCTACATAGAGGGCGAGCCACGCTGGGAATACAAATTCATGCAAAGGGCGCTCAATGATGACCCCAGCATTCAGCTGTCCACCCTGCTTAAAGTGACTCCAAACAAGTACTACCGCCAGGGGATTGATGACCCGGACCAGCTGGCCGAGGGCTTTCCAACCGACCCCGCCGAGCTTTATGAATACGATGCCCTGATTATTGGCAGCTTTAACGCAGCCGAGCTCACCCAGGAGCAGCAGAAGATGATCCGCGACTTTGTAAGTGACCGCGGCGGCAGCCTGCTGATGTTGGCGGGCCTGAATGGACTCGGCCTAGGCGGCTGGGGCGAAACGGTGGTGAATGAAACCCTGCCGTCCCGACTGAACATGGAAGAGTCAGCTTTTGTTCGTGAAAAAGCGCCGGTCTCTCTTACTGACAACGGCCGACTGGCACCAATGCTACAGTTTAGTGACAGTGAATCTGAAAATGATCGGCTCTGGACAGACCTGCCCGAGGTGGCTGACCACCAGCAGCTGGGACCGCTTCGTCCTGCAGCCACGACTCTTCTTGAAGTTAACGTGGAAGGCCGACAGCAGCCCCTCCTCGTCATGCAGCCATACGGGCGCGGTCAAAGTTTCATCCTCGCAACGGGCGGCACCTGGCGCTGGCAAATGAGCCTGCCCGTAGATGACATGCGCCATGAAACTTTCTGGCGGCAATTAACCCGTGCGCTGGTGGCCAATTCCCCACGCCCTTTCGAATTGACCAGCCAGGTAGAGAACGAAGAAATTGTGGTGCGCGCCGAAATTCGCGATCCTGAGGCGGAAGAAAACCAGGGGCTGGAAATTTCAGTCGTGGTCTCCTCCGAGAACAATGACATAGTCAATCTTGAGCTGCAGCCGGTGACTGGACGACCTGGCGTTTTTGAAGCCGGGTTCAGGCCAAACGATACGGGCCTGTACAGCATTGAAGCCATTTCCCGTGTGGGCGAGACCCTGCTGGGCTCCTCTACTACAGCAGTGCGCTATGACCAGGGACTGGAAATTTTCAACGTCCGTCAGAACCGTGCGCTGCTGGAAAGAGTGGCAGAGGTGACTGGCGGCCAATACTGGACTGCGGACGAGTGGGACGAGATTCCCGAGGCCATCTCCTTTTCGACGGCCGGTATTATGGAACAGCAAATCTCCTACCTCTGGGATGCGCCCTTTTTCTTCCTGATCCTAATACTATTAAAGGCAGCGGAATGGCTGCTCCGGCGTCGCTGGAGAACTATCTAGGCAACACCACCCATGAATCAGCTCAAAGTCCTTCTACTATTAATATTTATTCCCTTGCCGGCGCTAGCCGAACTGCATGTCACTATCGTGCAGGGGCTCGGCGGAAACCTTGTCTTTGATGCCCGATTCACTGAACAGCGGAACCAGATCTCCGATGCCTCCATCACCTTAGCCGGTGAGAACAGGGTCAGCACTTTTTCCGGTGATGATGCCACGCGGAAAAACCTGCTCGCGCATTTTTCAGCAATCAGTGAGCAGATGTCTAAAGAGGATCGCATGGCCATCTACCTGATTGGCCACGGCAGCTACGACGGGGAACAGTACAAATTTAATATCCCTGGGCCTGATATTACTGATGCGGACCTCGATGAAATTTTTGGCAGCCTGCCGGGCAGCAACCATTTCCTGGTCAACACATCGAGTGCCAGCGGCTCGATACTGGACACAGTGGAATCTGAAAGCCGCATCCTGATTACCGCAACACGCAACGGCAATGAAAAAAATGCCACTGAATTTGGTGCTTTCTTTGCCGAGTCTCTCTCGGAAGAGGCTGCTGATATCAATAAGAACAGCACTATCAGCATCCAGGAAGCCTTTGATTATGCAGAACGCCGTGTTGCTGAATTTTTTGAATCAGAAGGGAGGCTTGCTACTGAACATCCGCAGATCCGCGGCGACAACTATGCGAGTTTCAGCCTGGCGAGGCTGGGCGACTTTGAAAGCTCCAGTGAAGATCCACGGATTAATTCACTGCTGACCAAGCGCCTTGAGCTTGATGCGGAAATCGAAAGCCTGCAGCTGCGCCGTAATGAATTCACCAATGCTGACTATATCGAGCGGTTGCAGGCATTGATCCTCGAATCTGCCCAGGTTAGCGAACAGATAGATATGCTGGGCAACGGAACAGACGTTAATGCTGACTAGGATGAGAATTCTTCATGCAACTTACAGGGCGGCCCTTGCTGTCTTGCTGCTGGTGTTGCCTCTATCCAAAGTCCTGGCACGCGGTCACCTCTACGGGGCCCTCGACAACGAAGAGCTGCTTGCCTGTGAAGACCTGTTCTGGAACGGGCAGTCAGCCCAGGCAGCCGCCTGCTACAACCGGCTTTATTCACCCGAGCAGCCTCCCCTGGTTCGTGCCGAGGCCCTCTGGGCGCGGGGTAATCTCCAGGGCGCCAACTCGCAGTTTCAGCTGGCAATAGAGGCATCCCCCGATGACCCCATAGTGCGTGTCCGCTGGGGTGAACTCTTCATGGATACCTACCAGTTCAATGAAGCCTATACCCTGTTTGCCGAAGCCCTCGAGCTTGATCCTGCCAATGCGTGGGGCCATATCGGCGCCGCTTCAGCCCTCAGTGAGGGCGGAGATCCTGAAGTCCTGAACCAGCACCTGAATGCCGTCATGCATGAAGACCTTGGGCTGGCCGAAGGCGCCAGGCTCAGGGCCATGATAATGGTGATTCGCTCGCTGCTGCGTGATGACCGCTACGAGCAGGCCCAGCTCTCACTGGATGAAGCTTTTGAATGGGCCGAGGAGCATGCACTGCCACTGATGGAACTGAACGCGCTGCAGGCCTCTCATGCATTCATGATGCGCCAAGATTACCAGCCGTTTATTGAAGCCTCTCTCCAGGAAGCGCCGAACTACGGCGACGCCTGGTTTATTCCGGGCTACTTTGCCACTGTGATCAGGCGCTACAAGGAGGCCGTGGATTTTTTCAGTGAGGCTGTCTCACTGCAACCGAATCACTGGGAAGCGCAGGTTTACCTTGGACAGAATCTCTTGCGGCTAAACAGGATCAATGAAGCCATTGCCCACATTAATACTTCCTACGAAGGCAATGCCTTCAATCCGATGACCGTAAACCTCATGCGTCTGCTGGATAACTTCACCAGTGACTTTGTCAGCATCAGCTATCCGGATCCGCCAGAGGGCCCCTTGCCGGAGCTGATCCTGCGGCTGGGCCAGGATGAAAAAGCCGTGCTCGACAAGTATGCAAGGCAGCTCTCTGAGGACAGTATCGCCGTTTACAAAGAGCGTTACCGCCTCGATCCAAAAGAGCCAATCATCGTCGAGATATATCCTAATCACGAAGATTTTATAGTGCGCTCCATCGGTATGCCGGGTGTCGGACTGCTGGGAGTCACCTTTGGCTACCTTTTTGCCATGGACTCACCGACTGCTCATCCTGAACAGAAGTACCACTGGGGCACCACCCTCTGGCATGAGATGGCCCACGTCTTCACACTCGGGGTTACCGAGAACCTGGTGCCGCGATGGGTATCAGAAGGCATCTCCGTTTTCGAGGAGTGGCGCACCGGCCCCATACCGGGCCGTAAGATTCCGACGGACGTCCTGCAAGCCATGGCCGAGGATAAATTCCTGCCGATTGCCAAGCTCGATGATGGCTTCATGCGGCCGGAATACTCCGGGCAGGTGATTGTTTCCTACATGCAGTCGGGCCTCGTTTTTGAATTTATTGATCTGGAATACGGCTTCGACAAGATCGTCGACATGCTCTACATGTTCAACGATGGGCTGAGCCCTGTTGAGGCTATTGAAAAAAGCCTGGGTATCAGTGATAGCGACTTCGACCGGCACTTCAAGCAGTTCATCGATATCGAGTACGGACCATTGCTAGGTTCACTCCCCGTCTGGATGGAAGACATGAATGCCATTTACTCGGCGCTCAGGGAGGAGCAGTGGGAGGAGGCCGCGGCAGCGGCCGAACGTGCCATTTTCACTTATCCGGAGTACGTGGAAGTAGACAGCCCTTACATTGTATTGGCCCGCGCCAACAAAGAACTGGGAAATGCCGACGCTGAGTTTGAGGCGCTGCAGTCTTTCTGGAAAAACGGCGGCTACCTGCCCAATGCACTGCTTGCCCTGGCAGACCATTACCTGGAGCAGGAAAATAATCCGCTTGCAGAAGAAGTCCTGGAAGATGCCAACTGGGCAGACCCCTTTCTGGAAGAGCTGCATGTGAAACTTGGCGATCTGTACATTGAAACCAACCGCCCGGAACTGGCCATCGAGGAATTCGAAGTTCTGCTGGCACTTGATCCGCTGGACAAGGCCGCGGCCAACTACCGGCTTGCCAATGCCTGGTATGCGCTGGACAATGCTGAGAAGTCCATGGAATACCTGATGACTGCCCTGGACATTGCACCGCAATACCGACCTGCCCAGAAGCTGCTGCTGGAACTCAGCCGGATATCGAACTGAAACTAACAACTACAAAATTGAATCGACTATACAAGTAAACAGGAAAGCACTATGAGTGAAGTCACCAATGCCTTTGACACTGAAGAAACCCGGGAGCTGGTCAAAACTTTCCAGTCCGCCAACACCAATATCCGGGAAGAGATAGCCGGCACCATTATTGGCCAGCAGGATATTGTCGACAACCTGCTGATCACGCTCTACGTGGGCGGCCATTGTCTGATCACCGGCATGCCTGGTACGGCGAAGACCCTGCTCGTGCACACCCTGGCTTCCGCATTGGGACTGACCTTTAACCGCATCCAGTTCACCCCGGACCTGATGCCCACCGATATCACCGGTACTGACATGGTTGAGGAAGATCAGAGCACGGGCAAAAGAGAATGGCGCTTTATTGGGGGCCCCGTGTTCACAAATGTCCTGCTTGCAGACGAAATTAACCGTACCCCCCCCAAAACACAGGCTGCCTTGCTGGAAGCGATGCAGGAAAAAACCGTTACCGTGCGCGGCCAGATTCATCAGCTGTCCAAACCATTCCTGGTGCTTGCGACGCAGAACCCGATCGAACTGGAAGGAACCTACCCGCTGCCCGAGGCACAGTTAGACCGTTTTCTCTTCAACGTGATCCTCGATTACCTGACCCCGGAAGAGGAAGTCGCTGTACTGGAGCGCTTCACAAAACGCGTTGATATGCCTGAGGTGAAAGCCTGTACGAGCAGCGATGAAATCATCAAGTTCCAGTGGTTGGTCCGTCAGGTACCCATTTCGCAAACCGTTACCCGCTACGCGGTGGACATTGTCAGGGCGACACGTCCTGCTGATCCGCTGGCCACGAAATCCATCAAGAAATACATCAACTTTGGCTCCAGTATTCGTGCATCAATGAACCTGGTCCTGGCCGCCAAGGCCAGAGCACTGATGGAAGGCCGTTATCACGTCACACCTGACGATGTGAAAGCGCTGGCCATGCCGATACTCAGGCATCGCGTGCTGCCAAATTACTATGCTGAATCCGATGGCGTCACCGTGGACGATATCCTGGAAAGCATGATCAACGATCTTGCTGCACCTGCTGAAGCGGCGTAGACCCAGAGCCAGTTAAGCATGAGCACAAACACTGACAACCGCCCTGCCCCGATGCGACTGCTGGACCCCTCGGTCCTAAGTGCCATGTCCAACCTGGAACTGGTGGCCAAAGCCGTGGTGGAAGGGTTTGTGATTGGTCTGCATCGCTCGCCAAAATTCGGCTTCAGCCAGGAGTTCGTAGAGTACCGTCAGTATGCAGACGGTGACGACCCCCGCTATATCGACTGGAATGTCTATTCCCGTACAGACCGCACCGTCATCAAGCGCTTTAAAGGCGAAACCAACAGCCACCTGATGCTTTTGCTGGATACCAGTGCCTCCATGGGCTATGGATCCGGTGAGTCCAGCAAGCTGCAGTACGGTAAGTACCTTGGCGCGAGCCTCGCCTACCTTGCTGCGCGTCAGCATGATGCCGTCGGTGTCATGCTCTTTGACGACGAAGTGAAAGAATACCGCCCCCCCGCAAGCAAACCCGGTTCACTGCAGGGTGTTATCCACACGCTGGACGCTGCCCAGGCTTCGAAAGGGACCGATATCAATCAACCGATGACCCGCTTTCGCGAGCACATCAAGAAACGCGGGCTGGTAGCGGTGATATCTGACTTTTACTGTGATGCCGAGGAGCTACTGGAAAATATTCGTCCACTGGCACTGCATGGCCAGGATGTGATCATGTTCCATCTCCTGGACCGGGAAGAAATTACGCCTGAAATAAAACAGTCCACGCTTTACGAAGACATGGAAACCGGACAGGCCATTGAAGTTGAACCGGCCTTCATGCAGAAAGCCTACAGGGATAAAATTCAGAAGCACATTGCATCCATTAAAGAGGCTGCTAATGGTATTCGTGCTGACCACGTTCTGCTGGACACGTCAGAGCCGCTGGATAAGGCCCTGCACAACTACCTGACCTTCAGGGAAAAGCGGGGCTGATAAATGGCATTACTTGGACCTCTTTTTCTTCTCGGCCTACTGGGGGTAGCCATTCCCCTCTGGCTGCATCGCCTCGAAACCCAGGTGACTGAACGTGAGCCTTTTGCCACGACCATATTTCTGGAGCCAGCCAAAAAACGTATTCACGTTAAGAAAAAACTTAAGTACCTCTTGCTCATGGCGCTTCGCATCCTCTTTTTTGTCCTGCTGGTGCTGGCTTTCGCTCGACCGGTGTTTTATGCGCCGCCACAGGCAATCGTCACTGAAGAATCTACGCACCATGTCATTGTGATGGATACATCATTTTCTATGCAGACAGAGGGATACTTTGATGCTGCCAGGGAAGCGGCAGAAAATATCCTCTCGCAAATGGAAGACGATGATATTGCCAGCCTTTACAGCGCCTCCACCAATGTCGCCAGTGTGGTCTCTGCAACCAGCAACCCTGAAGACATTCGTCAGGGTGTCGATGCCTTGGCACCTGGAAATGGCAAGCTGGACCTTGGCAGCATGATCAGCTCACTCAATACCATGATCGAAGCTAGCCAGGCCAATTTTGTGCTGCATGTAATCAGCGATTTTCAGCAAACCGGGCAGGCGGTTCGTTTTGCCGACATGATTCCGGACGTGATCAACGGTCGTCCGGTGAGCCTTGAAATAGTAAGAGTGGTGAGCGAGAGCCCAGAGAACTGGGCAATAGATTCCGTTGTGGTCAACGGGCTCAACAATATAGAAGTTGGTATTCGCGGTTTTACCCGCAGCAGCAGTGACCGCACCGTATCTTTAAGCGTTAATGGAGAGCTGCAGCAGGAAATTGAGACCCGGCTGCAGGGAGAAGGCATTACCTTTGTCACCTTTGAGAATGCTGTTTTTGCGGAGGGCGATAACCGCCTTGATATTCGCCTGACACCTTCTGACTCCCTTGCGGGTGATGACCTCAGGCATACCGTCTATGATAACTCACCACCTGCGCCAGTCTTACTGCTGACCGATGATGAGGATTCACTGGGCGTCACCTATATAACCGCGGCACTAGAAACTGCTCCGCGCGGCTACGAAGTCATCCTGCAATCTATCGAAGGCCTAGACCCGCGAATTTTGCAAAGGTACCCATGGATAGTGATTGCGGATATCGGGGCCATCAACGCAAGCCTGGCCGGCGCTATTAATAACTACATCAGCGGCGGCGGTGCCGTTCTGGCGGCATCCGGAGAGTCTGTGTTCGGGCTTTCGAGCATCCCAGTGCTGGGCCTGGACATTTCCAGCAGTGCGCTGGGGCGTGAAAGCCGTAACCCGATTACCATGATTGACAGCAGTCACCCCGCACTCAGTGAGTCAGCCGGCTGGAGTTCTGTAAACGTCAGATCGATACCCGTCGAGATTACTGATGACGACCGCGTTCTGGTCGCCCAGGCAAATGAGCAGCCTGTTCTTCTGGAGCGCACCATTGGCCGAGGCAAAATCATGCTGCTCGCAACAGCGCTGGACAATTCATTGAGTGATTTACCGGTGAAGCCCGTGTTTGTGACTTTCATGGCTGAAGCCGCGCGCTACCTGTCCAACGAAAACCTGCTGATCAGGGAGCAGATAGGCGAGAGCTTTTTGCAGCTTTCCGTGGCCGGAGGCGCATCGGGACAGGTTTACGACCCTGATGGCGAAAGCCTGCTGTCCCTGGCCGACACAACCCAGGCGCAGGATATTTCACTGGATAAAACCGGTTACTACCAGGTGTTTACTTCGGGCGGGGAAGTGCTGGTGGCGGTAAATCCAGATCGCAGGGAATCTGACCTGGCCATAATGGATGCCCAGGTACTGCAAAACTGGCTGAATGTAGTGGCCGGTACTGCCCGCAGCGATGAACAAAGCCTGAATGCTGAATCAGTAATCCAAGAAGAAGCACTGGAGGAGCGTGAAATCTGGCGACTGTTCCTGTTCATGCTTGTTATCATAGTTCTCGCTGAGTCTATCCTCGGAAACCAGCATCTTCGCGTTAAAACCGGAACGCTTTAAACATGAGTACCTCACGGCTTGACCAATACCTAGAGTCTTTCAAACAACGTTTGAAAAAACTCACACTTCTTCAGGGCATAGCAGCCACTGCCGTGGTGCTATTGGTTATTGCTTTACTTGGCGCATGGTTCACAACGGCGAGTGGATTTTCAGCTGAAACTGTCGCCGCCTTCCGCATCATCCTTGTGCTGGCTGTTGCCGCCGTAATAATCACCAGGATTGTAAATCCGATGAAAGAGCTGGATGCCAATATCAGCAGCAAGCTTGAGTCCAGGTCAGAAGATTTCGACGGTCGCATAGAAACCTATGCACAAATGAAAGAGGAAAATAATCCGTTTCGGGAACTCCTTGCAGAGGATGCGCTTAAGGTAAGCGAAAAGAATCCTGTTGATGTCATTATCAACAAAAATGATCTCAACATAGCCGGTGCCATTGGCGCATTAGCAGTTGTCATTCTTGTTGCGATGATGGTGGCAGGCCCCGGGCTCATGAATTACAGCCTGCGAAATCTTTTTGCCGGATGGGCTTTTGATGACCTGCTGCCGCCACAATCCATAGTGGTCACTCCAGGTGACCAGAGCGTGAGGCGCGGTGCCAACCTGCGCATCATGGCAGCGATGGAAGGCTTCTCACCGAATGAAGCTGTCATCCACGTGCGGGAGGCAGACGGGGACTGGCAGGAAGTCAGCATGGTCCAGAGTCCGGCTGGTTTTGAATTCACTTTCTTCTCCATGCAGCAGGAAATAGCTTATTACATCAGCACCACTGGCCTGCGCAGCCCTGAATTTACCGTGCAGGTTGTTGACGTGCCCGGTATTGAAAGCCTGGAGCTGACCTACCACTATCCTGAATGGACAGAGCGCGAACCCGAAGTTTTCAGTGAAGGTGATATCCGCACGCTACCAGGCACAAGAATTGAATTAACCGTCACCACAACTGCGGCCCTGCCCGGCGGCGAACTTGTCCTCAATGATGAGGGGCAGCCGCTGGTGATTGAAGGTGTACAAGCCTCTACGGAATTCATGGTTGAGGATGAAGGCGAGTACTTCATTGCCGCTATTGTCGGCGGAGAACAGGTACGCCTGAGTGACGACTACTTTATTCGCCTGGCTGATGACGGCAAACCGGTTATTACTTTCGTGAGGCCCGGTGGGGACTGGAATGCCAGTAATATCGAGGAGGTAACTGCCCGTATCGAAGCCAGTGATGATTTCAACCTTGAAACACTGACGCTGAAATATTCTGTAAACGGCGGTGAATGGGAAAGCGTATCGCTCGCCGAAAATATTCGCGATATTACCGCCGAGCATATCTTCATGCTTGAAGATATCCGCGTACCTGAAGAGGAAGTCATCGAAAGCAACGTCGGCCAGTTCACCATCATTACCGAGGAAGCAGCTACTGAACTTGCAATCGAAGAAGACACCCAGGGCTACATTGATCTTATAGATGGCCGTGACGAAGCAGAACCTCCTGCTCTGAGCGAGGGGGTTCCCCTGGTGCCCGGTGACCTGATTTCCTTCTATGCTGAAGGCAGTGATCGCAACCAGACCGTGCGCACTGACATGTTCTTTATCCAGATCCAGAATTTCCAGCGCCGCTATTCACAATCCCAGTTATCCGGCGGCGGTAGCGGCGGTGCTGGCGGCGGTCCTCAGGATGAAATTTCCAATCGCCAGCGTCAGATTATTACTTCAACCTGGAACCTCATTCGCGAGCAGGCAGAAGATACTGACGCCGGCCAGATCCAGGTGAATTCGTCACTGCTCTCCGAACTTCAGACAACCCTGGCTGAACAGGCCACGACACTCGCGCAGAGAACCCGTGCTCGTCAGCTGGCCAACCAGGACGACCAGATTGAACAGTTCGTGGTCAACATGGAACGTGCTGTACAAAGCATGTACCCCGCGTCTGAACGTCTTGCCGCGATAGAACTTGATGATGCGATAGCACCGGCCCAGGAGGCCCTGCAGCACCTGCTGCGCGCGGAGGCAGTGTTCAATGAATTCCAGGTTCAGAACCAGCAGCAAGGCGGCGGTGGTGGCGGAGGCGGCCGTGCCCAGCAGGACCTGGCAGAAATGTTTGAGCTGGAAATGGATCTTGAGCTGAACCAGTACGAAACCGGCAGCAATGTCTCTCCCCAGGCCCAGCAGGCTGAGCAGGAAGACATCATGGACCAGCTTGATGAACTGGCACGGCGCCAGGAACAGCTCGCGAACAACCTGCGCAACCAGCAGCAGCTCAGTGAAGCACAGCGTTACCAGCAGGAGATGCTGCGCAGGCAAACTGAGGAATTACAGGAAAGGCTCGAACAGCTGCAGCAGCAACGCCAGCAGCTCTCACGTGGCAGCTCCCCCCAACAGGCAGAGAATTCTCCCGGTCAGCAAGGCCAGGGACAACCTGGGCAGCCTGGCCAGGATGGGCAAAGTGGGAACAGCGGCAACAATGGCGAGGCCCAGGAACAGGTTGCAAGCAACACTCTCCAGCAAAGGCTTGAAAGTGCTATCAGGGCCATGCAGGAAAGCAGCGAAGCCATGCGTGGCGACGTCAGTCCTGAAGAATTGCAGCGTGCCGCTGAAGAAGCGCAGCGTCAGCTTGAAGGTGCCCGTGAGCAGATTGTGGCTGACCAGCTGGCAGACATGCAGTCCTCATTCAACAACATGGCTGACCAGGCCCAGAACATGGTGAGGGAGCAGCAGCGCCAGGAACAGGTGCTGCAAAATGCCATGGCGAAAGCGGTCGCCGACCGGGAAAGTGGCGAGGATGAAAACAGCCGCGGCATGGAACTGGCCGAAGAATGGGCGCTGGCAAGAGAAAAAGCCCAGCTGGCGGAAGATCTTTCCAGCCTGCAGGAGCAGATGCTAAGGTCAATGCAGCGTTTCGGTGATGACGTTCCGGATGCTGCCCGCGAACTGGAAAGAGCCAACCAGGAAGTTGTGGAAAGCGAGCTTGAGCAGGCGCTGACCAATGCCTCACTTTATATCGATGCTGGATATGGTCTTTATATTGCCGGAAACGAAAGTGCAGTCACCGCAGAAATGCTTCGTCTGGCCGACCGGCTGAGGGATGCCCAGCAACTGGTAGAAGGCCAGGGAGCACCGGGTACCTCTGACGTCGATGTTGCCCGCCGCCAGGCCCAGTCTCTCAGGGCGCAATTACAGCAGCAGCTTGCACAGAATGGACAGCAAGGTCAAGATAGTCAGCCCTCAGAAAGTCAGCAGGGACAGGCCAACCAGCCTGGCGGAAATCAGCAGGGTAATAATCAAGAAGGCGGCCAGCCCAGGGGCGGAGCCTTTGGCGGTGATCGCCTCGCCCGCAACCAATTTGGTTCCTGGTCGGGAGTAGACCCACTCTACAACGGGCCAATTGACGTGCCGGAACAGTTTTATGGCGACCTGGACCAGTTCACTGACACTGCAAGGCAAGCGGCGCAGGACCTAGAATTGAACGCCGAGGAACTGGCGCAGATGCTGGACTGGATACGTCAGCTGGAAGCCACGCGCCTGAATCGCAATGAAGATATTTTGGCCCAGGAATTCAACGACATGCTGGCCCTTATTGAGCAGTTAGAAGTTGGCCTACAAATGGAAGGTAACAGCAGCATTTCAAATAACGTGCGCTCAGCAACGGCAGAAGTGATTCCAGATAAGTACCAGGAATCAGTGGCAGAGTATTACCGCCGTTTGAGTCGCGAATGATCGGACTATTTAATCGTAGCCTTCATGCGAGGAAAAAAACTCGTGCAATAGTGTTACAAAACAAATTGGCAGATACATCTTTCATTGGCGGTCAATTCGTTTTCTTTTCCGCGCAGTGGCTGGTTCTGACTATCTGCGCTCTATCTCCTCTTAAGGTCAATTCTGCGGCCCCGGAGAGCGTCCTGGCAATCGCTGGAAATTATGTCGGTCATGCATATAACGGGGCCAACCTTGATCCCGTTACAACTGTGATGGCTTTCGATGACAACGGCCGCTTTATGGGCCGGTACAAAGTTGATGATGAAAGCAGACCTTTCGAGGGGACGCTGTCCGGGCTTATTCAGGAGGGTGAGAGAGCATTTTCGATGGAATGGACAGACATGGACGGTGAGGGGTTTGTCTACATGGAATTTAACAAGGACTATTCTGCATTTGTCGGCTCATGGACTACTACCGATGGGGACGAACAGTTCCCCTGGAACGGCAAGCGCCAATAATTGTTTTCTGCTCAACAAAAACCCGTTAGCATTGCCACGCAGTTTTCATCATTAAACATCCCGGAGAAGTTATGAGATTAATAAACCATACATGTATTGGCACAAATAACATGGAAAAAGCTGCAGAGTTTTATTCCTCAGTGCTGGCCCCGCTTGGCGCTACTATTGTTGGCACCGTTGAGGGTCATTCAACTATGTTTGGTACCGATGAAGGGCCCGAGCTGATAATCGTAAATCCTGCAAACGGTGAACCCGCTACAGTTTCCAACGGTGGCACCTACGGCTTTAAGGCCCCGTCCCGGGCCGCGATTGACGAATTCCATGCCAACGGCCTGGCTCTTGGCGGCACCGATGAGGGTGCACCTGGACCTCGCGCTTTCGCTCCTAACGCCTACGCTGCATATTTGCGTGATCTTGACGGCAATAAGATATGCGCTGTCTGCATGGAAGCGGAATAATCAAATAGTAGATGCAATCAGATTATTTATTGACTGCACCTTTATTTTAAGCATCACGAGCTTGCGGAGATCTAAATGGCAAGAAATGCACTCTTCACGATTACTGCGCTGACCGCACTTTCTGCAATGCCGGCTATCGCTCATCATGGTTTTGGGCTTTTCCAAGTTGATACCGTAGTGAAATATGAAGGCACTATTACTGGTATGGATTTCGTTAATCCCCACTCCTACCTCTACTTCGACAGGGTTGATAAAAATGGCGACACGATCAATATGCGTTGTGAGATGCGGGCCGCCATTTTGTTGAGACGCTCCGGCTGGTCCAAGGAAATGTTCGAGGAGGGACTTCCAGTGTCAGTAGAGGCAAATCCCCATAGGGATGACCCCTCTGCCTGTTACACCGAGAACATTACTATAGGCAACCGGCCTACGATTAACCGTAATGACCAGTTCACAATAGAAAACCCGGTAGATACCTCTAATCGTTCATCGATTGCCGTCAATGGCGATCCTAACATTAGTGGTGACTGGGCTGTTGAACAGCTAGTTCTGACAGTGCCCCCAGAGGGAGGGCGGGGGAATTTGGTGCCAAGACGCTTCCGTGATGCTTACGCTGGGGGCTCTATCTCGATAGAAGAGATTCGTGCCCAGAACCCCCGTAATCCAAGGCCACAATACACCGAACGCGGCCTAGCTGAGGCACAGGCTTTTGAAATGTGGAATCCGGAACATAATCCCAGATTACGCTGTTTGCCTACTAGCATCATATACGACTGGACCTTTGACTGGCCGGTTAACCGGATTACGCAGGAAGATGACCGAATCATCATGGACTACGGTCTCTACTCCAACCGCCGCATAATTCACATGGACCCGGATGCCAAGCCTGTCGAAGCATTACCAAATAATCCGGGTCACTCGATTGGCCACTGGGACGGTAATACGCTGGTAGTGGAAACCTACGGATTTAGCGACGGCGTGGTGGCGCCGCCCACAAGAAACAGCACTGAAATGTACATTATTGAACGTTTCACCATTGATGCAGACAACTGGGTATTGCGCAGGGACTACACTATTACTGACCCTGTCTACCTTGCAGAACCCTGGACCGGTGCCGATATTGTCTACCTATCAGATGTACCGTTTTCCAACGACGGTTGTGTGGAGCTCACCCCGGAGTTTGCTGAGTAACGACCGCATTGAATCCAAATCACTTAATCTACAGAGGTTAGCCTTTAACCAATCGTTCTAAGGCACTTTGCCTCTAATAAACTTGGTGCCTAAGAAATAATCTTGAAAGGAGGAATAGGTGTAATTGCACATTCGCAATTAGCCAATTTTTGAATAAAGTTTTTCCTTTCAGTACCCCGCCGACCGTCTAATCCTTTTTATCTAGAACAAGAAAACTGTAATCGTATGGATTAGATTCCGACGCCTCAAAATCCGCACGGGCGACTTCATCCCAGAGACTTCTATCAAATTCCGGAAAGGTAGCATCGCCCTCTACTTCAGCATGGACTTCGGTAAGGTACAGCCTGTCGGCCAGTGGCATGGCAAGTGCGTAGATCTCGGCACCTCCGATGACCATGGCTTCCGCGACACCATCGATTTCAGCGATACTTTCACACAGGGTCATGGCCTGATTTAGTGAATTTACCACCCGCACGCCCTCGATAGAGACGTTCGGATTTCGCGTAATGACAATGTTGGCTCTACCGGGTAAAGGCTTGCCAATTGACTCGTAGGTGTTACGCCCCATGATGACAGGCTTGCCCATGGTGATGCGCTTGAAGTATTTCAGGTCTTCGGGAAGGTGCCAGGGTAGGCTGTTATTGCGGCCTATGACACGGTTCTGCGCCATGGCCCAGACAAGGGATAAATTCATACAGAAACTGGTGCAGCAATATGTGGCTGTGCTTCGTAATCAAGGATTTCAAAATCCTCGTACTCATATTCATAAAGACTAAGAGGCCGCCGCTTAATATTGAGCTTCGGCAATGGCCCCGGTGAACGGGACAGCTGCTCACGCGCCTGCTCTAAGTGATCCTTATAAAGGTGGACATCACCTCCGGTCCAGACAAAATCACCTACATTGAGGTCGGACTGCTGCGCCATCATATGCGTTAACAGCGCATAGGAGGCGATGTTAAAAGGCACGCCAAGGAAAGTATCACAGGATCGCTGGTAGAGCTGACAGGACAGTTTTCCTTCGGCCACGTAAAACTGGAACAGTGAATGACAGGGAGGAAGGGCCATTTCATCAACGTAGGCCGGGTTGTAGGCGACAACGATGAGACGGCGGGAATCAGGGTTATTCTTTATATTATTGAGCACGTTATCGATCTGGTCGACCGCATGCCCGTCCTTGCCAGGCCAGGACCGCCACTGAAACCCATAGACTGGGCCAAGCTCTCCATTTTCATCTGCCCACTCATCCCAGATGCGGACCTGGTTGTCTTTAAGGTACTTGATGTTGGTGTCGCCATTGAGAAACCAGAGCAGCTCAATAATGATAGAGCGAATATGAAGCTTCTTTGTCGTCAGGAGTGGAAAACCCTCGGCCAGGTTGAAGCGCATCTGGTGGCCAAAGACAGAAAGGGTCCCGGTGCCAGTGCGATCCTCTTTCTCTGCGCCGTGATCAAGAATATGCTGCATCATATCCAGATACTGTCTCATCAGGTTGTCCTTTTTATCTCAGTTAGCGACGGCCATCTTACCGAAGGTGTCCTTGCGGTAGGAAAGGAAAAGAATAATTAGTCCACCAATAATCATTGGTATAGAAAGCTGCATACCCTTGGTCATCCAGTCAAAGGCCACGAAGCCGATGTGGGCATCCGGTTCCCGAAAAAACTCGGCGAATGTTCGGAACACACCATAACCCGTTATAAAGACTCCGGTCACGGCAAAAGTGGGCCTGGTTTTTGCTGAGAAAAACCAGAGAATACAAAAGAGTGCTAAGCCCTCAAGAGCAAACTGATAAAGCTGTGAGGGATGGCGAGCGAGCTGCTGCGGATCCGCGGGAAAAACCATGGCCCAGGAAACATCACTGGCCCTGCCCCACAGTTCCCCGTTGACAAAATTTCCAAGCCTTCCAAAAGCCAGGCCTAGTGGTGACAACGGGGCTACGAAATCAGAGACGGCAAAGAGCGATTTCTTAGTGCTGCGCGCAAACAGCCAGACGGCTATGCCGACACCGATCAAACCACCATGAAAAGACATACCGCCCTGCCAGATCTTTAACAGATTAACAGGGTTTTCCAGCAGCGAGCCGAAGTTGTAAAAAAGCATGTAGCCGATGCGGCCGCCTAGGATGACGCCAATGGCGCTGTTGGTAATGAGATCGGCAACCTGTGTAGAACTCCAGCCTGAATTTTCCCGCAAGCCCCGGCGGGTGCCAAGCCACCACGCTGCGGCAAATCCGGCGATATAGGTCAGGGCGTACCAGTGTATTTTTAGCGACCCCAGGTAAATAGCAACGGGATCGATTTGCGGAAATTGCAGCATGGGGACTAGTGGGGCCGGACCTTCATAGACTACTCAGAGTATATCTTCTTTAAACCCGCTTGATGAGAATATCGTCAGCTGTTTTTTGAGGTTCGCAGCAGCCTGTCGACGCCGGCATTGTAAAGCTCGATATCAACCAGGGCTTTCACGGCCTCAGTATCTTCTTCCATAAGTACCTTTTCAAGCAGGTCCCTTGCCTGATGGTAGTTCACATTGCGGATGACTGATTTGACTTTGAGCAAGCTGGTGGCGTTCATGGAAAGAACATCGTAGCCCATGGCCATGAGCAATACCGCTGCCCCAGGGTTGCCGGCCATTTCTCCGCAGACACTGACGCGCAGGTCGGCTTCATGCACTTCGCGGGCGATCCACTCGAGGGCGCGCAGCACCGAAGGATGCATGGTGGAATAACTGCCCGCTACCCTGGGGTTGTTGCGGTCAATCGCCAAGAGATACTGGCTCAGGTCATTACTGCCTACGGAAATGAAGTCCACACGTGAAACCAGGAGCTTGATCTGGTACATCAAGGCTGGTATTTCCATCATCACGCCCACCTTAGGCATGACAACATCAAGTCCTTCTTCGAGGAGTTCCTGGTGTGCACGCTTGATTAGCCTGGTCGAATAATCCACCTCGCTCATGTTACTTATCATAGGTAGGAGGATCTGCAGGTTATTCAGGCCAACACTGGCCTTCATCATTGCCCTTATCTGGGCGATAAAAATTTCAGGGTGATCCATGCTCACACGGATGCCGCGCCACCCTAGGAAGGGGTTTTCTTCCTTGATCGGAAAATAAGGCAGGGGTTTGTCACCGCCAATATCCAGGGTGCGCATGGTCACGGTTTTGGGTTCGAATGCCTCGAGCTGCTGACGATAGATTTCTGTCTGCTCGCGCTCGGTCGGAAAACGGTCTCTAAGCAGGAAAGGCACCTCGGTTCTGAAAAGCCCGATTCCTTCAGCGCCTCTCTCAAGCGAGCGCAGCACGTCTGTCATCAGGCCGGTGTTAACCCATAATTCAACGCGGTGGCCGTCCAGCGTTTCACAAGGCAGGTCCTTAATGGACTCAAGGCCCTCGGATAACTGTTCTTCCTCGCGGACTATTTCCTCGTAGCGCTCGCGAAGCTCATCTGATGGGTTGCTGTAAACTCGGCCGTTGTAACCGTCGACAATAATTTCTTTTCCGTCGAGTTCGGAGAAAGGTAAGTCCAGGATGCCCATCGCCGCCGGTATGCCCATGGCACGCGAGAGGAGGGCGACGTGGGAATGACCCGACCCCTTGGCCGATACAATACCTACCAGGCTTTCCTTTGGCACTTCGGCCAGCATCGCGGCACTTAACTCTTCACTGACCAGGATACAACGCTCCGGGTACTGGCGGTTCTTCTTTTCTTTTTCCTGCAAATAAAAAAGGACCCTCGAGCACAGATCCTTTATGTCCGTAGCGCGTTCCTTCAGGTAATCATCATCCATGTTTTCCAGGTTGCGAATATGACCACGGGCAACCCTGGCAAGGGCGCCCTGAGCCCAGTTGCCCTGCTCGATGTGCGCGATTACCTCTGCGCCAAGCGCATTGTCACTTAGCATGTGCAGGTAGGCATCAAACAGTTCGCGCTCCTCAGGCCGAAGCTGTCCCTTGACCTTCATTTTTAGTTCACTGATGTCGATGCGCACGGCATTGAGGCAGTCGTTAAAAAACTCAATCTCTTTCTTGGTGTCGTCAATCTTACGCTTGGGTATGGCACCAAGGTCTGCAGGCGGAAATACGGTGACCGCTTCGGCAATAACCACACCAGGCGCACCCGGCAGGCCGTCAAAAAAGGCATCGGTTGTTTTCAAACCGGTTGGACTGAGGCCGGTAATCGCATCCCTGGCTTCTTCGTTAGCGATAATACCCGCCAGCTGGGCCGAAAGTGTTATAAGAAAGGCTTCTTCATCTGCATCAAAATCTCGGGCTTCGGATTGCTGCACTACCAGAACGCCCAGCACCTCGCGCTGGTGAATAATCGGCACGCCGAGAAAGGACTCAAACTCTTCCTCGTGTGTTTCCGGAATGTATAAATAGCGGGGATGTGAGGAGGCATGCTCAAGGTTTACCGGCTCGGACCGCTGGGCCACCAGGCCTACAAGCCCCTCATCAGGTGCAAGGCTGGCCTTACCTACGGCATCCTGGTGTAGACCCTTCGTTGCCATGAGCACGTAACGTTCCAAGTTATGGTCCAGGAGGTAGACTGAACACACCTTGACGTTCATGGCCCTCTGGATTTGCCGGACAATAATTTCCAGCGAGGCGGTCAAGTCCCTGGCCTCATTCACTTCCTGAATGATGCTTCTCAACGTTTCAAGCATAACGAGGCTATGTAGCCGCCCCTCCTCGGGTCTTTTTGTTCTGCAGGGCATCCTTGAGGTGCTTGTTCAATTCCCCAAGGGCTTTTCTATAGACTTTTCTCTTGAATGAAACTACCTTATTTATTGGGTACCAGTAGCTGACCCAGCGCCAGTGATCGAACTCGGGCTTGTCGCCCAGGTCAAACCGAATCTTGGTGGTATCGGACACCAGCCTGAGCAAAAACCATTTCTGTTTCTGGCCAATACAGACCGGGTGCGAATTGTGCCTGACTAGGTGCCGGGGAAGCCGATAGCGCAACCACTTGTCAGTGGATGCAATAATTTCCACATCTTCCGGGTCCAGTCCGACCTCTTCATTCAGCTCCCTTAGTAATGCCTCTTCGGGCGATTCATTAAGCTGAACACCGCCCTGCGGGAACTGCCAGGCATCCTGCCCTAGGCGTTTAGCCCAGAGCAACTGACCCTTTTCATTGAAAATAATGATGCCCACATTGGGCCTGAAACCATCTGAATCAATCACGTTTTACTGCGAGTTTCACAGGCATAGTTACCCTGCGAAACTGCCCTCTTATTATTCAAATAAAGGTGAAACGGGAAGCTTCAGGCTTCGCAGTTTTCCCTGTAGTCCTCGGCACTTAGAAGCTCCTGGAGCTCCTCCTCGTTTTCCATGCGGATCTTGAATATCCAGCCATCATCATAAGGTGAGGAATTGATGGTCTCCGGACTATCCTCGAGCAATTCATTAACTGCAACGATAACACCGGAAACCGGTGCATAGATATCCGAAGCGGTTTTGACAGACTCAACGACACTTACTTCATCGCGTGCTGATACCTGGCTGTCTACATCCGGCAGCTCGACAAAGACAACGTCTCCCAGCTCTCCCTGGGCAAAGTCGCTGATTCCTACAGTGGCAACGCCCCCATCTTCCGGTTTAATCCATTCGTGAGATGAGGCGTAGTACAGGTCTTCTGGAGTTTCACTCACTTGCAATTCCTCTGTTTCTGACAGTCCCCTGTCATTGCTGCGCTGCCATTAGGGCAACCTGACAAGGCTTAATATTATGGAAGAGGAAAGTATCGTGCAAGATGGAAATTCAGCGAAAAATCAGGTAGTTGGCCGGACTTACCGGTCTGTCGGGCGAGCACTGCGGATTAGGATGTACACTGGCACGAGGCCAATAATAATCAGGGTTACTGCCGGTAAAGCCGCCCGTTCCCACTGCCCTTCAGCAGTCATGGTGTAAATTCTCACGGCCAGCGTATCCCAGCCAAAGGGACGCATGATAAGCGTTGCTGGCATCTCCTTCATGACATCCACCAGCACGATGGTGAAGGCCGTAATCAGGCCTGGCCGAAGCAGAGGCACGATAACAGTTAAGAGCAGTCTGCCAGGTCCAGCGCCCAGGCTCCTGGCTGCATCAATAATAGAAGGCCTTACCTGTCCAAGCCCTGATTCCACAGGGGCGTAGGCCACTGCCAGGAAACGGCAGCAGTAGGCGACTACCAACGCCAGGACCGAGCTTACCAGCAAGGTTCCCAGTGTGCGATCCACGAAGGTAAATCCCATCATAATACCCACCGCCAGCACGGATCCCGGTAAGGCATAGCCCAAAGTAGCCAGGTGAATGGAAAGCCTTGTCCAACGCCTCAAATGCTGCCCGGCGGGCAAACGTTTGACGAAAGCTAGTATGAGTGAAACCAGGACTGCTAACGCGCCTGCCATGAGACCAAGACTCAGCGTATGACCCAGAAACCCAAGGTAACGGTCATCCAGCTCACCAAAGCCGGCTTCCAGCATCCAGACAATCAATTGAAAGGAGGGAATGAGGAAAGCAACAAGCAACACCAGACTGCAACAGACTGTAGCCAGAACAGCGGTGGTTCCCTGAAGCTGGTACTGCGTGGTGCTACCACCGCCTTCCTGCACATACCTTGCCCGGTCACGGGACTGTTTCTCAAGTACAAGGGTAACTCCTACAAATAACAGGAGGAGTGAGGCCAGCTGAGCAGCTACTGTCAGATTGAACAACCCATACCAGGCGCTGTAGATCGCCGTCGTGAAGGTATCGTAATTAAAGACAGATACCGCCCCGAAATCCGCAAGCGTTTCCATAAGGGCCAGGGCCAGCCCGGCCACAATAGCCGGTCGTGCCACGGGAATGGCGAGGCGGAAAAATGCCTGAAATTTTCCGAGACCCAGGAGACGGCCGGCATCCATCATTTTGCGCCCCTGGTTGAGAAAAGCACTGCGCGAAAGCATGTAGACGTAGGGGTAGAGCACAAGGCTCAGTATCAGTATTACACCGAGGGGTCCCTGGACATCAGGGAACCACACATCATCACCAAGACTACGTCTCAGTGTAGTCTGAATTGGTCCCGCATAATTCATGATTCCTAGGAACACGAAAGCCATGACGTAACCGGGAATGGCCAGCGGCAGCATTAGGGCCCACTCGAAAATGCGCCGACCTGGAAAGTCACAAATAGTCGTGAGCCAGGCCAGGCTAACGCCCAGAATTAGGACTCCTGCACCTACACCAATGATTAATATAAGCGTGTTCAGAGCAAGACGGTCGAGTTTGGTATCAAAAAGATGCTGCCAGATCTGCTGCTCGCCAGTACCAATAGTGCCCCATTGCATGAGGATGATGAGTATGGGAAAAACAACGATAGAGGCGGCCAGAAAGGCCAGGCTGTGCCAGAACCAGTTGCCAGCTGAATCAGATCGAAACATTGAATAGCCTAGCGATAATTGACCCGGTCCATTAGCATGACAGCGTCAGCCTGCAGCCGGCCGGCCACTTCAACGTTCAAGATGTCCTGCCTGCCTGTACCCCAACCAGCAACAAGATCTACCGGTGGTACGCCAGGATTGGCCGGATATTCCAGATTAAGCTCGGAGAAAAGTTGTTGGGGCTCGCGGGTAGAAAGCCACTCGATCAGCTTCTTTGCCCCCGCGGGATTTTTAGCAAAAGTTGTGACACCAGCCCCCGAGACATTGACATGCACACCACTGCTTTCCTGGTTAGCCCAGTGAAGTGCAACGGGGACATCAGGCTTTTGCGCTTGCAACTGTCCAAGGTAGTAAGTATTTACAATACCGACATCACATTGGCCTGCAGCTATCGCCTCTAGAAGCAGCAGGTCGCTACTGAATACACGGGTGGCTAGGTTTTCCACCCAGCCTCCAACAACGCGCTGGGCCTCTTCCTGACCTAGACGCTTAATCATTGTCGCCACGAGCGACATGTTGTAAACCTTGCGCGACGTTCGCAGACAAAGCCTTCCTTTCCACTCAGGAAGAGCCAATGCTTCATAAGTAGAAAGCGACGACGGATCAACCCGCTCTGTGGAATAAGCGATTGTTCTGGCTCTCACGGAGAGTCCGAACCAGCGGTTCCGAGGGTCCTGGAGATGGGCAGGAATATTGGCCTCCAGGATAGGAGAATCGATGGGGGCAAGCAGCCCTTTCTCTGCAGCCGACCAGAGATTTCCCGCATCGACCGTGTAGAGGATATCAGCAAAAGTTCTGTCACCCTCCGCCTCTAGCCTGGCGATTAACGGCCCCTCCTCCCCGGTCTGGTATTGAACTTCGATGCCCGTTTCCGCAGTGAAAAGATCAAACAGAGGTTTGATCAGGTGCTCCTGGCGGGACGAATAAACGACTACGGGGCCAGTGACCGATGTTTCTAAGCCTGCCCGTGTAGCGACACTGCTGGCATTATTGGTCGTCTCATTACTGTTTTCGGCAGGCTCCATGGTGTCTGTACACCCGGAAACCATCATTAAAGCCAATAAAAGCAGCATGTTGTATAAAATGTGCCTCATGGAAGCCCTCTACCTCAATACTAAATGATAATAATTATCATTTAGTTAAACAAGCCTAACATATTGAATCTATTTATATTTCAATTTCGGTATTTACTATCTGGGGCGCTAGATCCCCATTGCCTTGCGCATCAGCTGCTCCTTTAACAAGGGCAGGCTATTCGTCAGGTTCAGGCCTGTATTACGCAGCCACATCAAGGTCAATTCCTCGGAGCCGAATAATCGCTTGAAAGACTCCATTGCCGCCATCATGCCCAGATTCTGACTCTTTCTATGGCGTTGATAGCGGCTCAGAACCTGCTTGCTGCGATAGTCCTCTCCCTTCTTGACAGCAGCTGATATGACGCCTGAGAGTGCCTCGACATCACCAAAGCCAAGGTTAACTCCCTGGCCGGCCAGCGGGTGAATTGTGTGTGCTGCATCGCCAATCAGGGCAGTTCCATCCTGGACATAATCTGTAGCATGCCGCTGCCACAACGAAAAGCTGAAACGCTTATCCACTTCCTGAATTTCGCCAAGCCTGAATTCGAATGCAGCACCCAATGCTTTCTTGAATTCTTTATCATCCAGAGCTTTTATCCCTTCTGCCTTTTCTGTGAAACATGACCAGACAATGGAGCTGTAACATTGATTCTCATCATCAAGGCCTGGCAAGAACAGTGGCAGGAATGCCAGCGGTCCGCTATTCATGAAGCGCTGCCATGCAGTGAATTCATGAGGATACTCTGTCTTAACAGTAGTTATCACGGCTTCGTGTCCATACTCCCATTCTCTGGTGCTGAAACCCGATTCTTTCCTGATAAATGAATGAGCGCCATCAGCGCCTATCAGCAGGGCTGTATCGACTGAAGCTCCATTGGAGAGTGACAGGTTTACTAAATCCTTATCATCTTTAGTAACCCGCTCAACCGCGCAATCTTCCAGAACTGTGATAGCAGACCTTGCTGCCACCTGTTGCGCGAGCGCCGCCGATAAGACCCTGTTCTCGACGATGTAGCCAAGAGCTGGCTCGTGCAGCTCATCAGCTGAAAAGTTAATTGCTCCAGTGCTTTCTCCATCCCATACAGTCATATGTTCATAGGGGCAGAGTCGCATCCTTTCTATTTCATCCCAGACCCCAAACCTCTCGAGCAGATTCCTAGTTGACACTGTCAGCGCACTGACACGTAGATCGAATTCAGGTTTTTCCATATCTACTTTTAGGTCGTTAGCATTACCAGACCGTTTGCCAGCATCAACCATCAAAACCTTTAACCCACAATCAGCCAGTGCACAGGCTGCTGCAAGGCCAACCGGACCGCCACCCACAATGGTAATTTCTGATTCGTATTTTTGCATAAGTGTTTAGCTGTATATCGGGGGGTGGGATTATATGTCCAAGCAGATAAATTAACAGCAAACTCTGTATTTCTGGTAAAGTGCACGCCTCAAAATAACCGGGGTGTTTTCGACCTGTGACTGTAAAGTTTGTTTCCTCTTCAAGGCTGCCAACAGAGTTTGGCGAGTTTAGCATTCATGCGTTTGAAGACTCCAATGAGAACAAGGAGCATGTTGCCCTCGTGTATGGGGAGTTGGCGGCCAACGAAAAGATACTTGCCAGGATTCATTCCGAGTGTCTGACCGGTGATGCCATGTTAAGCCTGCGCTGTGACTGCGGTTCACAGCTCAGGGAAGCCATGCATCGAATTGCTACTCTGGGCAGTGGGCTGATTCTCTACTTGCGCCAGGAAGGCAGAAATATAGGACTATGCAACAAGATCAAAGCCTATCACCTGCAGGATGAAGGGGCAGACACAGTGGAAGCCAACCAGGCGCTCGGATTCGAAGCAGATGAACGTCGCTATGAGATGTGCCTGCCGATGCTGAAACATTTGGGCGTCTCAGATCTTGAGCTTATGACCAATAACCCACTTAAAGTCGATGCAATGCAGAAGCTGGGGTTGTCCGTATCACGAACGCCAATCATTACTGGCCAGAATTCTCATAACGAGGCTTACCTGGCAACCAAGCGAAGCAAGCTTGGCCATATTTCGGAGTGACCTGAACGGTTTCTTATTCGACCAGCAACTTGTCATTGAGAGCTGAAGGGAATGCTATTAAGCGGCCGGCATTGGCAACAGTATCGCTTCGCCCGATACGTGATTTACTGCACATATCAAACACACTCGAATCGGCAGGACCTCCAAAACATAAGAATTCATCTCCACTTGAGGCATAATTAACTAGTTCACTGTGTTAATTGAATTACTAGTATGCGTATTCCCAGAATCTATCTTGACCTGCCCATGTCAGCCGACGCAATCATCCAACTAGATGAACGCAGCGCCCATTACCTTGTCAATGTCCTGCGGCTCAGGGAAGGCGCAGAAGTGGTTCTTTTTAACGGTTCTGAGCATGAATTTCTGGGAAATGTTGAAAACCTGTTCCCCAAGTCCGGCTCAGTTATCATCAAAGAAGTAAGGACTGTTAACACCGAATCAAAGCTGCATACCCATTTGGGTATCGGGCTCTCCAGGGGAGAGCGCATGGATTATGTTGTTCAGAAAACCACTGAGTTAGGGGTGAATATAATTCAGCCGCTTCACACTGAATTCTGCGAAGTGAAACTGGATAAGAAACGGGAATTAAAAAAACTTGAGCACTGGCAGCAGGTCAGCATTAGTGCATCCGAACAATGTGGTCGCATCCGTCCACCCGAGATCAGGGAGCCGTTATCACTGCAGGGCTGGCTGGAATCGTCATTGAAGTGCGATAAAAAGTTTCTGCTGGATCAGCAGCAAGAATCCGTATTACAGAATGCTATTTACCCGGCCTCGGTTGCACTGCTTATAGGCCCCGAGGGCGGGCTATCCGCCAAAGAAAAAGCCCTGGCATTGAGCCAAGGCTTTGATGGGGTAAAGCTTGGTGCCAGGACTCTCAGAACAGAGACAGCGCCAGTGGCAGCATTAAGTCTCTTTCAGTTCCTATGGGGGAGCTAACGGGTAACGACCTATTTATAGCGCGTCAGCACCGGACTCGCCTGTGCGAATTCGAATAACCTGTTCGAGAGAGCTGACAAAAATTTTACCATCACCAATTTTTCCAGTGTTAGCCGCCTTGCTTAATACTTCTATCACCTGCTCTGTCATTGAATCATCGACTGCAATTTCAAGGCGAACTTTGGGCAGAAAGTCGACAACATATTCTGCACCACGATATAACTCTGTATGGCCCTTCTGGCGACCAAAACCCTTAACTTCTGTTGCAGTGATTCCCTGTACGCCAACTTCAGACAATGCTTCCCTGACATCATCAAGTTTAAATGGCTTAATAACAGCTGTGATCATTTTCATATTTGTTATCCTCACACAATGCTCAATATCAGGCGGCTTTGCCTTTGCATAAGCCGAGTATAAGCTACTTAACCTAAAAAAACGATGCCGGATTAAGCCGCTACAAGCCCTGAAGCCACCCCTTTATTTAGGAATATTTCATATGATAAACAATGAGTTACTTAAAGATCTGAGCAGTAAAATTACCTCACTTTTACCGATGGCAAGCGAGGTCAAGGAAGGCGTAGAGAAGAGCATCCAGGAACTTCTTGGTAGCACATTTGCCCGTTTGAATCTGGTGACAAGGGAAGAATTTGATACCCAGTTAAAGGTTCTCTCCCGGGCGGAGGAAACCATTGCCAAGCTTGAGGAGATAATCGCCCGCCTAGAAGAAGCGCAGATTAACCATCCAGCCAGGCAGTAAACAGCGTCAACCAAATTTTCATCCCTGTAAACAACTGGATGTTATTTTCAGTAAAACATTCCTACAGCTATTAAATAGAACTGAATTACACAAGTAGCAAAAATTAAGGGGATAAAAAAAGGCCCCCGCTTGAGGGCCTTTTTGTATGCATGAAAATCAGGGAGTTATTGCAAAGAGGACAGGATGTAATCTACTGTAGCCCTAACCTCATCATCGCTGCATCCCATGCACAAACCTTTTGCCGGCATGGCATTGTTGTTGTATCCGTTGATGGCATTAAGGTAGAGCTCTTCCATGCCCTTGTCGATTCTTGGCTGCCACGCTGCAGCATCTCCCATGATCGGAGAGTTATTCGCGCCACTTCCGTGACAGGCAACGCAGTAAGTGTTGTAGACCTGTTCAGGATTCTGGTTGGCACTACCCCCGGCAAGAGCCACCACACCGGCTGAACCGGCACAGGGGTCACCCACAAGGCAGACACTGCCAACAGGAGCGATACGCTCAATGATATCTGAATGATCAGCCGCTTTGGCTGCTAAAACGGCACCGTAAAGTAAAAGCGCCAATATCGCCATCAGCCATATTGCTGTAACGCTTGGTACGGATTTTTGAAACACCGTTATACCTCTTAATTTCGATAAAAAATATGGAGTCAAAACAGCAAAACTGCTCTAGTTTCAAGGCCTGCATTATACCTGTATTGACCTCTTTTAGGTACTGCGAACAGCCCAGGTAAATACTCCTGGAAGGCTAGTTTATGGTTACCCTGATGGGTTTTCCGTTGAAATATATCTCCCCTGGATCCCTGTCCAGCGAATAGCCCACATAGAAACTGATTCCCAGGTCGGTGACTCCAAAATCTTCGCCCCTCAAGCCGTTGAGCAGGGCAATGCCTTCCTCGGGCTGCAGGCTGCTGGTCTGCCTGAACGCCGGAATACTCGATAACTTTGGAATTTGCTTATACTTGCCAAAGCCATCTCCGGCAAATATCTGGCCACTGCTGAGAATTGCGACACTATAAAAAGTAGCCGCCTCACCATGATGCGCTGGATCGGCCTGGATGCTGGCAGAGGCACTGATAGCCTCCGAAGCAGAAAAACTTGTCTTGTAGCTCATCCCATCTGATGTCGCACCTCCGTGGAAAATACTTCTGGTTGGGCTACCTGTGGCCGATCTAGCATCAGTGAGAATTGGCAGGACGTTATCCGAGACACTGATTTTGTATCTACCCGTGTTGCCATTGCATTTGAACGGTTCAGCATAGGTATTCGCCAGCAGTAAGTATTCACCTGCCGGGAAAGCTGAATTTATGAGCGCATCGCAGTTACCCGTAGCATCATCATCGAAATCAATGCCATTCAGCCTGTTATCCGTCACAATTAGCACCGAGTCTAGCGAGGCCGATTCCATCACGATATTCAAGTAGGTATCCTCTTCTAGGGTCAGTCGGTAGGTATCTACGAAGCTGGTATCCTCACCCCCACCGTAGAGCTCTAGGACAGCACAGTCATTTTCATCCAGGGCATCTTCAATCACCGAGTTCACTGAAAGATCTACGACAGCGCAATCACCGGGACCACCATAGAGTGCGTTAGCACCAGCAATATCATCTGGCTGGAGGACATCTATGTCGCTTAAGGAAGGCGCCATTATGGCCACTTCGGTTTCCTCGTGGCCAAGTCCGACAGCATGTCCAAGCTCATGCAGGGCAACACGGCGGAAATCTATTTCAGGCCGCCTGGCACCGGAATAAACATCCCAGTTAAAGCTGTTGTTGAATAAGATATCGGTCTGGTCTATCAATGCAAAGCCCAGGTTGCCGGGCAATGCGATGGATAGGGTTGTAGCAAGGACACCAGAGCCAAATTCATTGCCGCAGACGTCATCCTTGAAATCAGCACCGTTCAAACCGTCGCCCTCACCATCAGGAAACTCCCCATCACTGCTAGCAGAAAATCCTGTGCAGGGATCGAGGTATACTGGTTCCAGGGTAAAGGTGAAATCGGTCTGGTTTGTCCATTGGTCCATGGCCTCCTCAAAAGCCTGACTCCAGGTAACTCCTGATGGTGCCTGCCCTGTAACATCTACGAAAAATGTGGACTCTCCGTTAACCCAACGGTTGCCATCAAGGTTAAATGAAAAAGCACCGGCAGGAATGCCTAAAGCCAGAATGGGCAGTATATGGCGACGCAAGAATTACTCCGCTTCCAAAATCAGGTTCACTGCATTGCGTAGTTCATCAGGAGTAACAGGCGAAAAGTCTGTCTCCTTCAGTAGGCTGTTGCTGAATTTCATATTCCGCAGCTTAGAGGCGAGGATCGCATTCTTGTTATAGGTGATCTCTATCACCTCCTGCTGAACATCAGTTACCAGGATTTCATCACCCTTAGCGTCAGTAATGATTCTGAAATGACCCTGTGACCAGCCAATAAGCGGATTGACATTTTTACTCTCAAGATCTTCAATGAAATAAAACCCCCTCTCTCCTTGAAGCGGAATATCCTGCCCGGATACCAGGACAGCGATTTTGTCTGACTCACCGCCAAGAAAACTTAGCTCGAGGTAATCGCCGGGGTTCTCGCCCTTGAGAACATCATTTACAGCCAGTAGGACATTGGTGTGTATGACATTACCCTTGTCCATGACACTAACTTCAAGTACTTCAGCTTCAATAATTAAGGCCGATAACTCGACCATTTCTTCAAAGGTGAATTTCTGGATGGTGGTAGCGTAAAGGGATGAGCTAATAGACAGAATAGCCGTAACCGACAAGTTTTTTAATAGTTTATAAAAGGTGCAGTTCATCTAGGGTTTTAATTATTGTCTCGATAGCTCCCGTCTTTTACGGCCTGCCACCAGGCTTCATTATCCAGGTACCAGGTGATGGTTCTTTCCAGTCCGTCTCTGAATTCATGCGCAGGCCTGAATCCAAGTTCCTTCTCTATTTTGCCGGCATTGATGGCATACCTGACATCATGGCCCGGCCTGTCAATAACAAAACCTATCAGACTTTCGCTTAATCCACCCTGACTGGCAGGTGGTGAATCCGGAAATCTTTCGCATAACACACTGTTTTCCTGGAAATACCTGTCGACAATTTCACATAAAAGCTTAACGGTATCGATATTGGCCCACTCGTTATTCCCGCCAATATTATAGGTTTCCCCGCTAACACCATTTTCAAGAATCAGCATTATGCCCCTGCTGTGATCGTCTACATAGAGCCAGTCCCTGACCTGCTGGCCATCTCCATAGATCGGCAAAGGCTTGCCTTCCAGAATGTTCAGCAGACAAAGCGGCAATAATTTCTCTGGAAATTGGTAAGGGCCGAAGTTGTTGGAGCAGTTGCTGGTGGTCACAGGTAGTCCATAAGTATGGTGGTAAGCCCGTACGAGATGATCAGAGCCAGCCTTGCTTGCGGCATAGGGCGAGTTAGGCGCGTATGGCGTTGTTTCACTGAAAGCCGGATCTTCAGGTCCGAGCGTTCCGTAAACTTCGTCGGTTGAAACATGATGAAACAGCCTGTCTTCAAATCCCCCCATTTCTTTCCACACCGTCTTTGCTGATTTAAGAAGGTTGTGTGTCCCCACGATATTTGACGTAATAAAAGCATCTGGACTATTGATGGACCTATCCACGTGGCTTTCTGCGGCGAAATGAACAATAGTATCAATATCATGATTCCGAAGAATTTTCGGAACCAGAACCTGGTCGCAAATATCCCCTTTTACGAAGATGAAACTAGGGTTTTCCATAACTGGAGTGAGGTTATCGAGGTTCCCTGCATAGGTGAGGGCATCCAGGACAACAACCTTACAGTCTTTTTTTTCAGCCAGAAGGTACTGGACAAAATTGGCACCGATGAAGCCGGCGCCGCCAGTGACCAGAATATTACGCATTAGGGAATCCTTGCTGTTTGATTCTTTTCAGCACACTGGAAAGCTGCTCTTTCCACGGCCGTGTCTTCATACCGGTAATAGCCTCTGTAGTGGTTGAATCCAATGCCGAGTATACAGGCCTAGTTGCTGGCGTAGGATATTCCTTTGTTGGTATCGGATTAACTGGTATCCGGGTAGTCAGCAAATTTAGGTCCAGAGCCTGCTGTTGAATTTCGAGGGCAAAATCATACCATGTAATAACCCCCCTATCGGACCAGTGGAAAACACCATTAGCATTAGAATCTAGGGCCAGTTTCCAGACTATCTCTGCTAGGGTTTCCACCGAAGTCGGAGAACCAAACTGGTCATTTACCACATTTAACTTGTCTCTAGTTTTCATAAACTCCAGCATTGTCGTGAGAAAATTTCTGGTCTCAGGTCCATAGAGCCAAGAGGTGCGCAATACTACTGAGGTTTTTGGTCTGTTTTTTAGCAGAGCCTGCTCTCCCGCTAGCTTGCTTCTGCCATATACGGAAACGGGCCCTGTAGGGGCATTAGGTGCCAATGGTGTGTTTTGAAAAGAGTTGAAAACGAAATCGGTAGAGAGATGAAGAATCCGGGTCTCTGGACCGCAGCAGTTGGATAAGAACTCAATACCTCTTTGATTTACTGCGAAAGCAAATTCGGGCTCTGACTCAGCCTTGTCTACCTGGGTATAGGCAGCAGTATTAATTACAGTCTCGGGTGCACTGCTAGTAATTACCCAGTTGATGTCAGACTCTGAACTAATATCAAGCTCAGCCTTGGAAAACGCCTTAAAATCAATAGACTGTGGGGCCCTGGAGGCTACTTCCCTGCCAAGCTGGCCGAGGGCACCCAGCAACAAAACTTTTTTCATTGTCAGGGGTAGTACTCACTCTGGGCAAAAGGTAGACCAGAGGCATCTTTATCTGAGATGAGGACTTCTGTGTCGTGTAATGGCCATTTAATCCCTACTTCAGGGTCATGCCAAAGCAGGCATCTTTCATGTTCAGGGGCATAATAATCCGTGCATTTGTAAATTATTTCGGCGATATCCGAAATTACATAGAATCCATGGGCAAATCCTGGTGGTACCCATAGGGACCTGTGGTTATCTTCAGACAAAATCACACCTTCCCACTGCCCAAATGTCTTTGAGCCCTGTCTCATATCTACTACAGCATCATAAATTTTGCCCTTTGTAACACGGACAAATTTTCCTTGGGGATGCTTAATCTGATAATGTAAGCCCCTTAAAGTTCCCTGTGCGGACTTGCTGTGATTGTCTTGCACAAAATGAATGGTTTTGCCCAGTTCTGAGCCCCACTCATCTCTCCAGGTCTCCATGAAAAAACCTCTGTGGTCGCCATGGAGTAGAGGTTCGATAATCTGAACATCCGGAATAGAGGTTGCGATAAAGCTCATTAGCGGCCGTAGTCAAGGATTCGAAGCAGGTATTCTCCATAGCCGCTTTTTTCAAGCGGTCGAGCGAGATTAATTAGCTGCTCTTCATCGATATACCCCTTCTGGAAAACGATTTCTTCAATACAGGCAATTTTTAGTCCCTGTCTTTCTTCTAGAACACGAATGAAATTTGCGGCATCCAGTAATGAGCTAAAGGTTCCGGTATCTAGCCATGCTGTACCGCGATCAAGAAGTTCAACATCTAACTGCTTATTGTTGAGATACGTGGCATTGACATCCGTAATTTCTAGCTCACCTCTTGACGAGGGTTTAATAGACTTTGCAATATTCACTACTTGGTTGTCGTACATATATAGGCCTGTAACAGCATAATTCGAATCCGGATGAGCCGGCTTTTCCTCGAGCTTGATTGCCTTGCCCTGGTCATCAAGGCTTACCACACCATATCTCTCAGGATCAGTCACATAGTAAGCAAAGATGGTCGCGCCATCTTTTTGTTCCATGGCCAGCCCAAACTGTGCTTCGATATCGCTGCCATAAAAAATATTATCGCCAAGGATAAGGCAAACCTGATCATTACCAATAAAGGACTCACCTATAATAAAGGCCTGCGCTAGGCCATCTGGTCTGGGCTGTTCAGCATAAGAGATACTTATACCCCATTGCGAGCCGTCCCCTAAAAGACTTTTAAATAAAAAAGCATCTTTTGGTGTGGTGATGATTAATATGTCAGTTATTCCGCCCTGAATGAGTGTCGCTAGCGGATAATAAATCATCGGTTTGTCATATACAGGGAGCATTTGCTTGCTCACCTGGAAGGTTGCAGGATGTAACCTACTTCCAGATCCGCCTGCCAATATTATCCCTTTAGTTCTCATTATCTTGGTCTTTTAGTCTTTTAGTCTTTTACTAGTTTAGGCATTTCATCAAAAAAATTTTGCTCTGGACGACAGCAGAGATCATCAAATATTGCTGTATTGTGTACTACAGTATTTTTAAAAAACATATTATAAGACCTGCTATTCAAAGACATACTTAATCCAAATATTTTGGCGATATCGCCAATTTTCGAGCCTATATATAGTAACCATCTTGGGTAATAGCCTACACCCGATAAATTTTGGCTAAGTTTACGAGCCTCTATTTCTAATTTATTTATTGAATATGTAACTCCATCAGTAACTTGGTAGATTTTATTATCGGTACTTTCATTATCACAACATGCAAGAATTAATTTTGCCAGGTCATTTAGCCCTACCATGGCAATCTCTGACTTGCTCTCTGGAATAGCATTTATTTCATTTTTATAGGCTCTTCTCAGCCAGCGAAGAATATTACTTCTCATACCAATACCATATACCGCTGCGCTTCTTAAGATAGTGAAAGAAATGTTCTTTTCTTTTGCGCCTTTGATTAATATATATTCACATGCCAATTTTGATTTTCCATAGTTACTACCATCTTCTATCTTGTTTGAGCTTATAAAAATTATTTTTTTAATATTTGAATTCAATGAATGAATTAAATTTTCTGTGGCTGCAGTGTTATTGGCATTGTACTCACTTTTTTTTGATTCTAATTTAGCCTCACCAGCTAAATGGACGACTACATCTATATTATTTGTTTGTAAGAAAGGCAGCTTGTTTGAACATAAATCTGTGCAGGAATAGTTTTCCAATTTTTGAGCAAAATTGATAGAAGGATTTTTTATACGATCTATCCCGTAAACTTTATACTTCTTATCAGCCAGAAAACTGCATAGGAATTTACCTATATAACCATAACAACCGGTGACCAATATGTTCATTTAAAATAATTTCCAGCCATATTGATTGAAAAATTTTAGGCCTGATGAGAGGAAAAGAAATATATGAAGTATTCCTTTACGCGCAGTTTGACCGCCAAAATGTATAATTGACATAGACGGCAAATATATGAGCTTGCCTAATTTACCAAGCTCTATCGAAAGAGCAAAATCTTCAAAGTATAAAAAATATCTTTCATCAAACCCGTTTATAATTTTTAATGCTTCGGTTCTACAAAGCATAAAACACCCGCCCATCAGCTCAATTTCTGATACCTTATCGTCGTTAGTTATCTCTCTAACTTCATATGCTGATAAACGTTTATTAAAATATCTTTTTATAAACTCTGGCATTAACCCTCTTAAAAACAAATCAAAAATGCTTGGATATTTTTTAGCAATATACTGGGGTTTATTTTCTTTATCATGGCATTTTGGACACACAGATATTGCTTGAGGATTAGAATCAAGATATTCAAGTCCATATTTCAAGCTATATTTTTGAAGAATTACATCTGGATTAAGGACCAAGTGGTAGTCAGAATTGCTTTTCAAAATTGCAATATTGTGACCGCTTCCATATCCAAGATTTTTTTTTGGTGAAATTATCTCGATTTTTAAATGTTTTTCTCTATAGGAATTTACCGCATCTTCTAGCTTAGTTTTTTGATTTCCGTTATCAATTATTATAATTGAGGTTTTCTCTTGAATATTTATATCTTCAATTAATCTTAAATAAATTGATTCAAGAGTCCTTTTAAAAATTCCAATATCTTGTTTATATACTACGATTGAAATACTTAACACTTGTATTCCTAATCTTCTATAGGTTCTAGGCTGTCTCCAAATGGGGTTCGAATTCTCCTCATCCCATCAGGTATCTCATCATCAGCTATTCTTATTATTTCAAAATTTCTGAATTGTTCTGCTCGTTCTGCTCTTCTTTGTTCTCGAGATGCAATTTCTTCAGGTGTTAAATCTGGGAGTGTTTGTAATTCCCCGCTGAATGGATTCCTTCTAAGAATATTGGTCCCAGGCAGTGTGTCAACATCGTTCTCCCCTAATGAAAGCTCTTCATCTGTAATATCAAAATTATCATCAATATTTTTTCCTGATAAAGATTCTATACTTTCAATTGGTTTAGCATTATTTAAAGTTAGTATCGCCATACTTCCATTGCATGATAGACCTATTTCTTTATTACTCTTGCAAATAACTGATGAAGGGTACCTTATGGTTGCCTTTCTTGAGCTTACATTGGCCAATGCAAAGTCCTTAAAACCTTTAATTGGTAAAATTTTACCTGGCAGCCATTCAATATTTACCTTTTCTTTGTCCTTTGTAATCAAAGACACAATATATTTTTCACCAAATCTACTAGTTCCCATTAATCTAAATTCTGGATCTATAGAACCTAGTTGATTTGTGCCGCGATCTGGTGTTCTTGATTGGTCAGATCGATCTTTATCAGTTTCTTGGAATAAGTTTAATTCCTGTGAAAATGAAGCTGTTGAGAAAACTAAAAAAATAGAATTTATAAATATTTTCATAAAGTACCCAAGAGTAATGTCACAATATTAAGACAATCAACATTAGTATTTTATTCTTCTATTCCGCAAAAAAAAACGGCACCCTTAGGTGCCGTTTTTTTATTCTTTTGAGTTTTACTCGGTTACGGTTAACGTAATCGCCTTACCGGTAAAGTAAACCTCACCATCTGAAGAGTAAGCAAGAGCTATACGGTATGTACCGACCGCAAACTTACCTGAGTAGATGGATATGTTGTATGAAGCAGCAAGCTCTTCGGCATCAATATGGACGCCTGGCAGACCAGTGATATCCCAATCCGCCCACTTGCCATCTTCGTCAAGGTAAGAGAACGTAGTTCCATCTTCGGTCTTAGCCATCAGTGCAACATGAATTGCACCAGCCTCGCCGACTATGTCGTCTCCAACAGTGACAGTAGCAACAATTTCTACATCATCTGCTGTAGTGAACTCAGTATCCTGAGTAGCACCACCGTCAGAGGACGCACCAGCTGTAAACGCTGTACCTTCTGGCAGATCAGCACCGCTGAGAGTCTTGCCAGCCTTCGCTTCAGCTTGCTCTAAAGCTGCCGTTACTGTTACGGCTATTTCAGCTGTCGCGCCGAGAGAGTCGGTGACAGTGATAGTCGCAGCACCGGCGGCTACACCAGTTACAGTGATGGAGTCTCCATCAACAGCTACAGTGGCAACACCAGTGGCGCTAGAGGCGGCAGTAATGTCGCCTACACCACCCTCTCTGGTGTTAGTCGCTGAGTAGTTGGCGCCAACAGTGATAGCTTTACCAGCCGATAGCGCGTCAATTTCAGCAACCGCGTATGCAACGTTGATTGATTCATCAGTCACACCAGACTTACCTGAACCACTGATATTGCCATCTACAATATCGACAGTTATATCACCAGCAGCCACATCTGGAGAGATGATTGCTTCTGGTGTAAAGGTCATTGTAGGTGAGCCTGCGCTGTAGATTACAAGAGTGTCATTTGTAGCAAAAGTACTAGCAGCGACTGTCGCAGTATTTCCACCAAACACAGACTTTGTGATGTTGCCAGGGTTAGCGAATTTAATACCTGCTGGCGCTATCACCCTAAAGTAGCCTGCGACAGTAGAATTAGTAAACGAACGCTTGACAGTAATTGGTGCTAGTTTCTGAGCATTTGCAGAACCAATTGTGACCTGAGGAACAACTCCTGAGGAGGATTCAGTCGCAACAACTATATCTGCAACGTCCACAGAGCCTGAGACATTGGCGTTACCATCAACCGCGAGGGAGATGACATCACCAACAGCACCATCAGCTTTAAATGTTACGTTTATGGTTACAGTGTCAGTCCCCTGCTTAACAGGACCAGAAGACTCGGTATCGACTACACATACAAATATAGGCGATTTTTCAGTTTCCTCTTTACACGTGTTTGAATTAATCACTGGCGCTGTTGTGCCGGCAGTTGTGTAGCTATAAGAAGCTGTAGCTGCTGTGATTTTCGCGTTAGTAGGAGTAAACCTTATGTATGCGCTAGTTGCACCGGTGGCATTCTCAGTAGTAATTGCACCATAAGTAGATTCACTTATAGTTACTTTTGCGGAGGTAGTGCCCTTAGCGCCAACCTTTTTCTTAGTAATAACCTTAGCTGCCGCGCCGGTACCCTTTTCAAGATACTCAACGGTGTTAGTGCCGCGAGCGACACCAGTAGCAACATTCAGAACATCACCCTTTGGACCGGTTGCACTATCTATCTTAGCACCGCCAACAGTTAGCGTCAGAGTCCCTTCAGCAGTGGCCGTAGCTTTGATTCCCTTAATTGTGATGGTCTTAGTTTGGCCACCAGTGTCATCAAGACGCAGTACGAAGGTGCTGGTAGTTAATGTACTACCACCTGAGTATTCGGCACCATTATCAGAGATGGTTACACCTGACGTTGATGCGGTAAATACAAGCCCAGTGCCAGCTTTGATAGTTATGGTATTTGTTGTGGCCAAGGCATTATTTCCAAAGTTTTCTGTAATAACAATGCTTGGAAGCGTTTGAGCCACTTTCCCGCCCTTAACGATCTTAGTCAGTGCGCCAGAGACAGTTGCCTTAGAACCTGTAACGGCAAGGTTTAAGAGTTTAGCAGAACCTTTAACACCAGCTGTACCAGCTACCTTATAGCCGTACTGTCCAGCTTTAGCTGCTGTAGTAGCAGATGCAGCAATGGCGCTCACCTGCATTTCAACTATGACTGGATCTGGGAAACCACCTTTGGCTACAGAAGGAGCATTTATGACTTTCAAAGTAATTGAGCCAGTCGCGCCAGCACCTACCCCTACAGGGTCAATACCGGTCAGCAGAACTCCGCCAATACTTGAAGTAAGTGGGACCGCAACAGGAGACAAGATCTTTGTGATCTTAACTGTAGAAGTGGATCCCAAGTGATAAAGCGTACCTTCTGGGGTCAGGGTAACAGTGTTTGTGTTTGTTACTCCCGCGGGAATGACAATGTTGAAGGTAGCCGTCAATGCGCCGGTACCAAAAGCACCGTCACCAGTTATCGCAACAGTCTCGAGTTTAGCAGTAGCAGCACTCAAGGTAGTAGGTGCAGTTTTTACTACCTCGACTATGTCAGTCAGCACAGGAAGCGCTTTACCAACAATAACAGAGGCCTGTTTTGACGTGGTACTTGGCTTGACGTCAGCATCAACTGCAACGCGGACAGTAATCGTGAGGGTATCACCATCGGTTGCAGAATCTTCCAAGTTTGAACTTGCAACAGTAATTGACGCCCTATCATTCTTGCCGTCGTTATTAGTGTCAGACATGGTGACTAGCGGCTTAGAAATAGTTTGATCACCTGCACTGTCAAGGAAGCCTACACTAATTCCGTCTGTGGCTTGTGTAACCAAGTACTCAGGAGCTGAGACAAAGTTCAAACCATCAGGAAGACGAACGACGATAGTGTCAGCTGCATTTGCACCCGATGCTGCCTGAACCTCGTTTTTAGCATTGAAATTAATGACAATGTCATTAACCCTACCAGAACCGCCTGGTGCAAGCTGTGCATCGCCGGTCTGGTCGTAGACAGTTGTGTCTGCCTCCGAGTTCGTGACTGTAGCTGCGGCGAAAGTAAAGTTACTTACTAATGCCGCAAATACTAACCACGTGGTAGTGAGTATTTTATTTTTCATAATTTAAGCTCTCCTTGAGCGCGCTCAAATATTTGTAACAGGGCTCTCACCCCAGTTTTTTTTCTGGTTAAAGACTGGGGAACAACCCCGTTTTTATAGCTTCTGTTGTAGGCATACCTACGAAGGGCGAATTTTGCCCTCACGCACGCGCCATGTCAAACTTTTGGGCACATTAATTGGTGCCCGAAACCTATTCTTCATATAAATCTTAAAAAAGCAACACAAATTTATTAAAAAACAGCGATTTGCGTGAATAAGGTCAGGTTATTTATGAAATTGTGAAATTTTTACAGTTTTTGACGCCTAACATCCTAAATTTGTTAGTTTTTTAGCTTTTTAAGCTTGCAGATTTGTGAAATTTTAGTGCTTGCAAAGTTCTGCATAAGGACCAGAACTTTTGGCCACTTTTAGAAAAAAGAGGTAATTTTTCCCACGACATTTTCAGCCAGGCCATTCTCCAAGCTTTGTGGCGAAAATCTGTAAAAACCTTCAGCGTGGGAAATTTCTGCAGAGAGTGTCAGCGATCGCAGCACATTCATGGCCAAGGCAATAGACTCGTATCGGTTTTCGTTTATTTGGCTCTGGTAGGCTCTCATAGCTTTGTTTTTTTTATCAAGCTGTTTTGAGATATCCACCAGGGTATTGACAGGACTTTGAACGAGGATTTCATAACTCACAGGGATCACATCGAGATCTTTGTACTGTTGCAGCGCGCTCCATACCAGCTGTGCGGTGACCCTGTGATCGGGGTGAAGTTCAAATGGGCCAGGAAAGAAAACTGCTCTGGGCTTCACTCTTTTAATTTCATTGAGCACTGCCTCAGTGGTTTGGTGATCAACTATTAATTTCCGGTCACTGTAGTTCAGAAAAGTGGTAGAGGTGATGCCTAAAATTGCAGCCGCTGCTTCTGCTTCTTTTTTTCTAATTTCTACCAGGTCCTCCTGGTCGCCGCCTAAAGAACCATCAGTCATGATCACAAGCTCTGCCTCAATACCTTCATCTGAGGCCTTCGATAATGTACCGCCCATACCAAAACTCTCATCATCGGCATGTGGCGCAAAAATCAGCCACGGCCCGTCATCTACAGGAAGATGCTGCGATTCATAAGGAACGATATGCGCTTCACTGATCATAGATAGTCTGTATCTCCGGGCATAAACCACCACTTCATTTTTTGGGTTTCGGCAGATGGCCCTGGCGTTGCTGTGCAGGCAGGAATGATAACCGGAAGCTTTCGCACCCTGGCGGTTTCAGTTTTAAATATATCAACGAAGGTGTCGCTGCACCATGAGGTAAGCTGCGACTTTCCGCTATCTTCAGCGATGTGCCTCGCTGTGTTAATTGCCTTGGTTAAATTAAGCGATCGAGTGGCAAGGTCCATCAACATAACGCTATCGTTTTCGGACTTGAGCACCAGCAAGGCAGAAGGCTTTCCGGAAATTCGGTTTTTGATGAGATGAACGTTATAGCTTTTAGAGGGATGCTCAAGGTAACGCCAGCGCACGATGTCTGTATCCTTCCTGCAAATAATTCTGTCTTTAAAAAGCTCATGAAAACTTTGAAAAAGTGAATTTATGATAGCGGCATATTTATCAAAATTTTCTTTTGTCACCGGCACAATTTTTTCGAACCAAGAAGGTTCTTTTTTACTTGCGTCCCACTGAATTTCCATCATTCTTCCAACAGGCGCAAAGAGCCCCAGCTTCTCAGACAGCCCCATCGCCCTATCGCTAGGAAACCCATAGGCAAGCAAAAAATCGTTGTCGTAGCCAACTGTGTTTTCAAGAAACATTTTCCCAGACATATAAAAAGGGCTTCGGCTTCTGATGGCGTGCCTAGCATCTGGATCGACCATCAGATCAGTAATCTGCATGGCCCTGCATTTCTCTCCTTCAAGGATAATGTTTGTACCCACCCCCCCGTAGTGCGCCAAAAGATTGTCGTCTTTATAGACAACGACCGCCTTAGATTGAGGACGCAGATATTTCCACTCCCAGTGGCGTTGCGACATTTCCTCGTTGAATATTTTTTTAAAGAGCGCTCTTACCGCGCCTGCATCATGAGGTCCTGCAAACCTAACAACCAGATCTTCCGATGGATCTTGAGAGGCCTCGGAACTATTAGATGTATTCAAGGCAGCCACTGATGCGGCAGCTTTACGACACCACGCTCCAGGCCATTTTGCTCGACATATATTTCTCCTACCTGGCGTGCGGCCTCGTAAAGATGAACCCCTTTCTCACACAGCAGCGCCACATCTAGGTAATAGCTACCCCTGAGCAATGGGAGGCTTGGGAACAGTATTTTTGCCACGCCCTGGCCCTCCTCATTGACTGAGAGCTCTACCCCATCGTGGACGCTGCCAGCACTGCTAAGGATTCGTCCATCAGCACCTGAAAGTCCAACAGCGATGCTTGGCAACGGAATACCCTCGCCCGGATCAAACATCACGGTGACTTCAAGATCGGATTCTTCACTTATCACTTTGTGTACTTTATTCACTTGACCGTCAACACTGACCCGGACATCTATAATGCTAGGCAGAGCCGCCGTATCAGTTGTTTGCTTTTGAACTTCATTACCCGGCTCAGACTTTATAGCTTCTTGAGGGTCGCCCAGCGGCTCTTTCCTTGGCGCAGCCATACGCATCAGCTCACTGTATTCAGAGATGACATCAACTGGCACACCCTCTTTCCTGATTTTTCCGTTTTCCAGCCAAATAACTCGATCACAAAGAGCCTCCACCTGGTACATTGAGTGGGAGCAGAAGAGGATCGTTTTTCCGGCCTCCTTGAAGTCCATAATCCTGTCAAAAGACTTTCTTGAAAATACCCCGTCACCAACCGACAGCGCCTCATCAATTATCAGCACCTCCGGGTCGATATGCGTAGCAATGGAGAAAGCCAGCCTGACGAACATACCGCTTGAGTATGTTTTCACGGGGCGGTCAATAAAATCCCCGGTTTCGGCAAAGGCGACCACTTCCTCATAAATGCTGTCTATGTCCTGCCTGCTCATACCCTTTATGGCGCCGGTCAGGTAAACATTTTCCTTGCCGGTCATATCGGGATGGAAACTTGCGCCCAGTTCCAACAGCGCCGCAATTCTACCGCTGGTCATGACCTCGCCAGAGGAGGGCAGAATTGTGCCGGAAAGAACTTTCAACAAGGTGCTTTTACCGGCACCGTTTTGTCCGATAACTCCTAGGACCTCACCTGACTCAACTTTCAGACTGATATTTTCAAGGGCATGAATTTTATGAAAGCAGGGCTTGCCACTGAGGATTTCCTTGACCCTGTCAAGTTCGTTCTCGTAATACTTGTAGTACTTTGAGACTTCCTTCATGGAAAGCGCCATGTCTACCATTAAAGCACCTCCCTTATATGAGGAATACTGCGTTTGTAGACAAGCCAGCAAGGACCAAGTGAAAGTAGCCAGATGATCATCGGTCGCGCCACATTCAGCCAGACGTATTCACTGTCCTGCAATACTCCGTGCACCACTGCCATCAGATCGGAAAATGGGTTGATCCAGATGATGCTACTAATGTCTTCAGGAAGCATTGAAGGGAAGTACAGAATTGGAGTAAGAAATAGGGTGATCATCAACAGAAAAGGAATGGCCTGGGCAAAATCCTTGATGAAAAGACCGAGCACCGGAATTAGCAAGCACAATGGAATCAGCCACAGCATAAAAAGTGGCATCACAAACAACGACAATAATGCTTTATCAATTCCTCCTAAAACCAAGTTTAGGAAAAAGTAGGCGCTGCCATAGACCAGACATGGAATTGTTATCACCAGCATTGGGAGCAATTCAAGAGGAAACGGGTTGCGCCGGTAAAGGGGTGCGAACTCTCGGAACATGTTGGTGGACCTGCTGATGACCTCCGCCACGCATAACCACGGCAGCATTCCTACAAGCAGGTATTCCAGGAAATTTGGCCCCCTTCCTTCTGCGCGAACTGAAAATATAACGCCAAATACAAACCAGTAACCAAGAATCTGCAGGCCGGGCTGAACCAGCGGCCAGACTTTCCCCAGCATGGTGCCAGAGGTTCTGTTTACAAGGTCCCGCCTCAGCAGCAAGATGTAAAGGGACCAGTTTTTAAACACCGCGCCGCAGGGATTTAAGAAGCCACCAATAATGTTTTTGAAATAACCGGTTATGTATCTCATTGCAGAAACCCTTCTTCATTAAAAATAACAGGCCTCTGCGGAATACTCTGGTACGGATTGATTTTCAAAACCCTGGGACTGTCATTAAATGAGGTTATCTGAACTGTTTCGGAAAATGCTGTTGTTGTAATGTCAGGCTGCAAGGCTTCATCATCGAAAAGATCATCCTCCTGCACCAGTTTCTTGTACGCCATAATTGTGTAGAAGCTGGTCGTCCTACGTGAATTTAGCCATGGCCTCAACTCAGCCATATTTTCAGCCGGTACTATCTGTGCCACGTCACCGTTGCCCCTGAATTCGTTTTTCTCGCGAAAGGAAAGAATTTCCGCTATCAGCTCATCATCAAGACCTGGCAGTAGCTGCATAGCCTCGGCAGTAGCAAGATTCAGATTAATGAGTTCGTCATCTGTATAAAGTGTAAACGCGGCGTCCAGGTCCACATCTGAAAAGACTTCATCAAAACCCCTTATAAGCAAAATCTCTTCCACCGTCTCAAGTTTCCCATTTCGCTGAACAAATGGCGTTTCAAGGTTTTCATAGTATTCATTCTCGGCGCCATTGATACCGGGATTGTCATTAAGATCGACCCAGTCTCCCCAAGCAGCAATAAGCTCATCAATCTGTTCATCAGCGTCTTCCCCCAGTTTTTTCTCTAGCAATGAGCGCATCCGCGGACGTCCTATCTCCCTGAGGTTTATTTTCCCCCCATGGTCATAAATACGCACAGTTATGCCTTCTGCCTGCGGATAATGCAGCTCAAGCTCCTGGCCATTAAACCGGAAAAAAGGGTTCCTGTTTATCTCATTAAGGTCATCTATACTCTCTGGCGGCCGCGGCATCCTTTCAAGCATCAATTCCATTTCTGCCTGGTTGATGGCCGAGATGACATTGGCCCATTCGCCCAGCTCTTCCTGGTGAAAAAATGCCGCCCTAGAAGACAGACGTATCTGCCCCGCTATCACTGTCACCAGTATTGTCAGCAGGATGACAGTCCAAAGGGTCACAACAATTACCGACCCTTTCTGAGCAAACCTTGTGGCTGTAATTGTCATATTGGCGGAATTGTTGGCTGAATGTCTTCATGCTGCCAGGTTTTGACGGCGACTAAAATCTCCAGTACCTCTTCATCTAGAAAATCATTAATGGGTGTCAATACTAAATGCACTGCTTTCGGCAGGCTTTGCATTTCCATTCCGTCCCACTCTTCCACCCACTCCTTTTCTTCCTCGTTGCGCTGAACCAGATATTTAATCTCGGCCTGATAGTTGGGCAGTATGGTTGTCGCCTGCATTTCCTCGAAACGAAAATCCGGATTGTCGCTGAAAGCCGGCGTCAGCATTAACTGCACACCTTCCTCGAAATCAGAAATGAGTCGCCAAGCTGTCAGGCCGGTTCTGCGCTGCGGAGAAACAGTCGATACCCAACGCATCTCATAATCACTGCCATAGAAATACACTATTCTTTCGAACGTATCGTAGTCGATATAACTGTGAGGAAAGGCAGAAACTAGCGCCCTTTCTACCTGCAGCAAGGCGAGTGATTTATCCAGGCTTTCATCTAGCACAGAGGTTTCATTTTGCCAGTCATTGACCACCGTATAGATACCAGCGCTTAGCATGCCCAGCAGCATGGCTGTCAGTGTCATCGATACCATGATCTCCAACAGGGTAAATCCATGTTGTCGGCTTGGTCTCTTCATGGACTTTTATTCCGCAAGCTCTAGCTCCACCCAGTAAGTACCAGTGGTAATCAATTCGCCGATTTCATCGAACACCTCGTATTCCCTTAAGGCTAGGAGGCTGGCCTGGGTTTTTCTCTCGGGAATTTCTAGCTCATAGCCAAAATTAATAATGAGGTCCCGGCTTTCAAAGTCCAAAGAGGCCTCGCCTCTTTCATCATTTAACTGCGAAAAATTAATCAGGTTCCTCGCCTGCATAGTTTTGACCAACGACTCCTCCGAACGCCAGGCCAGTCGTTTATTGCCGGCAATAATTCCGAACAGGCTGCCAAGCGCCATGCCCGTGATGGTTAAGGCAACCATGACCTCAAGCAATGTAAATCCCCGCTGGGAAGCGGATTTTCTTTGTTGGGCGGGCCGAGTCATATTCCTAGAAATATTCTTCATCAAACTCTTCACCCGGATAACGAATATTGATCTTTCCCGTAAATGGATCCACGCGAATGCTCGCATCTAGGTTCTCAAGAGAGAAATTTAGAATGCCGCCAGTGCTGCCTCCCTGCGGAAAAAAAACTAGCTCAATGATATCGAGCACTTCCGGGTCCTCATTGATATCTGCCTGGTAGGAAATTTTCGCGTCGTAATTTTCCAGCAAGGGAATAGTGGCTCGCTGGATAACTTTTAATTTTAGCTCGGGATAATCAGGGTCATCTGGAGGAATTCGAAAGAGAGTGGCCACTTGCGGCGCGCCTTCAACGATGGCGATTCGCCGCGCATAATTGAAGGCCGAAGCCGTCTGTCTGACCTGTGCAACGAGCAGGTTGCTTTCGGTTCTGCTGATGCTTGGTAGTACAACAATTGAGGCAAGAGCAACAATACCGAGAACAATAAGCAGTTCCAGCAGCGTGAAGCCGCACTGTTCACGCGTAAATCTCATGCAGGCGTCAAAAACCGGCCTGCTATCCGCCGATATCGGCGTCATCACCTTCGCCGCCTGGCACACCATCGGCACCATATGACATCAGGCGGAAATCCCTTCCTTCCGGCGTGTACTGGTAAGAGTTGTCCCAGGGGTCCATAGGAACCTCTTCATCCCTGAGATATGGGCCGTTCCAGCGCGGGCTGCCACTTTCATTTTCAACCAGGCCGCGTAGCGTGTCCGGATAACTGCCGACATCCAACCTGTAGGTATCCAGTGCAGCTTGAAGGTTGCTGATCTGCGAGGCCGCGGATGTACGCTGCCCCTTGCTAAGGTTGCCAAACAAAGCCGGACCGACAAGTGCAGCGAGCATGCCGAGTATTGCCATGACTACCAGCAATTCGATTAGGGTAAATCCTGATTTTTTTTTCATCTAAAGCTCCGTTGTATTAAAGGCCTGCTTCTTCTAACAGAGCAGACACATTTTCAAAACTTTTTCTGAGGTCCTGCATCAGGGAATTATCAGATTCATCACCATTTATGATCTGGGGCCTGAGAATTACAAATAGCTCTCGCCTGACTGATCTCAGCTGCTGGTAGGAAAAGGCTGCTCCCAGGATTGGAATCCGCTGTAAACCTGGAATGCCATTATTCTGATCAGAGTCGTCTTCCTGAATCAAGCCGCCTAGGGTAATAGTAGAACCATTAGCTACAACGGCTGTTGTTGTTATTTCCTGGTTAGAGAATACTGGATTTCCACCCACTCCTGTCCCGTCCTCAATGGAAGAGAGACTCTGAAAAATTTCGAGATTAATGAAGCCGTCGTCATTAATTTGAGGAGTTATGGTCATTACAATACCAACATCTCGGTAAGCAACATTAGATGTGGTTACGCCATTGCCCGAGACAGTTGTACCCTGGTCAATGGGAACTGCCTGGCCTACCTTAATCTCACCTTCCTGATTATTAGTAGCCAGAATAGTGGGTCTTGCCAGAAGTGTGACTTCATTATCCTGCGCAATAGCATTCAACGTTGCGTCAATAATTGAGGTCCCATCATTAAAGGTTCTGGTCATAATGAGCCCAGACCCTAGTGCTGCGTTGCCGTTATCCTGAATCAATCCTGTTTGCGGCAAAAATCTTGAGCTGACTATTCCTGAGTTAGCATTTTGTGAAACTCTAAGCCAATCCACACCAAATTCATTTGAATCAGTTAATGTGGCCTGCCCAATGACAGCATTTATGAGAACTTGGGGTGGTGGAGTGTCCAGGTTGTTAATTGTGGCAAGCAACTGCCGATAATCTCTTGGGGTACTTCTTACAAGTAAACTATTAGTATCCTCATCTGCTACTATAGTCACAGAAATATTAGCGGACACGACCCCCTCAGGAACAGGGGATTCTTCAGTAGGTTCAGCCGCTGATTGCTCTCCAATATCTGCAGCATTATCCTGATTAGTGCTTGCTGCAGACGGCCTGCTGTCCTCTTCTTGTTCAAAAACACTTGTTAAAGTCCCTGCTAAAGTCGTAGCGCTCAGGTTTTTTACCTTATAAAAGAATAGCTGCTCAACCTGTTCCTGGCTGTCAGCATCCAGAATGCTTATCCAGCGTGTGACCTCATCAAATCCTCTGTTGGCAGGCGCTATAACCAACACAGCATTTATTCTTTCAAGTCCAAGCACCTGATAAGAAGACTGCTCTCCTTCTATGAGGCTTAAAATATTTGTTAATTCATCGGCCACATCGGCCGCCTGCGAATTTAGCAGTTCATAAAGATGGATGCCCTGGCTTTGGAACGGATCGTCATCAATAACATCAAGGAAGGCATTAACCCGCTGCAGCTGTCCAGGCGTCCCGCTTATGCCAATCACATTGCTTTGACCAAGACGAAAGATATTACCTTCAAGCTCAAGAATCGGGCCTAGAATGTTAGCGGCAGACTCTACAGAAATATAAGTCAGCGGTGTTACTTGCAATACCTCTGACGAAGTGGCATCGTTCAGCCAACCAGGCATTACTATTTCCGCTGGTATCCGGGAGTTTTCTTTCTTGAAGCGGTAGACATTTCCGGCCTGTTCAATCGTCACGCCGGCATTGCTGGCCAGCATCCTCATCAGCGGCCACAGGTCCTCGTAGGATAGGGGGCTGTCAGGAGAAGAACGCAAGCTAACGCGATCATCGATAGAGGGGTCTATCACCATGTTGATCTGCAGCTGGTCACCAATCTGCTCAAAAACAAGACGCAAATCTTCCTGCTCGTAATTGAGTTCAACCGTGGTGCCTTCAGGCACTTCAACCTGGGGTCTTTCTTCAGCAAAACGTCCCAGCTGGATAACGCGGCCCATCCTGTTGATGCCGGGATCTTCGTCTGGTTGTGCAAGCGCTGCATCGGTTGAGTCCGAGGCTGGTATTTGCGGACCGGCAGCCACAGCTCCCTGCCGGGCTGAAGCGCTGGTATCAGATGCAGTGGGTGCAGATCTTTGCTGCCTCTGCTGCAGCGAGGCACAAGATGACAGCAGCATGGCTGTTATCAGGAAAACTAGCGCCTTCGCCAGGGGCAAACGTTTTAAATCTATTCCTGTGTAATTCACAAAAAACTCCAGTTTAAAAATCAACCGTATTCATACTGAACACGGCCGACAACATCACAATAATAATTCCACCAACCGTAATACCTAGAAGCAAAATAAGTGCAGGCTGCATGGCACTGACCAGCCGACTCATATCATCTCTTACGCTGGCATCAAACGTTTTTGCCAGTTTCTTCAGAATATCCCCGGTTCGTCCCGACTCTTCACCAACTGTCACCAATTGATGCAGCAGGATTGGAAACTTCCCCGTTTTTTCCAGAGAGACGCCAAGGCCTGCGCCACTGCGGACATCCTCTTCTACGGCCTCAAGGTGGTGAATCAGTTCCTCATTGCTGATCACTTCCCGAGCAACACGCAATCCGCGTATGAGCGGAATACCTGCGCCAAGCAATGCCCCAAGGGTTCTGGAAAAGATGGCCACATCCCGATGTACCAGCAGCCTCCCGGCGATTGGCAAATCTAGCAGGATTGCGTCTTTCTGCCGCTTTCTGTCTTTATCCGCGTTAAGCCAACGCCACCAGTATCCTGCCAGGAAAACCGACGGCACGATCAGCCAGCCATAGCTTTGTATCCCGTTGCTAAGGCCAAGCAGGAACAAGGCAGAGTCAGGAATTTCAGAGCCAACATCTTCAAACATGGAGGTGAACTGGGGAACAACATATACAAGCAGCAGCGCTACTGACAGTATTCCGGTAGCCAGCAGAACCATCGGATAGGTGAGTGCGGAAATTATCTGCTTCTTGGTCTCCTCAGCGGTTTCCAGGAAATTCACAAGGTCAGGCAGTAATTGATCAAGAATACCTCCGGTTTCTCCGGCCCTGATAATATTGATATACAGCCTCGAAAATACATCGGGGCGCGCCTCCATGGCGTCAGCCAGGCTTTTACCTTCCTTCACATCTCGCCTGAGCGAAACCACCAGGCGCTTCATATGTTCTTTTTCTGTAATGCCCTCGAGCAGGTTAAGCGCCTTGTCGATCGGAATTCGAGCTTCAACAAGAGTGCTCAAACCATTAGTAAAATCTACAAGGTCAGCGTTCTTGATCTTGCCACCGGCACGCTGCAGACTGCTCCTACCGGATCTCTTTATTTTTACCGGCACCAGTTTCTGTGACTGCAGCATGGCAATAGCTTCACGTTCTGAATCAGCACTGAGCTGACCCGAAGTCATGTTGCCATTAGCATCACAGGCCTGGTACTGGTAGTAATTAACGCTCATACCGCACGCGTAACCCTGACCACTTCTTCCGGTGTTGTTAAACCGCAGCGCAGTTTTTCAAGCGCATCCTCTCGCAACATTTTCATTCCTTCCTTGACGCCCTGCTGACGGATGACGTTAGCGTCAGCTCCCGAGGTAATCAGGTGGCGAATCTCATCAGACATCAGCAGCAACTCGTAGAGTCCGACTCGTCCGCGGTAGCCGGTACCTCCGCATCGTTCGCAACCTGCACCCCTTTTAATATCCGGATAGTCCTGGTGTTTAACATCGAGGACGTTGGCTTCATCCTCGGTTAACGCAACATCCTCTGCACAATCGGTGCATACCCGCCTTACTAGACGCTGTGCCTGGATTCCTAATAAACTTGAACTGATAAGGTAGCTCTCCACACCCATGTCTTGCATGCGGGTAACAGCGCCTGCGGCATCGTTGGTATGCAGGGTTGAAAACACTAGGTGGCCGGTTAGCGCAGACTCGATAGCGATTTCTGCAGTTTCATGGTCGCGTATCTCACCAATCATCAGTATGTCCGGGTCCTGGCGAACTATGGAACGAAGGCCTGAGGCAAAATCGAGGCCAATTCTAGGATTTACCTGAATCTGGGTGATGCCGTCGAGCTGGTATTCTACCGGATCCTCTACCGTGACGATCTTGTGTTTTTCGTCATGGATTTTTTCCAGCGTCCCGTACAGGGTGGTAGTTTTACCGCTGCCGGTTGGGCCAGTAATCAGGATCAACCCATGGGGCTGTGAAATAACCCGCTTGTAGTCCTTCAAGACCTTTTCAGGCATGCCCAGGTCAGCAAGCTCTATACTCAGGTCGCTGCGATCAAGGATACGCAACACAACCGATTCGCCGAGTACGCCAGGCAGCGTCGAAACACGCATATCCAGTTCGCGATCACCAACACGGTAATCAATTCGTCCATCCTGTGGCAGGCGTTTCTCACCGATATCCAGTTTGGACATGAGCTTGAGTCTTGATGCCACCGCAGACTGGATCTTAATCGGAAGTTTCTCAATGCGTGTCATAATGCCGTCAACGCGACAGCGAACCTCGAGATGGTTCTCGGTGGGCTCGAAATGAATATCACTGGCATTCAAATCCAGGGCCCTGGCAAAAAGGTGATTAACTAGGCGAATGATTGGCGCTTCGGAATCAAGGTCAGAGAATTCATCTTCATCACCAAATCCTGAAACAAAGGCATCATCCGGATCGGCAATTTCAGGAGAGAGCTCGGCACGCCAGTGCTTGGTGAGCCTTGCTACTTCATCCGTGTTGCCGATCCTGAATCGAACGTCATCCCCGATAACAAACCTGACTTTGGCCCGGCTTTCTATACTTGGCACACGATTGCATACCAGCTCGAGGCTTTCATTGAAATTCTGTGCCGGTGCAATACCTTCAGGTTCCAGGAGCTGGCTGAATACGGGCAATGTCAGGTGAGCGTTTTCCATTACCAAATCCTAGTTCTGCTTGCTGAAACCGGTAACAGTAATAGAGCCGGTGTACTGGCGCCTGTTACGGTTGATGTTAAATTCGGTGATATGCAGTTTTGGCGACGAATTTTCAAGTAGATTCAAGAACTGGAGTATTTTTTCTTGCTCAATCACAAAGTCCATCTCCTGGACCACCTGCAGCCATCCATCGATTTCAGTGAACCTAGGGGTGCTGTACTGCCTAACCAAAAGGCCCGCTTCATCTACGGCTTGACGCAGCTGGCGCTGCACGCCACTACCAATCAGGTTAGGGTCCTGACCGGTAAACATCAAGCTCTCTAGCTCCGCAACGTCTTCTCGCCTTGACGCTTCTCTATCTTGTATGATGAAAAACTCCTCAACCATAAATTGCAAACGCGCAATTTGCTGCTCTAGAAGTTCGATTTCCTTAAGCCCATCCTCGTAAGAGGTTTTCAGTGATGGAACAAATCTAACAATGAATAAGGCCAGAAATATTAATAGGGCAAGACCGACTAGTTTTTTCTCGTTGCTCTTCATTGTTATTGTTGCCTTCCCTGTGAAAGCGGCGGATATTTTTCCTCGTAGGCATCAAAGTCAACGCTGCTCAGGTTCATGCGTATCCCGAACTGTGAGCCGCCACCACGGGTATTGGTGCTCTGCCCAACGTTGTAAAACTCCTCTTTTTCAGCAAGCAGTTCTACAAGATATGCCGGGTCATCCGTTGAGCCGGTTATGTCAATGACCCCTTTGTTAATTGAAAAAGAAGTGAGTGAGCTCTGAATGACCTGGTTAAGAGAGATGAGCACGTTGGCAACGTCCTGGTCTGGATATTCCTCAATTGCTCCCCATTCCTCGTCCATATAAAATATGGATGCTTGCAGTCTGCGCGGCTCTGCGGTCATTTCCTGCACGCGCTCGAGTTCGTTCTGCAGATCCCTAATAGTCAGCCAGTTTGAAATAAAAGGCGCAAATATAAGCAGCACAAGGCAAGCAGCCACAACACTACCAATCCTAGTCTTTCTGGCAAAGCTGATCCGTTTTTCCTCTTCCACGGCGCCGGCCGGCAAAAAACAGTATTCCGCTATAGGTTCAACAACACGATTCAGCGCTTGCCAGTCTTCCATTGTTGTCATGTTCTTGACTGCCTCGCCCTTGAGCTGACCAGTTTCAAGCTCCCACTGCTTGGCAAAAACATCCTGTTCGAGGTCCGCCTTGTTAACTGTGAGAAGGCGAAGAATCGAATCACCCTTAACCTGCAGAAAGGAAAGTGTTTCACCCTCCTCATCATTGATCAGGACAACCCTGGCTTCATCACTCTGTGGTTCCACCAGCGCAAGACTTCTTGGCATGATGGCCGATAGAAAAAGCCCCTTCTTTTCAAATGCCCTGAACAAACGGTTGGTTTCGCCCTCATTAAACCAGAGAGCCACACCCTCCTGGTTCCTGGGGTTTACAGCAAGTAGTAGGTCTTCGTCATAAGCAGGGATCAGCGAATGCGACTGCAGCTCAAGTGCAGAGCGCACCAATTTTTCTCCTCCTACATTCATATTAAATGCAGTAGCAATAAAATCATTGGTCGGCAATAACAGCAGTAGCCGGTCTTTTTCGGTCTGCAGCTGCAGAGTGCGAGCCGTGCGCGCCATGGCATCAAAGAAATGCTCTTCCCCCTGGGGACTTATCTGAGCCGTGTTGCCATTGGTTGTGTTAATTAGGCTTTTATCGTAGAGAAGCAGGCTGAAATCTATATCAGATACCAATTCTGAATGACTATCGGAAGGCAGGAGCGCCTGGACCTTCAGGCCCAGTTCCCGAACAGGTATTTTATCAAGGAGGGAGATACCCATATTCATGAGCGGCGTTACAGCTGACCCGTTTATAACATGTTGAATTTTAGTTTATTTCCAGCCCATTCCCTAACTTTTGAGGGTCAGATTTGCGAAATTGCGGTCTGCGGGCCAGTACTATGACAACAGCAAAGTTAAAAAAGTTTATTCTTTTCTGAGCAAATTTCTGTAAATACTTAAATTTTCTGAATAAGTTCTGTAAATTTTGCTCAAAAGCTTTAGTGAAGCCTCTGACATAAAAACGCCCGTGTTGCGAAAACACGGGCGTTTTTCAAATTTACTGCAGGTGACGACTGAATTAGCCGTTTGTTCTTTCCATCTGAACCAGAAAATCAACAATCTTGAGCAAATCTGTCTGGGTCCTGACGCTGCCGCCAACTGAAACCAGATATTTGCCGTTCACAACCATACTGGGTACGCCGCGTACACCGTAGTCACGCATCCTGGTACCCGCCCTTTTAACCGCAGACACAACGGAAAATGATTTCCAGGCTCTGTCAAAATCTTCGCTGGCGACGCCTTCGCGCAGAAAAATATCCTTGACCGCGTCTTCAGTCTGCAGATAGTTACGTCTCTGATTAATCTCATCAAAGATCACACTATGAATATCTTCCCAGATGCCCAGGGACTCTGCAGCATAGAAAATCTGGGCATGAACCTCCATGGTCTGATTCCACATACCCGGACTTCTGACGAAGGCCACATCAGATGGCAGCTTATCTTCCCAACTTGTGATCAACGGTTCGAAAGCATAGCAGTGAGGGCAGCCATACCAGAAAATCTCGGTAACCTCGATTTTGTTAGGGTCAGCGGTTCTTACCGGGTTGCCAATGGTTTCGTAATGTGTGCCCTCAATATACAGGGCTGGCTGGGCCAACGCTGGAACAATAGAGGTGGCCAGCAAAGCCAGCACGAGCAGTGACTTGGTGATTAATTTCATGAATTCTCTCTCTTGTATTCGTATTACTGCCTGTAATTGTTGGGAATTATTACCCATCGTGCTAGGTGAAACAATCGGACTAATTTATAAGTCTTAATGGCTGAGGCTTAACGCGTCCTGAATCAGAATCAACGCAGGCCTGCAGCATAGGAGGCAAGCGCCTCAATTTCAGCATCACTCAGTCGTTCCGCTATGCTGCGCATTACAGCACCATCATCATTCATGCGCACGCCATCTCTGAAGTTTTTCAACTGCATGACGGAGTAACCTACATCCTGCCCACTCAATGCAGGGTAGCCGGCTGAATCCAGACCCCGCCCATTCGGCGAATGGCAGGCGGTACAGGCGGCCACACCGATATCGGCGTTTCCAGCGCGATACAGGGTTTCACCAATTGCGACTTTTTCCGGGTCGGCTGCCCCGGTGGGAGCGGGCTGAGACGCGTAGTAGGCAGCCACATCGGCAAGGTCCTGCTCATTCAAGGCATTTAGCATGCCAGTCATTAATGGCGCCGTGCGCGCACCACTTTTGATGTCTATCATCTGCTTAAGGAGATACTTCTCATTCTGGCCGCCGATCATTGGAACGTCCGGCAGCTGGCTCATGTTGCCATCATTGCCATGACAGGCCATGCAAACGGCGATTTTATCGGCGCCTGCCTCTGCATTGCCCTGGGCCAAGGTCTGCCCCATGGTAAACAAAGAAAAACTGATGATAACCAGTTTGAAAACGATATTGTCTGAAAGGCGTACTGCTACTTTATTCATGCATTCAATCCCGGTAAGCACCGGCTCTTAATTTCATATTGGTCGGAACGTGAGGTTTTTATCTTGCCCGGGTTCCGATATTCCGGGACATCTGATTTTTCCGGAGGACAGCTGCTACAATCCACTGCCTTATAGAGGTAGTCCGATTATACCTTAAGGCAACTGGCATTCCCAAACAGGCAATTGAGGGCTCATGACCACAACCCAACCCCATATTAAGCTGGATTTTAGTAATGTCACTTTTCTGCAAAGTGCAGGCAGGCTGGATCAGTGCCCGCCGGATAATGCTGATGAGGTAGCCTTTGTAGGCCGATCCAATGCCGGAAAATCCAGTGCCATCAATGCCCTGACAGGCCAGCCCAAACTGGCAAGAACCAGTAAAACGCCAGGGCGTACGCAGCTGCTGAACTTCTTCCAGGTTGCCAAGGGCAAATACCTCGTCGATCTGCCCGGTTTTGGCTTTGCCAAAGTCCCTGACAAAGTAAAAGCCCAGTGGGAAGAACAGCTGGAGGCCTACCTTCAGAAAAGACAGTCACTGCGCGGACTTATTATGCTCATGGATATTCGTCACCCCCTCAGGGAGTACGACAACCAAATGCTGCACTGGTGTGGTCAGGCAGGAATACCAGCGCATATCCTGCTGACCAAGAGTGACAAGCTTAAATCCGGGGCGCAAAGCAAGGCCCTGCTGGAGACCCGACGCAATCTCGCAATCTACGGCGACCTTGTCTCCGTTCAGTTGTTTTCCGCTCTTAAAAACAAAGGGTGCGGGGAATTAAAGGGTGTCCTTCAGGCCTGGCTGAACCCTGATTTCTGACTCTCACCTGGTTTCAGACCCCGGAAATAAAGCGGGCCCTAGCTGTAGGAGAAAACAGCTAGGGCCCAACGCGCTCCTAATTAACCAGGAGATATATCTTCATTTAGCAGGAAGGAAAAATCGGGGAGAAAACCATCCTGCTGTAATTATTGACCCCCCAGAAATGCATTAGTTCAATCCAGCGGAAAAAAATTTATTGATTTCTGCTGCTGGTACAATGACACACTTCATTTAGGCTAGTGGGCAGTATTCCAGTCTCTACCCGAGCCGATATCAACCACGAGAGGCACATTCAGCGAGGCTGCTGAGGCCATGCGAAATCTCACACCTTCAGATAGTAAAGCAAGGTCTTCTTTGGCCGCCTCGAAAACCAGTTCGTCATGAACCTGCATGATCATCTGCGCATCAAGCCGGGCCACACTCAACCAGTGATCAATATCCACCATGGCCTGCTTGATGATGTCCGCCGCTGTTCCCTGCATGGGCGCGTTAATTGCCGTTCTTTCCGCCGCTTTTCTCAACATCCCGTTACTGGCCTTGATGTCAGGCAGGTAGAGCCTCCGGCCAAAAAGGGTTTCCACATAGCCCTGCTCATTCGCCAGCATTCGCGTGTCATCCATATACTTGCGCACACCGGGGTAGCGCTGAAAATAGCGCTCAACGTACTCCTGTGCCTCCGCCCTGCCAATACCCAGCTGCTTGGCAAGACCGAAAGCCGACATGCCATAGATAAGACCAAAGTTAATGGCCTTGGCGCTGCGCCGTTGATCCTGGCTGACCTTATCAAGACTGACGCTGAAAATTTCACTGGCCGTCGCCTGGTGCACATCAAGTCCTTCGGAGAACGCTTCGCATAAGCCATCATCGCCTGACAAGTGAGCCATAATTCTCAACTCGACCTGGGAATAGTCTGCAGCCATAAGAACTTTTCCCTTGCCGGCGACGAAAGCCTGGCGGATGCGGCGACCTTCCTCTGTGCGGACAGGGATATTCTGCAGGTTTGGGTCAGTCGATGATAGTCTTCCGGTTGCAGCAATAGCCTGTTGGAAATTACTGTGTATCCTTTCGGTTTCGGGATTAATATCCAGTGGGAGCCGGTCCGTATAGGTAGATTTCAGTTTGCTCAGCCCGCGGTACTCAAGGATTACCTCTGGCAACGGATAATCCAGGGCCAGTTCCTGAAGAACCGCCTCTGCCGTGGAAGGCTGGCCCTTTGCGGTTTTGCTTATAACGGGGTAATCCAGTTTTTCGTAAAAGATCTGCTGTAGCTGCTTGGGGGAGCCAAGGTTGAATTCCTCGCCGGCCAGTTCAAAAGCCTTCTGCTCCAGCTCAAGCAGTCGCACCGAAAGCTGTTCGCTTTGCTTTGCCAGTGCTTTCACATCAAGACTGACTCCGGTCTCTTCCATGCGGGTAAGCACGGGCATGAGGGCAATTTCAAAATACCGATAAACCTCGGCAAGATGGCCAGTCTGTTTAAGTCTACTTTCCAAGACCATGTGCAGCCGGAAACAGAAATCCGCATTTTCTGCAGACCACTGCCCCGCCTTTTCAATGTCCAGCTCAGCAAACGTAATTTTGCTTCTGCCTTTGCCGAGCAGTTCCTCAGGTGTGGCTTTATCCCTTTCAAGATAATTTGACACCAGCCTGTCCAGGGTATGTTTATGTGCTACCGAGTTAAGGACATAGGACTGCAGCATGGTGTCATAACGGCGTCCCTTGAGAGAAACTCCCACCGAGCAAAGCACGTGGGACAGGGTTTTCAGATCATGGCCTATCTTGAACACCGAATTATTTTCGAGGACAGGTTTGAGAAGGGAGATTGTTTTTTCCCGGTCAAGCTGCTTTTGATCTTCAAGCCCTGAATGTCCAAGGGGAAGATATACAGCCTTACCGGGTTCCAGGCTGAATCCCACCCCTATTATTTCTGATTGCTTGTAGTGATCTCCTTCAAACTCAAGCGAGATCGCCAGCTTGCCTGCGGCGGGGATATCGGCCAAGAATTTTTCTAACGCTTTCTCATCAGAAATGATCGAATACTCAATCGTCTCTGGTTCTGGAAAATCTTCTGCCTCGGCTGTTTCTTCATCTGCATCAAGACCGGGAATCTCTGCCGCCTCGACTCCCTCACTTTCAAGCTCCTTGATCCACGTCCTGAACTCCATCTGCTTGAAAAGGGCAAGCAGCTCGGGCTTATCAGGGTCCTGCTGAACCAGCTCTTTGGGACCAAACTCGAGATCAACATCCAGCTTGATGGTGGCCAGGTCTCTGGATAAGGACAGTGTTTCCAGGTTGTCCCTCAGCTTTTCCCCAATCTTGCCCTTGATTTCGTCAGCTTTGCTGATGAGTACATCAAGGGAGCCATATTCAGTTAGCCATTTCACCGCCGTCTTTGGCCCGACACCGGGCACCCCCGGAATGTTATCGGCCTTGTCACCCATAAGGGCAAGATAATCAATGATCAATTCCGGCGGGAGCCCAAACTTTGTATTTACGCCTTCGACATCAAGGCGCTCATCCGTCATGGTATTGAGCAGCGTCACGTGCTCATTCACCAGCTGGGCAAGATCCTTGTCACCAGTAGAAATCAGCGTTGGCATTTTTTCATTCCATGCCTGCTGGGCCAGCGTGCCAATGACATCGTCCGCTTCCACCCCTTCCACGGCAATCAGGGGCAGGCCCATCGCCTTGATAATCTGGTGAATAGGTTCAATCTGGCTGCGCAGGTCATCAGGCATCGGCGGGCGGTTCGCCTTGTACTCCTTGTACATATCGTTGCGGAAGGTTTTACCTTTCGCATCAAAGATGACGGCGATATGACTGTCAGGATAATCCTTGGCCAGGCGCCTAATCATGTTGATGACGCCCTTTACTGCACCGGTTGGCTGCCCCTTGCTCGAGGTCAAGGGAGGCAAGGCATGAAACGCCCTGAAGAGGTAGGAAGAACCGTCAACAAGCACCAGTGGGGAATTATTTGCCATTACTCTCGTATGTCTTAATTATTGTGCTGCTTGATTATTATTCCGGCAGTTGCTGAATGAACTGGCCAGCCCCAGCATAAAGTCAGTGTAGGTTGTTTCAGAACCAAGGCCGCTGCCCAGCTGGTCAGCTTCAACGAATTTGAGATCTTTAATTCCCAGTTGATTCTGAAGAAACTCGGTATTGACCGAGGGATTCACAATGATGCACTTGGCATTTGCCGCTTCGATAATATTTTTTACTTGGAGTATTTTGCGAATTCCGGGTTGTAGCTCTTCATTAGCAGTAAAGCTTGTTTCGTGGGAAAGGCCAAACTGCGTTTCAAAATACTGAAAAGCATCATGGTAAACCGCATAAGGCGGAAAAGTGTCGGCATCTAACAAGCTGTTTATCCGCTCTTCATGTTCTGCAAGTTTATTGCTGAATCGATCGAGGTTATTGCTGTAGAGCGCACCATTTAATGGATCTTGTCTTGTCAGCTCCAAAGCCAGTGCTTCCCCAATTAACCCGGCATTGGCAAGACTGAGCCACACATGCGGATCGGGTTGGTCACCAACATGAAAAAGATGGAGAGGCAGCTCCAAGGCCCTTATCACTGCGGCGTCGAGATTTGCCGCGACGCGGTCAAAGCCTGTTTCGAGTCCAGGTCCAACCCAAAGAAAGATTTCCGCTTCGCTCATTTGCTGCCGCTGGGATGGGCGCAAAGCGGGATGGTGAGGGTCCTGGCTGTTTTCCAGAATCACTGCCGGCATGGAAACACCCTGCGTGATTTCACTGGCGATCAGCTGCAGGGGACGAATGCTGGTTACAACATTCACCTGTGCAAGAACTGGGACATTGAAAAGGAGAGCTGCCAGTGCGAATGTAAAACGATTTAATAACACGTCAGGGGTTGCCGCTAAAACAAAGCTGCTATGATATATTACACCGGCCAAATACCACAGGACTCAAGTGCAACAGGCCGGCTCAAACCGCCCTTCCTGCGAACAATAACAACACTCTGAAGCTGTTTTCTTGAATACTGAGACATTAATTTCTGCCAGGGGAATTTCCCTGCAATTCGATCAGCGCCAGGTTCTGCATGATATTTCCTTCAGCATTGCCCAGCGTCAGATTGTCACGCTAATTGGGCCAAACGGCGCAGGCAAAACCAGCCTTGTCAAAATAGTTCTTGGGCTTACGAAACCGACATTCGGGCAGGTCGCAAGAAAGAGCGGTCTCCGCGTTGGTTACATGCCGCAACGCCTGCAGGTTGAGCAAAGCATGCCTGTATCCGTTGAGCGCTTTCTTAAACTGGCCGTAAATGCGCGCAGCAGTGAAATCGATCGCGTGCTCAAAGAGGTTGGCGCAGAGGACTTAAAAGATAGTCAGCTATATTCTCTTTCCGGAGGCGAGCTTCAGCGCGTGCTTCTGGCCAGGGCCTTAATCCAGGACCCCCAGCTTCTGGTTCTTGATGAGCCTGCCCAGGGAGTTGATGTCAACGGCCAAGCCGAACTCTACCGCCTTATCGACGATATCAGGGATTTTCACAACTGTGGCATTCTTCTCGTTTCTCATGATCTTCACCTTGTCATGGCAGCCACTGACGAAGTGATCTGCCTAAACCAGCATGTCTGCTGCCATGGCCATCCGGAGCAGGTCAGCAACGATCCGGCCTACCTGGAATTGTTTGGCAAGAAAGACGCCGAAACCCTGGCGGTATATACCCATCAGCACAACCATAGTCATGATCTGCATGGCGAAATTGTCGATGGTGAGCATGATGTCTGACTTTATTGTTCGTGCGTTGCTTGCCGGTTTGCTCGTGGCGCTCATCGCCGGTCCGCTTGGTTGTTTCGTGGTATGGCGCCGGATGTCTTACTTTGGCGATACGCTGGCACACTCGGCCCTGTTTGGTCTTGCGCTGGGCTTGCTGCTGGATAAAAGCCTGGAGCTTGCTGTTATTTTTGCCTGCCTGGTCCTCGCAATAATTCTTGTGCTGCTGGAAAACCGGCGCGAGCTGTCTACAGACACGATACTGGGCATACTGGCACATAGCTCCCTTGCTCTCGGCCTTGTCATCATGAGCTTTACGGACAACCAGTTAAATCTGATGGCCTATCTCTTTGGCGACCTGCTGACAGTATCTAACCGCGACATTGCCTGGATTGGCGCTGTCGTCATTGTCGTACTGGGGATTCTGTTCACACAATGGAACAGGCTGCTGACCATAACCCTGCACGAGGAGTTGGCGCATGTTGAAGGCCTTAATGTGATTCGTGTGCGGCTTCTGCTGATGCTGCTGATTGCCCTGATTGTAGCGGTATCGATGAAAGTTATCGGCATCCTGCTTATTACTTCCCTACTGATTATTCCGCCGGCCTGCGCAAGAATGTTCTCAAAAACGCCGGAGTCCATGGCAGCAATTGCAAGTCTCATTGGCTGTGTTTCAGTCTGTGGAGGGATGACCGCCTCCTGGTTTTGGGATACACCGACAGGACCAAGTATCGTGGTAACCGCCAGCTTGCTGTTCGTGTTCAGTCGACTGCTGGGATTAAACGCAGGTGCAGCCGGCTAGCGCTGAGATTCACTGAAGGATTTCAGTGCAAGAAAATTCTCCAGCATCCGCTGGGGCTCATAAGGAGCCTTGAGAAAACCGACATTGTCGCCGGTGGGGCCCATTACCATTATTTCGCCGTTATGATTAACCAGATAGTTGTCATCATCAACACGCGTGTAGGCAAAGGTGAGGTTCACGTTCCGGGCTAGCTGATACACATCGCTGTAGTCACCCCGTGCTCCTATAAATTCCGGGTTGAAATACGTCACGTAATTTTTCAGCACTTCCTCTGTGTCACGCTCAGGGTCAACACTGATCATGACAACTTGCACGTTCTCACCCTCGCCGCTCGCCTCCAGCAAATCATAGAACTGCTTTATGGCCACCATGGTAATTGGGCAAATATCCGGGCAAAAAGTGTAACCAAAAAATACCAGCGTCCAGCTGCCCTGTAGGGAAGTGTTGGTAAAAGGGCCGCCCGTATGCTTCGTCAGGCTGAAAGCATTTAGCGTGATTGGGTCGTCGTAAACAAACAGCGCATCATTGCGCAGTTGTTGCGGCGTCACCCTGCTGGCTTTCTGGTAGGCCGTTACCAGCAGCGCACCGCTGAGCACTGATGCAAGTACGATTATAGAGACAAGGATTCTGAAGCGGGTTTGGTTCATGCCATTGCGCAAAAGGACGCCGGACTTTGGGTTTTTATAGGTAGTGGTCTACCAGCAGGGCAATAAACAGCAGGATAAGATAGAGAATCGAGTAGCGGAACGTTGTCAGCGCTGCGCGTGGCTTGTTAGTGAACATCAGCTGCAGGGAGTAGTAAAGGAATCCCGCTCCCAGAGCAGCGGCCGAAGCGAGGTAAACAGGTCCGCTCATACCGGTCAGGTATGGTAATATCGTTACCAGGCACATGATGATCGTGTACAAAAGGGTATGCAGCTTGGTCAGGCTGTCGCCATGAGTAACCGGCAGCATGGGTATATCTGTTTTAGCATAATCGCTCTTGCGGTGAATCGCCAGCGGCCAGAAATGCGGCGGGGTCCAGGCAAAAATAATCAGCACCAGCAGTAGCGCATTCGGATCAATGGTGCCAGAGACAGCCGACCATCCCAGCAAAGGCGGCATGGCACCCGACAGCCCACCGATAACAATGTTCTGCGGTGTGGCCCTTTTCAGAAAGCCTGTATAGATGATCGCGTAACCGACAAATGACGCCAGAGTTAGCCATGCACACAAGGGGTTCACGAGGAAAAGCAGGATCGCCATCCCCAGTACGCAAATGCCCAAGGCAAACATCAGTGCCTGGGCCGGGCTGACTTTACCCTGCGGGATAGGGCGCTTGATCGTGCGCTGCATGATAGTGTCCACCTGGTGATCTATCAGGTGATTGACTACAGCGCCGGCGCTGGCTACCAGTGCAATGCCAAGGTTGCCCCAGATCAGGATATCCATGGGGACCATTCCTGGCACTGCGAGGAACATGCCCACCAGCGAGGTTAGGATCATCATCATGACTACACGCGGTTTGCACATTTCGTAATAATCGCGCCAGCCGGCTTTCTTGATATCTGCCTGTTTAAATATGGAAACGTCAGCCATGGAACAAATAAATAGCGTTAATCAGGTGGATTAGAATGCAGAAACTTTGCTCAGACGGTAGTTGAGCGTCACAAGGGTGAGCAATAGTAATGCACCCCCAGCGTTGTGTGCAACCGCGACCCAGAGCGGCAGCGAGAAAATAATGTTGCTCAGACCCAGGCTCACCTGGATAACCAGGATGGCCAGCAGAACATGGGTTAGCCTCGTTAGCTCCCTGCTACCGGCATTCCGATAGAGCTTGAATATCAGGAAGCCTATAACCAGCGATACCAGAATTGCCCCGATCCTGTGCGCCATGTGAATTGCCACCCTGGCTTCACCGTCCATCTGGCCACCTAGATAGTTAGGGCCTACTTCCTGGGCGACGTTAAAGCCGCTGCCGAAATCCATTGGCGGCCACCAGCGTCCCTGGCATGTGGGCAGATCCGGACAGGCCAGCGCCGCATAATTAGAGCTGGTCCAGCCGCCCAGTGTTATCTGGCAAATAAGCAGTATCAATGCCGCTAAGGCCAGTGGCCTCAAGGCTACCCATTGGCGTGCCGGGGCAGTGGGCTGCTGCCAGGGCCGGTTGTTCAATCGCAGGCTCAAGAGCCATAGTAGGCTTAAGGTAGTAAAGCCTCCCAGAAGATGGGTGGTCACTACTTGGGGCCAAAGCTTCAGAGTCACTGTCCACATTCCAAACATACCCTGGGCAATTACCATGAATAAAAGAAACAAAGGCAGCTTAAAAGGCTGATCAGGAATATGTCTGTTGCGCCACGCAATAACGTTCACGCAGATAATTAAAAGGCCAAGGGTCCCTGCAAAATAGCGGTGTATGACCTCGGGCCAGGCTTTCTCAGCCTCGAAAGGAGCGTCGGGGAACGCGGCCTCTGCCTGGGCAATTTCCTCTGCGGTTTCAGGCACGAGTATAAAGCCATAGCAGCCGGGCCAATCCGGGCATCCAAGTCCGGCATCCTCAAGGCGGGTCCATGCCCCCAGGACAACAACACACATGGCAAAGGCTGTGGCAAACATCGCCAGCGAATAAGACGGCTTTCCGCTTTTCATATTCTTTCTTTGTCTATCTTTTACTTTCGGTTTTTTAAGATTGTTCAGGACACTGGTTCATGGCGACCGGCCTCGTTATTTACGATCAGAAGAGGCCCTGTGGATTCATTCTCCATGCTATCTATACCGCCATAGAGACGTGTCAGCAGTTTGGCCGCAGGAATGGTCATTGCAATGATGATGAGCAGGGGAATTACCGTCCAGACAATTTCAGTTGCCGTATGCTTATGGAAAGACACTTCCTGCTTTTTTGATTTCCTGTACACCACCAGTGACCAGATGATTGCTGCATAAACCACCACGCCAATCGCCACGCATACCCAGAAAATCACTATATTTATTTCATTGGCCTGCATGCTGGAGAGCCCTTCAGTTAATTCACCCGAATCCAGAGAACTCTGACCAAATGAATGCTTATCAACGAGTAAATAAAAAAATGGCCCGCCAGTTAGGGGCGCGCATTATAACAGGGATTTTTTTTGATTTACCATTTGCATTGCCTTGTCAGGAAGGGAATTTTGGCAAATAATCAAAGCAACCTTCGCAACACCACTTTTCAAGCCGGGAACGCCTATGACAGTCCGCAGTTACATGGAGTTCAACCCCAAAATCGGAGACAGAGCCTACATCGATTCCAGCGCCGTCCTAATTGGCAACGTGGTGCTCGGGGTGGATTCCTCTGTCTGGCCGCTTTCGGTCATACGCGGCGACGTCCATAGTATTCGAATCGGCGACAGAACCAATATCCAGGATGGATCGGTACTACACTGCACCTCGCCGGAATCGTTCGGGCCGGATGGCTTCCCGCTGAATATCGGCAATGATGTCACCGTCGGCCATAAGGCCATTCTGCATGGCTGTACCATTCATGACCGCGTTCTGATTGGCATGGGCGCCATTGTGATGGACGGTGCGGTGATTGAATCCGATATTATTCTGGGCGGCGGCAGCGTGGTTTCACCAGGCAAAACACTTACCAGCGGCGGCCTCTATGTCGGCTCGCCGGCACAGCGGGTCAGAGATTTACGGGAAGAAGAGATAGCCTTCCTGCTATACAGCGCCAAGCATTATGCCAAGCTCAAAGACATGCACCTGAACTCATCAGAAGTGCTTAAGTAAACTGTCAGGATTTTGAAAGCTTTTCTATAACTGCAGCTGTTTGCGGCCTCACGCCCCGCCAAGTCAGGAAAGACTCCGCCGCCTGCTCTACCAGCATTCCCAGTCCATCCATCACTTTTCCTGCCCCAGCCTCTTTTGACCATTGGCAAAACGCCGTAGGCTCATTGGCATACATCAGGTCGTAGCACCAGGTTCCTGGCGTCACCAGAGTGGTAGGAATATCAGGCACGCTGCCTTGGAGGCTTGCCGCTGTGGCGTTGATTACCCAGTCAAACTCGCCGCCAGCCAGATCATCAAATCCGCAGGCCTTGATCACCGCGATGTCAGAAAATATTTCAGCCAGCATTTCTGCCTTGGCCGGTGTCCGGTTGGCGATACAAAGCGCCGCAGGGTTTTCTTCCAGAATGGGCCCAATTATTCCGCGGGAAGCGCCCCCCGCGCCGAGGATCAATACCCTCTTTCCCGCCAGGATGCCGCCATGGTTGCGAGTAATATCAGCGACAAGGCCGATGCCGTCTGTGTTATGCCCGAGTATTTTTTCGCTAGGGTCTACACTCAACGTGTTTACAGCTCCAGCTTTTTCGGCCTGCGGTGACAACGCATCAGCAAACTGAAAGGCTTCCTCTTTAAATGGGACCGTAACATTAGCACCCTTGCCGCCGGTGCTGAAAAACGACGAAATGGTCTCAACAAATTCACCACGCTCAGCCAGCAGTGTCGAATAGTCGACGGGCTCGCCGGTTTGTTCAGCAAAAAGTGAATGAATTCGGGGGGACTTGCTATGGCTAACCGGGTTGCCTATGACGACATACCTGTCCACAAAACATTCTCTCTAGATTCTAAAAACAGGCAGTATAACGGAATGATCTCGAGTTCAGACAAGCCAGTCTCTTGCATTAAGGTAATCGGTGTAAAGACGCGCCTCCTCAGTGCCCGGCTCAGGCTGCCAGTTATATTCCCAGCGTACTTGCGGCGGTAAGGACATCAGAATTGATTCAGTCCGGCCAACCCCCGAACGGAGACCAAAAACAGTGCCCCTATCATAAACAAGGTTGAACTCAGCGTAGCGGCCGCGGCGGTATTCCTGGAACCATTTTTCCCGTTCTCCGAACACGGTGTCCTTACGCTTTTCTATGATGGGTAAGTAAGCCTGAATATAACCATTGCCAACGGACTGCATGAAAGCAAAACACTTTTCAAAGCCCCATTCATTTAGGTCATCAAAAAACAGGCCGCCTATACCGCGCGGCTCGTTTCGATGCGAAATAAAAAAGTAGTCATCGCACCATTTCTTGAAACGGGGGTACACGTCGTCACCGAAATCAGCGCAGGCATCACTGGCAGTCTGATGCCAATAAACACAGTCTTCATCAAAGCCGTAATACGGTGTGAGATCTAAGCCTCCGCCAAACCACCACACAGGCTCCTGGCCTTCAGGCTCTGCTATGAAAAAACGAACATTGGCGTGGGATGTGGGCACGTAGGGGTTATCAGGGTGAATAACCAACGACACGCCCATGGCCTGAAATGCACTGCCGGTTAGTTCGGGTCTGTTTTCTGTCGCGGAAGCGGGCATGGACTCACCATGCACGTGGGAAAATGCCACCCCTCCTTTTTGCAAAACATCGCCGGTGATAACACGAGTTCGGCCCATGCCCCCCTTTTCTCGCTCCCACTTGTCTTCAATAAAAGTGGCACTGCCATCGGCCACTTCCAGGGCCTCACAAATTCTGTCCTGCAAATCTAGTAGAAACGCTTTTACCGCTTCGCTATCTACTTTAGCCACATCTTTCTCCTGTTACTACCTGTTGTTGCTAATGGTGTTAAATTTAGCACCAAGCCGTCCTGAATTTTATTGATTGACATCAGAGGTTGGCCGAACAAGGCAATTGATGAAAGAGCATTCTCGCACCTTTTGCATTTTGATTTGCAACTATTTGTCTCGTGCCTGCAAGGACATAAGAGTCTTGATCTTGCTTGATCAAGCCCTCCATTTCCAACGTGGGCAGCGCGGCCATTTCTTATTCTCAGGTCAATTCCGATTCAAGGACTATTTTTACATTTTGGAGGGATATTTTAGTTAATTTGTGACATGGTTCTGAGACCCCTGTTACCATGTACTGCTCATAAAGAGTAAAATTCGCCTCGCATAACCTATGAGCAGCCTTTCTTTTCGACCATTTTTAGCCACGATATATCGACTATGAGTCTCCTAACCATACTGGAATTCCCGGATCCGCGTTTACGTAGGAAAGCCGCGCCTGTTGAGCAGGTTGACGATGCCTTACGAGAGACACTAGATAGCATGATTGAGACCATGTATCACGCTAAAGGCATTGGGCTTGCCGCCACCCAGGTTAATGTCCATAAACGCATGCTTGTCATTGATGTTTCCGAGGACTCTTCAGATCCGATGGTTTTCGTCAACCCGGAAATTACCGTGCTAGATCCGGAGCCCCTGGGGCATGAAGAAGGCTGTCTTTCAGTCCCGGGTTTCTATGAGATGGTAAGCCGGCCCCGCAAGGTCAGGATTAACGCGCTTGACCGCCGGGGTGAGCCTTTTGAAACTGAAGCCGAAGGCATCCTTGCTGTATGTGTTCAACATGAAATTGATCACCTGGATGGCAAGCTCTTCGTTGACTACGTTTCTGCCTTGAAACGTGAGCGGATCAAGTCAAAACTGGAAAAAGAACACCGTCTTCAAAAAGCTGAAGCTTCCGCCTAATTCCGGACAATCTTCATGAACAGTGCTGACCTGCGTATTGCCTTTGCTGGCACACCTGACTTTGCGGCCGGGCACCTCGAGCACCTGATACAGCAGAACCATAATGTAGTAGGGGTATTCAGCCAGCCCAACCGCCAATCAGGGCGGGGTCAGGCAACCCGGCCCACCCCGGTCAAATTAGTCGCAGAAACACACCAGATACCGGTTTATCAGCCAGAATCCCTGGATGAATTCGCCAAAGAAGCTCTTCGCGGCCTTTCCCCCGACGTACTCGTAGTCGTTGCGTTTGGGATGCTTCTAAGTGAAGAAGTGCTGACTACGCCCCGTTTGGGCTGTATAAATGTCCATGCCTCCCTTCTGCCACGCTGGCGTGGCGCTGCCCCAATCGAACGCGCCATTCTTGCAGGCGATTCGGAAACGGGAGTATCGATTATGCAGATGGATAAAGGTCTTGATACCGGTGCAGTTCTACTGAAAAAATCAACGCCAATCAGCGATGACGATGACGCCGGCACGGTCACCAATCGGCTCCTGCAGCAGGGGTGCGAGGGGCTTTCAGATGTCCTTGCCGACTTGACGGTATTCCAGGACAAAGCCGTTCCCCAGGACGACACATTGGCAACCTATGCCGCTAAACTGTCCAAAGAAGAAGCGAAAATAGACTGGGTGCAGTCCGCCTTGACCATCCAACGACAGGTCCAGGCCCTTTATCCCCGATCACCAGCCTGGTGTGAATACCGGGATGAAAGGATAAGAATCATCCGGGCCAGGGCAATTCCATACACTCATGACTGCGCTCCGGGAACCATTACAAAGATTAGCAAGTCATTTTTACAGGTGGCCTGTGGCAGTGAATTGCTCGAAGCTTCTGTTATCCAGCTGCCGGGGAAAAAGGCTGCCGGCATTAGCGATGTTCTTAATGGGCATCCCGACTTGTTTAGTGTGGGCAGTTTACTTTAGGTAATCAGGCTAACAACTTGAAAAGTGACCGCTTGCTAGCGTTAGAAATACTTATTAGCCTGAGGAGAGAGAATGGCTCTCTTTCATCACTGCTTGCAGAATACCGCCAGCGTTATCCCTATGCCCCCCTGTCCCTTATACGTGAGCAGGCCTATGGTGTCTGCCGCTGGTATCCGATGCTGCAGAATCTCGCCGCACAATTACTGGAAAAACCCCTGCGCAGAAAAGACCTGGATATAGACACACTTATTCTACTTGGCCTCTACCAGCTTTACTTCATGCGCATACCCGATCATGCCGCCATCAATGAGACCGTCGCACTCACCCGCGCTCTGAAAAAAGACTGGGCGTCCAAACTGGTCAATGCTGTCCTTCGCAACGCGGTCCGCCAGAAGGAAACCCTCTCAGCGCAGGTTGAAGAAAATGATACAGCTCGGCTTGCACACCCTGACTGGATGATTGAACAAATCAGGAATGACTGGCCCGACCAGGCTGAGTCTGTCTTGGAGCACAATAACCGCCATGCTCCGATGACGCTACGGGCAAATGTTGGTCGGACCTCCAGAAAAGAAGTGCTTACTCAGCTGCAAAGTCATAATATTCAGGCCGAAGCCGGGGCCCAGGCCCCTACTGCTATCTCTCTAAGTGAGCCCGCGGATGTTTTTGCTCTTCCAGGTTTCAACGAGGGGATCCTGAGTGTTCAGGATGAAGCATCACAGCTCGCCTCAGGTTTTATAAATGCTGAGAGCGGTTTCCGTGTACTAGATGCCTGCGCAGCCCCTGGTGGGAAAACCTGCGCAATCCTTGAGCAGCAACCCGCCCTGGCCGAACTGATTGCCCTGGATAACAGCAAAAAGCGTCTTGGGCGGGTGCGTGAAAATCTGGAGCGACTTGGTCTCAATGCCAAAATTATCTGCGCTGATGCCATAGACACCAGTTCATGGTGGGACGGGGAGTATTTTGACGCCATTTTGCTCGATGCGCCCTGCTCCGGTAGCGGCGTAATCAGAAGACATCCCGACATCAAAGTACTTAGAAAGCCCGGAGACCTGCAAGACCTGGCCGTTCTTCAACAGCAAATGCTTGCAGCATTATGGCCGTGCCTGAAACCCGGTGGCCGCCTGCTCTACTCCACGTGTTCCGTTTTTAAAGCTGAAAATACTGACCAGGTATCGGCGTTCTTGAAAGCGAACCAGGATGCAGACGTTGTTCAACTGGCGCATCCCGTTGCACATGAGTGTGAATATGGCCTGCAGTTTTTACCCGGCCCTGAAAACATGGATGGATTCTTTTACGCCATGCTGAACAAAACGGCGCCATAGTCCATCTTCTAAAATTTTTCCCGCCATAAGAGAAGATCTAGTCAGCAATGTTTCAGTCTGGCTGCCAGAAACACTATAATCGCGCTGTAGCCACACAGAGCAGTCAGCAGGAGTTCTGGCCACTAATGAAAATAATAATTCTCGGTGCCAACAAGGTGGGAGCTGCGCTGGCTGAAAGCCTTGCCAAGGAAGCCAACGACATCACTGTCGTGGATCCCAATGCGATCACCCTGCGTGAACTCAAAGACCGACTTGATATAGCAACGGTTGAGGGCCAGGTTTCCTATCCTGACGTACTGGAAAGAGCAGGCGCCCGCGACGCCGATATGCTAATTGCCATCACGGAGAGTGACGAGGTAAACCTTGTTGCCTGCCAGATCGCCTACTCAATGTTCAGGACGCCGAAGAAAATTTGCCGACTGCGCTCAAACTCCTACGTCGAAGCCGAAGGACTCTTCTGCCCTGAAGCGATTCCTATCGATTTCATAATCAGCCCCGAGCAGGAAGTATCCCATTACGTGAAAAGTCTCATAGACCTGCCAGGCTCGCTGCAGGTTATGGACTTTGCCAATGGCGTTGCACAGCTTGTTGCCGTAAAAGCGACACATGGCGGGCTGCTCATAAACAAGGAAATCAGCACGCTGCGCGAACACATGCCTAATGTTGACGCGCGCGTCGCAGCAATATTCAGAAGGAACCAGGCGATCAAGCCTGAAGGCAGCACCATCATCCAGGAAGGCGATGAGGTGTTCTTCATTGCCGCCAAGGAAAACATACGCATGGTCATGAACGAGCTGCGCAAAGAGGACAAACCATACAAGAAAATCATGATTGCCGGCGGCGGCAATATCGGTGAGCGCCTGGCCGCTTCACTCGAAAGCTCTTACCAGACAAAAATTATTGAAATGGATTACGAGCGTTGCAAGGACCTGACGGAGAAACTCAAGTCAACCACGGTACTCAACGGTGATGCCTCTGACCAGGACATGATGCTTGGCGAAAATATAGAAGACACCGATGTCTTCCTGGCGCTGACCAATAATGATGACGCCAACATCATGTCATCACTGTTGGCCAAGCGAATGGGTGCCGCCAAGGTAATGACATTGATTACCAACCCGGCCTATGTCGACCTGATCCAGAGCGGAGAAATCGATATCGCCATTTCTCCTCAGCAGGTTACGCTCAGCAGTCTGCTGACACATATTCGCCGTGGGGATGTTGTAACCGTTTATTCATTGCGCCGTGGTGCCGCCGAAGCGATGGAAGCCATCGCCCATGGCGACAAGAACACGTCCAAGGTGGTAGGCAAGAAAATCGAGGACATAGATCTGCCTACCGGTACAACCATCGGTGCCATCGTCCGTGATGACAAAGTTTTTATTGCCCATGATGATGTTGTGATCGAAACCGATGACCACGTGATTCTTTTCCTGGTGGATAAAAGCCATATTCCGGATATTGAAAGGCTCTTCCAGGTCGGACTTACCTTCTTCTAGACCGGCCGGGTAATCAATGAACCTACCAGTCATTTTTCGTATTCTCGGTGTTCTGCTAATGCTGTTCAGCGTCACCCAGCTCCCCCCCTTTCTGGTGTCCAATTATTACGGTGACGGGGTTTCATTTTCTTTTCTTACCACTTTTTTTCTGACGCTACTGAGCGGGTTTGTGCTCTGGGCGCCAGTGATGCATAACAAGAAGGACCTTAAAACCCGCGACGGATTCCTGGTCGTTACCCTTTTCTGGACGGTACTTGGATCCTTCGGTAGCTTCCCTTTCATTTTCACTGACTCGTTGCAGATGTCGGTGACCGATGCTTTTTTTGAATCAATCTCCGGCCTTACGACAACGGGTGCAACAGTGCTGTCCGGACTGGACTCATTGCCCCCCTCTGTCCTCTACTACCGGCAGCAACTGCAGTGGTTGGGTGGTTTAGGGATTATCGCCATCGCCGTGGCCATCTTGCCTATGCTCGGCATAGGCGGTATGCAGTTATACCGTGCAGAAAGTCCAGGGCCGATAAAAGACAATAAGCTCCTGCCCAGGGTGACTGAGACAGCCAAGGCGCTTTTATTTATCTATATCACCCTTACCATGTTTTGCTCGATCGCGTATTTTCTCGCAGGAATGACGATTTTCGATGCCATTTGCCACAGTTTCACAACCGTTTCGATCGGTGGTTTTTCTACCCATGATGCCAGTATTGGCTACTTTGACAGTGCCGCTATTGAAATGATTGCCATCATTTTCATGCTGATATCCGGCGTCAATTTTGCGCTGCATTTCTTTGCCTGGCAGCACAGAGATTACAAACATTACCTGCTGGATTCTGAGTTTAGGTTCTATATCGGAATGCTCACAACTGTAGGTATCATTACCATTCTCTTCCTTTTCCTGTCTGGCAACTATTCCTACCAGGATGCCTTTTTTAAAGGACTGTTCGAAGTGGTATCTATAACCACAACAACCGGATTCAGCACGGCAGATTTCAGTGCATGGCCCACGTTTCTTCCCTTCCTGCTTTTTTACATGGCCATTATTGGTGCCTGTGCCGGCTCTACCGGCGGCGGCATGAAAGTAATCCGAATTGTGCTGATCATTAAACAGGGCTTCAGGGAAATTTCCAGGCTCATTCATCCAAACGCCGTCATACCAATCAAACTTGGCAACCAGCGTGTTGATCATCGAGTTATTGAATCAGTGTGGGGGTTCTTCTCTGTATACGTGATGGCATACATGGTTATGCTGCTGGCCTTGCTCGCTGTTGATCTTGATATCACAACCGCTTTCACCGCTGTGGGGGCAAGCATTAATAATCTTGGTCCAGGGCTTGGAGACGTGGCACAGAATTATGGTGCAATTCCAGATTCAGCAAAATGGATTCTATGCCTGGGTATGCTGCTAGGCCGTCTTGAAGTATTTACCCTCCTCGTCCTTTTCTCACCTCATTTCTGGCGCAGCTGATTTTCTGTTAGTACATCATAGACTGGAGTTTTTTCCAAACCATGTCAGGATTAAACGCATTCATGCACACGGACATTGATTCCGCTCTCCCGCTGAAATTACAGGAACGCTTATAACAAGGTGCACATGAAAATTGTGGAAGACCGGCCCCAAGCTGTTCCTGGTTGTCTCCGGTTGTACCAATAAGCTCTACACTGGTTGGGCCATACAGCGTAATTGCCGGGGTCCCAATAATCGCGGTTAAATGCGCCAGGCCAGTATCGCAGCAGACTGCTCCTGAAGCTTTCCTGATTACTCCCCCAAGTTCGCTTAATGACATTCGCGGTAAAGCAATGGCATTGTCATGCCTGGAAGCAAATTCGTTCGCCCTTTTCAGTTCTTCATGACTACCTCCAGGCAAAACGACATTGTAGCCTTCTTGGCCAGCTGATTTTATCAAAGCGTCCCAGTGCTCTTCTGGCCAAAGCTTGGTTGTCCAACTGGCATTGTGGACAAGAAAAATAAATGGTTTGTCGAGCTCGCTGTTTTCATGCTGAAAAATATTTTCTCGCATACCGTATTCAGGTTTACCTGCTGGTAAATCATAACCAATGACGTCAGCAAATAGCTGACGCTGACGCTGAATGGCATGCTGTCTTTTATCTATAAAATGCCTGTATTTATAGGCTAAATAAGCAGGCTGCTCTGCAACACTGTCTTTATCCATGCCATGAATATTGCCTTTTCTTAAAAAGCTGATCACGCTGCTCTTCACATTATTCTGTGCATCGATTATCAGGTCGTATCTATTCTTGTTGATCGTTTTATAAAACCCTGAAAACTCTCCGCTAGCGAGAGAAGACAAGAAATGTTTTTTCCAGCGTCTGTGAGCACTTTTGTAAATATTTTTTACCGAAGGATGCCAGGAAGGCACTTCGGAAAAAGCTTCATCAACTACCCAGTCAAATGAGATTCCAGGACAGGCATTTTGGGCATCAGTTAAAGCGGGCAGGGCATGCATCAAGTCTCCCATCGAGGTTAACTTGATTACAAGAACACGCTTGGGAGTGGATGATGTATAGCTCAAGAATTTTTAGCCAGTAGAAGGCAGAGGATAATAAATTCAGGAAAAAATTTTCTTCAGCCTGGCCGACCAGCCATGCCTTTTTCCATGCTTGTTCGCGGCCCTGTCATCCTCAACAAAGTTTATCTGGATCGACTGGCGGGTACCCTCAAATGCCGGGTATCCATGCCAGCAATCCTCGGTTACCTTAAAGGCAATCATGGTGCCTGCATTAGGCGCCACTTCCTCAACGTAATCTTCCATATCATTGCTGCGCAGTATCCTCAGTCTGCCGGTATTAGATTGCCAGGGCTCGTTAAAATAAATCAGTATTGTCGCCATTTTCGATTTTGAATCTGTGTGGATACGGCCGTCTTTTGCGCGGGACACACCACGCAAGGTGATGACCATCGGCCTGTCGTTCAGATCCAGTTCTAATTTTGAAGAAATGATTTTCCTGAATTCAGGCCCATTAAGCTCTTTCAGTAGCTCATTAAAGCGCGGACCTGGCTCCACCTCACTGAGCGCAAAACTGCCACCGGACGTTATTTCAGGAAAGTCGGCCAGCAATTCCTTGACGGCCTCGTTATTTAACGACTGGTCGAGCACAAAGTGCGGGTAGGGGAGTTCAGTCCTTTGCACCGAGGAAAGCGCTTCTAGATTTAACAGTGTGTTCATAATGTTTCGGGGTTTAATAAACCTGTGTTGTTGCCGGCGTGACTATACACAACATTCTAGTGAAAAGGGGCTCATAACTTAACCGTTTTCAATAGGGCCGCAGCTCTCCCTCCGGGACGCGGCGAAAGCGTTTGTATTCCCATTGATATTGTTCAGGGCATTCGTTGACGGCATGTTCCACAACAGTATTAAGTGCTGTTACCGAATCAATAATATGCTCGGCATATACTTTTTCTGAAACGGGCCTGAAAAGTATTTTCCAGCCATGCCTACAGCCTATCTTTTCGCGTCGGGCATAACCCAGAACAGCCCGTGCGCCGGTTTTTTGAATTAGCCGGCTTACCAGGCTCATGGTCAAGGCCTGGCGGCCAAAAAAGGGCGCATAAACGCCGCCAGTCTCATTGGGCACCTGGTCGGGTAATATACCGACAATATCGCCTCTTTTAAGCGCTTTTAGCAGCATGGCGACGCCTTTATTAGTAGTGTCTACCATGGTTGCGCCGCCACGGCTGCGTGCTTTGTAAATAATCCTGTCCAGCCTTTTGTCCCTTGGCGCCTGGTATAGCTGGCTGCTGCTGCCGCACTCGCAATTATTCAAATAAAGCCCAAAGACCTCCCAGTTGCCTAGGTGAGGCGCCAGAACAACCACGCCTTTGCCCTGTTTTTTTGCTTCCTGCAGCAGTTCCAGTCCGTCTACCTCGAGCACATGATCAAGCACCTTAGGCAGGGGCCATAACCACGCTGCCGAACCTTCGGTTGCTGTCTGAAAAGTGTTAATTATGCTGCTATCTGTCAGCTTCTTGCGGGCATCAGCAGCCAACCTGGGATAACATAGCTCAAGATTCGTCTCCGTGGTTGCTTTCATCCTCGACGGTAAGAGAAGACCAAGGCGGCCAGTAAGTCGGCCGATCAGTCGAATGCTTGTTAATGGCAATAGCGAAAGCCCCTTGAGAAAGGCAAAGATCAGAATTGATTTCAAGTTTATAGGTCCGTTTTATTACCTTTCATCGGCGTCGAAACCCGCCAACTTCATTGATTTCAGCGCAAAGTACTTCTCGCTATCAGGTCAGCTTTTTTGCATAATTAGCCTTTTTTTAGTCCGGCGATATTTTATCTGAATTTTCCCCTCTGGAGCCATTTTGAAAGACCCCGCGCCAGCTGAAAATACCCCTGATGTATCAACTTTCCAGGGACTGATTCTTGCCCTACAACAATTCTGGGCAGATCACGGCTGCGTGATTATTCAGCCCCTAGATATCGAGGTTGGCGCTGGAACCTTTCACACAGCCACTTTTCTTCGTGCTATAGGCCCGGAGAGCTGGAATTGCGCCTATATCCAGCCCTGCCGGCGTCCGACTGACAGCCGATACGGTGAAAACCCCATGCGGCTGCAACACTACTATCAGTTCCAGGTTGTTCTCAAACCATCTCCTGACAATATTCAGGATTTGTATCTAAAATCGCTTAAATATTTAGGAATTGATGCTAAAGTTCACGATATTCGCTTTGTCGAGGATAACTGGGAGTCGCCGACTTTAGGCGCCTGGGGACTTGGCTGGGAAGTCTGGCTTAATGGCATGGAAGTTACCCAGTTTACCTATTTCCAGCAAGTTGGCGGACTGGAGTGCTTTCCCGTGAGCGGAGAAATCACCTACGGCGTAGAGCGTATCGCCATGTATCTGCAAGGGGTGGACAGTATATTTGACATAGTCTGGGCGGAAACACCAAACGGCACTGTCACTTATGGCGATGTTTTTCATCAAAACGAAGTTGAAATGTCAGCCTTCAATTTCGAGCATGCCGACGTGGACATGCTGTTTCAGCACTTTGACGAATCTGAGCAGCAGTGCCAATACCTGATCGACAAGCAGCTCGTGCTGCCAGCTTACGAAATGGTATTGAAAGCATCACACACCTTTAACCTGCTGGACGCACGTTCGGCAATTTCCGTTACAGAAAGACAGCGCTTTATCCTGCGCGTAAGAACCATGGCAAGGTCTGTAGCCCAAGCCTATTATGATTCGCGGGCAAGGCTCGGTTTCCCACTGGCACCCGAAGAGCTGCGCAAGCAATCTCTGGAGCAGTTCAGCAATGAGTAATCGCGACCTCCTCATTGAAATCGGGACTGAGGAACTCCCCCCAAAAGCGCTGCTTTCTTTATCCAGGGCCTTCCAGAAAGAAATTGAGAAAAATCTCAATGACTGCAACCTTAAATTTTCCGGCAGCAAATCTTTTGCCACACCAAGAAGGCTAACGGTAAAAATTGACGGCCTCAAGGAAATGCAGGATGCCATCAGCATTGAAAAGTTCGGCCCGGCAATCAAAGCTGCCTTCGATGAAGATGGCAAAGCCACCAAGGCTGCTGAAGGTTTTGCTCGCTCATGTGGGGTAGCGGTTGAGGATCTTGATCAGAAAGATGATGACAAAGTGGTCAAGCTCTACTTTTCGAAACAGGAGGAAGGCAAGCCTGCTGTTGAGCTGCTTCCCGATGTAGTTAATGGAGCGCTAGATGCCTTGCCCATCCCCAAGAGAATGCGCTGGGGGAGTTTACGAGACGAATTCGTAAGGCCTGTTCACTGGGCTATGATTCTTTTTGGCAGCGAAGTTGTTCCTACCAGTATTCTTGGCGTTGAGGCCGGCAGCACCACTCGCGGCCATCGCTTTCACAGCCCGGAAGAAATCCCCGTACCGTCCCCGGCAGATTACGAAAAGCTGCTTTCAGAAAAAGGGTATGTCATTCCCTGTTTCGAAAAACGCATGGCGCTTGTTCGCGCACAAGTAGAAAGCGAGGCAGAAAAGCTTGGCGCCATAGTGACTATTGAAAATGACTTGCTAGAAGAGGTAACCGCTCTGGTGGAGTGGCCGGTGGCCCTTACCGGCTCTTTCGACGAGGCCTTTCTTGCTGTGCCCAAAGAAGCGCTTGTCTCTTCCATGAAAAAACACCAGAAGTGTTTTACGCTGGAGGACAGCAACGGAAACATCCTGCCTCATTTCATTACTGTCAGTAACCTTGAAAGCCAGGACCCGCAAAAGGTGGTCGCAGGAAACGAAAGGGTGATCAGGCCGCGACTGGCTGATGCTGCATTTTTCTTCGAGCAGGACAAAAACACCCGCCTGGAATCTCGCCAGGAAAAACTCAAAACCGTCATTTTTGAAAACACACTTGGCACCGTGCATGACAAGTCCATGAGAGTTGAGGGGCTGGCCGCTTTTATCGCAGACGCCATTGGCGCAGACAGCAAGCTCGCCACCAGGGCGGCCAAACTCGGCAAATGCGACCTGCTAACAGGAATGGTAGGGGAGTTTGCAGACCTTCAGGGCATCATGGGTTATTACTATGCCCTTCATGATGGCGAAAATGAGGAAGTAGCAAGGGCTCTCAACGAACAATATATGCCCCGTTTCGCAGGTGACGAACTCCCATCAACCAAAAGCGGCATTGTGCTGGCTCTCGCCGAACGCATCGATACTATCGTGGGCCTGTTTGGAATAGGTCAGCCGCCAACCGGGTCTAAAGACCCCTATGCTTTACGAAGGGCAGCGCTGGGTATTCTCCGCATTATTGTAGAGAAAGAGCTTCCGCTTGATCTTGCCGATTGTGTGGCAAATGCAATTTTCCACTACCCGTCGCTGCCGGAAAAGGAAGGCCTTAAAAAGGCTGTGCTCGATTTTATTTTTGAACGATTCCGAGCGTGGTACATTGATGAAGGTGTATCGGCGAATATATTCCTTGCCGTCGATGCCGTAAGGCCATCAAGCCCACTGGATTTCAGCATGCGTATCAATGCAGTTCAGGAGTTTGCATCGCTCAAGGAAGCAGAAGCACTTTCCAAGGCAAATAAAAGGGTGTCCAATATCCTGGCAAAATCCGACAGTGTATTGGCAGGTTCAGTGGATTCCTCCCTACTCAGCGAAGAGGCGGAGAAAGAGTTGGCCAGACAAATCCAATCTCTACTTGATGAAGTTGGGCCTCTTCTTCTGGAACAGAATTACACAGCTGCGCTTTCATCAATGGCGTCTCTTCAAGCCGGAGTTGACCGCTTTTTTGACGAGGTCATGGTCAATACTGAAGATGAAAAGGTGCGCAATAACAGGCAGTCACTTCTTAACCAGCTACGTAAACTCTTTTTACAGATTGCCGATATCTCCCTCCTGCAGGCCGGTTAAGAAGGCCTCCTGCTCGTGACACACAAGCTCATCATTCTGGATCGGGACGGTGTCATTAACCAAGATTCAGAGGAATACATTAAAAGTGAAGCTGAATGGTTTCCTTTACAGGGCAGCATTGAAGCCATTGCTTTGCTATCGCAGGCAGGCTTCACTGTCTGCGTAGCAACCAACCAGTCGGGTCTTGCCCGGGGCCTGTTTGATGAATTTGCGCTGGCAAGGATGCATGAGCTGATGACCGCGATGGTTGAAGAGCAGGGGGGCACTATCGATGGAATATTCTTTTGCCCTCACGGGCCTGACGAAGGCTGCAACTGCCGTAAACCTGCCCCGGGCCTGCTGAACCAGATTGAGGAGCAGTTCAATACTTCTGTTGAAGGCGCCTGGTTTGTTGGTGACACGATCAAGGATATTGGTGCGGCCAGGAGCAAAGGATGCAAGCCTGTACTTGTGCTGACCGGTAAAGGGCCTTCAACCCAGCAGACTGCTGCAAAAGGCATGCTGGATAACGTTCCGGTGTTTGATGATCTTTTCAATGCCGCAATGTTTATCGTTTCAGGTCAGCAACAAGCCGGTCAGTAACCATGCAGCTCATTCGGTCACTCCTTTTCTACCTTGGCTCCTACGGCGTCCTTGTTCCACACGCCCTGTTGTGCGTTCTGATCGGGATTTTCCTGCCAATTAAATATCGATACCCCTATTTTCTTGTCTGGAATGCATGGAGCATCTGGTGGCTAAAAATCACCTGCGGGGTAAAGTATGAAGTGATCGGAACGGAGAACGTACCCACTGCGCCCTTTGTCATTCTCGCAAATCACCAGAGTCCTTGGGAAACCCTTTTCCTGTATTGGGCGTTTTTACCCGTCTGCGCAATACTTAAAAGAGAGCTATTGAGTATTCCTTTCTTTGGATGGGGCTTAAGGCTTCTCAAGCCTATTGCGATTGATCGCAGTAAAAAGAATAAGTCGCTTCAGCAGCTACTAGAGCAGGGTAAAAAGAATCTGGACCACGGAATTTCAGTCCTGGTGTTTCCAGAAGGTACGCGCGTTGCCCCGGGAGTGAAGAAAAAATATTCTGCCGGCGGTGCTGAGCTTGCTATTAGTGCCGGCAAACAAATTGTACCTGTGGCTCATAATGCTGGAAACTGCTGGCCAGCCCACAAGGTAATCATGCACTCCGGCACGATCTCGGTTGTCATAGGTAAACCAATAGAAACAGCGGGGCGTTCAGCCAAGGAAGTGACCGCGGAAGTGGAAGCCTGGATTCGGCAGGCCTTATGAACCAAATGCCGGCTGTCTTATCAGATGTCTAGGTTTGATACCTTCAGTGCATTTGATTCTATGAACTCTCTACGCGGTTCAACCTGGTCACCCATGAGAGTGCCAAATAACTGGTCTGCACCCATTGCATCTTCAATAGTCACCCGCGTCATGCGTCTAAATTCTGGATCCATAGTCGTTTCCCAGAGCTGATCCGGATTCATTTCACCCAGCCCCTTGTAGCGCTGCAGGTATATTCCTTTCATGGCTTCCTTCATCAGCCAGTCAAGTGCCTCCTTGAAGTTTGCGACAGGCTGCTTTCTTTCACCGCGCTGCACATAGGCGCCTTCTTCAAACAGGCCAGATAATTTTTTACCAAGATCGAGAATTTCCTGGTACTCCTGGGCCTTGAAGAGCTCGGGTCTCAGGGTGGTTTTTCTTGAAACGCCATGCAGGGTTGTTTTTACCAGCGGCTCGTAAAGGTTTTCTTCCTCGTCACGGACAACCTTGAATTCATGGATAGCCCCGGAGGTACTGGCCTCATTCACAGCGGCTTCCAGAGACTCGGTCCAAGAGAAAACAGCTGCTTCCTTAGCCATCTCGCCCACTGTTAAAGGCGGTAATTTCGCCAGGCATTCGAGCACTTCCGCTGGATACTGATGTGAGAGACGATTGATTATTGAACGAGCGTTTCGATATTCATTAACGATACTTTCCAGGGCATTGCTGCTGACTCCGGGCGCATCTGGATTGACGTGTAGACTTGCGCCCTCAAGAGCATTCTGGATCTGGAACTGGGCAAGCTCCTCATCGTCTTTGAGATACTGCTCCTGCTTTCCTTTTCTAATCTTGTACAGCGGTGGCTGGGCGATAAAAATATGCCCGCGCTCAACCAGTTCACGCATTTGCCTGAAGAAAAATGTCAACAGCAGTGTACGTATGTGGCTGCCGTCCACATCGGCATCCGTCATGATAATGATGCTGTGATACCTGAGGCTTTCCGGATCAAACTCCTCTCCGCCTATGCCACAGCCGAGCGCTTTAATCAGCGTCCCAATTTCTGCAGAGCTGAGCATCTTGTCGAAGCGGGCCTTTTCAACATTCAAGATCTTACCCTTCAGCGGCAGAATAGCCTGGTTTTTGCGATTGCGCCCCTGCTTGGCTGACCCTCCCGCGGAATCACCCTCCACGATATAAATTTCAGAAAGGGCCGGGTCTTTTTCCTGGCAGTCCGCCAGCTTGCCTGGCAAACCTGCAACATCAAGCGCGCCCTTTCGTCGCGTCATTTCCCTGGCTTTTCTTGCCGCCTCCCTGGCTCGCGCTGCATCAATCATTTTGCCAACAATGTTTTTAGCTTCCCCGGGATTCTCGAGCAGGAAGTCGTTAAAGTGTCGACCCATTTCTTGTTCAACGGCGCCTTTCACTTCGGAGGACACAAGCTTGTCTTTGGTTTGTGAGGAAAACTTGGGATCAGGGACCTTCACTGAAATGATCGCGGTAAGCCCCTCTCTAGCATCGTCTCCTGACGTTGTCACCTCTTTACCTTTCTTATTCTCAAGCTCCTTATCAATGTAATTTTTCAGAACGCGTGTCAACGCCCCCCTGAAACCGGCAAGGTGAGTACCCCCATCCCGCTGCGGTATATTATTGGTATATGCGTAAATATTTTCCTGGTAGCCATCGTTCCACTGAAGGGCCACCTCAATGCCAATTCCGTCATTTTCAGCAGAAAAGTGAAATATCTTGTTTATCGGCGTCCGGTTCTGGTTCAGGTAGTTAACAAATGCCTCAAGGCCCCCATCATATTGGAATAGCTCGGTTTTTTCAGTCCGCTCATCAGTCAGCTCAATTGCGATCCCGGCGTTTAGAAAGGCCAGTTCTCGAAGTTTTTTGGCCAGAATATCGTATTCAAACTCGATATTCGAAAATGTGTCCACAGATGGCTTGAAATGGCAGAGCGTGCCAGTCTTGTCAGTATCACCAACCACCTTAAGCGGCTCTTCTGGCACCCCGTGATGATAGGTCTGCTCGTGTTGCTCACCATTCCTGTATATAGTCAGCTTCAGGTAGGAAGAGAGCGCATTTACGACCGATACGCCCACACCATGCAATCCCCCGGAAACCTTGTAACTGTTATCATCAAATTTTCCGCCAGCATGAAGAACGGTCATAATAACTTCGGCAGCCGAGACGCCCTCTTCATGGATCTCCGTTGGGATTCCGCGGCCATTGTCTGAAACGCTCACAGTTTCATCGCTGTGAATGATGACCTTTATCAGGTCACAATGCCCTGCCAGGGCCTCATCAATCGAGTTATCAACTAGCTCGAAAACCATGTGGTGAAGCCCTGTTCCATCATCCGTATCGCCGATGTACATTCCAGGTCTTTTGCGGACAGCATCAAGGCCTTTAAGAACCTTGATGCTCGAAGAATCATAGTAGTTTTCTTCTGCCATAGTGCGGCTTTCCTGTCATTTTTAAGCTCTTGATTTAGCTTGGTTTTTCTGGCTTTTCCTGAGCCGGTTTTGGACCGGTTTCCGAAGCCTCTATTCTACCATGTTTCACGTGAAACAGCTTGCTTTCCATCGCATCAAAACCGCTTGATTGCAGGGTGTCAATCAGCTCTGTTTTCTCTGTTCCCGTGATGAATACCTGGCCGCCCAAATCATGTAAAACGGCGCAGACTTTTTGCCGATTTTTTCGGTCCAATTCGGCAGGCAAATCATCAATAAGATAAACGCAACTGTTGCCTGATAGATTGGCAAGGTGGGCGCCCTGGGCCAGCTTCATAGCGCTCACAACTAATTTTTGTTGTCCGCGCGACAGAATTGCCGCTGCTGGCTGCGAGTCTATTTTTATTTTAAGGTCTGCTCTATGGGGGCCGGCCGTGGTATGGCCTACTATGCGATCCCGGTCCCAGGACCTTTCAATGGCTTCCAGAATGGAGAGCTCGCTTTTCCAGCCTCGCGAATACCGGAACTCAAGGCCATCTTGTTGTACCAGCCTGGAAATCGTCTTGGCCAGCTCCGGCAAATAGATCTCAAGGTAAGAGTGGCGGAAATCATCAATTACTTCGGCCAGGCGGCAGAATTCATGGTTCCAGGGCGCCATTTCTGTAGTCCCAGCCTGCTTTCTTAGCAAAGTATTGCGGTTCTGAAGGCAGCGTTTGAAGTTTCGCCACGCGTCATGAAAACGATGTTCCACGTGAAACACCCCCCAGTCTATAAATTGCCTGCGGGCTTTAGGCCCGCCTTCAAGCAGCTGGAAAGTTTCAGCGTTCAATAGCTGCAGGGGCAGCAATCGCGCGAGTTCAGCAGAGGTTGACGCTTTTTCGCCATTAACACGGATTTCGCTAGCGCCCTTATTCGTCTTGCTGAGCCCTAGAGAGGCAGCATTATCCAGTAGGCAATAAACGGCACAAGAGTTCTTGTCATGCTGAATGACCGATGTTTGCCTGGTATTTCGAAATGATCGGCCAAGGCCAGCATAATGAACGGCCTCCAGCAAACTGGACTTGCCGGAGCCGTTGTCACCGGCAATCAGGTTCAGGTGAGGGGCAAAATCCAGTTTTGCTTCGCTGATATTGCGAAAAGAGGTGATTTGGAGCTGCCGTATGCTGGGCATGCTAAACCCTGCAATAAATTAACGGCACTACAGTCGCATCGGCATGACGACATAAGTAGCATTGCTATTTTCTGATGATTGAAGCAGAGCGCTGCTATTGGGGTCAGAAACGATCATTTGAACGCTGTCGCTATCCAGGACATTGAGCACGTCCACCAGGTACATCACGTTAAAGCCAATTTCCAGGGAGTCACCCTTGTATTCAACAGGTACCGTTTCCTCGGCTTCTTCCTGTTCGGGGTTGTTAGCTACTATTTTTAGCTCATCATCTGAAAGAATCATACGAATGCCGCGAAATTTCTCGTTTGAGAGGATGGCGGTCCTGTTAAGAGAGTCTCTGAGCTGCTCCCTGGCAGCAATAACGTTCTTGTCGCCACCTTTCGGCAGAACGCGGTTGTAGTCGGGGAATTTGCCATCCACCAGCTTGGAAGTGAAGGTAAAGTTGGCCATGGTGGCGCGCACATGGTTGCTACCAATGATTACTTTTACATCCTCTTCGTCACCCTCAGAAAGCAGTCGACTCAGCTCCAGGATGCCTTTTCTAGGTACAATGACGCCCGTAGTGTCAGAAACGCCAGCTTTCAGATCTTCTGTCTGCATAGCCAGACGATGCCCGTCAGTAGCGACTACACGGAGGTAGTCGGGGCTTACTTCAATAAGCATTCCGTTTAGATAGTAGCGCACATCCTGCTGAGCCATGGCAAAATTGGTGTTGTGAAGCATGGCTTTAAGTAGTTCCTTAGAAACTGCAAATTCGAGCGCTCCTGAGGACTCTTCTACGCCAGGAAAATCTGTTGCCGGAAGGGTTGATAAGGAAAAGCGGCTGCGGCCAGACTGAATTTTCAGCTTATCGTCATCGTGCTGAATTTTTAGGGTAGCGCTGTCCGGTAGGGACTTGCATATATCCATTAGTTTTCGCGCAGGAACAGTAATTTCGCCATCACTGGCGGCTGAATCAACCTCAACGCTGCCGGTAATTTCGACCTCTAGGTCTGTACCTGTCAGCGAGAGTTGTTTTTTATCCAGTGCAAGCAATACATTGGAGAGCACGGGCAGTGTCTGCCTTCTTTCTACTACTCCAGTAACAAGCTGCAGTGGCTTGATCAAGGCTTCGCGGGCTATTTCAAATTGCATGGTTTATGCTAATCCTTTGATTTTATTGATTTTTAACTAGATAGTGAGCGTAAGAGGTTCTGGTAATCCTCATCAATGTCAGAGGAAGACTGGCGCAGATCATTAATTGTCCGACAGGCATGAAGCACAGTCGTATGGTCTCTGCCTCCATACATATTGCCAATTTCCGGCAAGCTGTGGTTGGTGAGCTCCTTTGACAGGCACATCGCAATTTGTCTTGGCCTAGCTATAGAGCGATTCCGCCGCTTGGAAATCATGTCAGCCATTTTAATCTTGTAATACTCGGCGACAGTACGCTGAATGTTGTCAACGCTGATCAGCTTGTTCTGAATAGCAAGAAGATCCTTGAGAGCTTCTTTGATTAGGGGCGTTGTTATTTCTGATCCCATAAACCTGGCATGAGCAATAACTTTCTTCAGCGCGCCTTCCAGTTCTCGGACATTTGAACGAAGTTTCTGGGCCATGAACATGGCTTCTTGGTTAGGCAGGTATACCTGTTCCTGGTTGGCCTTGTTGATCAGGATTGCAGCACGCGTTTCGAGCTCAGGCGGCTCTACCGCAACAGAGAGACCCCAACCAAACCTTGATTTCAGTCTTTCCTCTAACCCATTGATTTCGCTGTGGTATTTGTCGCACGTCATGATGATCTGGCGACCGCCTTCAAATATCGCGTTAAAGGTGTGGAAAAACTCTTCCTGTGAACGCTCCTTGTTGGCAAAGAACTGAATGTCATCTATCAGGAGGGCATCAACTGAATGGTAGTAGCGTTTAAATTCGCTAATGGCGTTTAACTGCAGCGCAGAAACCATGCTGCCAACGAAAGTCTGTGAATGCAGGTAAACCACGTTCGCATCAGGATTCTGTTCTTTAAGGTGATTGCCAATGGCGTGCATCAGATGTGTCTTACCTAGACCAACCCCACCGTAAATAAACAGTGGGTTGTACGCTCCGCCAGGGTTGTCCGCGACCTGGGCCGCTGCTGCCCGCGCAATCTGGTTTGATTTACCCTCAATAAACTTATTAAAGGTGTAATTAGGATTAAGTTCACCTTTAAAACGCTGATTGCGGGTGATTACTTGCTCTGCGACCCTTGTCTGACCGGGTTTAGGAATTTTACTTATGGGGTCTGGGCTAGCCAGTCTTATGTTGTATTTTGGCGTCGATCCCGACTGGGCAGACCCTGCATCATGCTCATCTGGCTGGTTTTCAGGCTCCAGGGCATTGGTTAGATCTGCAGTGCTCATTGCCTGATCGAGTGACAGTTCTGCAGGCAATTTATCCTGGGCAGCTATTTCGAGAACTACCCTTGGCGCCTCCTGATCACAGTTCTCCAGGGTGATTTCCTGGATTCGGTCGAGAAAGTTATCCCTTACCCATTCCAGGATAAATTTATTGGGGGCAAGCAGGTAAAGGGTATTGCTACCGTTAATAAACCTTAGAGGCCTGATCCATGTATTAAATTGTTGGGATGGTAGTTCGTTTTTAAGACAGTAAATGCACTTCTGCCAAGTGGCAACAATCACGTTCTAAGAGCTCCAGATTTTTTCTTATTATTGATGAAAATATGGTAATGATTCTACCTACAGACTCCCTTGTTATCCACATAAAAACCTGTTTTTTTCATATTTTTCTTCTGCTTTTTTATTTATATTTATCAATATGTTATAAGGGTTTTGCTGAAAATTATCGGGTAAACATTCTGCAAAAAAAAGCTGCAGTTTTTTGGCGCTGCCTGTGTGTATTTTGTGGATAACTTGTGGGCTTGTAGAAGACAAAACTCTACCGCTTTAAGCTGCCTTGTTTATTCAAAAAAAAGTGGAAATTCCGAGCTGGTTTTTAAGCTGATTTTCTAGTCAAAAATGCAGGGCTCTTGCTGCTGCACTAAATTGCAATATGCAGCGAAACCCATTAGAATTCGCATCCTTTTTTTGGGGCCATTGTCAGCTAAACACTTGTTTTCAGGGGTTTTGAATTTTAAGCGAGGCCAGATTTTAATTTAGTGCTGTTTCAGCTTCATGCGCCAAGCGTGGGCTCAAGGCCAAATTTAAGCCGAACAGTTAAGCGATTCTCAGGATTTACTATGAAAAGAACTTTCCAGCCCAGCGTTATCAAGCGCAAAAGAACGCATGGTTTCAGGTCTCGCATGGCAACCAAGGCCGGCCGCCAGGTATTGAACCGCAGAAGGGCAAAAGGTCGCTCCAGCCTGTCTGCCTGATCGCCCGGGTTAAGGATATACAGCTACCGCGGTAACTGTGATTTTCAAGCCCTGAAAGATACCGTAAACCTCCAATTCTTACGTGTATTTAAAGGGTAAAAAGCCCCGGCCTGCAGGAGGAAATGCCAGTGGAGAATCAGGGATTCCCCAAATCATGCCGCCTGTTAGATTCCTCGGCTTATGAAGACGTTTTTAATAAGCCTGATTTCAGGATATCAAACAAGTATATATTGATCCTTGGCCGCAAAACCCCGATGGGAAGTGCCAGACTTGGCGTTATAGTCTCCAAGAAAAATGTAGCCCGCGCCACCGCGAGAAACCGCGTCAAGCGTGTAATCCGAGAGGCATTCAGGACCACGAAAAGCTTATTGCCTTCATGCGACCTGGTGATTCTCTCCAGAAAAGGGTTGGATTCACTGGGCAATGAAAAGTGCAGAGCCTGCATCGACGAATTATTGGAAGAGATCAAAAGAAAACACTCCACTGAATGAATATCTTCCATATGGCTAAAATTATTACCCTCATAATTCTTGCTTATAAAAAGTGGCTAAGCCCTTTCCTGGGACCAAACTGCCGCTTTTATCCCAGCTGCTCAAGCTATTTCATGGAAGCCATTGACGAACATGGTTCAGCCAGGGGCACAGTGCTGGGGATCAAGAGGATCTGCAAATGCCACCCTCTCCATGATGGCGGCTATGACCCGGTTCCAAAGGCGAATGCCGGTCAGGCCTGTCAGGGTTCGCATTCTGGAACACCTCTCAACAATAACGTCAGGATAAACAATGGATATTAAGAGAAATCTTCTGCTGGTTGCCCTGGCAGTGGTCAGTTATCTAATGCTGCTGGCGTGGAATGAAGATTACCCGGCCGATATCGCCAGCGATATCCCAGCCGCGGCTGACCCCGCATTACAGGTGCTCCCTGAAATTCCAACTGAGACTCGGGCGGCTGAGGATACAGATCTGCCTGGTGTTCCTGTTGATGATAATACGGCTGAAGCGGCGGTAGTGGTAGCAGTCCAGGAAGCTCCAGAGTCCCGCTTTATTACCGTGACTTCTCCGTACCAGGTCGTCACTATAGACCTTGTAGGTGGAGACATTGTCGGCCTGGCTTTACCTGAGTTTCCTGTGTCGCTTGAAGCCCCGAATATTCCATTTCCTTTATTGAGGCAGGATGCCGGCATGGTCTACGTGGCTCAAAGCGGGCTTATAGGTCGTGATGGCCCCGATGCTAATTCAAATGGAAGACCTTTTTACAGGTCAGCTCAGACCGATTACATAATATCCGGGACTGCCCAGGCGGTCGATTTGGTCTTCCAGGATGACGGCGTAGAGATCACAAAACGCTACCTCTTTTCAGAGGATGATTACCTGATCAAGGTACAGTATCTCGTCAACAACACCTCAGATACTGCCTGGCAGGCCAATATGTTTGGCCAGATCAAAAGGGACGGCTCACCAGATCCCAGCGACACCGGCAGCTTTAGTCTGCGCACATTCCTCGGCGCCGCTATGAATACTGAAGATGACCCCTATGTAAAACATGAGCTCGAGGATATTGATGACGGCCTGGAGCCCGTGGAAAACACAGGCGGGTGGATAGCCTTTTCACAGCATTATTTTGTCAGCGCCTGGGTGCCTAGTGCTGACATGAATAACACCTACACCATGCGCCGAAACAACCAGGGTGATTATCTGCTGACTTTCGTTAATCCAGCCATCAGCGTGGCACCCGGATCCAACGCCACTGTTGAAGCCAGTTTCTGGGCCGGACCAAAAGATCAGTACCGGCTCGAAGAAATCTCTCCTGATCTTGAACTGACTATTGATTACGGCCGGTTCTATTTTATTGCCGCACCCATCTTCTGGCTACTTACCCAGATAAACGACACCATTGGAAATTACGGAGTATCCATTCTCCTGCTGACATTGGTGATAAAAATTATTCTTTATCCTCTGTCGGCCAAAAGCCTTAAATCCATGGCCAAGATGCGCCGTTTGGCACCGAAAATTAATGAGCTGAAAGACAAGTATGGTGAAGACAAGCAGAAGTTCATGCAGGCGCAGATGGAGCTATGGAAAAAAGAGCAGGTTAATCCCTTTGGTGGTTGCCTGCCCATGCTCCTGCAAATGCCGGTATTCCTGGGCATATTCTGGGTTCTTAATGAGAGCGTCGAGCTCAGGCAGGCGACTTTCATTCTCTGGTATAACGACCTTTCGAAGATGGACCCATACTTCCTATTGCCGCTGCTGATGGGCGCAGCAATGTTCGTTCAGCAGCTGCTTACTCCTATGCAGACTGCTGACCCAGCACAAGCGAAGATGCTCAAGTTCATGCCCGTCATCTTTACCGTATTCTTCCTATGGTTCCCGGCCGGCCTGGTGCTTTACTACACAGCCAACAGTGTATTATCCATCCTGCAGCAGTGGGTGGTTACTAAGCAGGTAGAGAAATCCTACAAGCCAAAGGGCGCTTAATCTCAGTGTCCTGCCTGGCATGGCCTGATGACAAAAGACATTGAAACAATCTGCGCCGTCGCCACTCCTTCAGGAAGGGGCGGTATAAGCATTATTAGAATATCCGGTCCAGAATCTCGCTCTGTTGCCAATAAGATTACGGGCTCTGACCCGATACCGCGCCATGCCCATTACGGCCCATTTATCTCAAAATACGGCGAGGTGCTCGATGAGGGCATAACTCTTTTCTTTCCCGGCCCTGACTCTTTTACCGGAGAGGATGTCGTTGAGCTTCAGGCCCACGGCGGTCCTTTCGTTATTGACCTGATATTGCAGGAAATACTCTCCATGGGTCTCAGACATGCCAGGCCAGGGGAGTTTTCAGAAAGAGCTTTTCTCAATGACAAGATAGATCTTGCGCAGGCGGAAGCAATTGCGGATCTCATCGACAGTGATTCCACCGAGGCAGCACGGTTTGCCCTGCGCTCCCTGCAAGGAGAATTTTCTGACCAGGTAAATTCACATGTTGCTGCCATTATAGAGCTGAGAAAGTATATTGAAGCGGCCCTTGATTTTCCGGAGGAAGAGGTGGATTTTCTTTCCGATGGTAATGTCGCCTCCAGGCTGCAGGGGATAATTGACGACCTGGTAATCCTTCTTGATCAGGCCAAACATGGATCCATCATGAAAGAAGGATTATCAGTTGTTATTGCTGGACAGCCTAATGCAGGTAAATCCAGCTTGCTGAACAAGCTTTCGGGACAGTCTCGGGCGATTGTTACAGACATCGCCGGCACCACGCGCGATATCTTAAAAGAGCACATAAGTATTGATGGCATGCCTCTGCATATAATTGATACCGCGGGCCTTCATGAAAGTGAGGATCTAGTAGAACTGGAAGGAATCAGGCGTGCCTGGAAAGAAATAGAAGATGCTGACCTCGTCTTATTGGTCTGTGATTCATCTGTTGGTACAGACATCGCAAAAATACCCTTGTGGCTAACCATTTCAGCCAAGCTGGAATCTCCTGAAAAGCTCCTGGTTGTGTTCAATAAATCTGATCTCTTGGAAGAGGAAGTCCGGGTAGAAGCTCAAAACAACTTTGTTTACTTGTCGGCGAAAACAGGCGATGGATTGGATCATCTTAAGTCTGCGATCAAGCAGTTTGCCGGGCTGAGTAATTCAGTTGAGGGCCGTTTCATTGCCAGGAGGCGACACCTTGATGCCCTGAATAAATCACTGGCCTGCCTCTACCTGGCTCAGGAGCAATTAAACTCTCACCATGCCGGAGAACTGGTTGCTGAAGAACTTAAAGCTGCCCACCTGTCCCTGGAGGAAATTACCGGCGCTTACTCAGCTGATGATCTGCTTGGAGAAATATTCTCCAGTTTTTGCATTGGGAAATAATACTGATCTGATTTACCCACTTCTTGCTTCTTACAATGAAGGAAGAATAAATGACTTATCACTAGCCTGTTCACAAATTACTGACAGTATATGATGACAATAATCCGGATAAAAAGAATTTAGGCGGAGCTGGTGGTAATCCTGTGGATTAACAATGTATCAGGCGGGAGAAATTAAGGGATTCAACCAATAGATTAAAGCACTACCGACTTTATAATTCGCCATCACCATTTTTTTCACTGCTTGCAGGTAGGATTTCAGCATGAAACTCACAAGGTGCCGATGCGCTTAACCCTCTGTTAACACATGACTAAAAGGGGTTATACACAAATACAGCGCACTCTAATAATAGTAATAACATTAAAGTAACAATCTTAAATATTCATATATCTATACATTATTTATATATTAAGTAAGCAGTTGAAAAAGAAAGAGCACGCTTCTATTTTTAGTGTAAATCCTTATACTTGACACCCCTTTTTAACTCTGGGCCAGAATCAATGAGCATTGCCTCGGATAACCAGTATGATGTGATAGTCGTCGGTGGTGGCCATGCCGGAACAGAGGCAGCACTTGCGTCTGCACGAATGGGCTGCAAGACCATGCTTGTTACTCACAATATTGATACGTTGGGCCAAATGTCCTGCAACCCTGCCATAGGTGGTATAGGCAAGACGCATCTGGTCAAGGAGATCGATGCGCTCGGCGGCATTATGGCCAGGGCCGCCGACCTAGCAGGAATCCATTTTCGCACTCTGAATGCTAGCAAGGGGCCTGCTGTAAGGGCTACCCGTGCCCAGGCTGACAGGGCGTTATACAAAGCAGCAATCCGCAATGCACTGGAGTCACAGGACAACCTGAACATATTCCAGCAGGGCGTGGATGATCTCATTATTGAAAATGAATCCGTCAAAGGGGTGGTCACCCAAATGGGGTTGAGGTTTTATGCCTCAAACGTAATTCTGACCACCGGTACATTTCTGGGCGGAATGATTCATATTGGACTGAAAAACCATTCCGGTGGACGAGCCGGCGATGCACCTTCCATTGCGCTGGCAAAAAGACTGAGAGAACTTCCTTTTAATGTGGGTCGGCTAAAAACAGGAACGCCGCCAAGAATAGATGCCGCATCAGTAGACTTTTCCCGTATGAAAGAGCAGCCAGGCGACACCCCGTTACCGGTCATGTCATATCTGGGGGATCCAAAGGATCATCCCCGTCAGGTCAGCTGTTTTATCACCTCTACAAATGAAAAGAGCCATGAGATTATCCGCAAGGGGCTGGAATTTTCGCCTATGTATTCAGGGGAAATCGAAGGCGTTGGCCCGAGGTACTGTCCGTCTATAGAAGACAAGGTAGTCAGGTTTGCAGAGAGAAACAGCCACCAGATTTTTGTTGAACCTGAAGGGCTAAATAGCCAGGAGCTTTATCCCAACGGCATTTCGACTAGTTTGCCTTATGAAGTGCAGGAGCAGCTGGTACATAGTATTCAGGGTTTTGAAAATGCGGGCATAGTCAGACCTGGTTATGCCATAGAGTATGATTATTTTGATCCCCGGGATCTGAATCCTTCGCTGGAGACCAAGTTTATTAAGGGGCTATATTTTGCTGGACAGATCAACGGCACCACGGGTTATGAAGAGGCGGGAGCACAGGGTCTGTTGGCAGGAATCAATGCAGCCTTGTCAGTGAAAGGCGATGAACCCTGGTGTCCTGGCCGAGATGAGGCGTACATCGGGGTACTTGTGGATGATCTGATTACCCGGGGAACACAGGAGCCTTACCGCATGTTCACCTCAAGAGCTGAATACCGTCTCATGCTGAGACAGGATAATGCTGACTTCAGGTTGACAGAAAAAGGTCGTGACCTTGGGCTGGTGGATGATCAGCGCTGGCAGCTATTTATCAAAAAGCAGGAGCTGGTGGCGAGCGAACAGAAACGGTTTTCATCAACCTGGGTTCAGCCAGCCACACCTATGGCCGATTTGATTAACCCGCTGCTGGATAGACCGCTTGCCCATGAGTATGCGCTCTCGGATATCCTCGCAAGGCCGAAAGTGACTATTGAGGACCTGAATGAAGCCTGCATGAAAACAGGCAAGCTGACCGAATTGCCACCACAGCAGGTCTCGGAGCAGGTGGAAATCAGGATTAAATACCAGGGGTATATAAACAGGCAGTTTGAGGAAATAGCCAAGCACAAAGCCCAGGAAAATACGGCAATTCCGGAAAATTTCAGCTATGAAGCAATATCCGGATTATCGTCTGAGATTCGTCAGAAACTGGTCCAGGTTAGACCTGACACGATTGCCAGGGCGACGCGTATTCCCGGCATGACCCCTGCCGCCATATCGCTGCTGCTAGTAAGTCTCAAAAAACATTCTCACCTCTCCAGACACCAGGACAGTCAGGCACCGGAAGACAAAATCGCCTGATGAGTTCGCCAGACCCACTCATGCAAATCCTGGCCAATGGCCTGGACCGTCTTGGCCTGTCTCTCGAAATAGGAAAGCAAGAGCAGTTACTGGCCTACCTTTTGCTGCTTGATAAATGGAACAAGGCTTACAATCTTTCCGGCATAAAGGACGTTCAGCAAATGATTCTCTATCATCTGCTGGACAGCCTGGCTATCGTGCCCTTTATTGAGAAAAAACAGGCACATACGTTTCTTGATGTAGGCACCGGAGCTGGATTACCGGGGATCCCGCTGGCCATTTGTTTTCCAGAAAAGCGTTTTTTGCTGTTGGACAGTAATGGAAAAAAAACACGCTTCCTTTTTCAGGTGATAACACAGATTGGCCTTGAAAACGTTTCGGTTTTTCACGAACGCATTGAGAACTTTCAAAGCAGTGAGCAAATTGATATTGTGCTCTGCCGGGCTTTTGCCCCGCTTGAAAGACTTGTAAAGCAGACAGCTTATTTTCTTGATGCCGGTAGCAAGATAATGGCGATGAAGGGGCAGTTACCAGAATCCGAGATTGAGGCGCTTCCAGAGTCAGTTTCAGTCAACCAAGTAGAAGAGTTTTCAGTACCGGGTGTTGAAGGAAGCCGTCACCTGATTACCATGATTCAAAGACAGGACTGATCGGGATATTTCAGTGAGTCATATATATGCTATAGCCAATCAGAAGGGCGGAGTCGGAAAAACCACGACTACGGTCAACTTGGCGGCGTCACTGGCCCGCATGAAAAAAAAAGTCCTGCTCATCGATCTTGACCCCCAGGGTAATGCCACCATGGGCAGTGGCATTGAGAAAAACCAGCTTGAAACCAGCGTTTATGACCTGCTAGTGCAGCAGGCTTCCCTGGCAGAGGTTGTGAAGAGAGGCCCCGACGCAGAATTTGATGTCTTGCCTGCAAATGGTGACCTGACTGCAGCAGAAGTTGAATTACTCGAGGTTGAGGGACGTGATCACCGGCTGCGCGACTGCATCAGACAGTCAGGTTCTGACTACGATTACGTGCTTATAGATTGTCCACCGTCTTTGAACATGCTGACAGTCAACGCCCTGGTAGCTGCGGATGGTGTGCTTATCCCGATGCAATGTGAATATTATGCCCTGGAAGGGCTGACCGCCTTGTCCGAGACGGTACAGGCAGTGGCTGCCACTCTTAACCCAGGCCTGAATATCGAGGGCATACTCAGAACCATGTATGACCCCCGCAACAGGCTAAGCCAGGAAGTTTCTGATCAGCTTATTGAGTATTTCGGTGATGCTGTTTATCGAACCATTATTCCAAGGAATGTGAGGCTGGCAGAAGCGCCAAGTTTTGGGCTGCCCGTAATCGTGTATGATAGAAGCTCACGTGGTGCGTTGGCCTATATTGCACTGGCAGGAGAAATACTAAGACGCCACGGTGGTCAGGACCGGGATAATTATGCGGCGCAAAGCAGCGGAATCCAGCCAGAAGACGCCAGCACCCAAGCGGTGGATCCGCAGAATCCCCAGTAACGGGCAGCTGCAAGCAGTAAAAAAGAACGAGTTATAAAGAACATGGCAACAAAAAAACGCGGTTTGGGCAGGGGGCTGGATGCATTACTGGGCTCTGGCAACTCCCGATCAGCAAAAGAGACAGCCATAACCAATCAGTCGCCATCAGCACAGTCGGCAGAGGGTGATCAAGGCGCGTCTGAAAATAATGCTCTGAAACATCTCCCTGTCGAATTCATTCAACCAGGAAAATACCAGCCACGACACGATATCAGGGCAGAATCTCTAGAGGATCTGGCCGCTTCTATCAAGGTGCAGGGGGTTATGCAGCCAATCGTAGTGAGGCCAATTACGTCCAACAAATACGAAATTATTGCCGGCGAGCGGCGCTGGAGAGCCAGTCAACTGGCCGGGCTGGATACAATTCCGGTCATCATCAAGCAGGTAGCGGATGAAGCGGCTGTGGCAATGGCGCTGATAGAGAATATCCAGCGTGAAAACCTGAATCCCATCGAGGAAGCGATGGCATTGCAGCGCCTTATAGATGAGTTCGAGTTAACCCAGCAGGAAGTGGCCGATGCGGTTGGCAAATCCAGGACCACTGTTACGAACCTGTTAAGGCTCATGAGCCTCAATCCCGATGTAAGGTCGTTTGTTGAACGTGGGGAGCTTGAAATGGGCCATGCGCGGGCACTTTTGTCCCTGCAGTTTGAAAAACAGCTTGAAGCTGGCAAGCAGGTCAGGAACAAAGGGCTTTCAGTGCGTCAGACTGAAGCACTGGTCAGGCGCTTACAGGCAAAGAAAAATAAAAAAACAGCCGTTTCCAATAAAATCGATCCTGATATCCGGCATCTCCAGGACAACCTGTCCGAAAAACTCGGCACCCAGGTCAATATTCAGCATTCCCCGAAGGGCAAGGGCAAGCTAATTCTCAACTACAACTCACTCGAGCAACTCGAGGGAATTCTGGACCACATCAAGTAACTTTTTTCATTACGCGTCTTTCTCTACTCTTGCTGTTGTATGGGTTAGGTAAAATCAATATAATGCGCGCGGTCGAAAAACAGTGAAAAAACGCTGAAAAAACAGTAGTTAGGGATTGGCCTGGGGACGGTGACACACACAGGCAAATGGCACTTTAAAGAGAGCAGCCGGTGACCGTTTCAAACATACAAGCCCCTCCCGTCTACATCGCTTTTATCATCCAGTTTTTACTGTGTATTGCAGCAGCATTAATTGCTTTATTGACGCTTAATCTCGTTACTGCATATTCGATATTGCTGGGCGGGCTTATCAGTATTGTGCCTAACGGCTATTTCGCCTGGAAGGCGTTCCGTTACCGCGGAGCAAGAAATACCCCGCTGATAGTCAAGTCATTCTATGCTGGCGAAACAGGCAAGCTGATAATGACTGGGGTACTTTTCGCAGTGGTATTTGCAGGCGTAAGACCTATCGATGAATTGGCAATTATTGTGAGCTTCATCGTTAGTATCATCGTTGGACTGCTCGCAACAGCCTGGGTCAGCGCAACTTGGCAAAAACGCAGGAAATCCTGATTAAAGGCAGGCGCATTAAGCAAGACGACAGACGAAGAGAGTGTTTCGATGCCAGAACACTCTGATTTATTGGACAAACAAGTTAACGGGCAAAGCTAAACATTAGAGAATTAGCGCCCGGCTAGTGATTACACTCGATAATTGAAATAGGCAGCATGGCAAGCGAAGCAACACACGAAGAAGCAGGACACGGCGAAGAACACACCCAGACCCAGGGTGAGTACATCCAGCATCACCTTCAGTTCCTTACATTTGGAAAACACCCCGATGGCCATTGGGGCTTTGCGCACACAGAAGAAGAAGCAAGCGAAATGGGATTCTGGTCCTTCCATGTTGATATGCTTGGGTGGTCTGTCGCGCTGGGTCTGCTTTTTGTGCTTTCCTTCAAGAAAGCCGCAGATAAAGCGTCTGCAGCCGTACCTACAGGGTTCCAGAACTTCGTAGAGTGGGTCTATGAATTTGTCGATCAAAATGTAAAGGATACTTTCCACGGCAAGAGCGAACTAATTGCACCGCTGGCCCTGACTATTTTCTGCTGGGTCATCCTTATGAATACCATGGACCTGGTGCCGGTAGATATCCTGCCATGGGTTGCACAGACTCTCAGCGGCAGCCACGAAACAGCTTTCCGTGTTGTCCCGACAACCGACCCTAACATTACGCTCGGGATGTCAATAAGCATATTTTTTCTGATAATTTTTTATAGCATCAAAATCAAAGGCGTCGGCGGATTTCTGGCCGAGCTTGCTTTTCAACCCTTTGGTAAAAAGATGTTGCCTTTTAACCTGTTAATTGAAGTGCCAACCCTTCTGGCCAAACCGGTTTCTCTGGGACTGCGTCTATATGGAAACCTGTATGCTGGTGAGTTGGTATTCCTGCTGATAGCTCTTTTTGGTGCTTTTCAGCTGCCGGCACACTTTGTCTGGGCGGCCTTCCACTTGCTGGTAGTGCCACTGCAGGCCTTTATATTCATGATGCTCACCATCGTCTACCTGAGCCAGGCGTGTGAGGATCACTAATCAGATTCCTAACAAGAAAAGAATTTTCAAAATTCACTAAATCAAGGTAATTACCTTAACAACTGGAGGAAAAAATGGAGCAGATATTAGCGTTTACAGTGCTTGGAGTACTGCTGGTATTGGGTATGGGTGCACTGGGTACTGCTATTGGTTTTGGTATCTTGGGCGGCAAGATGCTGGAGGGTTCAGCACGTCAGCCAGAACTGGCACCTATGCTGCAAGGAAAGATGTTCCTGGTTGCCGGCCTTATTGACGCCGTAACCATGATCGGTCTCGCCATCGGCATGTGGTTCACCTTTGCAAACCCTTTTGTTGCTGCGCTTGCCGGTTAACCAAGCCCGGATTTAAAAGAGTAAACAGCAACCCTAAGGAACACACTGGGTAAGAGGTGTATTCGTGAACATAAACGCAACAATACTTGGACAAATGATTGCCTTCGCATTCTTCGTGTGGTTCTGCATGAAGTATGTGTGGCCGCCCTTGACGGCGGCCATGGCTGAACGGCAGAAAAAAATTGCTGATGGCCTTGAAGCTGCAGAACGGGCAGAAAAAGACCTAGAGCTAGCCCAGTCTCGAGTGGCAGACCAGCTTAAGGAGGCCAAGTCAGAAGCGTCCGGCATCATTGATCAGGCCAACAAACGTGCCACACAGATCATCGATGAAGCCAAAGAACAGGCGCGCGAAGAAGGGCAGAGGCTCATTGCCGGTGCCCAGGCTGAAATTGAGCAGGAAGTTAACCGTGCCAAGGAACAGCTGCGCACCCAGGTAGCCAGCATTGCCATCGCGGGCGCTGAGAAAATTCTCGAAGCGTCTATTGACGAAAATGCGCATGCAGAACTGGCAGAAAAACTGGCTTCCAGCCTTTAAGCTGATAACGGACCTAACCACTGACTAGTAAATAATATAGACGATATGGCTGAATTAACCACACTAGCTCGACCTTATGCCAAAGCGGCCTTTGAAGCAGCAGCAGATTCGGACAGCCTGAAGGGCTGGTCTGAAAATCTGGCGCTTCTGGCTGCCGTCGTTAGTGATGAGGACGTCGATACGGCGCTGTCCTCACCTTCCCTGACAGGAGAACAGCAGGCGCAGCTTCTTAACGACCTTTGTGGTGATGAAATTTCCGGCCAGGTTAACAACTTCGTCTCAATACTGGCAGAGAACAAGCGCTTGCCGCTGCTGCCAGAGATAGTCTCTCTTTTTGAGGTTCTGAAAGCCAACAAGGAAATGAAAGTAGATGTGAATGTCACATCAGCCTTCCCATTGTCTGATGTCCTCCAGGAAAAACTGGCCGCATCCCTGAAAGATAAACTTCAGCGAGAAGTGGTGCTACACAGTGAAACAGACAAGTCTCTTATTGGTGGAGCAGTGATTAGAGCGGGAGACCTGGTGATAGACGGTTCCGTGCGCGGCAAGCTTGCTAAGCTGGCTGAAAGTATGAATTCCTGATAGGCCCAAAAACGAATACGGCGAACGAAAGCACACTAAAAGATTTAAAAGTTTAGATGGCTCACAAGCACCCTGGGAAAGCCAGGGAGAGAGTTGAGGAAATAACACAATGCAACAACTGAACCCTTCAGAAATTAGCGAAATTATCAAACAGCGCATCGACAAGCTCGACGTGTCTGCACAGGCGCAGAACGAAGGCACAATCGTCAGTGTATCTGACGGCATTATCCGCATTCATGGCCTTGCCGATGTGATGTACGGTGAAATGATCGAGTTCGAGGGCGGTGTTTACGGGATGGCCCTGAACCTGGAAAGGGATTCAGTTGGCGCCGTGGTACTCGGCGACTATCAGGGGCTGGCCGAAGGCCAGACCTGCCGCTGCACACAGCGCATTCTTGAGGTGCCTGTAGGCCCTGAGCTTGAAGGCCGTGTAGTTGATGCACTGGGCAACCCCATTGATGGAAAGGGCCCGATCAATGCATCTGAAACAGACGCGGTAGAGAAAGTTGCACCTGGCGTAATTGCCCGTCAATCAGTTTCCCAACCGGTACAGACCGGCCTAAAAGCCATTGACGCTATGGTGCCAATAGGCCGTGGCCAGCGCGAATTGATTATTGGTGACCGCCAAGTAGGTAAAACTGCGGTGGCCGTAGATGCCATCATCAACCAGAAAGGCACCGGCGTTAAATGTATTTATGTTGCTGTGGGACAGAAGCAGTCTTCTATCGCTAGCGTTGTAAGGAAGCTTGAGGAGCATGGCGCGATGGAGCATACCGTTGTTGTAGCGGCAAGCGCCTCCGACCCATCTTCTATGCAGTTTATTGCGCCATACTCAGGGTGCACCATGGGCGAGTACTACCGCGACCGTGGCCAGGATGCTCTGATTATTTATGATGACCTGACTAAGCAAGCCTGGGCATACCGCCAGATCTCGCTGCTGTTGCGCCGTCCACCAGGCCGTGAAGCCTACCCAGGTGACGTGTTCTATCTCCATTCACGCCTCCTTGAAAGAGCCGCACGTGTAAATGCTGAATACGTTGAACAGTTCACGGACGGCAAGGTAGCAGGCCAGACCGGTTCACTAACAGCTCTTCCCATAATTGAGACACAGGCAGGCGACGTATCCGCGTTCGTACCAACCAACGTAATCTCGATAACTGACGGACAGATCTTCCTGGAAACCAACCTGTTCAACTCGGGCATTCGTCCTGCGATGAACGCGGGTCTGTCGGTATCCCGCGTTGGTGGTGCGGCACAGACTAATATCATAAAGAAACTGGGCGGCGGTATTCGTTTAGCTCTTGCCCAGTATCGTGAGCTAGCGGCGTTTGCTCAGTTTGCATCAGACCTTGATGAAGCCACTCGTGCGCAGCTGGAGCATGGCCAGCGTGTTACCGAGCTAATGAAACAGAAGCAGTACTCACCACTGTCTGTTGCAGAGATGGCAATTGTGATCTTCGCCGCAAACGAAGGCTTCCTGAAAGAAGTAGAGCTGGACAAGATTGCCGACTTCGAGGCGGCTCTACTGTCTTACATGAACTCTGAATACGGAGACCTCATGGCCAACATTAACGAAACGGGTAACTGGAACGACGACATTGAAAAGTCGTTCAAGGAAGCCATGGACAAATTCATTTCTACACAGACCTGGTAAGCACTTATGGCAGCGGGTAAAGAAATTCGCAATCAGATCGGGAGTATCAAGAATACTCAGAAGATCACCAGCGCCATGGAAATGGTTGCGGCCAGTAAAATGCGCAAGGCCCAGGACCAGATGGAGCTGGGCAAGCCCTACGCAAGGAACATTCGCAGCGTGGTCAGCCACCTAGCTAACTCGACTCCTGAATACCAACATATCTATATGAAGGAGCGTGAGGTTAAGCGCGTCGGCTACATCGTTATCTCGACCGACCGCGGTCTTTGTGGCGGCCTGAACATCAACCTGTTCAAATCAATGATTCATTCCATGAAAGAAATGGCTGATGCAGGGGCAGAAATTGATATCTGCGCGGTAGGATCTAAGGGTGCAGCATTCTTTAATAACTATGGCGGCAACGTAGTTGCAGCGATCCGCGGAATAGGCGACAAGCCCGCGGTTGAAGACGTGGTCGGTGGCGTAAAGGTTATGCTAGACGGCTTTGCTGACGGCAACCTCGACAAGCTGTTCCTGGTAACCAACGAATTTGTAAATACCATGACGCAGAAACCAGCCATTGAACAGTTACTGCCTTTGCAGGCTGCCGAAGACGAAGATATGAAGCATCATTGGGATTACATCTACGAGCCCGATGCGCGCGATCTGCTTGATGGCCTGCTGGCTCGCTATATCGAATCGCAGGTTTATCAGGCGGTAGTAGAAAACAATGCCTGTGAACAGGCTGCCCGTATGATTGCCATGAAGAGCGCAACGGATAACGCCGGCGAGCTCATAGATGAGCTGCAGCTGGTTTACAACAAGGCGCGCCAGGCTGCGATTACGCAGGAACTATCGGAAATTGTTGGAGGCGCAGCGGCGCTATAAACACACCTTAAAATATAGAAAAGACTTTTTAATACTAGTTATTTGGATTTAAAGAAATTTAAGAGGAACCGGACATGAGTAGCGGTCGTATCGTACAAATTATTGGTGCTGTTATAGACGTGGAATTTCCACGCGATTCTGTACCCAAAGTTTATGACGCCCTGAAGGTGGCTGACAGCACCATCACCTTGGAAGTACAGCAGCAGCTTGGCGACGGTATTGTGCGCACTATTGCGCTGGGTTCAACAGAAGGGCTGCGCCGCGGCTTGGATGTGACTGATACCGGCGCTGCTATAAGCATTCCTGTTGGTATTGAAACTCTGGGACGCATCATGAATGTGCTCGGCGACCCGATCGACGAGCGTGGAGATATTGGCGAAAAAGAGAGAATGCCGATTCACCGCAAGGCTCCTTCCTATGAGGAGCAGGCTGCGTCTGAAGAGCTGCTTGAAACAGGCATCAAGGTTATTGATCTGGTTTGTCCGTTCGCCAAGGGCGGCAAAGTTGGCTTGTTTGGTGGTGCCGGTGTAGGTAAAACGGTAACCATGATGGAGCTAATCAACAATATTGCTACTGAGCACAGTGGACTTTCTGTATTCGCCGGTGTTGGGGAGCGTACTCGTGAGGGTAACGATTTCTACCACGAGATGCAGGAAGCTGGCGTCATCGATACCGACACATTCAGTAATTCAAAAGTATCCATGGTTTACGGCCAGATGAATGAGCCGCCGGGTAATAGGTTGCGCGTTGCCCTGACCGGCCTGACTATGGCAGAGAAATTTCGTGACGAAGGCCGCGACGTATTACTCTTCGTTGACAACATCTACCGTTACACGCTTGCTGGTACGGAAGTATCCGCATTGCTTGGCCGTATGCCATCAGCAGTGGGCTACCAGCCAACGCTGGCCGAAGAAATGGGCGCGCTTCAGGAGAGAATTACCTCTACGAAGAATGGCTCTATTACATCTATCCAGGCTGTATATGTGCCGGCGGACGACCTTACTGACCCGTCTCCGGCAACGACCTTCGCTCACCTTGACGCTACTGTTGTACTGTCCCGTGATATTGCCCAGTTGGGCATCTACCCCGCCGTAGATCCGCTTGACTCCACTTCCCGCCAGCTCGACCCCCTGGTGATTGGCCAGGAGCATTACGAAGTGGCTCGTGGTGTGCAGACAATTCTGCAGCGCTACAAGGAGCTGAAAGACATTATCGCCATCCTTGGTATGGATGAGCTGTCTGAAGACGACAAGCTGGCTGTAAACCGTGCGCGTAAAATTGAGCGATTTTTCTCTCAACCCTGTACGGTTGCCGAGGTATTCACCGGCACACCAGGTAAGTACGTATCCTTGAAAGATACTATTTCCAGCTTCAAAGCCATCCTTGAGGGTGAATATGACGATCTTCCCGAGCAGGCCTTTTATATGGTCGGCGGCATCGAAGACGTAGTAGAAAAAGCGAAAGATATGTAACAACCTGTGTATTACTGCACATAGGAATATTAATTATGGTCATGACAATGCATTGCGAAATTGCCAGCGCAGAAGAGGAAATTTTCTCCGGTAGCGTTGAGCAGCTTGTAGCTGCGGGAAGCTTGGGCGATCTAGGTATTCATCCGGGACACGCACCATTGCTTACGGCATTGATTCCTGGCCCTTTGCGCATTACTAAGGAGCATGGCGAAGAAGAGATTTACTATGTGTCCGGCGGCTTCCTCGAAGTTCAGCCTGGTACGGTGAACGTTCTTGCTGATACTGCAGTTCGTGCTGACGATATTGATGAGGCTAATGCCGCGCAGGCAATGAAAGAGGCCCAGGTAGCTATTCAGAATCAGGGGGCCGAAATGGAATACGCCGAAGCCGCCGCGCATCTAGCACAAGCTGCAGCACAGATAAGGTCGCTGCAGCAGCTGCGCAAAAAGATGGGCGGTTAACTTTAATCTTTTGAAATAAATATTTAAAAAGCCGGCGTCAGCCGGCTTTTTTATTGTGCTTCATCAGGATGTTTCCCCTGTCTGCAGGTATCCTAGCGTAATATAATCACACACATAAACTTGAAATGGATTGAGCAGATTTGAAACTGAATGTTATCGTACTGGCGGCAGGCAAAGGCACCCGCATGAAATCTGCCCGGCCGAAAGTACTGCATAGGCTTGCCGGAAAGCCATTGCTGCAACATGTCCTGGATACCGCACGTAAGCTGGAATGTGCCAACTTACAGGTCGTTACAGGCTTTGGCTCAGAGTCAGTTGAGCAAGAGTTTGCAGGCGCTAATACACGCTTTGTTCTCCAGAAAGAGCAGCTTGGTACCGCTCATGCCGTGCAGCAGACATTGGACGGATTGGAAGATGAGGCCGTTGCCCTAGTGTTATACGGTGATGTGCCACTCATAAAAGCCGATACTTTGAGGGCCCTGCTGGAAGAGGTGGACGCTGACAGCATGGGCGTGCTTACTTGCGTGGCGGATAATCCAACGGGGTTGGGGCGAATTATTCGCAACGAAAGCGGTCAAATAATTCGTATTATTGAGGAAAGGGATGCCACGGAATCAGAAAAAACGGTTGATGAAATTAACACCGGCTTTATGGCAATCCCCGTAAACCTGCTAAAAAATTGGCTGCCAAGAATACAGGCTGATAATGCACAAAAGGAGTATTACCTTACTGACTTGGTTGAGCTTGCTATTGCAGATGGCATCGCGGTAGTGACAAGCCAATGCCAGGACCAGGCCGAGATAACAGGAATTAATGACAGAGTTCAGCTTGCTGAGCTTGAAAGGAAATACCAACAAAGAATGAATGAAGAGCTCATGAACAATGGCGTCACCCTAGCTGACCCCTCACGCGTCGATATACGAGGTGAGGCCGATATAGCCAGTGACGTAGAAATTGATATCAATGTCATCCTTGAAGGTAAGGTGACCATTGCTTCTAATGTCAAAATAGGTGCCGGATGTATTCTGAAAAACTGCTCCATAGGAGAGGGGACAGAGCTGCACGCTTATACTGTTATTGAAGATGCGGTCATCGGCAAAAACTGCCAGCTTGGTCCGTTCGCACGTGTGCGGCCAGGCACCGAAATGAGAGACTCCTCCAAGCTCGGCAATTTTGTTGAAGTGAAAAAATCTGTCATTGGAAAAGGCAGTAAAGTTAATCATCTTTCCTATATTGGCGATTCCGAATTAGGCGAGGGGGTAAATGTTGGTGCCGGAACAATCACATGCAACTATGACAGCATCAACAAGCACAAGACCAAAATAGGCGACGGAGTCTTTATCGGCTCCAATGCTGTGCTGGTGGCTCCTGTCACACTCGAAAATGGCGCCTTTGTAGCGGCCGGGTCTACTATTACAAAAAATATTAAGAGTGATCAGCTCGGCGTTGGTAGAGCAAAGCAAAGCAACATTGCCGGCTGGAAACGCCCGGATAAAAAGCAGTAATTCTGCAGGCGGTATGTAAAAGTATGTGCGGTATTGTCGGTGCTATAGGGCAAAGAGATGTAAAAGGAATCCTAGTTGAGGGTCTCAAGCGTCTCGAGTACAGGGGTTATGACTCTGCAGGGCTAGCTATTATTAGCCGCAAGTCACTCGAACTCTCATGCATTAAAACCGTCGGCAAGGTACAGGCACTTGAAGACAAGCTCAAGGAGTCAACGATCGACGGTCCTATTGGCATAGCCCATACCCGCTGGGCCACTCACGGAAAACCCACACAGGAAAATGCTCACCCGCACACCAGCGGCAATCGGGTCGCCCTAATTCATAACGGCATTATTGAAAACTTTCTCGACCTCAAGGAAGGCTTGCAGAAAAGAGGTTATGAATTTTCAACCGAAACTGACTCGGAAGTTATCGTTCACCTGGTTCATAAGTTTCTTGAAAAAGAAAATATGAAACTCTTGGACGCCGTTACCAAAACAGTTTCCCTCCTAGAGGGCGCCTATGGTCTTGCCGTGATTGACCGGGAAGATCCGAGGCGGATTGTTGTTGCCCGCAGTGGCAGTCCCCTGGTGATCGGTGTTGGAATAGGCGAAAACTTTATTGCTTCTGACCCAGCGGCGCTTGGTCAGGTCACTGACAGGTTTATCTATCTAGAAGAGGGTGATATTGCTGAAATAAAGGCCAACAGGATAAAAATCAGCAATGGGGATGAGAAAGTTGACCGCAAGATTGTGCGTTTACGTCAGGACCTTCAGGATTCAGTCAAGGGCGACTACCGCCATTTCATGCTCAAGGAAATTTATGAACAACCGGAGGTGGTGACTAACACCCTGGCGGGTAAGATCAGTAAAACCCATGTGATGGAAGAAGCTTTCGGGGTCGATGCTAAGGCTATTTTCGATAAGACAAAAAGCGTCCAGATTGTCGCCTGTGGCACTAGCTACCATGCCGGAATGATTGCCAAGTTCTGGTTTGAAAATATCGCCCGCATGCCATGCTCTGTTGATATTGCCAGTGAATACCGTTACCGCAACATGCTGGTGCCGAAAAACTGTTTATTTGTCACGATATCGCAGTCAGGCGAAACAGCCGATACACTCGCTGCCCTCCGGTTTGCCAAGGAGGCCGGCTATGTCGGCCGAATGACCATATGCAATGTGGCCAATAGCTCAATTGAAAGGGAAAGCGATTTTGCGATCATGACCCAGGCCGGTCGGGAAATCGGTGTTGCATCGACCAAGGCCTTTACCACCCAACTTTCTATTCTGACACTGCTCTGCCTCGTACTGGCCAGACGTAATGGACTTAGCGAGGAAGAGGAAAAAAATCTTGTTGCGGATCTGCATGAGCTGCCTCGCATTCTTGAGCAGACACTGACTCTGGATAACCAGATCAGAGATATCTCCCTCGATTTCGCCGACAAGCGACACTCTTTATTCTTGGGACGCGGCGTTCAGTATCCTGTCTCTAAAGAAGGCGCATTAAAATTGAAAGAAATTTCGTATATTCATGCTGAGGCTTACCCGGCGGGCGAGCTCAAGCACGGCCCTCTGGCACTGGTTGACGACAACATGCCTGTTATTGCTGTGGCGCCAAATGATGAACTTCTGGAAAAGCTGAAATCTAACCTGCAGGAGGTCAGTGCGCGCGGCGGTCAGCTATATGTATTTGCTGATGCAGAGGCGGGCTTCAATAACGATGCAAATACGACGGTAATTAACGTTCCACACTGTAGCGACTTTCTTTCTCCAATCATTTATACAATCCCCTTGCAGATACTGTCCTATCACGTGGCGGTCATAAAGGGGACTGATATAGACCAACCGCGCAACCTAGCGAAATCTGTCACCGTGGAGTGAATATTTCAAAAACATAGCCAAAACAGATAATCTAAACGACTATACTTTTGGATGTGACATCATCATAGAAACAAGACAACTTTCTCAATTCTCATATGACGACGATTATGACTATAGAGAAAAGTTGATGTATCAAATGAGTCAGAATAGGATTTCTAATAAAGACATTTCTGACTATCTAAACGAACATAAAATACAACCAAAAAGAACTGAGAAATACACTACTAAACTGGTGTGGAGTATTTTGAAGAAGTATCGACTCAGATTAGAACGTCAGAAACACGTAGAGGTCAGATACGAGAATATTGGGTTATATAAACGCGTCAGATTTTGATCTGATTTTAAAAATTTAAGAATTATCAAAAAAAAATACAAGATGTCGCATAAGTGTCAGCATAATGACGTAGTAATTTCATAGCAATCATATTTATCCTTACCCTACATAAGGTATTACTAAACAAAGTTATATGATTAGGAAACTAAGAAAAGAAAAAAATCTATCACAGGAACAGCTGTCAATTATCGCTGGTGTAAGTCTAAGAACTGTTCAAAGAATAGAGTCAGGACATGGAGCTAGTTTGGAGACTCTAAAATCATTGGCGTCAGTATTTGAAGTGAGCGTAGACTTTTTGAGGGGTGAAATAAGTTTGATCGATAAGAAGTCAGAGGATTGGGCAAATGCTCCGTATTGGGTAAAGCTTGGATTTTGGGGCATACGTGAAAGAAAAGTTGCTTTACGATTTGAATATTTATCAATTTTTCTCGGCATTTGTATGTTGCTGCTAGAAATATATATA